>Ga0256833_1000030_pt1 | contig 109224 bp, 96 predicted proteins | sample 356284metaG_FD_190535 | JGI IMG/M metagenome (GOLD analysis project Ga0256833, IMG submission 190535) | Hydrothermal vent microbial communities from Mid Atlantic Ridge, Atlantic Ocean - 356-284 | ecosystem: Environmental > Aquatic > Marine > Hydrothermal vents | place: Atlantic Ocean: Mid... | reverse complement strand
TACCCTCCTTCTTCCTTTTGTTGCCTTTATTAGAAGAAGGAGGGTACTATATTTTACTCGTTTTGTGTAGTTTTTATCATGAGTCAATGATATACCTTTCGTGTAGATTTTTAATGAGGCAACTCGGAGACTTGACAAAACTTTCTTTGAGGTTTAAATTTAATAACAACGGGGAGGTGCGAAATGCGTAAATTGTTGGTGTTGATTGTGATGTTTGTTACGTTACGTGCAAGCATTGTTTATGAGACGGATTTTGAGAACTGCACAGACTCAATGCCGCCAGGATGGATTATATATAATCTTAACGGAGATGCATATGCCTTGGCCGCTGTAAATTATTCAGGGGGAGCACATAGGGGTAGAAGTAAATCAAGATACGCTACGCAACCCGATGATAATTGGATTATGTCAGATACATTTAGGCTTATAGGAAATACGCTCGCTACAGTTGAGTTTTATGTGAGGGTACAACGCTCAAGTTATCCCGAGAAACTACGCGTTTATCTTGTACGTGGAGATAGACCTTCAGATACCGTTATATTATTATGGAGGAATGATAGTATTACTAATACCTCATATCAATTAAAAAAGATAGTTTTCCATTCTCCTGGTACGAGTATATACAGGCTTGGGTTTTATGCCAATTCGAATCTTGTGGTTAGAAATGTAAAAGTTGATGATGTTAGCATTAGTGCGGAAGACCTTGCTTCAGATGATATTGCCGTTACAGATGTTTCTCCTTATCTTAATGGCTGGATATCTGACACACTTGCAGATACATTGAGTCAATTTACGGTTACGGTAAGAAATCTTGGAACAACTTTTCATTCAAATGTGATTACATACTACAGAGTAGATTCCGCAGGAGTTACCATAACCGGCCCGATACAGATAGGAGGTGATAACTTTAGTGGTGGTGATGAGCACACATACACCTTTACATGGAATCCATCCATATACCATATGGCAGAGTATGATATTTATATTTATCATAATGTATCGGATGATAATTCGTCAAATGATACATTTCATATGCATTTTATAGTAAAGGGACATCAGGGAAAAGATGTATATGGCTGGGTATGGAGGGATTCGTATTCTCTTCTTGGATCTCCGTCTCCTGTTCAGTGGATAGAACTATCAAATGACAATGGTGCTGAGAACCTCAATCTTACGGATGATGGTAATGCTTTTCGTAATCTTGCGTCCAGTATTTTGTTTTATGGAACAGAGTACTATGGCATAAACATAAGTAGTAATGGAATAATTTCTTTTGATAAACAGCCCACTTATAGTTATTCCAATGATTCTATACCATCTTCCAATGCAAGTGCTGCTATAATGCCGTTCTGGGAAGATCTCGATCCCAGTTCAGGCGGTGATGTATACTTTAAAACAATTGATGATACATTAACTGTAATTGAATGGTTCCAGGTTCCGATTTATAATATGGACAGTACAGTTACTTTTGAGGTTCAAATTGAATCTGATCTTGCACAGAATGGAGTGTTTGATAACATTACTTTTCTTTACTATAACATGCAATACGACAAAGACTATATGGATGCCACGATAGGAATACAGGATTCATCTGCACAGAATGGTTCTGGAAAATTTCTGTATTACACCTACAATGAGCAACCATATATACCGAACTGGAAAAATACAAAGGGTATATTTGCCATAAAGTTTTACAGTCCTGAGGCACTTCAGGTAAGGGATATAGCCTACGAATATATGGGAAAAAGTAAGTTGTATTTTGCAATGCAAAATGCAATTGATATTGGATTGGAATTTACGCCTGTAGATGTTCAGATATACACTATTACAGGAAGAAGAGTTAATCTACCCTTCCAATATAACGGACATAGTTTGAAGATAGATTTTAATAAGGTCAGCAAAGGAATATATTTTGTTGATATAAGTGCTCCAGGTAAAAGAGAAAAATTCAGGGTAATCAGATTAAAATAAACAGGAGCGAGCAATGAAAGTGGTAAACTATAAAGATGTTGAAGAGTTGCCTGTGGATATGGAGGGTGTAAAGGATACATATATAAGATGGTTAATTACTGACCACGATGGGGCACCTAATTTTGCCATGAGGTTGTTCAGAATAAAACCGACTGGGCATACTCCATACCACAAACATCCCTATGAACATGAAGTGTTTGTCCTCTCGGGAAAAGGAAGATTTTTATTTGAAGGCAAAGAGTATGAAATAGAAGGAGGGAGTGTCGTCTTTGTTGACCCCGATAAAAAGCATCAGTTTGTGAATGTTTCAGAAACAGAGGAGTTTAAGTTTATCTGTGTTATTCCTATACAGAAATGATTCTGGTATAAAGTTTGCAGCTAAAAACAAGGAGGGCCTATGCTAAAGAGGGCACTGTATGTAATGCTGATTGCCGTTGGAGCAATACAGGCGGCACAGTCTCAGAGTATAGTGATAAGCGATGTTGGAGGGGTGTACCCGCCAGGGCAGACTGCTGCAAAAGATGGTGATACAGTAAGAATAATAGCAACGGTTTCTCCGTTCAATGTGGACTCTGTGTGGGCTATTGCGGTCTCTATTATAGACACCCAGGTTTATACGGGAGACCCTAATCATGTTATTCTGTATGATGATGGTGCACACGATGATGGACTCTCCAATGACGGTATTTATGCTTCTGACTGGCTGCCTGTAAAGGGAAAAACTGCATACAACAGAGTAATTGTATTTGCAGCAAAGGATACTATATGGAATGTTGGAGTTGGTACTGTTGGTATAGATAATTTTAATCCATTTATTGGTTCAAGTGAAGTGGTATATCCTGATGGCCAGCTTGCATCCAAAAATGGAGATAAAATAAGGATTAGAACATATATGGACGATATATCTTCATATGTGGATGTATCTTTAATGATAGACAACTCAGGTTCTATGGCTGATACTGCTACTGGTGATACTATTAGCAAGCTTGAAGCAGCCCAACTGGCAGCTGATACGTTTTTAACTCAACTCGGGGATTCTGACAGGGCTGACCTATGGACTTTTTACTATGGATCCTACTCATACGATGAGGAGACATTAAAAGTGGCCTTGACATATGATAAACAGGAAGTAATTGATTCAGTAAATACTCTGGTTGCTGAAGGTGGAACACCTCTTTACGATGCTACTGTGGAAGCTGTGAGATATGTGGATTCTCTCTCCAATAGAATTGCTGCAGCAGTTATTTTAACAGATGGGCAGGACACTCGTTCCAACGAGTATACCAGAACTGATTGTTACTTCCTTCCGATACCAGTCTTTACAATTGGTTTTGGTGATACAGCCGACATTGATACGGCTTTTCTTGATTCAGTGGCACTCACATCCGGTGGTAAATTTTATATCGCACCCAATGCCGCTCAACTTGATTCCATTTATAGAGATATTCAGACCATCATCGCAAGAATAAAGTCACCAAAGGGTATATCAAAGGCATGGGTAAACGGTTTACCTGTTGGTGCTGACTCCATAGTGGTCTACTTTGATGATGGAGACCACGATGATTACATGTACCAGGACTCTGTATGGGGCACAAGCCTCTTTACAGTTAACACTTCCATTCAATCAGACAGTGTTTTACTTGACATTGCAGCCCTTGATGTGGCACACAACAGAACAAATTCAGCAGTGTATGTGAAGATTGATAACATAAAGCCCATTGCAGATACATTACATGTCACGTATCCCTCGGGGAAAAATGTTGTTCATAATGGCGAAAAGGTTTACTTCACAATTTACGCTGCTGATACCGGACGTATAGCTGGTATAAAGGAGGTTTATCTTGATGCAACGCAGATTGGTGGGCCTTCTTATGTAGTCATGAGAGATGATGGAACTGGAAATGATGCTGTCGCAGGAGATGGTATTTATACGTCTGATTCTATTTTAGTCAATACAGATACCTATTCTGGAACTGCTGCTGTGTATGCCTATGTGAAGGATATAGCGGGTAATGTGAGTATAAGCGCTGGAGGAGTGGTGGTTGACAATATACCACCGGTTATAACGGATATAAGGGTTATTTATCCTGAGGGGCAGACTGCTGTTAAACAGGGAGATACTGTAGTTATAAGTGCTGAAATTACAGATGACATATCTGGAGTTGATTCAGTTACTATAGACCTTACAAATATTGCGGGTGGTGTATTCACAATGGTGGATGATGGTACAGGATATGACGAAAATGCAGGGGATAACGTGTATACCTACTGGGGTGTTGTGACATCCACTTTGACGGACACGGTTGGTTTTACAATAACCGCATACGATAATGAAGGTAATACGGATAATGTAAATGGCAGTGTTGTGATTGATAATACTCCACCCACTTCAGGATTTAGTTTTGTGAACCTTGACCCGGATAATATTTACAGAAACGGAGATTATGTCCATATAAGGGTTATAAATGCAGTAGAGGCCGGGCTCACAGTTAAGGCAGACTTCAGCAATATAGATTCCTATTATATACCGGGAGCTGAAACATGGACCGACAATGGCGATGGCACCTATGACATAGTTTACAGAATTTCAGATAACGACACAAGGGCTGATGGACAATACCTGATACCTGTTACTCTTTACGACCAGGCCCTCAATTCATCTACCCATAATATAATACTCTACCTTGATAATAGCGGTGTTAACGTTGACACAGTATATCTTTCAGATGCGGATAATATAATAGGTACAACAGATACAGTTCACGCTATTCTTAGTGATGATAAGGGTGTTGTGCAGGCAGAGTTCTTTGTGGATGCAGTAACTGGTAATGGACAGGGCGTATCCATGACACTTGACAATCCTGGAGCAACAACTGTAAATGCACTGGGAGTACTGAATATAGACAATCTCAAGTATCTTGCTGATGGAAGACATAAGGTCTTTGTTCACGGTATGGATTCTACGGGAATATGGGGACCATTCAGTTCTCTTGAATTTGTAGTGGATAGAGAGGCCCCAGTTATAGAAAATGTTACAGTGCTTTATCCTGATGGGAAGGGTGTTGTAAAGGATGGTGATATAGTTAAGATAAAAGCGCATGTTCAGGATAATGTTTCGGGACTTAATCAACTGTGGCTTGATGGGACAAATCTCAACGGGGATGCCAGTATTTTGATGTATGACGATGGTACCAATGGAGATGATGTTGCGGGTGATAACATATATACAGCAGAGGTAACAGTATCCACAGGAGGTGCCACAGGAGATATGGTGTTTGACATTCATGCCACAGATATGGTCCCAAATGAAAGGATTGTATCATCCTATGTTTCAGTTGATAACACTCCTCCTGGCTCACTTACAATAACGGTTCTTGACCCTGATAATATATACAGAAATGGAGAAGAGGTGCATTTAAGGGTAGGCACAGACACAGCAGGTTATGTAGTAACTGCCAATTTCGGCAATATTGACAGCGGGTATCTTGAAGGTTCAGAGGAAGTACAGGATAATGGTGATGGTACGTATGATGTGTCGTATAGAATTACTGAGACAAATACCGTGCCTGACGGCGGTTATTATGTGAATGTTTCAGCAAGAGATGAGGCAGGGAATATGGTAACTGACAGCATCCTTCTCTATCTTGATAATAGTGGGCCTTCTGTGTATGGACTTGATTTTGCAGTTGACCCACGTAATGACAATATACTCAATGCACCAGATACGCTGATTGGAATTGCAATTGATGATAAAGGAATAATAAACGCAGAATATTTCATAGACAATACAGGTAACGATGGCTCTGGCATACCAATGACACTGGATAATCCAGGAAATGACACGGTGAATATAAGTGCATACCTTAACATTTATGCACTTTCAGAGGGAGTTCATACAATTTATGTTCATGCAGAGGATTCAACTGGTATCTGGGGTGATTTTGAAAGTATGGAGTTCGTTGTTGATACCACACCACCAGCAATTGAAAAAGTTACAGTAACATATCCTGAAGGTCAGACACAGGCAAGAGCTGGGCAGACGATAAAGATTACTGCACTTATCAAGGATAAGGTAACGGAGGTTGACCCAGCCACAGTAATTTTAGATGCCAGTGGCATAAACGGTGATTCACTTGTGGTAATGGTTGATGATGGTTCAAATGGTGATGATGTGGCAGGTGACAATGTTTACACAGCGACATTGGAGGTAACAAATACACAGACGGGCACATTTGACTTCAGTATCAGAGCCTCTGATATTGTACCAAATACTTATGCGGTGAGTGGAACAGTTACATTTGATAACAGTGCACCGTATCTTGATATATCTTATTCCCCAGTCCCTAAGGCACAGGGAGAGGTGTATCAGAATAGCATTCTGATAACAGTTACAACCCATGACACACCTGTGACCATGAACCTTAAAGCCATTGTGTTTGATGTTTACAACGAAAATGGTGATATAGTGTACCATAAAGATATAAACAAGATACCGGATGAACTCAGGTTTAAGGACGAGTTGCCTCTTGTAGTGGGTATGAACAGGATTGTGGTTAAATCCATTGACCACGTTGGCAATACCACAACCTATGAAGATACAATTAACTATATAGTACCGGAAGTCTCTCAGGTAGTAGGACCTGATGGAGACACAGTGAGGGCACCTGATGGTACAATGCTCATAATACCCGAAGGTGCTCTTCTTGAGAATACAGAGATTAAGATAAAGACCATTCCTCCATCACTTCTACCTCCGCCACTTGACACGGGAGTCATGATAATAAAGGCGGGACATGAGATAACGCCGCATGGAATTGATTTCCATGCTCCTGTAACGCTTGTGCTTCCCTATACCACCTATGACCTTGACCCTGACCATGATGGAATAATGAATTACAGTCCGGATTCATTGACAGTATTCTACTATGACAGAAATGATTGGGTAAAGGTTGGAGAGGCCACGGTAGATACAGTTGCAAAGACAGTTAGTGTCACAATAAATCATCTCTCCACCTTTGTGCTTGGCGTTGATAGAAGGATACCGCCTGCGAGTGTACTCGTTTATCTGACGAGAAACCCCTTTAAACTCAGTGAGGGAACCACGATAGTATATCAACTTCCTGCACCGGGTAAGATTACTGTAAAGATTTATGATTTAAATGGTGACCTCATTAGAACACTCGTGGAGAATCTTCAGGTTCCAAGGGCAGGTGAGTATTCAATTAAATGGTATGGAGGTTCTGATAACAATAGGTTCCATGGTAGCGGATTGTACATCTACGTGCTGGAATATGAATCCGATGATGGTACTTACAGAGAAGTCGTTAAAAAGCCCATAGGAATAATAAAGTGAGGAGGTGGATTATGAAGAAAATTATAGGGATTTTGCTGGGTATTGGTATATTGAGTGCTTCACCTGTAGAGATAGGGATAGGAGCAAGAGAGCAGGGTATGGGGGGAGCCTGTGTGGCTCTCTCCTCCGATGCCCTCAGTGTTTATTGGAATCCAGCAGGTTTGAGTGACATAAGCTCCCCCCAGATGCTTATAACTCACTGGATGTGGCAGGACATCAAAGATGTCATGGTGGAGTATCTTTCATTTGCTCATTCCATGGAACTTGTTGAAGGTTCCAGACTTGGTGTTGGTATAGCTCTTCTTTCCAGATGGGCAAAACTTGAAGAGGGAAATCCTGCATACAACTTGAATAATACCAGTCTCTTTACTGACAATACATTTGAAGTTTCTGCGGCGTTTTCCATTTATAGTTACCTGAAAGTTGGATTAACGCTTGATAGACACTGGATAACGTCAGAGTTAGGTGGAAAAAGTGGACTTGGATTTAATCTTGGACTCAAAGGCCAGCTATATGGTGATGAAAAATACCATGTTTATTATGGACTCCTTATCAGAAACATTATGGCAGGATATGGAGACGAAAAGACATATCCTCAGGGAAGACTTGGATTTGCTTTTATAGGATTTCCGCTGATGGAGGATGGCAAAGTGGTTGACCATTACCTTAAGATTGCGGTGGACCTTGCTGAGAAGGATGATATAAATGGAAACTCAGGTTTAAACTTTCATTACTATGCAGGTATTGAAGTGACTCCTGTAAAATACGTTTCACTGAGGGCAGGTTATAATGACCTTTACCAGTATTCAGGTGGAATTGGTATCAGATATTCAAAATTCGGTGTTGATTATTCTTACAGTGGTGGATACGATGTATTCGGAGATGCCCACAGGGTAGGATTGAGATACTTTTTCTGATAACACTTACAGTATAAAAGACTTATAAGAGGGAGGTGTATCCTCCCTCTTTTCATACTATATAAAAAGCACACTACTACTTGACAATTAGGACATTATCCATTATTTTATATACACAACAAAAGGAGGAGTTGCCATTTTTCTGAGTGATGATTGGTGGAAGCAAATGAAAAAAGAAACCCCTACGAGGAAGGGGGGCCTTGAAGGCAAAAAAGCTGAGAAAAAAGAAACTGGAAAGATAGGTGGTTTTGGAACAGGTATTACTACAGAAAATGCTCCATGGAAGGCAGGTCTTAAGGCCTCAAAGGCTTCCCTTCAGGAAATCGGAGGAATAAAACCAGACCTTTCGTTTATTGCGGTTGCCGGTGATTATAATATTCAGCCAGTTATTAAAGGTGTAACAAAGGGGAATGGTGGTGCTCCTGTGGTTGGTGTCCTTACTCATGGATTTGTCTTTTCTGAGGAAGCAATTGTTGATACGGGAATTGTTGTATCTTCCGTATCACTTGACACAGTGAAATATCAGGTTGGTCTCGGCAAGGATGTCTCAAAGGATATGGAAAAGGCTATAGAAGAAGCAATCACTCCTATATTTGACCAGATTGTGACGAAAAAGGCTGAGGGTTTTGAGTACCTCACCATATTCTTTGTTGCTGATGCTGTGAGAAATGGTGACCTTCTAATGAGTCAGTTTGTCAAAGTGCTGGATTCTAAAGACGAGTTTATTCCTTTTATCGGTGCAGTGCTGGATATTACAGGAAAACCAACAGAAGGAAGTGGCATCATATATCTTGATAACATTTATAGGGACGCCATCCTTGTGATAGGAATGTATTCAAAGTTTCCCGTAACATCAGGTTATGGACATGGTCTTTATCCTCTTGTGCCGAAGAGAGCTACAAACGTTTCAGGTGACGTTATTGTAGAACTTGATGGAAAACCTGCATATGATGTCTGGAAGGACTATCTAATACGAAAAGGTTATGATGGTGCGGACATTGATAGTAATCCGGGTAAATATCTTTCAAGGTTTTTGTTTGGCATCCCGGACCTGACATCGCCAAGACATCCAAAGGTCAGAATGGCATTGGGTATAACAGAGGAGGGTGGAATAAAACTGAGTGGTCTTGTAAAAGAAAACTCTACGGTCTGGTTTATGGAAGCAAGAAAAGAAAGAATGATAGATTCTGCAGGTAATTCAGTTATAAAAGCTATAGAAGACCTTAAGGAAGGAAAGCCAGCAGGTGCCCTGATACTTTCAAGTATTGTGAGGTATTTGAACATGAAAGAAGATTACTTTGAGGAAATTCATACTATGCAGAGAAAACTTGGAATTCCACTTATAGGGTTTAATTCAGCAGGTGAGTTCTATAGACCCACTTCAACAATGAAATGGTATCACAATAGCTCAGTAATAACAGTGGTTGTCCCTGAATGAGAGAGTTCCCGGTAAATTTTTACAAACAGCTTCTTAATGAAATTGATGATATAATAGTTGTGTTTGATTCACAGTTTAATATTCAACTGGTGAATAAAGGGATAGAGAAGCTGGGGTATGATGCAGATGCGTTATCTGGAAAGCCATTACTTAAAATGTTTCCAGCACATTCAAGGGTATTTGTTAAGCGAAAAATCCAGGAGTTTAAAAGAACTATTGTTTTTAGAACCAAGGTTACAAATGTAGATGGTCTCAGTATAGATGTTGAGATAGGAGTTAGTCGCTTGAAGGCAGGACAGAGAAACTACTATATCATGAGTATAAACCCTCTTAACGAAAAGTCAATTGGAGAAAAAGCGATAAATCTCATTAATTCTGGAATTCTGGTAGTTGATGACGATGGACGTGTGTTTTATAAAAACGCTTTCGTGCACAGGCTGTTTGGCGAAAGGTCCATATATCATATAAATAATCTGCCAAAGAAAGTCGCTTTAGGTTTACAGAATGCAATTAAAAATGACCTCTCAACCGGAGAATTTGAACTGGATGGGGGTAGGTTTATCGGATTCCAGAGAGAAAAGTATGAGGAAAATGAGCGTGTATTGTATCTATTTCATCTGAAAGATATTACTGAAAAGAAATTGATGGAAAGGGCTATGAAAACCTTTGATAAGATATCATCCCTTGACTCTCTTGCAACAGGACTTGCACATGAAATTAAAAACCCACTTGCCGGTATGCGCCTTATGGCCCAGAGGCTGGACAAAGAGCTTATGAGAAGCGGCGACGAGAAGAACAGGGAGTATATAAGAAGGATACTCAAACAGATTGACAGAATTGACCATTTGATAAGAACCCTCTTTTCGCAGGTGAAGCAACACACGATTGATTTTGAGGTTTTTGACATAAGTAAAATAATTGAGGATATACGGGCTTTTCATGAAAACGAACTCGTAAAGAATGGGATATTTTTCAAATTAAAGGTTAAGAGTGAACCACTTGTAATTGCTGATGCCAATCAAATGCATAATGTTTTTTCAAATTTGATACTCAATGCAGTTGATGCACTAAAACAGGTGAAGGGTGAAAGGAAGATAGAGGTGGTTATAAGGGACTCCAATTTAAATTGTCCCATGTGTGGATCCCCTTATAAGGCTATAGATGTTATTGATACTGGTAAAGGAATAAAGCGTGAGAATTTATCCAAACTGTTTTATCCCTTTTTTACTACAAAGCCAGAGGGTACTGGACTTGGACTGTTCCTTGTCCAGAAACTTATCAAGGAAAATAAGGGACTTATAAATGTTGAAAGTGAATTGGGAAAGGGGACAGTTTTTACTGTTTACCTTCATCCTAAAGAAGCAAAAAATAAAGGGTGTTTTTCTAAATGATAGGAGGTGAATAATATGCCAAAAGTTCTGATAGTGGATGATGAAGAAGATATTTTATGGGGTCTTTCTGAGGAACTCTCAAGGAATGGTATAGATGTTGATACGGCTTCAAATGGTCAAGAAGCCTTTGAGAAAATAAAAGAAAACGATTATGATTTTTTAATAACTGACATTAGAATGCCCGGCATGTCTGGTTCAGAACTGCTTTTAAAATCTAAAAATCTTAGACCAGACCTCAAAGTTGTGGTTATGACTGCTTACGGGTCAGATGAACTCAAGCAGGAGGTGTTGTCTCACGGTGCAATAAGTTACCTTGAAAAGCCTTTTGATTTTGAGCAACTTCTTGAACTTATAAAGGAAAAAGGCAAGAAGGTTGATGAGACCCTTTCCAAATTAAGCTTGAACCAGTTTTTACAGCTTGTATCAATGGAGGGACAGTCATGTACGATAACTGTGAAAACGGATGAGGGTGAAGGCAAGGTGTACTTCATTGATGGCGAAGTTGTAAATGCTGAGTTTCAGAATTTCATAGGTGAGGAAGCCTTCATAAAGATTATGAAGTTTCAGAAGCCAGCTTTTGATGTGGACTGGGGTGTTCCACAGACTAAAAGAATGATTGAAAAGCCCCTCCATGCGCTACTCCTTGCTGCCGTTGCCAAGAAGGAGGAAGAAGAAGCAGGTGTATCTGGCTCTGAGGAATTGAGCGAAGATGAAGTGGACCTTTCAGCACTTTCAGAGCTGTTTGGCGAAGATGAGGGTGTGGCAGAAGAATCCAGAGAAGAGGTTGTTGAGGAGGATGTTGTTGAGTCCGGTACGGCAGAGGAAGAGACTGCACCTGAGGAAGCAGAAGAAGGTATGGAGATAAGTCTTGAGGGCATATCTTTTGAAGATGAAGGTTTGGTTGAAGAGGAAGAGATAAAAGAGGAAGTTGAGGAAAAGAAAGAGGAGGAAGAGTCCGAAGAGGAAGAATTCTCCATTGAGAATATAGAAAGCATGCTTGAGGAAGAAGTAAAAGAAGAGGAGCCCGTTAAAGAAGAGGCAAAAGAAGAGGTTGTGGAGGAAGTTGAGGAAGAGAAAGAAGAGGAAGAACTTGAAGAGGAATTTTCACTTGAAAGTCTTGAGAGCATGCTTGAAGAAGAAGTAAAAGAAGGGGTAGAGGAAAAGGTAGAAGAAGAGGTTGAAGCAAAGGTGGAGGAGGAAGAACCGGTCTCTCATGAGGAAGCATTAGAAGAAGAGGAAGTTACTCTGGAGTCTCTTGAGGAGGAAATGGCGGAGCTTGTAGAAGAGCCGGCTGAGCAGGTGAAGGAAGAAGAGGTAAAAGAAGCAGCTCTTGCAGAGGAGGTTGAGGAAAAACCTGAAGAAGCAGTTTCAGAAGTCTCTGAAGAGGTAGAAATACAGGAACCAGAGGCTGAAGAAATAGCTTTAGAAGAAGCCGGAGAAGAAGCTGTATCAGCAGAAGAAAAGGCAGAAGTGGAAGAAGAAATTAAAGAAGAGGCAAAAGAGGAAGTTGAGGCTAAAGAGGAAGTGATAGAACAGCCAGAACAGGAACAGAAGAAAGGTGCTCCGGTTATTTCGGAGGACAAACGTTCTGTGGTCGAAGATGTTTTAAGAAAGATTGTGGCGCTTACTACAGATATACGTGCTGGTTTCATAGCTGACATCAATGGAAATATTGTTGCTTCCCAATTTAAGACAGGTTCTGTAAAGGGAGACGATCTTGGGTATCTTGGTGAGTATGTTGGCATGATGTATGAGATACTTAAACAGGTTACAGGTGAAGGCATAGAAGATATGACTATTTCACTTAAGAATGAAAACCTGATAGTCGCACCTGCACTTGATGGAAATCTTGTAATATTTGTGGTTACAACCAAGAGAACAATGAAACTCGCTCTCATCAAGGTTGAACTAAAAAGGGCTGTTGCCAGACTCAAGGAAGAATTATCATAAACAGTGCATACGGTTTGATAGTTCGCTGTTGGGACGTTATCATATATAAAAGCAAAGGAAGAGGCATAGAGTGGTAATTGATTTTAAAAACAAAGAGATAAAGTTCAAAATAGTTTACTATGGTCCCGGTCTCAGCGGTAAGACCACGAATATTAAGTATATATTTAAAAAATTTATGGGACCCAAGGGTAAACTTCTCAGTGTTGATACAAAAGGGGAGAGAACGCTATTTTTTGACCTTTTACCGCTTGAAATAAACCTGGTCAAAGGTTTTAAAACCAGGTTTTTTCTTTACACTGTTCCAGGACAGGTTTTCTATAAGACTGCAAGAAAGCTTGTGCTAAGAGGCGCAGATTGTGTTGTTTTTGTCGCTGATTCCTCACGTAAGAGGATGGAAGAAAACAAAGAGTTGTATAAAGAGATGCACGAGAATTTGAAGATATTTGGACTTTCAGATGGTAATAAGATACCAATTATAGTTCAATATAACAAAAGAGATGTCCCGGATAAAGTTCCTGTAGAGGAACTTGAACGGGAAGTAAATATATATCATTATCCTTATGTACTTGCTATAGCCTATCAGGGTAAAGGTGTGATGAAAACCCTTGAAATGGCAATAAAACTCATTGTAAAGGAACACATTAAAAAACAAAAAACAAGGGTAAAGCGATAAACTAATCCAGAGCGTAGTATAGCCGATTACCCGTGTACATCTTTTTTTCCAGAAGGTTTTTCAATATATCACCTGCAATAAAGAAGGAGCCTGTTATCACGATCAGACTCCCTTCTGCCATTATATGATCAAGAATTTTTTCACGGCTCATAAGAAGTGCTGGTTTTGATGATATATTGCGAAATATCTTCAAAAGATTTTCTTTCTTCTCACTTCTTGGTACATTCGCCTCAGTAAATATAAAGCTATCAAAAAAACTTTCAAGTATGCTGATTGAGTCTCTTATATGTTTGTCCCGCATCATGGCAAAGACAAGTATTTTCTTGCCATTTATATGTCCAAAATAAAACTCAAGTTCATGCTTTAGATTTAAAAGTGACATTGGATTATGAGAACCGTCAACAATGATCACGGGAAAGTCGTGCACTTTCTGAAAACGTGCAGGTAGTTCAAGCCTACCTAAATCACAGCGTTCTAATCCCAGTGTTATTGCTGTCATGCACGCTAAAACTGCACTCTTAACAAGGAATCTGCCGGGTAGAGGAATGGTAAGCTGTATTCTTCCTGCATCAGTTGTATTAAGAAAGATTATTGTCCCGTCTGGATAATAGTCTATTTTTTCTATTTTAAAGTCCTTTTCTTCTCTAATGAGTCGGATTTTCCTTTGTTCTGTAATTTCCTCTACCACTTTCAGAACTTTGGGGTGCTGTTTAAGTGTTATGAGTGTGCCCGCATCAATACCGCACATTTTCTCAAATGCTATGTCACCAAGTGTGTTGCCCAGTATACCAACGTGGTCAAAACCGATGTCAGTAAGTATATGAGTTTCTGCTTCAAGCAGTCTCGTTGTGTCAAGCCTTCCACCAAGTCCTGCTTCAAATACTGAATACTGAGTTTTTTGATTTAAAAAGTATCTTATTGCGAGTAGGGTGAGAACCTCAAAATATGTCCTTATACCGCGTCTGTTTCCTATGTGTTTGAATATATGTGATATTTCTCTGGCAAAGTTTGTTTGACTTATATACTCAAGATTGATAGATATCCGCTCTCTTATTGAAAAAAGATGTGGAGAGGTGAAAAGACCGGTTCTGTAACCATTGTTTGTGAGAATCTGAGTGAGAATCATTGAGGTAGAACCTTTTCCCTTGGTTCCCCTTACAATAATAGTATTCTCCAGGTTTTCCTCTGGATAGTGAAAATATGAAAGGAGTTCTAAAAAATTGAGAAGTGACTTGGGACCCTTTTTAGGGACTTTTTCGTAGTTTATTAGCGAAAATAGCCGTTTTTTTGCAGTTTCGTAATCCATTGATGGGCGCGGCGTAAAACCTCAATCATGTTAAGAAAGCCTATGGCTCGTTCAGCTTCTCTATATCGGAACCAATCGTACCTCTGGTGTTCGTTTGAGATGCGTATGGGTTTTTGTTTTTTTAATCGTGCAAGAAAATAAATATTCTTTTTGCTTACAGGCTCTCCGTTTTTAAAAAATACATAACTTGTAGAATCCTTAAAATCAGGAATTATTTCTATATCATCTTCCGTGATACCTGTTTCCTCCTTTAGTTCTCTCAATGCGGCTTTTAAAGGGGTTTCACTTTCTTCTATATGTCCTTTGGGAAAACTCCAGTGAGTGGGATGTCGCAATAAAAGATAAAGTATTTCGCCATCGTTGAGTTTGAAAATAATGAATCCAGCAGAGGTTTCCTTATTCAATTTTTATCTTCTCCTTTGCCTGTTCTATCCTCCTGAGCACTTTATCTTTTCCTAAAACCTCCATAAGTTCAAATAATCCGGGACCTATTGTCCTGCCAGTAAGGGCCACCCTTAAAGGGTGAATAATTTTAGCTGGCTTGATGTTTTTCTGCTCTGCAAAGCTTCTGATTGCTTGCTCAATATCATTTACTTCAAAATTTTCCAGTTTTTCAAGTTCTTCTTTTATTTCCATTAAGAGGGCAAAAACCTCTGGAGTTTTAAAGTATTTTTTTATTCCTTTCTCTTCATAAGAAAACTCGTCTTTAAAAAAGTATTCTGCAAATGGAGGAAACTCAGATAGGGTTTTTATACGTTCTTTAAAGAGAGGGATTATTTTTCTGAGTATTTCTTCAGACTTTTTATCTTTTACAAGGCCGTATTCTTTAAAATAGGGTAGAGCAAGTTTAAAGAGTTCTTCATCGGTCTTTTTTCTGATGTAAACAGAATTCATCCAGTACAGTTTTTTGTAATCAAAGACTGACCCCCGTTTTCCTATTTTCCGAATATCAAAGACTTCCACCATTTCATTCAGACTCATGATCTCAATATCATTTCCCGGTGACCATCCTAAGAGGGCAAGATAGTTTATAAGTGCTTCAGGAAGCACCCCCATCTTTTTAAATTCTCTAACAGAGGTTGCACCATGCCTTTTGGAAAGTTTACCTTTCCCGTCTGGAGCAAGGATAACAGGAAGGTGAACGAATTTTGGTGGCTCCCACCCGAAAGCCCTGTAGAGAATAACATGATAGGGAGTGGATGGTATCCATTCATCAGCTCTCATCACGTGGGTTACACCCATCATGTGGTCATCTATAACATTTGCAAGATGGTAAGTGGGAAATCCATCTGATTTTAAAAGAATTAGGTCTTCCAGTTCGGAATTTTTAACAGTAATCTTTCCGTGTATCTCGTCATAAAAGGTTGTTTCCCCGAAAAGTGGAACTTTCAAACGTATTACATACTTTTTACCCTGTTTCTCCAATTCTTCAACTTCCTCTGGTGTAAGATTTCTGCATTTTCTGTCATATCCGGGACGAAGTCCCATTTTCCTCTGCTCTTCTCTCAAAGCTTTTAGTCTTTCAGGGGTACAAAAACACTTGTAGGCCTTACCTTCTTCCACGAGTTTATGTGCGAGTTTCCGATAAATTTCCGTTCGTTCTGATTGAAAAACAGGTCCCTCATCCCAGTGAAGACCAAGCCATTTCAATGACTCTTTTATGTCTTCCACAGAATCAGGTACGAATCTTGTTCTATCAGTGTCCTCAATACGGAGAAGGAATGTGCCATTATGCTTCCGTGCGAATAGCCAGTTATAAAGAGCGGTTCTCGCACCGCCAACATGCAGGTATCCTGTAGGAGATGGAGCAAATCTGACTTTTACCATGTTTTATATTTTAACGGTTTTATGGTGTATGAACAAATTTGCTGATTTTATTCGTGGAAAATATTTATCAGGTTTGATGAGCTGTTTGAATAGGCCCTGTTAGAATCCTTGTAATATATCTCAAGGTATGTATTGAATATCAGAAATGGGCTGTGGGCCATTACCTCTCTTATGCTGTCTATCTCCTTTGTATAGTTGTTTTTCATGCGTATGAGTCTAAAAATAGAGGAGAATACAAGTCCGCCTGCATGTTTAACATCTAAATTTCCTTCAATAAGGGATTGTGTATCTTCAATCATCCTCTTATTGTTGGCCTCCATAACCCATATGGTACTCCCTGTAGGTATGTCCCCGTTGAACTTAAGACCATCGTCATCTGTTCTTTTAAGAGCAATCCTGACCTCGGGTTTTCTTGGTGAGCGTGGATTTGGGAAACCGAACTGATAAGTTACGAATATAAATGGCAGGTCTTTTTCAAACTGGACTTCTGATATGCCCTTTTTTATTATATACTCTTTGTAGGCCACAAATGCTGGTTTATAGTTGAGTTTCATTATGACGCTATCATGAGCTTCGGTAATTTTAAAGGGGATTAAGGGATGAAGCCCGAGAGAAATTTTGCTTTTAACCCTGTATTTTGTAAATAGAGAGATGAAAATAAAACCATTGCGAATTCTTTCTAATTTATCGCCTTTTGCATAAACTAAAAATACGTGTTTTAATGAATTTTCTGGATGGAGGATTACACCAGCAAGAGGTATATTGTATATCCCTTTCTGGTTCAGTCTCTGCTCATAGGTATCTATAAGAAGATGACCGTTTTGATATGAGTCCCAGAAACCCAGATTGAGCACTGATGGAAATTGGGAAGAGAATCTACCGGATACCTCTATAAAGTTATCCAGTGCAGCAGGGATACCCTGTTTTATTTTGTGTTCCTGTGAACTTGAAGGTAGCCATACAGAAGCTCTGAAGTCTTTTTTGGAAAAGGCAATAAATCCTATACCCGATTTTGGTACGATGGTGTTTTCCGTACCGATAATGCCCCGTACTTTTAGTCCTACTACTGGAGTTTTTGGAAATATTGAAGCGAACTTTCCCGTGACCTCTTCAATGTTCAGGTTAAGTGAGGTAGTGATGATAATGAGCTCTGGTTCTGTATCCCTGATGGGTTCTATTTTTTCATTTAACACTGTATCTTCAGGAAAGGTCTTTGTGGAAATGGCAAAGGTGAATACAGATGGATGTTCAGATTTGTGATTTTTTGATTTTCCAAACCTGCTGAATAAGCCCATAATCAAATTATACCATAGTTTACGTGGATTAACAAATGTTTCAGCGTATTTTCGGAGGTATTGACTTGGGAAGTTTATTCATATTTAAAAGGGACAATGGAACTATGGAAAAGTCACCGTATTTTCTGTAGATTCTGTAAAGTACGTCACTTGTAGATTTTGAAGAAAACAGTTCATATTTTTCATTAAGTGGGATAAGGTTGTAAATATTGATTCCAACGAGGCGAACAGGCTTTTTTACATGTATCTTTTTAAGCATAAAGAGAGCAGCCATGTATATATCGTCATATTTATAAAGATACTTTGAAAGTTTTGTGCGCTTGCTCATGGATGTGAAATCGGAGAATTTCAGCGTAAGTGTTATACCATTTCCCATTTTCCCGAGACGATAGGCTCTCTGGGATACTTTGATAGAAAGATAAAGAAGATAATTTTTCAGCATTTCTTTATCTTTGGCAGGTTGTGGCATTGTCTCAGAATGGCCTATTGACTTTATAACGCTACCATATTCTGGTAAAAAGTATCCAGCATCTTTTCCCAGTGCCAGTTTTTTGAACCATATGCCACGTACTCCGATGAGTTTCTGAAGGAAATCCACAGGTGTATTCTGAAGGTCCTTTCCTGTTAAAATACCATTTTTCTTCAGAATAGTGGCGCTCTTTTCACCTATACCCGGTATATCTTCTACCTTCAAGGATCCCATAAACTCAATAATTTCGTCCTTTTTGACGATGCCGATACCATCAGGCTTTGATTTTTTACACACCGCCTTTGCCACTATTCTTGAAGGGCCTATGCCGATAGTAAGAGGTAGTTTGTAAGTATGTTTTACTTCTTCCTTTATTTTCTGAGCTAAAAGAACAGGGTTCTCCCTGTAAAAGGAGATATCAAGATAGGCTTCATCTATAGAATACACTTCAACCAGGGGTGCAAATTTTTTGAGTGTTTGCATTATTCCTTCAGATATAGCGGCATATTTTGGTATATTTGCCTCAATGACATATAAATCAGGTAGCATACTCTTTGCCATGTAAATAGGCATGCCTGATTTTATACCGTATTTTCTGGCCTCATAGGAAGCAGAGGCGACAACTCCCCTTTTTGGATGTCCGGTTGATACCACAACCGGTTTCCCCTTAAGATACGGGAAAGAGGCAATCTCGCAGGAGACAAAAAAAGCATCCATATCAACATGTATAAACATCATTCAATACCCTGATGTATCTCTTCTACCTTCCATGTATTGTCTGGTGTGGTGTAAGAAACAATTAGATTGTTGATACCATCGCTGACAGAGAAAAAGAATACGGTTTTTTCTCCAATGCGCTCTTTCCATGAGTGCATCACTCTGGATATTTTAAAGGTAATACCACGATAGTGGATGTATCTGGGAATAACTTTTCCACCGGGATAAAATGCAGCATATACGGTTGGTGTATATAACTTCGCTTTTTTCATAGTTTTCTCAGAACGAGGGTGGCTTTACCGATAATTTCAAAATCATCACCTTTTTTGATTTCTATATCAGGATAATCTGGATTAGCTGCTTTTAGTCTTACACCGTGTGTAAGCTTTTTGAGTATTTTAAGGGTTATCTCACCATTGACCCTTGCCAGAACTATATCGCCATCTACAGGGGTGGCATCCTGTGATATTACCACCATATCACCGTCATGAATTCCAATGCCAGAAAGACTTTCTCCGTTTACCTTTACAATAAACCCCTTATCTGTACCGGTAAGTCTGGGGTCTATTATGATTTTTTTGTTATATAGGGGCTCACTCTCTATTGGAAAACCTGCCGAAGAAATGCCAATTAGTGGCAATCCATACTCATGCTGATTCCTTACTATTTTAATACTCCGCGCTTTACCTTTTGAAAGTTTTATTATGCCCTTTTTCTCCAGTGCCTTAAGATGTTGTTGAACTCCCCGTGGTGTACGAATACCAAAGAAATCGGCGATTTCTCTGTAGGTTGGTGGATAGCCGTTTAAGCTCATATAGCTTTCTATAAATTCCAATATTTCTCTCTGACGCTTCGTAAGATACCTATACATTTGTATACTATTATAGTGCTGTATGTATAATCTGTCAAGTATTAAATCTCCTTATAAGTGATATCCATATACCCCGTGCTTTTGGGTTTATGCAGGTGGCTTTATAATAGAAGATGCATGGGAGCAAAAATCAAATATTTATTAATAGCTTTTGCTGTTGTGGTCCTTTCAGGATGTGGTAGAAAAGTGTATTTTGATGATTATCTTCCTTTCACCACAGGTTCTAAATGGATATTTGAGGATGATGAAGGTGCTCTCGCAGAGGTAGAGGTAAGTGCCGATTCTTTAAGCACTTTCAGGGATACGATTTATAAGGTTTTTTTCCTCGGCAAAAACTTAGATTTTCTAAAGACCCCCAATACGCTGTCGTGGCATTTTGTGAAGACAGTAGTGATTGAGGACAGAGAAATTTTTATGGAAGACAGATACTATCCATTTTTTGAGATGCCATTTGTGGCAGGCAGAACCGGCCGTATAGTTTACGAAAAATACGATAATAAGACAGGAGCCTACTTTAAAAGGATCTATGAATACATATACAATTTTGAAAACAGAGGTATTCGGGTAAATATATCCACGGATGCACTTTATGTTTACAATAATGATTCCACAGATGAACAGGAATCATATTCATTTCTCCTTGTACCAGATACTGGTTTTGTGGAGATTACTTATGTAAAAGATGGCAGGACACACAACCTGAATCTGATAGAATATCGGAGGCAATAGGAATGCTTGTGTACTGGGGACTTGTGCTGGGCGGACTTTTGCTACTTTATCTGGGAGCAGAGGGCTTTGTTAAAGGAGCAACCAGTCTTGCCAGAAGAACGGGTATTCCTGAGTATGCAATAGGTGCTACAGTTGTTGCTCTTGGCACGAGTCTTCCTGAACTTGTGACAGGTATATATGCTGCCTACACTGGAAGAGTTGATATATCTGTATCCAACGTTATAGGCTCAAACATCTTTAACATAGGTTTTGCTCTGGGCATATCAGCGGCATTCTTTGGGGTCAAAACTGAAAGACAGATTTTTCACATAGACATTCCACCTCTTATGGTCTCTATTATCCTGCTGTTTCTTCTCGCCTCTGATGGTATTTTGTCACGTGCTGATGGGGCTATATTGCTCATTTCATTTGCTGCATTTACAGTCCGCCTTCTGAAAGATAGGGAGGCTATTGATATGGAGGAAATTCCACAGGGTACTTATTCCATACCAGTGGCATTACTTGCAATTGTATTATCAGGAGCTTTGCTGCATCTTGGTGCAAAATGGCTGGTGGATGGAGGTGTGGAAATTGCTCATGGAATAGGTATAAGTGAGTGGATTATAGGCGCTACCGTTGTTGCAATTGGCACAAGTTCTCCAGAATTTTTTACTTCCTTTGCTGCACTCAGGCATGGAAGAGACGAGCTTTCTGTGGGAAACATTATAGGTTCAAATATTACAAATGTTTTTCTTGTTCTTGGGGCGGCGGCAATTACAAGGCCTCTTCCAGTGGCACAGGTTGCGCTTTACTTTGATTTTGTGGCTATGTTTTTCTTTTCCCTTTTACTTGCCTTTATGATTTCAGACCGCAGGGTTAGCAGGGAGTCTGGTGTGTGGCTTGTACTCTTAATGATTGCATATATTATAGGAATGGTGAGGCTCCATTGATGAAGTGTGACCTGCATATTCATACAGATTACTCTGATGGAAAATATCCCCCCGCCAGGGTTGTGAAATTTGCTTACGATGCTGGACTTACCCATATAGCCATTACTGACCATGATACAGTTTGCGGTGTAGAGGAGGCCATGGAGTATGGAAAAAAATATGGTGTAGAGGTTATTCCGGGTATAGAGTTTTCATCTATTTTTGAAGGAAAGGATGTGCATATTCTGGGGTACTTTATAGATTATACATCGCCATTTGTTAAGAACTATCTCGCCAGATTAAAAAAGGAAAGGGAAAACAGGGCAATGGTGATGGTTGAAAAACTTAATAATATGGGATATGATATTGATTTTGAAAGAGTTAAGGAGATTGCACAACATGGGGCATTGGGCAGACCTCATATAGCAGCAGCACTCTATGAGAAGGGTTATACTTCCTCAAAAGAGGAAGCCTTTTACGGACTTATTGGGAATGATGACCCTGCCTATGTGCCCAAATTTGAGGTCTCTGTGCCCAACGCAATAGATTTTTTAAGAAAAAGTGGTGCTCTGGTTGTCCTTGCCCATCCCGGGCTGATAGGTGATAGGGAAACAGCATTGAAGGTACTTGAATTTAATTTTGATGGTATTGAGGTATATCACCCTAAACACTCTGAAAGTGATATTGATTTTTTCCGTGATTTTGCTTTGCGTAATGGTCTTATTATAACAGGTGGTTCGGACTTTCACTGGTTTACTCAGGATATAAGAATTGGTGTTATGGAGTATAACTGTAAGAAAACACTTGAGGAACTTTACAAAAGGAGAAGAAGCAATGTTAAACAGACCCGTTGAACTTTATCGGGACACACTCAGAATAATAGACCAATCAAGGCTTCCTGAGCTTATGAGATATGAATATATATACACCCTGAGAGAGGGAATTAGAGCAATAAAAGATCTCAAGGTGAGGGGAGCACCCCTTATAGCAATCTTTGCCGCCTATCTTGTGGCCCTTATAGCCATTCGTTCAAAGGAAAAGAACCTGAAAAGGCTGAAGACGAGGCTGCATAGGGCGATAGAGAAAATAGAAGACACAAGGCCCACTGCTGTTAATTTATTTAAAGCAATGAAAGAAGTGCGTAAAATAGTGGAAGATGCCAGAACAAGGGATGAGTTGATTTACAATTTGCGAAAGAAAGCAGAGGAGATTGATGAGGCTGAAAAACTAAATTGTGAAAAAATCTCTGATTACGGGGCAGCTCTCTTTAAGCCCGGCAGGAAGTACAGGATAATGACCATTTGTAATACAGGATTTTTCGCAACAAACCATATTGGAACTGCTCTTGGTGTAATTTATAAATTACACACAGAAGGTCTTCTTGAACGTGTGTATGTTCCTGAAACAAGGCCACTTCTTCAGGGTGCAAGACTCACCATGTGGGAGCTTTCCCAGAACAGTGTCCCTGCTGTACTTCTTACAGATAATGCCACGGGATTTGTTATGGAGAGGGAAAAGATAGACGCCGTTATTGTTGGTGCTGACAGGATTGCCAGAAATGGAGATACAGCCAATAAAATAGGAACATTGAACCTTGCAATACTTGCACATCACTTTGGAATACCTTTCTATGTTGCAGCACCATTTACCTCTGTTGACTCAGAACTTTCAAGCGGTATAGGCATTCCCATAGAAAAAAGAGACGAAAAAGAGGTGAAATGGGTAAGAAAATGTCTGATTACCAAAGAGGATGCACGGGCTATAAACTACGCATTTGATATAACACCTAATTTTTTAATAACAGCCATTATTACAGATAGGGGTGTATTTAGAAAGCCGTATAATCTTTCCTAAAAATAATGACTTACAATGATTCCTGCCGCTGTGCCTGCTGTGTCCCAGAAAAGGTCTTTGAAACTGAACTTTGTTTTTTTTACTTTAAGATCGTATAATTCTTTTGCTATACCTATAAGCAGAGTGCTCAGGGCTGCTTTTTCTGCACTTCTTGTTCTCTCATAAGTTGCTTGAGCCATTATATATGAGGCTCCAAAATGCTTTGTTTTGTCTCTGGCAATAAAGGGGTCGTAGAGTAATGGTATAATAATCAGGAATTTAAGTGTCATTGTGGCATAGCTTTTTGTAGAGTTCTGTTCGCCTGTCGCTTTTAAGATTATTCAGGGGTGTTATGTTCTTGTTCTCAGCCTCTTCTAAATTTATACTGACAATCTTTAACGTTTCTTCATCTTCATTTGCTTTTGTAAGAATTTCCCCACCGGGGCTTACTATCTGGCTCATGCCAGTAAATTTAAAGCCCATTTCTTCGCCGAACCTATTGGCTGTTATGGAAAATACCCTGTTTTCTATACTCCTTATTCTCATACCTGCCTGTCCCAGTCCGGGTAATACCAGATTGGAAGAATGGGCAAGAATGTGGGCACCTTTGAGCATTAAAATTCTTGCATGTTCCGGGAATGCCCAGTCAAAGCATATCATGAGTCCTATTCTTATATCTTTGTACTCAATTACTCGTGGTTCATTATATGCCATGTCAAACACGTTTTTCTCCTGATAAAACAGGTGTATTTTCCTGTACTTCTCAAATTCCCCGTCTGGGTAAAATACTGCCTGAGTATTAAAAAGTTTCGTGCCTTCTTTTTCTGCTATACCTGTTATTATGAGAGTATCAGTGTTTTTGGCAAGTTTGAAGAAAAATTCACTCTGTGGTCCTACTGGCAACTCCTCGGCAAAAGGTAAAAGTTCATCCTTTGTTTCAAATACATACCCGGTTGTTGCAAGTTCTGGCAGAACTATTATGTCGGCTTCGGAAATTTTTTTCTCATACTTTTCTATGAGTGATAGGTTGGCTTTTATATCTTTGTGTACAGGTTTAAACTGTAAAAATCCTGCTTTAAAGGTCTTCATCCGAAAATACCTCGGCCTCAAATCTATAGATTTCAACAAGCGGGTCCTTATAACAGTCCGCTGCAAGACCTGCTTTCATACATGTGTATGCAAGAAACTCGGTAAGATTCCATCCTTCTTCCACAGGAACCTGTGGCAGAAGCAGGCCTGAATATGGCCCTTTTTTCATCAAAAGTCCGTCTCTTCCCACCTTTATTTCCTCAAGAGAGTGGACCCTGTAAAGAGGGCTCAAAGCCGAAATTTCGTATGTGAGGTCTTTAAGCTCATTTTCACTCACTGGCACAAATCTCGGGTCGTTTAATGCAGCCTCCCTTGCAACGTCCCACACTGCAAGATACAGTGGTTTTATAGGAATCACGTATCCGATACAGCCCCGCAGTTGGCCGTGTTTTTTGAGTGTAACAAATGCACCACGTGGTTCTAAAAGAACCGGGTCAGAAGTGGAAGGTGGATTCATCTTTGTGTCTCTTACCGCACTTTCCACGCTTTTTCGTGCAATGTCTAAAAGAAAAATCTTCTGTTCTCTGGTAAGCTTACTCATGCTCATCCCTCCTTTGAGAATGCTATTGAAAGATAGCCTACCACGTAACCAGTATAGTCTCCTGTGACTTCTGCAGAGTTCGTATAGTCTATAAAGTGTGGCTGTATTTTATGTCCTGAAGATGCAATGAGGAAAGCAGTTATTCCCATTGCTCCACAGGCCATTGCTCTTTCTTCTATTATTGCTCTGTAAAACTCTTCAGCGTCCATTTTCATAATGAGTTCTCGGGTAAAGGAGTCGTATTTCAGGGCATCGTCGTAATTGTATCCATGATAAAGGTCAGAACTTATCACGAAGGCCACTTTATCTCTTGTTAAAAGGGTTGATAGTGCTTTCCCTATAGAGTTCAGTGAGCCTGCCCGTGGAAATCCAAAAACGACAGGTACTATTTTCACCTTTTCTCCAAAAATATACTGAATAAATGGCAATTGAACTTCAAGGGAATGCTCTTTTGCATGGAAAGTCGTATCATCTGTGAAGTGTTCGGATAGGTTCAGAAGTTCATGGGCTATTTTTTCGTCTACAATACTTTCCCCCAGAGGGGTCAACCATGAGCCACTGTTCCAGACGGCTGCACCGTAAAAGGCATAATGATGCGAGGGACCCAGTATTATAACCGTTTCTATGTCTTCGTCTGTAAGTTGCATGTAAGAAGAGGCCGCTATTCTGCCGGAGTATATATACCCTGCATGAGGTGAGAGAACAGCCTTTGTATTATGAACCTTTTTTCTTGCTGCTCTCTCAAAAAGATAGTTTAACATATCCTCAAGGTCATTTTTGTCCCTGGGATAGAAACTTCCAGCAAATTCAGGATACCTTATCATAGTATGTACCTTGATAAGTCTTCATTTTGTATGAATTTAGCTAATTTTGATTCTACGTTTCTTGCGGTAATTGTGATTTTTCTCACGTTATTATCGGGCACCTCAAACAGATAGTCTTCAAGTATCTTGGCCATTACCGTATGGAGCCGCCTTGCACCAAGGTCTTCCATCATTTCATTTGCCAGATTCGCATAGTATGCAATTTTTCTTATAGCACCATCCGTAAATTTAAGCTCAACACCTTCAGATGCAAGTAATGCCGTGTACTGTCTTATGAGTGAAGTTTCCGTTTCCGTGAGTATTCTGTAAAACTCTTTTTCTCCAAGGGAAGAAAGTTCAACTCTTATGGGAAATCTCCCCTGCAATTCAGGGATTAAATCTGATGGACTGTGCTGTGTGAATGCACCGGCTGCGATAAAAAGTATGTGGTCCGTCTTTATAGGACCGTATTTTGTTGCAACTGTCGTACCCTCCACTATGGGCAGGAGGTCGCGCTGCACGCCACTTCTTGACACGTCCGGTCCTGTGTGTCCATCGGCCCCAACGATCTTGTCAAACTCGTCTATAAATACAATTCCACTTTCTTCCACCCTTTCCCGTGCTTCATCTTTAAGTTTTTCCTGGTCTATGTACTTTTCCGCCTCTTTTTCCAGAAGTAGTTTTTTAGCGTCCTGAACCTTCATAGTCTTTCTCTTTCGCCTTTTTGGGAAGAGATTCTTGATGGGGTCAGGCAGATCAAGTCCTTCAATATCTATGCCAGGTTCAAATCCTGCGCCTATCACACCGAACATGGGAGGGGTTGCAGTTTCCTCAATTTCTATTTCCACTTCTTTATCATCAAATTTTCCTTCAAATAGCATTTCCCTCAGTTTTACATAGGATTCGTTGGACTCATCAGGGGGTACATGAGGATAAAGTTCTTTTAAGAGGATTCGGGCTACATCTTTTTCCGCTTTCTTTTTCACCTGCTCCATCATTTCCCTTTTCACAAGGGATATACCTGCCTCCATAAGGTCACGAATCATGGACTCTACATTTCTTCCCACATATCCCACTTCTGTATATTTGGTGGCTTCAACCTTCACAAAAGGTGCCTTTATAAGTGCTGCAAGTCTTCTTGCTATCTCGGTTTTACCAACGCCAGTTGGACCTATCATTATTATGTTGTTAGGGGTTATCTCTTTTTGAAAATCAGAAGGTACCCGTAATCTACGCCATCGGTTTCTTATGGCAATAGCTACCATTTTTTTCGCTTCATCCTGTCCTATAACAAACCGTGAAAGTTCCTCTACAATACGCTTCGGTGTCAGAGCACTATAATCTTTTTCCGATATTCCCATGATTTTCCCTTGATTTCTACAAAATAAATTCCTCTTTTGAATTTGTTTGAGAGTTCTACCCTGTTTAAGCCTTTGTGGAGTAAAAGGCTGTGACTGTTAGCAACCCTGCCTGTGATATCATAAATTTTTATTTGGACATTTTCCGGTTGATTAAGTGTTATGGACATAAAGGTTTTCTGATTAAAGATTAAGGATGGCATATATATGCGGGGAACGCTCTGTTTTTTAACTTCTCTTATGAAGTTTACTTCTGGCGTATCAGTGGTAAACTTTATAAATCCATCTGGAATTAAAACAGCTGCCTTATCACTGTACGAGCCGTTGTATAAATATTCCAGACCCGTGTTATCGTCTGTGGATTCTATTCCAACTGTGGCAGAGGTAGTGTTGTCAAGTCTCTGATATACAAATATGATCTCTCCATCTCCCGTAAGAGTAGGGTAGTATGCAGGGTCTCTGAGTATTACCTCAAAGGTCAGGATTTCATTATTGTTATCGTACCGTGGTACTCCTGCCCATTCTATAATGAATTGATGGTGAAGTGTATCGTTGTAGTAATAAACATTACCAGCAACAGATGGGTCGTAATCATCCCATAGGGGTGCAATAACCCCATGTGGGTCATTTGCATTTGGAATCTGGTCATTTGTGTAATGTGCGCCTGATGGCTGAATTAAACTCATCCAGCCGTTGGAAGAGATGTAAACAGTATTATAGGAACTTCCGTAATATTTGAATGTGAATGGAAGTGATACTTCCTGGACGGTTTCATCTCCCATGGAGAGTCCTGTACCTACACCCTGAATGTCTGTAAAGGAAAAACTTTCCCACTCAGTATATGAGGTATCCAGTCTGTCATAGGCATAGTAACCATAGGCATCAGGACCCATTACCCATGTTGAATCAGGAGCACCAACGGTGTATCGCAGAGTATCCTCCCTGAGTGTTGTATCGTACTCGCAATATGCTACCAGTATTACATCTGTTGCCGGTGGAGTTGAAGGAGATACGGTAAACTGTATTTCTGGATATACGGTGGTGCCCGTGTTTATGGTATCTATTAAAACAGTATCTTCCGAAACTGCAATATCATTGGAAAGAGATGTCAACCAGACTCTAACATTATATGCAGGTTCTGTACCAACGTTTTTGTATGCAAGTATTATGTAACCTGCATCATTGGGGTCAAGGCTACCGTTAATTATGCCAGAGGTATCATTTATGCTGTCTCCTGTGAGTATAACGAAAGGAGCATTTGTCCTTATATTTTCCACAGCATCAAGGTCAAAACCAGCAATTGCTCCACCTGAAGGATTGCCTCCTGCATCCTGAATTTTTAGATACCGTGCAGATGAGAGCCCACTTCCACTCAGAGATAATGTCGTTGTTCCATAGCCCTCTCCTATATATGTCCAGGGTCCCTTATAATTATTGGAGCCGTAAACTTTGAAATGTTCATCTGGATATCCATCGTCTCCCTCATAAACGGTGAATGCACCTGTTACAGGTGTATTTTCACCCATATCAACAATTACCCAGCCTGTATCGTTCAGAGAAACAAAATTTCCATCTGGTGCGCCTAATATAGATGGAATATGTGGTTTTATAACTGGTGTACTTTCTCTGTCAATAGCTACAGCCACAGGTTTGTATATATAGTAACCGTTTGATGGTACAAGATAGATATCAAGTTTAACGGATGAATCTTCCTGCACAGTTATATTATTTATCGTCTTTGTTTCATAACCATTTGCCCACACTTTAATACTGTAAGTTCCTGCCAGTGTGGGAAGAAAATAGTCACCAGTTTCAGGGTCTGTGAAAACCGGCCAGTCTCTTTCTATGCCATATATAACAGCTTCTTTAATGGTATCTCCACTCAGACTGTCTATGACATAACCGTGAATACCCTGACCGGCTTTATTTATGAATGCTATAATTGCCCCTCTATTTATTTTCCAGGTGGTGTCCAGTTCAGTATCAGGAGGCACAAATTCGTGGCACAACTCTATTGTAACATCGTTAATGCCGTCTATGCCCATTGAATAATCATTCAAATCACCATAAGTTTGATACCATGCATACCCTTCGGTTACCCAATAAGCATCACCATACGCTGCTGTAGAGTCTCCATACATCTGTGCATATGTAACCACAAGATTACTATCGGGTACATGGTCAGGAGAATAATTCCATATGTAATTCACTGCAGGATGGTAGGTATGGTATGTAAGTCCCATTGTGAAGTTCTCCCTCTGACTCCATCTATACATGGCATCTGTTTCAGGCTGGCCATATGGCATATTATCTCCACCATCTCCCGTCCACATGTAACCATAGTTTCTGTTTAAATCTATGCCATTTGAATTGTATCTTGTTTGTGCTTCATGGCCATCCGGATTGAGCATGGGTAGAATCCAGATTTCTCTATTGTTAACAAGGTTTGTAATATAAGGGTCATTATTGTATTCTTCAGTGAGGTAGGCCAAAAGGTAAAGTGGTATTTCTGCACTTGGCCATTCGTTTCCGTGATGACATCCCACTATTCGTACCTCTGCTTCATCCTCCTTTACGTTCGGATTATCTGATACTTTTGCAGCAAGCAGTAATCTTCCATCAACTGAGTAGCCTATTGTGTCCAACCTTACAATGTCTGAATTGGCCTGTGCTATTGAGTCCATTATTGCGATTATTTCACTGTAAGAATGATAGTGCATGGTTAAGGATGTATCCACTTTAGTGGTCCTTTTTATCCGTTCCTGTGTATATTTTTTGATGTCAGAAATGATAATCTGAACATCAAGTCCCATATCTTTTAAACTGTTCAACTCTGAATCCTTTATGTACAGTGTTACGGAGTCATTTGAAACATCTACAACTGAAAACCTTCTGAAAATGCGAAGGTTCCCCTTTCGGGGAAGGGGAACCCTGACAAGCATATCTGCCTTTGCTGAGGTGATAATGATTAGTAGAATGAGAAAAACCCTTTTCATCATCCACCCTCCGGACTAAAACCCAGGAACATGGGCATGTGGTTTCTCAGAATCTTTACTACAACTGGTTTCTTTGAGTGTTTATACTTCTTCATGGCGCGTTTGAAACTCTCAAGACCTTTTACTGTATTTGTTCCCACTTTAACAATCACATCACCTTTCAGGAATCCAGCGTCGTCAGCAGGGGAACCGGGTTTAACTTCTATCACCACTACGCCCTCTTCTGCAGCAAATCCAAGTCTTTTAGCTTCATCTGAACGGGCGTCAACCACAGTAAGACCTGCCCATTTTACCTTGCCAGGTTCTACTTTTTCTTCCTGAGCACCACTGGATGTTGCAGTTTTTTCATTTTCGGGATATTCAGCCAGTTTCATAGTCACTTTTCTTGTTTTCCCATCTGGACTTATTACCTTCAATGTAACCTTTGTTCCGGGAGGAGTTTCTGCCACCATAAGTCTGAATTCCTGCAGGTCTGTAACCTTTTTGCCGTTATATTCAAGAATAATATCGCCTTCTTTAAGGCCTGCTTTCTGCGCTGGTGTTTCATCCAGAACTTCTGCAACCAGAACGCCATAGGGTTTTTTAAGACCGTATGCCTTTGCCAGGTTCTCATCAACTGGCTGTGGCCTTATACCCATATAGCCTCTTGACACCTTTCCGTGTTTAATCAACTGTTCTGCAACCCATTTTGCAGTATTAATAGGAACAGCAAAACCAATTCCCACAAATCCTCCTGAAGGTGAAGTTATTGCTGTGTTCATCCCAATAACCTCACCACGTATATTCAAAAGAGGACCACCTGAGTTTCCAGGGTTAATGGCAGCATCTGTCTGTATGAAGTCCTGGTAATCAGGTCCCTGAGGGAGTGGTATCCCAGAGCGACCCTTTGCGCTTATAACGCCTACTGTCAATGTTCTGTCAAGACCAAAGGGATTACCAATGGCAATGGCCCAATCACCCACCTGAATACTATCAGAATTGCCGAGACGAAGTACAGGAAGGTCGCCGGAGTATTCTATCTTTAGAACAGCCACATCTGTTCTGGGGTCAGTTCCAACTACTTTAACTTTATCGCCTTTGAGTATCTTTTTATCGGAAAGTTTAACAATTATTTTATCAGCATTTCTGATAACATGATTGTTCGTCATTATATAGTAAAACTTCCCATCTTTCTTGAAAATAAAACCAGACCCTAAAGACCTTTCTTTAAATTCTCTTGGTGGCATTTTGAACTGAGGAGCCTCTTCTCCAAAGAATTTTTTGAAGAAATCATCAAATGGTGTGGGAAACTGCCCGCCGGGTTGTTTTATAATGTGCTCGGCAGAGATATTTACCACTGCTGGCATGGCCAGTTCTGCTATTTTGGTAAACGGACTGTGTCCTTCTGTATTTACGAGGGGCACCTGTGCTTTTATGCTGGCAGTATCCTCGCTATGCAGTCTCGGGGTTAGATTCAGTCTTGCTGAGAGTATGAGACCCACCACTATCCCTATTACAAATAGGGATGTGCCTGCTATCCATTTCTGCTCCCTATTCATGTTTCTCACCTCCTGTTTTCTGAGCCCTGGACACTCTCAACTCCGTATATACAATCACCTCCTTGTTTAATTTACGGTATCCCGGAAAAATATAATTATCCTTAATTTTGAATTTTTCCCATCCTTCCACTAATCTTCCATCTTTTAACAGATGATATATAGCTCCTGAAGCAGAACCCTTTGTAATTCTTTTGTACGGGTAAGTCCCGCGGTATCCAGCATCTTCTGTATCAAAATTCCCTGTAAAGGTTATATACGCCGCATCTCCCATGCTTTTTGTTTTATCTATACCTTCATATCTATAAACCTTGCTACCTGTTCTGGTTTCCTTTCTATATATCTCTGCTGGTTTCAGAGCTCCGGGCTTAATATAATCATACAGAAAGGAAAAAATCTCCATGTCGCTTAAGATTTCTGCACCTGTTCCCTGAAGCGTGGGTATTTTTTCTGTGCCTCTAATATCAGCAATAGAGCCATCGGGAGTAAGACGAACGGTTATTGTATGCCCCTTCAGGTTATCAAAAACTCCGGTAGCAAAATCCTCACCATTGTGTGTCACTCCTCCTGATGCTGAAAGTATATTCAGGTTTAATGTTATAAACTGACTGGATACTTCAGATACGGTTTCTTTTAACTTAAGGTTGTATTTCATAATGTAGTTTCTTATACTGTCGCCCTCGTGTATTGTTATGGTACGTTCAATATGCATTTTGTAATAGGTAGTTTCTCCCGGTACAAATAATGTGGTAAAGGTCAAGGGCTTTTTGATAAACGTTTTTGAACATCCTGAAAGTAACAGGATGGAAATTACGAAAGATAATTTTTTCATTATATCCTCCTTCTTGTGGTATTTTATTTACGTGATTTTGCCTGAATTGTCAATGTTTATAAAAATTCTCAGAGAGTTCAGAATATCCCTGTGGGGAGCTATGTCATGCACCCTGATAATGTCAACGTTTTTCATTACAAGGTATGAGGAAATTGCGAGAGTGCCCCACAGACGATCTTCCGGATTTTCTCTACCGGTTAAATACCCTATAATTGATTTTCTGGAGTGCCCTATAAGTACAGGATATCCCAGTTTTTTGAATTCGTCTATGTGAAGCAGTATTTCAATATTGTGCTCCGGTCTTTTTCCAAAACCAATTCCGGGATCAAGTATAATTCTATCTTTTTTTATGCCATGTGAAAGAGCAAAATCAATACGCTCTTCAAAAAACTCTTTTATTTCCCTTACAACGTTTTTGTATTCAGGATTCTTTTGCATATCACGTGGAGTCCCTTTCATGTGCATGATAACGATATATGACTCAAATTCCTTTACAACATGAACCATATCACTATCAAAACGCATTCCTGATATATCATTTATAATAATGGCTCCGTTTTTCAGTGCCTCTTCGGCAACCCGGGCTTTGTATGTATCAACCGAGACACTGTATTTATCAGTGTCTATGAGCGAAAGTGCAGATTTAACCCTTCTAAGTTCCTCTTCCGCTGGAACAGGTTCTGCACCCGGTCTTGAAGACTCACCTCCAATATCTATGATATCAGCGCCTTCTTTGATAAGTTCTGTTATTCTTTCCATTAAATTTCCTGTTTCAACGTATCTACCACCATCGTAGAAAGAATCGGGAGTAACATTTAAAATCCCCATCAAAAGAGGTTTCTGGTCAAAAGTTAAGGTTTTCATTTGAATATCACCACCTTTTTACCGTTTTTAATATAAAGTCCTCTGATGGGTTTTTCTGTTATTCTTCTTCCATCAATTGCATAGATTCCCGTGTGTTTTTTTGTTTTAAATTTATTAAAGTTATGGGCTTCCTGTACCGATGAATAGGTATCATCATATATGAAGTATGCATACCCGTCAAAGGAAAGAGCGAGAATTGCCGGGAAATGCGATGTCCTGTCGCCTTTAATTATGGAAATGTTCCCTTCATATATTGTGCCTGTATTATGCGGGTTTGTATAAGGAGAAGGAAAAATGGATTTAATAATGTTATTTGAATTCTGACCCTGCATATCAAGGAAAAATACCATAAGAGTATCTTTTCCTGGGATTATCAAAGGATATTTCTGTGTAAGTGTTGTTGCGGAAATAGTCCCGGGCTGCAATGTTGAGGAGTCGCCCTCGTAAAAAGATACAACGAAATACAGATCAATGTCGGAGCCCACAAATGAGTATCTTTCGTAAGCAATGAACAGTGTGTCTCCTATTGCATAGATTGTGAAATTGCCTGAATCTGGTATCATGCTGTCTATTTTTACAGTGTCCGTAAAACTTGCAGGGTACGAGCCGTTAATGAGGTATAAATAATTATTGCCACTGGTTTTTTTTGAGTACACAAGATGAACACGGTCTCCGGTCTGGTTTACAGACGTCATAAAGTCAAAGTTATCAACTTGAGAATCTATTAACACAGTATCAAACGGATAAAATGAACTTCCGTAATTAGAGGAGTGGGTTATAAAAATGCCTGAATCGTTTTTGCAGAGAAGATACCATATGGGAAAAGTAGGATGGAGATGAGCATCATTGTAAAGCTGTAACTTATGACAGTTTTGGGGAGCGTATAAAGTATAGAAAGTATCTGGTGTAAGATTGACAAAGCGAATGATCTCAATACTGTCAGGTGAAGACCTTCTTGCAAAGATAATCATAGTGTCGTAAGAGGATAAATCAAAGATACCGATTGTATCCTGCGCGGCGTAAAACATTGTGCTTGAACCATTGAATACTTCATAAAAATATGTGGAGTCAGCAGACCATAGCACCATGTGACTTATTCCATTATCCAGTGTACTTATTGCTCCCTTTTCTGCTGGAGCGATGGGAAGTTGTAACCACGAAAAAAGCAGAAAAACTGTGAACATCATGGTAACATTATAATTCAATGAAGATGTAAATCAAAGACGGTAATTAGCCGTCTTTCAGTATTTGGGTTGCTACTTTTCTGAAGTCTGTGTGGGAGAAAACTTTAATACCTTTTGCACCCACGTTCAATGCAAGTTTAATATCCGAATCCTTATCACCTATAACGTACGATTCTTCTATTTGCACCTCAGGATATTTTTTTAGGAGCCTCCATATCATAAATGGTTCGGGTTTTCTGCATCTGCACCGCTCTTTTGGGTGATGGAAGCATACTCCAATATCTTTAATAAATATTTTATGTTGTTTGAGTAATTCAATGAGAGTTCTATTTATACGGATAACGCGATTTCTTGAAACCCAGCCTCTTTTTACACCGGATTGATTTGTAACTATAAATAGATAAAAGCCATTTTTTTGGAGAAGGATAAGCCCTTCTATTATACCTTTTTTCAACCTTATGAATTCGGGTGTGTTTAAATATCCCATCTCCCGTATTATTGTACCGTCTCTGTCAAGAAAGATTGCCCTTTTCATAGAAATTATCCAGAAATTCTTTGAGTTTTTTGAATGCCCTGTACCTGTGCGATACAGAGTTTTTGACCTCTTCTGACATCTCTGCAAATGTCATTTTCATCGGAGGATAATAAAAGATAGGATCATAGCCAAAACCCCCTTCTCCTCGTTCTTCGGTAAGTATTATTCCGTCAACCTTTCCTTCAAAGTAAAAATATTCGTTCTCACCAAGATAGAGCACTGCCACTGTTATAAAATGAGCCGTCCTCTCTGTTTCAGGAAACTTTCTGGCCAGCTCCATAAGTTTTTTTCTATTGGATTCGTAGGTGGCATTTTCACCTGCAAATCTTGCTGAGAAGACCCCGGGAGCTCCATTTAAAAAGTCACATGAAAGGCCTGTGTCATCTGCAATAACAGGAGATTTCACACGGGAAAATAGAGCTCTGGCTTTTATAAGTGCATTTTCAAGGTAAGATGAACCTGTTTCTTCTGCGTGATATTCTATACCCGCATCTTTTGGCAGGATTATACGATATGGGAAGAGTATCCTGGTTATTTCCCGCTGTTTGTCGGGATTATTGGTAGCAAGATAAAGGTGCAAATTACCTGTTTATCTCGGTTTCAACAATGAATGCGTCTGGATAGCCTTCCTGGCGGAGCTTTTCCTTGTATCTTTCTGCTTCCTCTCTTGAGGTGAAATCGCCAACGCGAACTTTGTATGGTCCATCTATTGAAGGGTCATATTCTATATAAACAGGCAATGAAAGTATTTCCTGCGCCTCTTCTTTTGCCTTTTGTGCCCTTTCTTTTGATGAGAAGGCAAAGATTTGAACCCTGAATCCCCGAACCTTTACGCTCTGTGTGGTATCATTCTGTGGTATCCCCTGGATGGAGTCGCTCTTTTCTGTTGTGTCAGGGGTAAACTTAAAATATGCGGTTGTATCAGATGAGGTTGTATCACTTAAGTTTTTTTCTTTTTCTATTTTGGTCTCAGATGGTTTTTCCTTTACAATAATTACTTCTTTACGGGGTGCACATCCTGTGATTAAGGCTATACCCAGGAGAATAAGGGTGGCCCTTTTCATCCTATTCACCCTCTGTTTTCCAGTTATACTTCTTTATAAACCTTTCAACTCTTCCACTCTGATCCATACCATAACGGGCCTTACGCTCCCCGGTATAGAAAGGATGACATTTTGAACATATTTCTACATGTATTTCTTTTTTTGTGGAACCTGTTCTAATTTCGTTACCACATGCGCATTTAATTACTGCATCTGTGTAATAAGTTGGATGTATTCCCTTTTTCATTTTACTTTTCCTCCTTTATGGTTTTCTCTGTTAGTTTAAAATTATAAGGCAACACCGTTGAAGTGTAAATAAAATTGGTTAGCTCTGTATGATTTGTTTTTCCCTGTTAAGTGTGATAAAATACTTAAGTTAACCGGAGGGAGAAAGGTGCTGTATGTTTATTTGTTATCACTATTTTTCGGCACTGGATTAAAGCCAATAGTGAAAAATATTGGAAAAGGTGAAGATTTTAGAGAGCTTACAGGCATATGTCAGACAGGAACCAGGTCTCATATGCAGATGATTGTAAACCTGCTCTCTTTTGATGGGTATCGTGTTGTACTGCTTAAAGAGTGGTTTTTTGGAAAGAGTGGTGAAGGTCAGAAGGAAACATATAGTTTTAAGGTTGATGGTAAAGGGGTTAAACTTTCAGGATTTCCCTATTTTGCTGGTATGTATACCTATTCACCAACTTTTATAGCTATTTTCAAAAAAAATCTCAAATGGGATTATATAAGTTCTGACAGTTGCAATAATGAGTTTGTTCTGAATTATCCCGGGAAGGGATTATATCTTCTTAGACTCGGCGCAAATGACCATATAAAACCCTGCAATGTCATGAGTATTAATACCGAAACAGTTGAATTTGCACCACTGTTTCAGACCAAGAATAATTATGTATTTTTCCTGAGAGTAAAAGATAGTACGAAGGACAGCGTAAGGGTGATAATTGCCCGGGAGGGAAAGCTGCAAAAAAGTCAGTTTGTGAAATCAGGACAGTTATATCTGGGTATCATGGACAATGTTCATTATGACCTCCAGATAGGAAACCTTGATGTAAATTTACCAGAAGCATTGGAGTTACTGGGACAATGAAGGACGCAATAAAATTTGTTAAGGAAATTCTCAAGCAACGGCATGAAAATGCAATAATGGATGCCATCGTATCGTTTGCCCTGTATTTCTTTGTGATAATCGCTGTAGTCCTCGCTTTTATCTTTGTAATTAAAGTGATACCGTGGCTGGTTAAGCAATCCGGTACGCCCATTTACAAACTGTTTGCCAGTGAACATAAAGAGGAAGAAATAGAGGAGACCTATCATCACATAGACAGACCACTTAAGAAGCTTGAGTTTTGATGTCGTTTCCATACAGAAAAGCATCCTCCTATTTCAGGGAGAAATTTGGAGCACGGGTTTACAGGGTAGCTGTGGATGCAGGATTTACATGTCCCAATCGTGATGGTACTCTTGCAAGGTCAGGGTGCATTTTTTGCGATGAAGAAGGTTCTCGTGCCACCTATGTAAATCCACATGTTTCTATAAAAGAGCAGGTTTTAGATGGAATAGAGAAATTAAAAAGGTCTTACAAAGCAGAGAAATTCATCGTGTATTTTCAGTCATACAGTAATACCTATGCATCCGTGGATAAACTACATAAAATTTACCATGAGGGGCTCTCAGCACATCCAGATATTATTGGTATTTCAGTTTCAACAAGGCCAGACCTGTTAGGTGAAGAGGTGCTTGATTTACTTGCAGAAATCAGAAATAACTATTTTGTTATGCTTGAGATAGGGGTACAGAGCTTTAACTATAGGAGTCTCATAAAATCCAGAAGATTTCATACAGTTGCAGACACTATTGATGCAATTTTAAGGGCAAAAAAGAGAAACCTGAATGTTGTGGCTCATATTATTCTTGGACTCTTTGACGAAATTGAGCCTGAAGCAATAGATGGTGGCAGGATATTATCTGTTATGGGGGTGGATGGAGTCAAAATTCATCATCTTTACGTTATAAAAGGAACAGACCTTGAAATTTTGTATAAAAGAGGCAGGATAAAGGTGTATGAAAATCCAGAGGATTTTGCCAGACTTGTTGTGCGGTTCCTTGAAAACCTCAGGCCCGATATGGTAATACATAGAGTTCAGGGCTTTGCTTCCACTGAAAGGCTTGTGGCACCACTATGGAGTTCCGATAAGCATATTATAGCCAGACTTGTTGAAAGTATAATGAAAGAAAAAGGGACATATCAGGGAAAACTTTACAGGTATCGTGTATAGAATACTTGTAGTAAATCCACCTGTTTACGATTTTGCTTTATATGACTTCTGGCTAAAGCCTTATGGAGCTTTACGGGTATATTCTTTTCTGAAAAAACAGCAAGGTCTCAGTGTTCAATTTTTTGATTTTCTTGATAGATATAGCCCGCTCGTAAGGGCGTATGGATTTAAATACAGGGATATATACGGAAGAGGTAAATTCATGGGCACAGAGGTTCAAAAGCCCCCCATCCTTGGTTTTGTCAAAAGAAGATACAAAAGGTTTGGTATTCCCGCAGTGTATTTTGAGAGAAAACTCACGGAGTTTAAGCCCCACTTTTTGCTTGTATACGCTGGAATGACATACTGGTATCCTGGTGTTGAGGAAGTCGTAAAGACAGCACGCAGGCTGCTTAGAGGCAGTGTAAAGATTATAACAGGTGGTATTCTTGCCACCTTATGCCCAGAGTTTCTAAAATCAATGGGTGTGGACGAAGTGATAGAAGGGGAAGCTTTTGAGAGACTTGCTGAGATATTTGACCTTGCTCCTTTTACCGATAGTACCATATTGCCAGAGTGGAGCGTTTATACCGAATTACCCTATGTTGTCATAAGACTAACTGAAGGCTGTCCTTTCCGATGTCCTTACTGTGCGTCATATATATTGAAACCCAGATTCAGAGTACTGGATATAGAAAAGGTTTTTGAACATGTTGTGAAAATGAGAAAGGTGGGGGTTGTGGATTTTGTTTTTTATGATGATGCCCTTCTAATCAGAAAAAAGGATGTGCTTATCCCATTTTTATCCATGATTATTAAAAAAGGCCTCTCGCTGAGATTTCATACACCAAATGCTCTTCATGCTCGATTTATAGATGAAGATACAGCGTACCTTATGAAAAAAGCCGGTTTTGAAACCATATATCTGGGGTTTGAATTTTCCAATTATGAAAAACAGAAGGAATTGGGAGGAAAGGTCTATACGTTTGAGTTTGATAGGGCCGTAGAAAATCTAATAAAGGCCGGATTCAAAAGGAGCAATATTACTGCCTATGTGTTTATGGGACTTCTGGACCAGACTGTGAAGGAGGTGGAAGAGGCTTTAAGACATGTAAATCAAATGGGTATAAGAACAATGCTCAGTGAGTTTTCTCCTATACCTAAAACTCCTCTTGGGGAGATGGCCATAAAAAGATATGGCATAAAAGACCTTCTGCTCACCAACTGCTCTGTTTTTCCACTAATTTCAATGGGAGAAGATGCGGTAAGATATCTTAAATCGCTTAAAAATAGACTGAACGAAAGTATTCCGAAATAATTTAGCATATGCCAAGCAGTTATCCTGAACAAATCCCTATAATAATTGACATTTTAATGAGATTGCGCCCCAGATCAATACTTGATATAGGTGTTGGATTTGGAAAATACGGTTTTCTGGCTCGTGAATATCTGGAGATATGGGGTAAGGACACAGGTTATAAAGATTTTAAACTCAGGATAGATGGTGTGGAGCCTTTCAATGAGTATATTACGCCCTGTCACAGATATATTTACAACAACATATATACAACCTCTGCACTGGAATTTGTCAATAAACAGAGCACGTCATATGACCTTGTGCTTCTTATAGATGTACTTGAGCATCTTGAAAAGAAGAAAGGTGAGATGCTTCTTAATGACCTTTTACAGAAAAACAGGAATGTTCTCATTTCAACACCCAAAATTTTCCACAGGCAGGGGGCGGTTTACAGTAATACTTATGAAGTGCACAGGTCACTCTGGGCAAAGAAGGAACTTTTAAAGTTCGGAAAAGGAATTGTAATACCTTTTAAATTAGCATCTATTGTTCTTCTTGGAAAGGATTATAACCTGCTCAAAAGGTATAAACTGAAAAGACAGATCTTCAAATTACTACCCGGTTTTTTGCAGGAGTTTTTATAACATAAAATGCACGTGATTACAAAACAATATGTCAAAATTCACAACACATTTTCTCTAAATTCGCATTGCTAACCAAATAAGAATATAATTTTTATCGGTGTTTTGAGTAGGCTCTTGACAATCCCTTTCCTTTGTATCATAATAAAAACATGAAGTGTCCTGCCTGTGGGAGAGAAAACCCGGAAGATGCTATATTCTGCATATACTGCGGCGCCAAGCTTGACCGTGAGAGAGCTCACAGAGCGCTTGGTGAGAGAAAGCTGGTTACAGTCCTGTTTGCAGACATTGCTGGATTTACATCCCTTAGTGAAGAACTTGACCCTGAAGAGGTTTTAAAACTGATTAATACCTTTTTTGAAAAGCTTGAGGAGCCTGTTCGCAAGTATGAAGGCACGATTGATAAGTATATGGGAGATGCTGTTATGGTTGTCTTTGGCGCCCCTCAGGCGCATGAGAATGACCCTGAAAGGGCTGTGTACACTGCAATAGAAATGCAGAGGATAGCCAAAGAATTCAGTAAGAGGGTTAAGAAAGAAATCAGTTTATCCATAGGCATCAATACCGGACTCGTGGTTACGGGGCAGGTGGGTGGCAGGGAAAAAGCACTTTATTCTGTAATAGGTGATACAGTAAATGTGGCAAAACGTGTTCAGGAGTTTGCAGGACCTGGTGACATTATGGTTACGGAAAGTGTGTATCACCTTACAAGTTATCTTTTTGATTATCAGGAGATAGGTAGTGTTACAGTTAAGGGCCGCAGGCAACCGGTAAAGGTGTTCAAGGTGTTAAGTCACAAAACAGGCCTTGGAAGAGATGCCTATCTTAAAGGCAAACTCGTTCCACTTGTTGGGAGACAGGAGGAACTTGAGAGAATAATAGAAAGAAGAGATTTTGCATTTGAAAAAAAGAAGGGGCAGATTATAATAATTTCTGGAGAGCCCGGCATAGGAAAATCAAGGCTCAAATTTGAAATCAAAAATACAGTGGATAGGAATGAAGTGTTTGTTTTTGAGGGAAAAAGCGCCCCTCACACCAAACATATACCTTACTGGCCAATAATTGAAATAATCAAGAGGGTGTTTGAAATAGGGGAGTTTGACACAAGGGATATAATAAAGCAGAAAATACAGAAGCAATCTGTGCAATTGGGACTTGATAAGGATCCTATAGAATGTATTATGGAGATAATGGGTGTAAGTGAGGTATCTACAACTGAATTCAAGCAGTTGAAGTATGCAGTATGGAATCTGATAAAGCAGCTTACAGAGTTGAAACCAGTTATACTGATTTTTGAAGATGTTCACTGGATGGATGTATCATCTTCGGAGGTTCTTTCATACCTTGCTGAGGCAATTAAAGACCTTCCTGTTCTGATGCTTATTATCACAAGAAGCGGCTTTTTGCCAGAGATTCCGGTAAGTTACAATGTACTTGAAATATACCTGAAACCATTTAGCATAGAGGAAAGCAAGGAATTTACCTCAAAATTATTAGGTGTTACAGTACTTCCAGATGATTTTGTTAATGTTGTTCTGAAAAGAGCGGAAGGAAACCCATTTTTCATAGAACAGCTTGTGGGGCACCTTCTTGATAGAGGATATATAGAAATAAAGGGCAGGAGCCTTGTAATAAAAAAGGAGATAAAGGAGGAAGACCTGCCACATACAATTCAGAACATAATATCTGCGGAGATAGACAGACTTCCTCAGGACCTTAAAGAACTTGTGAAAAAAGCTTCGGTTATAGGGCGGGAGTTTAACGTGGAGGTACTTAAAAAGCTTCTTGAAGAGGAAAACGTTGAGGATTTACTTTTTACATTACAAGCTAAAGGTCTTATTTACAGAAGCAGAACAGATGCCGATTCCTATATATTTAAACACGCATTTATCAGGGATGTTGCCTATAACATGTTGCTCAAATCAGAGAAAAAGTTTCTTCATACAAGAATCGCCTACATACTTGAGGAACTTTATGGCGAACGGATAGATGAGTTCTTTGACCTTATCTCCTATCATCTCCTTGAGGGGAAGGCTTACCAGAAGGCACTTAACTATATGCTGAAGTCTGCTGAAAAAGACGTTAGACTTCATCTCTTTAAGAGTGCCTCTGATAAATATGCAACCATAACCAGAGTTATAGAGGAGCTTGAGAAAGAGGGTGTGAATGTACCTCATAACATCCTTTTCCGTGTTTATCTTGGAAAAGGAAGGGTTTCAGAATATCTTGGCTCATGGGATTCTGCTCAGAGAGAGTTTGACAGGGCCATGGAATATGCGAGGCTGGTGGATAATGCCTATGGTGTTATAGATGCCACCTGTGGAATGGCACGAGTTCTGTATTTAAAGGGCTTTGTTGACCAGGCTTTTAAGCGTGCTCAACATGCAATGAAACAGGCTGAGGAGCTTCAATATAAGGTTGGACTTGCTGAGGCTCTGTATCTGATAGGGGAAATTAATCAGGTAAAGGGTAATGTTTCTGAGGCACTTGACCTGATGGAGAGGGCAATAAGTATTTTTGATAATCTTGGCTATAAGAGCAGGGTTATAGAGCTTTCCATTAAAAAGGCATACCTTACCACAATCATGGGAGAGTACAAAGAAAGTTTGAAAACCCTGAGAGATGCCCTGCAGATAGCGAAAAAAAGAAACGATAAGTATTCAATGGGACGGATTCTTGGAGAGGTAGCGAGAGTAGAAATACTTAAAAATAGAAGTGAATACGCAAGAGGTGTGGTAAAGGGCGGGCTGGCATATCTCGTAGAAATAGGTGACCTTGAGGGACAGGCCGGCCTGATGAATATACTTGCTGATTCGTATTTGAAGGAATCTGAATACGGTGAAGCCCTGTCCGTTTTGAGAAAAGCCCTTGAAATATACCATCAGATTGGAGAAAAGAAAGGGCTTGCATATACCATGTCAAAGATAGCTGAGATACTATTTTACTATATAGGTGATAAGGACGAGAGTCTTACATATCTCCAGCAATGTAGCAGAATTCAGAAAAGCATGGATGACCGTCTTGGTCTTGCATACTCCTATCTGAGGTTAACCGATCTTTACGCTCATAACGGGCACTTTAGCATAGCGAGGAATTTCTCAACAAGGGCAAAGGAGATTGGTGAAGAAGCAGGGCTTAAGACGCTCTATGTGAGAGGGCTCGTTAGAATGGCAGAACTTGAATTTTATCGTGGAAAATATGACGAAGCTCAACGCATGTTAAATACAGCGCATAGTGTTCTTAAGAATTTTAAGGTTAATACGCAGACCCGAATGGAATTTTATAAGAGGGCCATCCTCGTTCATTCAGTACTGGGAGAGTATAACAGGGTAAATGACTATATAAATGAATTTGAAGAGCTGGAAAATATACCCAAAGATATATTTTCAGCTTCAGTATTAATGGAAAAAGCGAGATACATGGTTTTAAGTGGAAAGTTTAAAGAGGCCAGAGAACATGTTTTTGACCTTTTCTCAAGGGTCTTTAATTTTGAAAATAAGGAACTCTATTCCATATCCATGATACTTAAAGGTGTAGTGATTGCTGAAACAGAAGACTACATGAAAGGTAAAGAAGCGATAGAAGAAGGTATAACTCTTGGATTTTTGTTCCTGTCACCTTTTGACCTTGCTCTTTCCGAGTTCCTTTATGGAAAGGTTGCTCTATCCCATGCAGATAGGGAAGGACTTATTCTCCACCTCACCAATGCTGCGGAGATTTCAAACACGAACAATATAGTTCCAGTCATTGGTCTTATTAAAAAGTTCAAGGAAAGCCATAAAGATATTGACATTTTGCTATAATGTCTTTAAAATATGAACTAACATGGAGAAGGTATATACCGATAAGTTAAAAGAATTTACCAAAAGTCTGGGCAAAGCCTATAAAGCTTTCAAGATTTATCCAGAAGGTCATGAAATTCCAAAAATATTTTTAAGGGAACTCTGGGAAAAGGTGAGAGAACTTTTTAAATGGAAACCAGAAATTTCCTTTATTGTTGATGAGAAAAGACTGATTGACCCTGCAGGTAATATTATATATGACGAGAGAGAGTCGGAGGACAATATAGCATGGGTCTTTTATAGAGGTGGCCTGCGTGGTGTATCCATTTCACCCGGGGTTACATCTGATGAATTGAAAGATTTTCTTGAAGCCATATCACGAAGGGAATTAATAGAGCAGGACCCCTATGCCTTTATTGCACTTTTAGGGCAGAAAAATCTGGAAAATTTCCAGTTTGAGCTTGCAGAAGACTATATAAAAAGCCAGGATTTTGTTGTGCCTGAGACCATGGAAGATGTGTTTGAGCACAGGGATGTTGAGCCTGTTGGAGAACCCATTGAGGAAGAGGATAACCTGATGGAAGCAGCGGAGATGCCCATAATATTACAGGCAAGGGAGGTTGTAGAAATCACCAAAGACGAAGAAGATTATGTCGTAAAGGAGCTTGAAGAAGAACGGAATGAGGATAAACTCAGCAAGGCTGTTAGTTATCTATTGTACTGTCTGAATTTTGAAAAGGATGTTGACTGGTACAAGAAAATATTGCATGGAATAGAGGAGTATCTTTATCTCTCTCTATCAAAGGGTGAAATTGAGAAAGCTCTAAAGGTTGTAAAGTTGTTACAGATGTTTGTTAAAAACTATATGGTGTCGGACATAACAAAATCGTCATATATTGAGGAGATTTTCCAGAGACTTGGAGAGAAAGAGAATATTGACTATATACTTAATCCCGACAACAAAGTAAAGCCTCAATTTGTGGTTGAATATATTTCCATGTTGCATCCTGATGTCGTAAATACACTTATTGCAAAGATGGCCACGCTGAAAGATAATCAGCTCAAAAATGCAATAGTTGTGGGCATTTCAAGAATTTCTGGACTTAAACCGATACATATAGAGAAGTATTTAAAACTTGAAATAACTCCCAAAAATAAGCCACTCATAATTGCTGCACTTTCAGTGCTCTCCAGACTGAAGTTTAAAGACCTTATCTCAAGAGTAATAGCCTATAAAGACTCACCTGATAGTGAAATACGTAGAAGAGTGCTGGAGACCCTGGTTGAACTTGATTCCACAGAGGCACATAATGCAGCTATGAGCTTTTTTGATGATGAAGATGAGAATGTAAGACTTCTGGCTTATCAACTCTTTAAGAAGCATAACCCATCCAAACTGAAGAAGGTGCTTAAAGAAAAGCTTACTTCAAAAGGGCTTGATGACCTGAGTTTTGTGGAAAAGGAAATACTCTTTAACACAGCAATTTCACTTAATGACTCTGAGATTACTGAACTTCTCAAACAGATTATTACACGCAAAAGAAGCATCTTCAGAGTAATTCTTGGTGATGAAAAGTATCATGAAACAGAAAAACTACTTGCCATAACAGCTGGTAACCTTAACTTTCCAAACACATTTGATATATTGATAGCCTGTGTGTCTTATGGAAATAAGAAAATAAAAAGGCTCTGTCAGGATTTACTTTCAAATAAAAAGAGGAGTGAAAATGCCGGGACGTGAACTTGATAATCTGCTAATACTATTTGTATCCACACTTAAAAGTGCAAAACTCTATGATGAAAGTCACCCACTTCTCAAAGGTAATCTGCAAAGGCTTATGGATATTGCGAATAACGCTGTTAAGGAGGATAGTGAGTTCAGTTTTGCTGTTAAAAACTGGTATATATATATAAATGGAGAGAGGCTGAGGATACACGCGATGAATTTTGCTTATGTAAAGACCGTACTTGACATGTTCAAAAGGAAAAATATCGGTGGATTTGTTGTAAAAGATGAACTTGATACACTTCAGCTTCTAAACTTTCTTCGTATTCTGAATACAGATGGCCTGAAAAAAGAGCATATAGAAAAAGAACTTGCAAACGCTGGACTGGATGAGAAAATAAATATTTTACCTCTTATACAGAAAGGCGAAATACTTGACCCAAAGCAGCGTGTAAAGGCCGTATACTTTGAGACCATAGGCCTTGTTAAGAATATTGCCATGACCAAAGAGGTTCGGAAAATGCGGACCAAACTCAGTGTAGGGGTTTATTATCTTATTGATACTCTGAAAACGTCTGAACAATTATTGCTTGGACTTACAGTTGTCAAGAACTATGATAACTATCTTTACAACCATTCTGTCAATGTTGCCATACTTTCCCTTTCCATGGGTGTAAGACTTGGGCTTAAGACCAGTGAACTTCTTGCATTGGGGCAGGCTGCTTTATTACATGACATTGGCATGTCAACACTACCCAAGGAAATAGTTACCAAACCAAGCGTTTTAACTCCGGATGAGTGGGACATAATAAGGCAACATCCGCTCAGGGGAGCTGAACTTTTGTGTGAATTACTTGGTGTGACAGACGAATCTGCACCTGTGATCGTTGCCACGCTGGAGCACCAGAGAAATTATGATAAGTCCGGCTATCCAGAATTTATTCAAATGGAGAAGCAGAGTCTTTTAAGCAGAATTGTGAGAATCACAGATTTTTACGATGCCGTAACCACTCCGAGGGTCTATAGCCCCATACCCATGTCAACTTCAGAAGCGCTTCGCCACCTTATACAGGGCGCTGGTAAACTCTTTGACCCTGTACTTGTCAAATACTTTGTGAATCTTGTTGGTATTTATCCCATGGGAACACTGGTGTTTCTTAATACTGGAGAATGGGGAATAGTTATAGGACAGTCAAAGAGTAAGGAAAATTTTGACAAACCCATAATACAGATTATTAAGGATTCTGCCGGTAATGATGTAAAACCACAGGTTCTTGACCTTGCCTTTTCAGAAAAATTTATTATGAAGTCTGATACTCCATGGAAGTATGGTATAGACCCTGCACAGTATTTTATCTAAGAGATGGACAAACTCAGGGTTCTTGAAGAACTTGGCGCGGTAAAAAAAGGCCACTTCCTTTTAACATCAGGACTTCATTCAGACACCTATTTTGAAAAATTCAGGTTGATGGAATATCCACATGTCCTTTTTGAGTACATTAAAGACGATGTCTCAAAGATAAAAGAGTTTGATTTTGATGCTGTAATAGGCCCAGAGTTCGGAGGTGCATTTATTGCCTTTGCACTTGCTTCACTTTTGAAAATTCCCGCCATCTATGCAGAAAAGGACAGTGATGGTGGATTTTACATAGGCAGAGGGTTTAAGATATACGGAAAAAGACTGCTTTTAACAGATGATGTTCTCACAACCGGAAGTTCAATAAAGAAACTGCTGAAGGTTCTGGAAGATAAGGCCTCAATTGTGGGTATTTATGTTCTTGTGGACAGACGGGAAAACAAGACCAATGATTTTTCAGGCATTCCCTTAGTTTCAGGGCTTGAGGTTGCGGCCAGAACTTACAGGCCCGAAGCCTGTCCTCTTTGTGAAAAGAGCATACCTCTTACCACCAAAAAAACAGGAATTATAAAATAAAAATGGAGCTGAGGGGATTCGAACCCCTGGCCTCCAGAGTGCGATTCTGGCGCTCTCCCAACTGAGCTACAGCCCCATGAGGAAAGTGTTTATATTATAAATCCTTAAATCCGGACCCAACAGAAGTTTTTATTTTTAGGTGAACATAAGTATTTCATGTGGGGTAAGTTTTCCAAGGACTTCTGGAAATCCCAAGAAGTTAATCCTGTAATCTTCTACAGGAACTATTTTGTTTACTCTTTCAATGGTAGCATTTACATCCTGAAGTTCAGGGTCACGTTCAATATCTATTTTGCGATACCATTTTCTCAATTTCCCTTTTTTGTGGGTAAGAACAGTTAGCTTTTTAGGTAATAGATTACCTTTTTGTATACTTAGAATCTTTAAGAAGTAGTTATTTATCAGATCATCATCGGGAAAAGAGTAACCCATCAATATTATATGATTCGCCTTTCCAAAAGTGTCAGCATAGTCAAAGTATATATTACCAAGTGAAGGTGGCATATCGGGTTTTATTATAGTTTGAACATTTAAGTAGGTGTGAGAAAAGTCAGTTTTATGATGGCAAATCGGACAGTTTAGAGTATCAGTAAAGCCATTTTTATAAGTTCTGCGAATCTTTGGAAATTTCCTGTAAAGCCTTCTTACATCTTCAATTGAGGGAATTGGTTCAAGTGCAAGTACCTCGCTTAAGGTTTTAAGTTCTACTTTTCCCACATCATCTGGCCATATCATAAATGCTGAATGGCATCTGGGGCATATCCTCACATTAAAGAGTCCATGGGGTATAAAATGTTTTATGATATTAAGTTTGTATCTGAAGCCAGAGCTTTTTTCATAAAACATTTGGTTTACATATGCAGCAACCGTTTCTGTTGCAGAGAAGAGAGCTGCATTTTCTTCAGTATAGTCACCTGCGAGTTTAACTAAAGAAAATCCTTCTCCAATATCCATATAAGTTAGTTCTCTTTTAAAAGTTGATTTGTTTATGTCTCTGTTGGCCTTCATTGCCAAGAATACACTTAAAATATCCCAATTGTAAGTGACAAATGCAATTGGACTTACAAAATTATCTTTCAAGAAAGGTTTACCAGCAGGAAAGAAGGATATAGCCTTTTCATGCAGATCTTTAAAGAATTTTCTGTATTTACAAATGGTATTATCGCCTGAATATGTTCTATATATATGCTTTATGAGTTTTAGAACGAGCAATTTGTAAGCGTTCAATGCTCCATGTAACCTGTATCTATTGTTGTAGTGAAATTCATATCCAATCCTTTCTTCCTTATCAAAGAGTTCTCTGGTAGGGATTGATACGCCATCAGAGTGAGCCTTTTGTATGGTTGTCAAAACTTCAACGATTGTGTATTTTTTATTACCTGTGGTAAATCCAAGTGCTGCGCAGATAGATTTGAGAGCAAGCCAGTCGTATGTACGTTCCATGGTCATGAGATAATGTCTTAAGGTTGAATTGATACTTTCATTTCCTCCAATTTCTTTTGTAAATCTATTAATATACTCATTTAACCTTTTCTCCCTTTCTAAATATGCTTTGTGTATGGTATTTGCTCCGTTTCCATCAAGTAGTATACTCAATGTTGTTTCAAAGTCTTTTACAGATTCTTCATCAAGGTATTTTGAGACTGAAGAATTTTTGATTCTTTCCCTTATCTTTCCACTTCCACAAAGATGCTTGAAAAATTCATCTATTTCTTTAGTTAATGGAAGCCCAATACCATGGGAAAATCCAGCACCGATAATTATAAGTGTTCTGTCCATTGCTACTCAGTAAATTCCGATATTAATTCAATTGATTCTACTTCTATTTTACCACTATCTTTTGATTCTTCTATTTTACCATTATCTTTCAGGTTTACACAAATCTTATCTCCTACTCGTAAACATGTTGTGTTGATAATTTTTATATCATTTTCTAAAACTAAGTCAACAATAAATCTCATTTCTATTATCTTAGTTATATTAATTCCATTGATGTTCAGAGAATTATCTGAACTGATTTTATGTACTTCTATTTCTATGCTGATTTTTTCTGTACTTTTTTCAGGTTTCTATGCTGATTTTTTCTGTACTTTTTTCAGGTTTCTATGCTGATTTTTTCTGTACTTTTTTCAGGTTTCTATGCTGATTTTTTCTGTACTTTTTTCAGGTTTGATTTTATAAATATATCCATATAATTTTAACTTTGACATATTTGACCTCCTTCTTTTCAAAAGTGTATAAATTGCAAGAGCACCTGCCGGTATAGTTAGATATGGCAAGAATTTTATCGATTTTATTTTTATTCTATACCCCATAATTCTTTCAGTTCACGGTTTATTTCGTCCATCTCCTTTTTGCTCATACCGTCCTTTGTTACAATGCGTTTTGATATTCTGCTTCGTTTTTTTCGTACAATCTGGAAAAACTCTTCAACACTTATGACACGCCCACCAATGGACCTTATACGCATGCTAAGGTGAACATCGTTGGTTACAACTATTTTATTTTCAGTGCCTTCTCTTAAAAGAAGATTAACTATATAAGAATCTGCATCCTGTGATTTCCCGGAGGTTCTGACGAAATTAATCAAATCTGGGGGAATCTCAAACTTTCCGTCAAATACTATAATGAAGTTAACCCCCGCTTCTTCCTTAAGTGCCGGAACAATGGCCTTTACGGTATCTTCCGGGTTTTCAGAAAGATAGGAATTAAATAGAGGGTGTCTGAGCATATTATAGCCGTCAATTATGTATTTCATTTTCTTCTCTTCTTATCTTCTTAAGCATATTTTAAATTAGCAATAGAGTATATGCAAATAGAATAATACTCAAAACTTTTGATTTTCCAGAGAGGTAAATTATAATTTAAAGAAAAGGCACCGGGATGAGTAATTTTATGTTACTTTATGTATTTGCAGTTTTACTACTTTTTTTTGTTTTGCTAAGTATAAAAAAAAAGGAAAAATATCCTTTCAGGAGACGAAAATATCTTATGAGTATTCCTGAGAGAAAATTTTACGAGCATCTACTTTCAGAAATTGACGCTGATATTTATGCGGTGTTTCCCCAGGTTCCGCTTTCAAGAGTTATTGAGGTATCTGTTGGCGGAAAAGAATTCTGGCGTCATTTCAACAGGATTAACAAGAAAATAGTGGATTTTGTAGTATTTAAAAAGCCCTATTATGAGCCTGTGCTTGTTATTGAGTATGACGATGAAACACATACGAGAGAAGACCGAAAAAAGAGAGATATATTCCTTGACAATGCTCTTAAATCGGCCAATGTGCCAGTAATACATGTGAAATATGGAGAAAAGTTTTCCTTGAGATCCTTAAAGGAATTATTAAATTGAGATTTAGAATAAGTTCTATTTATGTTTTCTTTTTATCAATCTTAATATTTACAGGTTACAGAATAACACCTGCTGGTAAATGGCATAACGAAATAGTAGATTACAATTCCTTTTACAAACCCGTGGGATTAAATATAGCAGTTGGAGATGGCATTACATGGAAAAATGGAAAGATTGCAACTCGTTATCCTCCGGGCTTTCCTTTGGTAATTGCATTTAGTTACATAACTGGGTGGTATATTCACATACCGTTTGAAAAAGTATTGCAAATTATAATTTTACTAAGCATGAGCTGGGGCTCAGTGCTTATTTTTAAAACAAGTAATCTGTTCTTAGACAGCATTACTTCTTTTATTGCCTCATTTTTGTGGATACTATATCCCTTGAACTTATGGTTAATCAACCGGCCATTAAGTGAGCCTGTTTTTATACCTTTTCTATATCTGGCAATATATTTCTATCTAAGATTATTTTTTAAAACAAAATATGCTCGTAAAGATATATACCTTGCATTATTTACGGGTGCTTTAACTGGTGTATCATCCTTGATAAGGCCGATAAATATATTGTTAGGAATCATATTCGGTTTACTATTGATTGGTAGATGGTTATATTTAACAGATAGGAGAAAAAATAAGTGGATATTCCTTGTATCAATTGTTTTATTATCGGGTAACTTAATGAGTGTGCTGCCATGGGAGCTTTATGTATACAATAAAACGGGTAAAATTATCACTCTGAGCGAAGGCGGGTTTTACAGTATCAGAGATGGTATTACAGCGTTTTCAGGCTATAAACACTATAGAAGACTACTAAATTTGCCTTATCCAATTTACAAGGTATCTTTACAGGCAGCGAATTTGCAGGACTCAGCAAAACTTAATTCCTTTCAGGAGATAGTAGAATTTCTGGGGGGACAATTTAGAGAAAATCCATCTGGAGTCCTTGGATTTGTGGTAATCAAGATTGTTAGAGCTTTGTTCGGGACTGATAGTCAAAATCCTAAAAAGGAGTTGGTCATTCTTTTGATTCAAGTACCATTTTTTCTGCTGTCTATTATTGGTTCTTTTTTACTCTGGAAAAAGAAAAAAGAAGCTGTGGTGGTATTATGGAGCATTGTTCTTTACACATGGTGTATGACAGTGCTGGTATTATCCATAGTACGGTACATGGCCCCTGTTATAGGGTTACTGTTTATACCTATCAGTTATGCATTGTCTTACTTTTTCAGGATATCTCATTCAGCTTTCTGGCCGGAACTCCCACCAAAATAATATTATCTTCCTTGTATGATTTTACCACACATGCATTGGCACCAATAAAGATATTATTACCCAATTTAAGTGGACCTATTACAGTGGCGTTTGCGCCAAGGGTACAGTTATCACCTATTTCTATGCAGTGTGACTTGTTACATCCGTGTTTTAATCCTATTATATTTCCCCCTGTCAGAGTCAAATTACGACCTATACGTGATTTCCCGGATATTACAACTCCTGCTGAAGGATGGAGTATTAAAAGTCCTTCTTTGATATCTGCGTGATAATGTATATCTATATTAGAATATGCCTGCATTAACGAGAAAATAGGAGCAAGAGGAACCCGAACAACAGGATAAAATTTTCCAAATATTTTGAACAGGAATCTTTCAATACGGTACAGGAGAATGCCCACAAAACATCTATTAAAAGGTAAAATGAAAACTCTTTGTTTTCTTTTACCTATGATACGCTTTATGTCATATAAAAGTTTTTTAAATTCGTTCATAGGTAGAATTGCATAGATAATGTAAATCCTAAAAGAGTAGCGGTATATCCTTCTACATGACGGTAATTGTTAATGTAATGGAAACTGGGTGATATATAGATACGAAATCTTCTGGCACCTGCACTCCCTATTATTGATGTTGCCAGCACATGCTCAACAGTTCCACTCAGAAAATAGTTTTCGGATTCTTCGCTGGTTGACCTGTAAGTTTCGTCAAGTGTGCCTTCTCCATGCCTTAGATATGCGATTTTGAGACCAAGTTCTCCCCATCCTGTCCTTTTTAAAGAAACAAGTGCTATTCTATCAAAGTCATTTCCTTTTATATGCCCCAGTGGCATATTAAAGTACCTGTATCCCATGTATGGTGCAAAGGTATAGTAGCAGTATGTAAACCTGTTAACCCTGACATATTCGGCAAGAATTGAAAAGTTATTCTTTCTATAAACTATTCCTCCCAGTACGCCCATTCTTGGATTTTCATGGTAAACCTTTATGTAAGGAAAATCGTCAATCAGAAGTTCTCCATACAGGTGAAAGTTACCTCTTTTTAATTCTCCTGTAAAGTCAAATATGGAGTTTGTTAAGCCTGAAGAGTCCAGTGCCCATTGACGTAAATAGTAAATGGCAAATGGGTTAAAATAGTAAAAATCTGGAGCGTTTGATGACGTTTTATATAGAATTATATCCCTAAAACTCAGCTGAATATTTTCTGAAGGTCTGAAAAGAAGTCTGTGTGCTACAAGGTATCTAAGAGGCTTGTTATCGTATAAAGGAGAGAAAAAATAATCCAGTTTAAAAGGTTCTTTTGTTATGCTATAGTAAAAAAGGTCCATACCGGGTTCATAGCCTGTGAATATTAAAGATGACAGAGGTGATGGACTCCACTTTACAGGAATTCTTCCAACAATCAGATCAAATGCACCTACACTGTATCTAAGGTAGAGGGCGTTATAGTCTGCAGCAAAGAGGTTGTTCCAGAGTTTTGAAGGGTAGAGTGTAGAATCTCCACGTTTTAGATGTATACTTATTCCAGCCTCAGCATTTTTTAATTCAAGGGTTTTACCAAAACTTATAACAGTGTAAGATGGCGCAAAGTCAATCCACGAATATTTTGAAAAAGATGGTACTGGATTAAAATCTTCATAAAAAGCGTTTTCGCTGAATGTCAGAATACTGGAAATCCTTTGATAGTTAAATACAGATGAAATTAGAAGGATAAGCATAATACCCATTAAACTCCCTCCGCTTTTAGTACCACTCCAATTGTTTTGAGCAGTATTATAAAATCAAGAATAACGCTTCTATTCTTTAGATAATAGAGGTCGTATTCAAGTCGTCTTATCTGTTCGCTTAAGTCCGGGCCTGTATATTTGTAGTGAACCTGTGCCCAGCCGGTAAGTCCGGGTTTTACTTCCAGTCTTAATTTGTAGTAGGGTATTTTTTTGCCGAATTCTTCTATAAATTCCGGCCTCTCGGGACGTGGACCAATAAGGCTCATTTCCCCACGCATCACATTAATGAGTTGTGGCACTTCATCAAGGCGCAATTTCCTCATTATTCGTCCTATGCGGGTTACTCTTGGGTCGTCTTTGCTTGAGAATTTCTGACCGCTTTTTTCAGCATCTTTTATCATGGTTCTGAACTTTATAAGGTAGAATGGTTCACCATATTTACCTGACCTTAACTGTCTGTAGAATATAGGACCGGGCGACTCAAATTTATGGATAACAGCAACTAAAAATGAAATAGGGAACAGCAGGATGAACAGTATGGGAGCAAAAAGATAATCCATAATCACTTTAACTCCATCGGTGAAATACTTGGTTGAAGTGAAGTCGGAAATATGATAGAAATCTTTTACATACATTAAAGGCACAAGTCCTGTTTCCAGTTCAAGGAGATAGGGTATTGGCATGGCTGCAAATCCTCTTATTATCTTTTCAATTATTTCAGGTTTTTCTTCAGTTTTTGGGTCATCGTAAAGTAGTATGGTGTTTTCTGGTGAGTCCTCAGGGGAAAATGAATATCGTATATTGAAAATGTTTATCCCATACTCTGCTTTTAATCGTTCAGGAGTTATGTTTCTACAGAGCCAGACGTATGATGTGGTTTTTTTTATAGAATGTTTTAGAAAACGCTCTATATTTAGTATAAAGAAAAGAGAAAGGAGTATAAAATTATAAAGGTATATGGTTCTTCCTATTCTGGTGGAGTAGAAAAACAGTGTGCTTACTGTATATGCTACAGATAATGAAAGGAAGGAAAGCCAGATTGCCTGAAGTACATTGAAAGATGTCCACGCTTTCGGTCGCCTTCTATAATAGGAAACCATGCCTGTAGCATACAGCATCGTGAATGTGAGGATTATCACGAGACCAATCTGATAGATATGGTTTTTTATAAATACAATTGACAGGTCAACACTTTTTATGTAAAGAAATATAGAGATAATCTGAAGCACAATAATAACTACAAATATTGAAAGATAGAACGCAATACGACTTAAAAATAATCTTTTGCCATTCATGTTAGTTTTTCTTTTTCAGGATAAAGAACCTGAAATAACCGTAAAGAAATCCTGTAGCGAATGCTGAATGAATTATAAGATATGTCAGAGGTAAAGTAAATAATAAAGCAATACTTTTATGTTTTATAGATTCATAGGCTGCGAATAAAACAGAGCCTGCTGTATAAGATGCAAGTAAAAAAACAAATAAATAAGCTGCAATCGTAAATTTTACAGCTAATAACAGGGTAAATAAAAGAATACTAAAGAAAATTGGAGGTATAAATTGACGAATAGAAAAGATCTTTTTTAATATCTTTGCACTGAGTGCCCTGTAATAACCATATTGAAAATACTGTTTTGCGACTCCTTTTAAATTCCCTCTTGCTATTAATTTAACTCTAACATCCGGCACTACCAGATTTTTACCTCCATTTTTTATAATTCTCGCATTGAATTCAGCATCCTGATTTCTTATCAGTTTTTCATTAAATTCACCCACCTGTTTAAAGGTCTCTTTTTTCATGCAAAAGCACCATGTGGTATCTGCATATGTTGGTTTGTTAACTCCCATTCTCCAGAGTGAATTACCCACTCCGAAGAGACTTTTTTGTGCCACAGCTATTGCCTTTTGAATTGCAGAATTACCCGCTGGTACAGGTTCAACCACAGGGCCTACATTCCATGCATCTGTCTTTTTCAACCATTCTACAAGTTTTTTTACATAATCAGTAGGATATATGGCATGAGCATCCATACGGATAAGTATGTCGCCCCTTGCATGTTTTATGCCGAGATTCAGTGCGTGGGGAACATATTTTGCAGGGTTATCTATAAGTCTAACAATGTCGGGATACATTTTTTCAAATTCTCTTACAATCTCTCTTGTCCTGTCTGTACTCATACCGTCAACAACAATAATTTCAAAAGACATATCCTGATTGTGAATGATAATATTTTCAATAATCTTTTGGATGTATTTTTCTTCGTTTCTGCACGGTATAATAATGCTTAATTCAGGCTTCATGATTTTTATCCATTACAACAAAGTATCTTTCTTTACCTCCCTTCAGTGGAGGAATACTCTCAACTATTTTTATAAAAGGCCTTATTCCAAATAGTCGCTCACTCTCTGAAATTATAAGTTTTTTCACACGTTCATTAAATCTTGAATTCACAACCAATTTGAGAATCAATTCATCTTTGTAGAGTTCGTATCTGAACTTTATTACAGACCTCGTGTGAGCAATTTTATCAAATATATAAGTCGGTGCCATGGGGGGAAGTGTCTTTCCATGTGGCAGTGTAATTCTGTCACTTTCTCTTCCTGATATACCGCTGATTGTGGGATATGAAAGGTTACATGAGTGTTGCCACTCTAAAACTGATGCTGCAATATCACCTATTCTATACCGTACTATGGAAAATGCCTTTTGAAAGAAGTTTGTTATCAAAATGGTACCACCATCAATAACTTCCATGTAATTTGTATCTGTCATCACATGAAGATGCCCATGTGGACAATCAAATGCTATTACCCCCACTTCTGCAGTTCCGTAAATATTTACCACAGGGACATTGAAGGCACTTGAAATAATTTTTCTCTGATAAGGATACAACATTTCACCTGTGGTAAACACTCCCCGAATCTTTGATGGTGGTTTTAAACCGTTATTTAACATATAAGAGGCAAGTGTTGTAATGCCTGACGGTATTCCATATATATACTCAGGCCTGAATTTGAGAATTTTTCGGTATTGTCTTAAGAGATACCATTTACTGGTGTTATACGATGTAATCCGCAATCTGTTAAGTACAATGTCCTTTTTTAAATATTCAAGTCTTGATTTAATGCTCCAGTCACCAGCCCAGTAATATATGTAAGGTGAAAATGGGTTTATGCCATAGAGGGATAGTATATAAAACATGTTGGCATGTGACCTTGCCCAATCCCGCATATCTTTTGGGAAACGGACAGACTGTCCTGTGGTTCCAGAGGAATGAGTGCCAAAGACAGGTATACTGTCTATTTCTCTTGAAGTAAGATTTTCTGGATTTTCAATAATTTCTCTTTTATGTGTAATGGGAAATCCCTTGAGTAAGTCATCAAATTCCTCAACGGTACTTACTTTTTTCAGAAGAGAGATGATACGGCCACGGTTTTTAAGTGCCATATATTTGGGAACATTGTTTAAAATGTAATTTAAATGGGAAACACCTCTATCTACAATTCTTTTTCTGAGTGCATTTCTGTCAGAATGATCTATTGATTTTATTTCCTTCCACGCTTCTTTTACAGGTTCGCCTCTGAGTTTCTGTACAAGGAAGTATATATGTTTTTGTATCTCTGGTGGTCTTCTAAACATCTTTTCTGTTTACACTTTCAATTATAGAAAGCCACTTATTTACAATCTTTTTTCCATCAGATTCCATGGCAAGTTCTTTACCATTTTTTCTCAGGTTTTTATAGTTTATGTTTCCCTTTACAATATCAACCACATATCGGGCCATTTTGCTGTAATCGTTCGGTTTAACGAGCAGGGCATTTTTACCATGAGTTAAAAGATAAGGTATGCCACCTGTATCTGTTGCAATCACAATAAGACCACTTGTGAGGGCCTCTATTACGCTTACTGGAGTGTTATCCACGTTGTTGGTATGTAAATATATGTAATTGGACTTAAAGGCATTGTATTTACCCTTTTCATCCAGAAAACCCGGGAAAATGATTCTATCTGATAAACCGAGTTTTTTTGAAAGGTCTATGACTTCATTCATTATACCTCTGTCCACCCCGGCCATTGTTAGAGTTGCATCTGGTATTTCTTTTAAAATTTCTTTAAATGCCAGAATAGCCATTTTGGGGTTGTATAATGGATGAAAGGTTCTCATCCATAATAGACGGGGTTCTATATGGTCTTCACCATGGTAGGGATACCTTTCACTGAACACTATATTGGGTATCACTTTAACATCAAGGCCAAATTTTCTGTAATAAGATGCAAGGTATAGAGAGGGTGCTACAAGTAAGGCGGCACGCTTTAATACCCGTATAACCCATTTAGTTTTTCTATCTGTGAATTCGGGTAGAGCACCACCGTGAAGCCAGAAAATAACGGGAATGCCTGCACTTTTCAATAGATATGAAGCCATGTCTGCATAAAAAAACGCTCCGTAACTGTAAACCATGACAATTCCCAGCATCGCGTCTTTGTTTTTCACAATTGTTCTGTAAATATCAACTGCTCTTTTTACTCTGTTTGGATATTTGCTTGCCCAGACTATATCAAGTCCCTTTTTAGAGAGGAGGTCTATAAGAAACTCGGCCTGACTTTTTTCCCGGCCCCTGTTATACCCGAGAATAGGACCAGTTATCAGCACCTTCATTCTTCATCATCCTCACGGTGAATATTAAGATAGGCTATACCCGGCAGAAACCCTGTTATTGCAATTCTGGTGGCAGAATGTGCCATCTCAGCAGCACTCCAGAGTATAAAGGCAACGTTTTCTCCTTTTTTGTCTGATGGTATAACATTTTTAACCGGAATATAGAGCATTATCATTAGAAGTATAAGAGCCATTAAGCCAAATATACCATGTTCTCCCAGTAAACGTGAAAACTCTGTGTGAGGAGCAATATAATATCCCAGAATGCCGGTGCGTTCTGCTATGCCAACTCCAGGGCCTACTCCAAACAGAGGGTGTTCCTCAAATAGTTGTATCTCTGCGAGTGCAATTTTGTCCCTTCCCGTAGGATTCAGGTTTGTAAAACGTTCTTTTAGTTGTCCCTGTGTAATGCGTTGAACTTTAGGTAGTGTAATTAGAATAAAAATTGATAGTATAACCGTTCCACTCAGTACTTTTAGTCTTGTCTTGTGGTCCTTGATTGAGTACCACAGAAATCCTGTCAGTGCCACTGCAAAGTTAAATACACCTCCTCTTGAAAACGTCAGAAGAGATTGAATAAAGAGCCACAGAGAAATAGTATATAGCACAATCTTGTCAGTTGTCCTTTTATAGTAATTTATGGCGAGTATAAGCATTATCAGAGAGCCAAGGCCGAGTGTTGCAGACACCTGATTGGGACCAAAACCGCCGCTTGCGATAAAGTTTGACGTTTCAGTGAAAACTATACGCTTTGTTAGCAAGGAATAAAGTGATATGGATGATATTGAAACAGCGGGCATAGAAAGTGACAGTAAAATCCACTGCATCTCTGATTTTTTGATTTTTATGTTATAGAAAAGCATAGTACTGAAGGCCAATAATACGGGACCGGCAAGGTTAAAAGATATTGCTCTTCTAATGAGTTGAATGGACCTGTAATAATTTATTGTCAGTGGGATAGATAGCGATAGGAAAAATAAAAAAAGCCCGGGCAAAATAAAATTTTTCAGATGTTTCACATATCTTATAAGAATTAAGATAATCAGAATGATGCTGGCATATTTACTGTATTCCCAGAAAACGTGTGCCTTGGTCATTCGCCATAGCACATGGCTGTTTGCAATATAAGATAATAGGGCAACTGACAGTTGAGGTTTACGTCTGAATAAAGATAGTATGGTTACAAGGGGGAGGAGTATAGCATGAATAGTGGCAATCTGCCGCATTTTATAAAGGATTAGCCCCAGGACAACATTGATAACGATAAGGAGTATCAGGGTTAAATCAATTATTCTTGTGTCTGAATTATAGGATGAATTCAGTTTGCCCTGTAATTTTTCTGATGTTTTCAAATTGCTGTTCATTAGTATTTATTTTACCAGCTCCGAACAAATTTAGTGTCTTAACTAATTTTAATCCGTAATACTCGTAAGTAAAAAATGCCGCATATCTATAAGCGTTAGAGGATGCCATTTTCCATCCATCAGTTTTCTTTATGTATTGTGTTATGATACTGGCAAATTCATCTGTTCTATTTGCAGGTGCAGAGTAACCGCATCTACAGAATTTTATGATGTCTGGTATGATTGATACATTTCCCGTTATCGGAATTGTGCCCATACTCATGGCTTCACTCAACACTTTGGGCCAGCCTTCATTGAAATAGGTTGGAAAGAGAAGGAAATGAGAATGCTCAAGAATCTTAAAAACCTTTTCGTGTGATACAGAACCATAAAATACCACATGCTTTTGCATATTATTGTTTTTGACAAACTCTTTTGCTTCTTTTTCCATGTGACCACTTCCAGCAATATGAAATACAATGTCATATCCACTTTTAATAAGTTTTCTGACAACTGCGAGGGATTCCATTATACCTTTAGTTCTGTACAGGTTGCCAATGTATGCAATGTTTACTGGAAAAGTTAGCTGCTTTTCTTTGACTATTTTACCATTTAAGAGATATTGATGAAGGGAAAAAGATGGATTTGGAAACGGAACAAAATTTTTGTTGGGAAGGTTCTGTAGATAATTGAGGGTAACAAATGACCGGTATATTCCCGCTTTAAGTATTCGCTTTTGGATTTTAGTGGCAAGGCTCTCTGTTGAGTTTGTTTCCCAGTTCCCTGCGAATTTTATCCACTTGAGAATTTCTATTCGTCGTGATTTAAAATATGAAAGTGTCACAAGGGAGAAACTTGAGGGCACCCTTATATGTATAAGGTCAAATTCCTCGGATTTTAAAACATGTTCTATTACATCTATCCAGTGAGGTATCCTCGTAAAAATTTCTAATTTTTCCTTTAAGCTGTTTCCTCCCGCTGGTTTTATGGGAATAAATTTAATATTATCTTTGTTATAGGGCAGAAAGCTATCAGGAGGTGTTCCGTGATACATTGGAGCAATGTGGACTATGTTTTTAAATAAACTGCCAAGATAATCAATTTCCTTTACAGTGGGACCATGACCTTTGATTGTCCAGGTTTTATCTTTATAGTGCGGTGTAGGAGATATAATAAGCAACTTCATGATGATAAGTATTCTAATGTAAAATCCCTGATTGTAAAACCTCATGGTGGCTTTAAAATATACACATGTCCAGAAAAGTACTCATATTCACAAGTGAATTTCCACCCGGGCCTGGTGGTATAGGAAATCATGCATATAGTCTTGCTTTACATCTTACTCTTAAGGGATATGAGGTTTTAGTTCTGTCGGATTTTAGAGATATGCGGAACAGGAACGATTTAGAATGGGATGTAAATCAGCCTTTTTCTGTTGTGAGGGTGAGCAATAAAAAACCGCGTGTTTTAACATATGTTGAGAGATTGACAAAACTTAACTGGATTATTAATCAATTTAAACCTGATGCGATTATAGCATCGGGAAAGTTTTCTTTGCTTTTTACGCCTTTTATACTTAATATTAGAAATAAACCTCCATTATCTTTTGTAGTGGTACATGGAAGTGAGCTTTATGGCAAAAAATTAAAAAAAACATGGCTGAGGAAATCCATTTCGCTATTTGATAGGGTTACATCTGTTTCAAGTCACACTGCAAAGATTTTAAGAGAACAACTGGGTTATAATGGAAAAGTTGAAATTATACCTAATGGTATTTTGGTAGAGAGATTTGAGAAATACAATTCGTGCGATTCGTTTTCACTTAAAGGGAAACCTGCTTTGTTAACAGTAGGAAGTATAAGTAAGAGGAAGGGACAGCATAATGTGGTAAATGCATTGCCTGCAATAATGGATAAATTTCCCGATGTAATGTATCATGTGGTTGGACTTACGAGAGATGATGCCATCTTTCTAAAATCTATTGAGAAAAATGGTGTTCAACATAAAGTGATTGTTCATGGGGCTGTGGAGGATAAAATACTTACATGTTTCTACAAGAGTGCAGATGTTTTTGTGATGCTGAGTGAAACAACAGAAGAAGGTGATACAGAAGGGTTTGGAATAGCCATCCTTGAGGCTAATTATTTTGGAAAGCCTGCTATTGGTGCAAAAGGTTGTGGGATAGAAGATGCTATAAAAGATGGTATCACAGGAAGGATTGTTGATCCACATGACCCGCTGGAAATTCAAAATGCACTTGCTGATATTATGGATAACCATAAAACTTATAGCGAAAACGCCAGAAAATGGGCAGAGAAGCATAAATGGAACAAAGTCATTGAAAAATATATCAGTTTGATAGAGGCATAATTATAATGTTTTCTTGTATCTTTTTAAAAGTTCACTTGCAGCTTTCAAATTTTGCCTGATTCTTATCACATTTATCGGCAACATTATAGATGCCCAGAAAAGTTTAATGATTTTCTTTGGTATATTTCCTTTTACCACAAAGGTTCCTCTTAGATTTAACAGGATTTCCTCCTTTAACTGAAATTTATCAAAATATTTCATAATAAGATAAATACTTGATGGATGTAAAATATTGAATGTAAAGATACGCCTTCGGGAATCCGAGAAGGTTATTTTCCTTGCCTTATTCTCTCTCAACCCCCCTCTTGGTGCCCTGTGATGAAATACATCCACAAAAGGATTTACTCCCATAAGGTACCCTGAAAGATAAATCCTCATACCGAGGTCATGGTCTTCCTGCATACCTTTGTCAAAATTAGTATCAAAATATCCGCTTTTTTCAAGTATGCTGCGTTTTAGTAACACATTGTTTGTTGGGAAGCAATCCGCCAGTTTAACCGATTTATGAAATTTATGAATTTTATAGTCTATGCCTCTTTCTCTTGTAGTGCCACAGGACACATCTGTTTTAAAATACTTAATATATTTCAGGTGTGTTTCTATAAAATTGTCAGGTATTTCGTCTATATCGTCATCAACAATCAAAAGATATTCTCCGGATGCGTGTTTAATTCCGATATTCCTTGCCGTACTCTGTCCTATGTTACTACCTTTAAAGACCTTTAAATCTAAAGCATTCTGAAATTTAGAGTAGAATTCAGGGAAGTAGTCTTCGTCAATTACTATCACCTCGTATGGTTTAATGGTCTGTTTTGATAACGCAGTTAGAACCTTCTCTATATAGAAATGTCTTCTTAAAGTTGGTATGATAACGGAAACCCTCATTGAATTTTCTATACTGTAATCCTCTGGCAAAAACCTTTTCCATACTTTTAGAGGTTCGGTTTTATTATTAAAAACAAGTTTAAAGCCTTTTACCACATCGTAGATAGAGTATTTGCAGGATAAACTCCTTATAAGGGCCCATATTATTTGCTGTTTTGAATAGTGTTTTATAAGCATTCTAACTTCGTCCATAAGAGGGATTTTTAATTCAGAGATATTGAACATTTGGTTATTCAATAACTCTGGTTCAAATACAATAAATGCCCCGCCCTTTAAAAGTCTCAGGCCAAGGTCAAGGGCTGCCCCTTCTATTGTAATAAATTGTTCATCTAAAATTCCTATATGCCTTAGGGCTTCTTTTTTGAAAAGAGTGCCGTAAAGGTGCATCCTGAAAGAGGAAATACGCATTATTTTATCCTGGTCCCTGTTGAACATCCATACAGGTGCAATAAAATTAATTAGAGAGGGTTTTTTAGCCATGCCAAGCAAAAGGCCCGAATGCCACACATCTCCCGCTGTGTTTAAAATTTCCTGCATTTTTTCTATGTCAGGTAAACCGAGGGATTCATGCCATATTAAAGTATAATTACTTTCTTTGTTGGCCAGAGATTTTTCCAGCAGTTTGTTTATATTATCTAACGATGGGTCAGACAAAGTGATTATCGACCCATTCCACTTAAAATCATCTGTGAATTCTCTTATATAAATCAGGTCAATCTTTTTCATCTTGTAGTACTTCCTTATAGAGTTTTAGAAATTCTTCTGCCTGTTTATCAAGGGTAAACCCCTCTTTAACAAATTTTCGAGCATTGAGACCGATTTCTTTCCTCAATGAAGGATTTTTAATCAATAACTCAAGTTTATTAGCAATATCTTCTGGATTACGTCTTTCTACAGGTAATGCTATCTTGTTTTGCTGAACGAACTTTACATTTTCAGGATATTCTCCTGCAACAACTGGAAGCCCAAGAGCCTGTGCCTCTAAAACTGCATTTGAGAAGCCTTCCCGAAGGGAGCCCCATAAAGTACCTATTACAAATATATCAGAAGAGAGGTAGAGTGGAATTGTTTCGGAAAAAGACAGCTTTCCATGAATTATGACATTTTTTTTAATATTGAGGACATGAGATAGATAAATAATCATTTCTCTGAGTGGGCCGTCACCCACAATATGGTACTCAAATTTTAGTCCCCTTTCTTTAAGGATTGATAAGGCTTTCAGTACATACTCATAGCCTTTTGTCCAGTGAAGACGTCCTACTGTCAGAATCTTTACCGGTTCATTGATTCCATCTGAGCCTGAATATCTTTTTTCCAATTCAAGCAGCTCGCAGGATACAGCAGGAGGAATCTTTCGAACGTGAACGTTGTTCTGAAAGTTACGAAATTTCTTCGCGTAGTCTACCAGATAATTTCCTATTGTATGAACTGAATCAAGCTGGATAAATGTGTTAGAGTAAAAATTTTTATCCTCTATCCCGGTGTATATAACATCATGTCCTCTAAAGCTTGTTACTGCTTTAAAGCCAAACACTTTCTTAAGGTGTATGTGGTCTCTGGCAAGTGTAAGATATTCGAAGTGAACTATGTCAGGTTTGATATCAAAAATGGGGAATTCTAGGTAGAACTTCTTAAAAGAATTTACAAGGCCTAACAGCGGTATAGTTACCTTGAAATATTTGAACATAAGAACCGGATGTAAAATCGTGCTTCTTATTAAAGTCACCAGTAAATTGAAGAACGCCTTTAATTTCGGACGGCTTGGGTATAGATAGCGGATACGGTCTTTGTACGGGTGAAGTTCTGGGAATAGCGGTAATTCATCAGTACGGTGAGCGATAACATATACATCTATGCCATTCTTCACAAGATGCAGAAAATGGCGAACGATGAAGGTTTCTGAAAACCTTGGAAAATGGTATATATAGAGTACTATTCTCATAATAGGAGTCTCTCGTAAAATTTTACGTGGCCTTCCTGCATATGCTGTAAGGTGAATGCTTCTTCAACCCCTTTTCTTGCTTGCTCTTTTATTTCTCTCAGCGTTTTAGGATGAGTATAAAGATGATACAAATATTTTGCAGGTTTGTCTAAAGCGAGCAGGGGAAAAAGAAATCCAGTCTTTCCGTGAATGATCGGTTCTGAATTACCATGTACATCCGAAACGATCGGCACAGTACATGTTGCCATTGCTTCAAGTATAACGTTTGCAAGACCTTCTGCAAATGATGGTAATAAGAGGACATCCATATTTTGCAGTATTTGTGCTACCTCCTGCTCATTCTTCTTTCCGAGGTATTTTACTTTGTCAGAAAGGTGCAGATTGTTTATTGTAGAGTACATTTTCTGTTTCTCCTCTCCATCTCCTATTATGAACATTTGACCCTGTCCGCCCAACTTAAAGTATCTGTAAAAAATGTAGATGGCAGAATCTACAGATTTCCTCCAGATGAGACTGCCAATGAAAATGACATTTAATCCACGGGATTTTTTATCGGAATTACATTTGAACATACCGAGGTCAACACCATTATATATTATAACTGTATTACTATTTTTGTAAATCTTCTTCGTTTCTTCTGCAAGTGATTTTGATACACAGTGTACAGCTTTTGCATATGTCAACACTTCTTTCAATCTTTCCCTATAATTTTCATTAATTAATGGCTCTATTGTGAATTGTCGTCCCCTTGCGCTGATTGTATAAGGTTTTTTAAGATAGCGCAAAAGCGGCAGGTATTTATAGGCTGATATAGCCCATTCAAAGTGAGCAATGTCAAATTGCTGCAAGGCTATGGTACTATAATCTATAAGTAGGTTGAAAAAAGCTTTTAGATTACCGGAGTTTTGTCTCGCTATTGTTATTAATTGAAAAAGCTTTTTCGGGGACTTTATTAGCAATTTCAGTATATTGATAAAAAGAATTAGTATCCTTGATATTATTGGGTCATCTGTGTGACTTAATTTTACGAGTTTGACACTGGGAAATTTTAAGGTGAAATCAGTTCTTTTACGTGGAGAAGATATTCCAGCGATAATGTTAAATTCATTTGATTCAGTCAGTGCTTTTAGCTTTCGCATTATAAAAGTTGTAGGTGGCCAATCTATTCCAATGATGAATATGTATTTTCTTTTTCTTTCCATGAGTTCTTCGTCTTCAGATAAATAGATTTTAATTTTTAATACTGGAACAGACAACTATTTAAGTGTTGTAAGGATTTCCTTCATTATTTTACGCGTGTATGGAGAAGTAAAGATGAAAATACTGTATATGAATACACCTACCATGAAGTAGGTAAAGAATGCTAAATAGATGTTATGTATGCTCAGGCTTGATTTGGCAAATAAAATTACTGCTCCCATAACAAGGGAAAAAATTAAGGGGCGAACCATATGTGAAAAAATCTTTGTTAGAGGGTATTGTATCTCTTTTGAAAGTAAGTAAAAAATCACCATTCCACCTATAGTACGAATAATAGTTACAGATATAGCTACACCTATTATTCCATGCATTGCTCCTATTGCTATTGAGATAAGATATATGGGGGTAAAAAATATCCCGAATTTCAGCATTACCTGTGGTTTCCCAATTGCATTAAAAAAAGTTCCTGTGGGTGAGCCAACTATTCTTCTAAGAGCCATAATAGCCAGAATCTGCATGGGAAGAACCGCCTCAAGCCATTTTAATCCATATAAGATCAAAATAAACTCTTTTGCAAGCACGATTAAGCCAATGCTTAGAGGAAATCCGATTATTGAGAGAACATCCAGCATTCTTAAGAAAGTATCCTTCAATCTTTTCATATCCTGATTAACCGCAGAAAGGGAAGGAAAAGATACATCTATGATTACACTTTTGACATTGCGAATAATCAAATTTGCAGATGCATAGGCACGGTTATAAATGCCAAGTTCTCTGAAGCCCAAAAGTTTTCCCACAATTAAAGTATCCCCTTCATTGGCAAGAAAAGTTAGGAGATTTGAACCTACCACGTGCATTGTATATTTTATTATTTTAGATGACTCTTTTAGGGTAGGAACTGAAGGAAACCATCTGCTTAAGATGAAAGATACCGGCAGATTCAGAATAGAGACAAAGACAATGGGTATTACAAGGCTCCATACTCCATATCCAGCAAGTGCCATGCCTACGCTCAAGATTGCAGAAAGTATATCCATAACTGTATCTTTCAGTACAAGCCTGTTGTAAAGTAGTCTTTTCTTCAAAAGAGCGTCTGGTATTGTTCTGATTTCTATAAAAACAAATGCAATAAAAAAGTAGAGTATTATACGTCGTAAGAGTATTCCTCCCTTATAGAATCGTACAAGATAAGGTAATGTTATCATTATAAACATAAAAAGAATGATGAGCAGCATGATATTAAGCCAGAATGCAGTATTTACCCGCTCCTTCCACTCTTTTGAATTATCGTATATTACAAATGTGGAGGTTGTTTGTGAAATCCCACTTGTTACAAATCTCAGAGCCACCATTGCGAGCGCAACTATTCCAAAGTCTCTCGGAGATAGTTTCCTTGCAAGCACATAAATGGCTGCAAGATTTATGAGGCGTGCAAGGAATTTTCTGATGAACAACCATATTCCGGCTTTAATGGTTTTCTTTTTTAGGGATTCCTTATTGAACATGTTATGTTAACGTTTTTTTATAACATGAGCCGGGTTTCCAACTGCAATGGAGAATGGTGGAATATCTTTTGTTACAACAGCACCTGCACCTATTACGCTTCCTTTACCTATAGTAACTCCATCAAGAATGATGACATTTGTTCCTATCCATACATCATCCTCAATTATTATACCTTTTGATATAATACCCTGCAAATATATAGGTATTCCCTTGCTGCTAAAGACATGTTGTGAGGCGAAAATGCGGACACCAGATGCTATCCGAACAAAGTTTCCGATTTTCACTCCACCGTTTCCGGCTATTATAGAAAATTCATGAAGAGAACAGTTTTCTCCTATCTCTATATATCCCTCGTAGGCATTCAGAACACAAAAATCATGGATATGGGTGTTTTGTCCTATTCTGATACTGTCTGGATGATGAGAGGCAACTATTTTAGAAAATCTACCTACTTTAACTCCATTGCCAAGAGAGATATTTTTTCTGTTACCGAGCTTTATTCCATCTTCAAGTATTACATTTTTTCCTATATGACCGATGCCTCTGTACTTGTGGCTGAGGAATAGTCTTTTTAGAAATCTGAAAATTCCCATTCTTCAAGACAAGGTAATTTACTGTCTTTTTGAGATAAAATTAGTAAAGAGGTGAATTTAAGTTTTATACTTTTTACATTCACCCCCCTCTCATGTTCCGGTGAATAGTACTCATCAACTTTATAGTTCACTATGGCATATTCGGAAAGTGTATAAAAGCCATGAGCAAGTCCTTTCGGAATAAACAGGGAGTGTTTGTTTTCATCGCTCAATTCAACAGTAATGTATTTTAAAAAAGTCGGGGAGTCCTCTCTTAAGTCAAGCACTACATCCATAATTTTGCCTTTGATCACTCTCACAAGTTTACTCTGAGCCTTTGGAGGTATCTGGTAATGAAGTCCTCTGAATACACCTTTTTTTGAATATGATTCGTTGTCCTGGACGAATCTTATTTTTCCGATGTGTTTTTCAAACAAATCCTGTCTGAAACTTTCAAAAAAATAGCCCCTCTCATCGTGGTGTACTACAGGCTTAATAAGAAAGACACCCTTTATTTCAAGTTCTATAAACTCCATTACAATTCTCCTGCTATTTTTAAAAGATACTGTCCGTATGCACTGTGTTTCATTGAATTTGCAATGTCTGTAAGTTGCTCTTTTGATATAAAACCGTTTCTGTATGCAATCTCTTCAAGACACGCTATTTTGAGTCCTGTTCTTTTTTCTATTGTCTCCACAAACTGTGATGCCACAAGCAGGTTTTCTGATGTGCCAGTATCAAGCCATGCATAGCCTCTGCCCATTAGTTTAACATCAAGTTTTTTTTCCTCTAAATAGAGCCTGTTTAAATCTGTTATCTCAAGTTCTTCCCGTTTAGAAGGTCTGAGTTTTTTAACCTTTTCTTTTACATCAGGAGGGTAAAAATAGATACCAACAACTGCCCAGTTGCTTTGTGGGTCTTCAGGTTTTTCTTCTATGCTCAAGGGTTTTCCTTCCTCATCTATCTCAATAACACCGTACTGTTCTGGATTTTTAACTGTATAAGCCCAGATGACTGCATTGTTTTTGCTCATGGTGGTTTCTACGCTTTCTTTTATAAGTTCTGTGAGGCCATGTCCAAAAAATATATTGTCACCGAGTATAAGAGTGACATGGTCATCTTTTATAAAATCCTCTCCTATAATAAGGGCTTCAGCTATGCCGTTTGGATTTTCCTGCACGGCGTACTGTATGGATATTCCCCACATGGAACCATCACCAAGAAGTTCTTTGAACCTTTCAATATCTCTCTGTGTACTGATCAACAGAACCTCACGAATGCCTCCAAGGAGCAAAACTGAAAGTGGGTAATAAATCATTGGTTTGTCATAAATGGGAAGAAGGTGTTTGGATATTACTCTTGTAACAGGGTAAAGCCTCGTTCCGCTTCCACCCGCAAGAATTATACCTTTCATTTTACAACTCAAATCCTATATCCTTTCCTTCTTTAAGATACCATTCAACAGTTCTTTTCAATCCCTCATCAATGTATACCTCTGGCTCCCAGCCAAGTAAACTTTTCGCCTTTGTAATGTCTGCCCATGTGCTCTCCATATCAGCTTTGTTCGGTGCTTTGAATACTATGTGTGCCTTTTTACCGAGCAGAGCTTCATATTTATGGATGAGTTCTATAATGCTTACGGGTTTTTTGCCCCTTCCGAGGTTTATAATCTCAAAGCCGTTTATTTTTTCTATTGACATGATAATACCTCTTACAATGTCGTCAATATAGGTAAAATCCCTTGATTGATCTCCAGTGCCGTAAATAGTCACAGGTTTATTATCATACATCCACTTGAGAAATCTTAAAGGTGCCATGTCAGGACGGGATGCAGGACCGTAAACGGTGAAAAATCTCAATACAATGACATTAAGACCGTAGAGATAGTAATATGTGTAAGAGGTAACTTCAGCTGACTTCTTGGATGCTGCATAAGGAGATATAGGGGTATTAACGGCAAGATCTTCCTTAAACGGCATTTTCTGACCGGCATAAAGTGATGATGTGGAAGCAAGAATGAATTTCTCAACATTGTACTTTATAGAGAGTTCAAGCAAGTTTAAATTACCCATAACATTTGTGGTGTAATATATATGTGGGTTCTCTATGGAGGCCCTTACACCTGCCCTTGCGGCAAGATTAATGACAACTTGAGGTTTTGCTTCTTCAAAAACCTCCTTCAGAAATTCGTGGTTTTCAATATCACCCTTTATAAACCTGAAATTCTTAAATGGTTTCAGTTTTGAAAGGCGGTATTCTTTGAGTCTTATATCATAGTAGTCATTGATGTTATCAATTCCTGTAACTTCATAATCATCTTTTAACAAAAACTCTGCGGTCTTCCAGCCAATAAACCCCGCGACACCTGTAAGAAGTATTCTCATACCCGTCAATTATTCTGAAAATTTGTTTGATAAAAACTCCATAAAAGTATAATGGCACTGATGGCAGCTGAGATGTTGGAGAAGTTAATTCTGAACCTTCTTGGTACCTCTATGACATCACCGGAGGAAATATCAAGGTCCTTCAGGGTTGTACCTGTTTCTGTTGCTCTGTAATAATTTATTTTAATATGTGTGCCGTGCCTGTAAAGTTTGATTTTCTTTAAGTTTGCAAATTCTGTTGGCCCGCCTGCAAGTGCTATAAGAGTACTCAATGGCTCTCTTTCATTAATGTATATGGCCTGTGGAGATTTTACTTCACCTATAATTGAGACTTTTATATATCTCTGCACATTAATTGTGGCATCCGGAAGTATTTTTGAGTACATGTTGTGTATCATTCTCTCCACATCTTCAACTCTTGATATTTTACCATGTATGCATCCGAGGCTGACAGAAAACAGTGTTGTGGAATCTTCTATGTAAATAGTGTCAAGTGGGGCATATACCATTCCTCTCAGAGAGTCAGAAACCGGATATCGCACAACAAACATGTCTCCCTTTACGACCAGTGTTAATAATAGGGAAAGCAATATCATCTTCCTTTTCTCCTTTTAAACCTGAAAATTTTCCTGAGTGTATGTTTGATACCATGATGTGTATCCTTGTAATAGTATCCGTAATAATAGTATTTGTATCCATAACCTCTGGCTACTTTAAAGTCATTGAAAACTCCACCTATAATGTTCACATTGTTTCTCACAAGCTCTTTTATCATAGCAGACAAGAACCCTGAATCTGTGAAATTGTATTTAATAGCAAGAATGAGGCCATCAAAGAGATAGTTGGCAAAGAGCAGGGTAGTGGATACAATACCAACCGGGGCAGTGTCAAATATTACAAAATCATAATCCTGTGCAAGCTCCCTGAACCTTTCGGATACCCGTTCTCCAAAAAGATATGATGATATATACCCTTTGTTCTCACCTGATGGAAGGAAGTCAAGACCTGAAAGCTCCGTTTTGATAATGTTTGCCTTGTGCGATTCAGTATACAGAAATTCTGATAGGCCTTCCTCATCCTTTGATACGCCGAGCAATCTGTTCATAGTTGGTTTCACGAGGTCTGCGTTTACTAAAAGAATCTTGTACCCGGAAAGTGCAAGTATCTGGGCAAGATTTATGGAAAGAACGGTTTTCCCTTCACCACTTGCTGTGCTGCTGATTCCAAATATTTTCAGGGATGGGTCAGTTTTTTTAATAAATTCAAGGTTTATCTTGAACCGGTTGAGCGCTTCTATGAGTTTTTCATCTTTACATTTTCCAAGTGGCTCAATTATTGGGGACACAGTGTCTATATGTGGTATAACGGCAAGTATTGGTGCATCAATAATTTTCTCGGCTATTTCGGGGTCCTTTATACTTCTGTCAAGGTGTTCCTGCACAAGGGCAACAAGTATTCCAACAAATAATCCGAGAACAAGTGCAAAATAGAAGTTTAACACCTTATTTGGAGATACTGGACTGCGTGGCACGAGAGCATAATCCAGAACTCTGGCGTCTGGAATCTGTGATGCATGTTCTATTTTTGTTTCTTCCAGTCTTAGAAGGAGATTTTCATAAATCTGTTTGAGGGCATCTATTTTCCTTTTGAGATTAAAATATCGTAGCGAAATCTCGGGCACTTTTGACAGTTTCCCCTCATAGTCTTTGATTACATCCTCAATTGCACGCAGTCTCGCACTGTAGATAATGCGGTTTACCTGACTTTCTTCAAAAATAGAGAGTATCTTTGGTGAAATGGATTTTTCAGCATCGGGGCTTTCACCGTGTAATTTTTCTGCAAGTTTTTTTTGAAGTTTCTTTATTTTCATGTCAAGACGCTTAACCTCAGGGTGGTTAGATGAGTAATTCAGTATAAGGTATGCTCTTTTTTTCTCAAGGTCTAAAATATGAGACATGATATTGTCAAATTCACCACTTCTCAAAAGAGAATCAGAAGATATACGAAGTTTTTCTGTTAAAAGGGTAGAAAGTGTCACAGCTTCTTCAAGTTTCATTTGAGCCTGATATTTTTCTGTTATGAGTTCAAGGTATCTTGACAAAAGTTCTTTATTTGTCTGTTCTCCGTCCTTTACCATGAGGGTTGAGAAATAGTCAAATTCTCTTTCCATCGCAGACAGGGAGTCCTCTTTGGCTTTCAGTTGTTCTTCTATGCGCACAACCTGAGCCTCAAGAAAGTCCTTCAGCACCTTTGCTGAATATCGTGCATCTTCAAGGGTGTAATCAACATAGGCTTCAGCATATGCATCAGCTAATTTTTTTGCAAACTCTGGAGAGTAATCACGTGCTTCTATCTTGGCTATAAATGAGTTCCCTTCCTGCTGGATTTTTATTTTGCCTCCTATTTTCCGAAGAAGGAAGTTAACATCCCTTATACGAAGCTTGATATTCGTGGGTAATGCTGTATTTTCTGGAAGATGAGCTATAATACCTATATGGTTACCCCGGGACCATTTTCCAAGTCTTCCGTTTAGTATTACAGCCCCAGTTGAATCGTTTTTCACAATGTAGGTGCTATCTCTGTCTATGTACATTGTATAATGTCCGGGTTTAATCTCTGGAGAAATCTCAAAGGAGTCAATTGTTATGAAATGCAGGGAGTCTCTCATTCTGATGGCCATTTTAAGCTTTTCTATAACCCTCTTCCGAATATTGAGTGATTTAAGAATGGCGAGTTGTGTTGGGACATCGTTCCATGGAGTTGTTATGCCCTGAAGGGTTGTAACGGTAATGGTATTACTACCGGGCAGTCGCACTCTTGCCATCGCTTTATATACAGGTCTTTTGTGGTAGTTGTAAAACACAGCAGACAGTATAAATAGTACAGTCACAATAAATATGGTTGTTTTTCTGCGTCTCAGAGTTGTAAAAATTTCCTCTAAATTTATTTCTTTTTCTTCCATGTCCCGTTTATTTTAATGGATGCCGTGTGTTTGGACAAAACTCAGGGTATAGAGTGAAAGTAGTACGCCTTACAGTATAAAAGCCTTAAAATTAGAGGTATGAAAATAGTCTTGCTCTGGTTCATTGCATTGCCATTTTTCAAAAAAAGCGCTTCAAACACAGAAGCTTACCTCAGGGCAAGGGAATATCTGTCTTCAAAAAAATACGAAGAGGCAGGAAGAATAGCAGATTCTCTTATTCAGGAAGGATATAAGGATAAAGATGTTTTTCATCTTCTTATGTACTCACTCTATCAGAGGGCTATGTGGGATTCTATAGTATCGCTGAGCAGAAGATTTAAAGATTTCAGGCTGCCAGCGAAAAGTCAGGAATACTCCGATGTTATGTTTATGACTGCTGTTGCATATCTGAAGCAGCATAATGTTGCACTTTCAATTTATTACATAGTAAAATCAGCCACTTCCTCAAAAAATAGAGATAGAGCACAATCTTTTGTCAAAAATTACATAGGTATGTCCGATTTACCACAGAATCTACCATATAAGTGGCTCCTAACACCACAAAGACCGGCTATAATAGATATTTCTGATAGTGTAAAGGATGTACAAGGTGATTTTATGAATGGGTTTATCCTTGGTCTTTCCGGGAGTATTCCATATGTGCAGATTAAGAGCCTTAAAGATATAAAAAATGCGTCCCTGCTTATTGGTCCCATGCTTTCGCAAAATGTAGCAAAAAGTTATGCTTATCTGCAACGCATATTTGAGCCTACCCTGTTTCCTTTATCAGAGGATGTGAGATTCACTCTTACGCTTCCTCTATTTCCATTAAATAGAAGATATGCAGTGGAGATTACCAAAGGTGTTGCTCTATTTGCAGATAAACTTGGTTATATGAATTATGCTGTTTATTATGAAGAAAACGACCCCGTGGCTCTATCAGCAAAGTTTTTTCTGGAAAAGGAGCTTTCAAAGAGAGGACTTTATATAGCATTTGAAACAGGTTTCACCGAAGACTCAATCTCTATTATTTCAGAGATTGATTCTACCACAGGGGAGAACTGGGATGCTGTTTTCGTTCTTGGAAGAAGTGATTTTGCACTTACACTTGCCACAACATTCAGGAGAGAGGTGGAAGACCTCCCTGTTTTTATATTCTCCGATTTTAAATGGAAGGTGGTTCAGGGAGGATATGTGGGATTAAATGGGGTAATTTTTGCTGGATATTACAGCGGAGAGAGAAAGATGCTGGACCTTCTATCTCGTAAACAGCGTTTTCAGGACTTGTACAATGCCCAGTTTGGCACTTATCCTTCGTATTTTGCACAGCGAGGATATGACGTGGGAAATCTACTGAAAAAGATGGCAACTGAGATTGACACGTTTAACAGAAAAAACGTGATAAACTATCTGTATAACATGGGAGTCTACGAGGGAATTTCAGGGTACTTTTTGTTCAGAGATGACCCTTCACTCATTAAGGTTTATACTTTTAAAAATGGCAGAGTGGTAGAGTATAAGGAGGAGTAAAATGGCAGAGCAGAAGAAAATAGCAAAGGAAGGAAAAGGGAACATTTATTTACCCTACGGTAAAAAGGCCTATTTTGTGCAGGGAGCGGGTCTTTTACTTGGAATACTCGGTTTTGTCCTTACCGGTATGGGAGATATTACTTACTCTGTTATATTTATGGTACTTGGTCTCGTTGTTCTGTTGCCCATTGGACTATGGATGAAGGGCAGGTAATCAAAGCATACTGAGTGGGTTTAAATTAATAGTAATCTTCAATCTTTTGTCTTTAGTATTCTTTCTTTCTTCAAAAAGAGTGTTTAATACTTTATCAAGTTCAGTATCATTGACCTTGAGTACAATCTGCCACCTGTATTCTCCACGAATTTTCCTATAGGGTGGAGGAGAGGGACCCAGAATTGTTACGTTGCTATTGCTGAGAGTGTCTTTTAGCCTGTAAGCCATCTGAAATATCGTTTCTTTTGCAAGATTTTCATCCTGTGAGCGAGTTATTATCTGGATAAGATTTATAAGTGGAGGATATTTATATCGTTTTCTATTATCAATTTCATAGAGAAAGAAAGCTTTGTAATCGTGATTTTTAAGATATACAAATATTGGATGGTCTGGCTGTCTGGTTTGAACGATAACTTTACCTTTCTTTCGCAATCTTCCTGCAACCTGAAAAAGTGTCTGTGCAACTCTTTCTTCTGACCTGTAATCAGGTAATCCAAGGCCAATATCCGCATTTATAACTCCAACGGTCTCCACATGGGGAAAGTCAAATCCAACTGAAAGCATCTGTGTACCGATGAGTATGTTTATTTTACCTGAGAGGAAATCTGAATATATCTTTTCCTTCATACCCTTTCTCTGAACAGTATCCCTGTCTAAAATTGCAATACGAGCATTCGGGAAAAATCTTCTTATTTCTTCTTCAATCCTCTCGGTGCCATATCCACCAAAACTCAGGTTAAACGAACCACAGTGTGGACACACCTCGGGTATGTCTTCTGTGTGACCACATATATGGCATTTTAGTGCCATTTCTCTTCTGTGTACCACAAGCGGCACAGAGCACATGGGACAGTGAATAATATAACCACAGTCTCTACACTGAACAACAGGAGTATACCCTCTACGGTTTATAAAAAGAATAACACCTTTTCCCCTGGACAGACTCTTATTTATTTCTCCTATAAGAGCCATGGAGAAAATGGAGCCTGAACTCTGGGCTTTCATATCAATTATCTGGATTTCTGGATTTTCATACTCCTTAAATCTCTCCGTAAGTACGTGAAATCTGTACTCGTTGCTCACAGCCCTGTACATTGTAACAACATCAGGTGTTCCACTGCCCAATAAGATGGGGATATTGAGTTTTTTCCCTATAAAGCGGGCCACCTCTCTTGTGTCATACATGGGTATACGCTCTTCTTCTTTGTAGGAAAAATCGTGCTCTTCATCAATTACAATAAGAGATAGATTATTAATTGGTAGAAATAAGGAGGAACGTGGGCCGATGATAACCACAGATTCAGATGTTGCAGATTTTCTTGCTATCCAGTTTTTTTCACTACTGGATAGTCCGCTATGATAAACAAATACCCTGTCTTTGAATTTACCAAGAAAATATGAAAGTGTCTGTACGGTAAGAGCAATTTCAGGCACGAGAAAGACGCCACTTTTGTTGTTCTGGAGAATATATTCAAATAGCTTATAGTAAACAGCAGTTTTCCCACTGCCCGTTACTCCAAAAAGAAGAAAGGTTTTATGGTTTTTTGCGTCTATGTAAGTTACAACGTCTTTATAGACCCTCATCTGGTCTTCTGTAAGGTCGCTTACCTGCTTTGTCTCTGGCATTTGATAGCTGAACTTAAACGGTCTGGGCCTGGATGTTCTTAGAGTATCACGACAGACAATTAAACCCTGTTTTTGAAGTTCAGTTATTATATATGATACGTTTCCAAAATATTTTGCAAGTGTGTTTTTTTTAATCCAGCGCGGATAGCGTTCTCTTAAATAAAGAAAAATTTCCTTTCTTTTTCCTGAAAGCGAATCAGATATATTTTCGGTTTTTTGAGCTCTGCATTCGCTCTTTGAGCGTTCCAGTATGCCGGGAGGGAAAAATAATAATGCGACCTCATCAGGAAATGCGGCATAACGTTTCATGAGAAATTCAAAGACATCAAAACGCCAGTTTCTGAGTGAAAATTCAGGAAATACTATGTTTTCAATCTCTTTTACTTCAAATTCATGTAAAACTTCTTCCTCTTTTATTGAGAGCACAAGGCCCCGTGCTGTCCCCCGTCCGAAAGGTACACTCACTATGTCACCTTTTTGCACGGTGTTATCACACAGATACGTGTATATGCGATTACCGGCACGTGGTATGACAACATCACAGTACATTATTAAAACCTCTTCTCAAAGAATACCCCAAAATAGTATCGTCCATCCTCGTCTCTTGTTGCATTTAGACCGAAGTACCGAGATATCCTGTATCTTAAATCAAATCTATCGTACTGAACAGAAAGGAAATCATGGTAGTACTTGAGGTATATATCACGCGTTACATAAAATCCCACTGTAAGATGGGGGTCTTCTTCAAGGCTACCTGAAGAGACCTCAAGTTCTCTTAAACCCAATCTCCTTCTTATATTTCTCAAAAGATAACTCTGTGCAAAGCCCAGCGCTTTCTTTTCCAGAAGATTTGCACTGATAATACCCGCTTCTGTCTCTGATAGGAGTTTGCCGAAGGTTAAGAGGGCCAGAATATTACCTTCATCAAGTGGAGGCTCAGAACTCAGGTTTATTACAGGCTCCGTCAGGGTGCCCGAAATGTTTAGCCTTATTGTGTATGAATCCACGTCAGTAATCGCACTGATATTGAGTGCTGGGTCTATGCGGGAAAGGTTATTGAACTCCACTTTACCACCGTCAACTTTGAACAGTCTGTCAAAGTATGAAAAGTTACCTCCAAGCACAGTGAGGTTCCCGTTTATAAGCATTCCGGCTCTGTCATACAGATAAGAGAGTTTCCCCGAAAACTCAATTTCTGCAATTTCATTAATTAAATACACATTTTCATCCCATGAAATTGATAAATTCAGTGCCATTACAGGATTACTTTCCTCTCGTGCTGCACTTCGTGGAGCACTAAATTCTGCATAAAGGTATCCTTCTTTGACCTTTACATCTCCTTCCATCAAAAGTGGTGTTTGTTTACCCTTTTTAAGAAAGAGGTCCGCATCGCACAGCGCCTGGATTTCAGGGCCTATTTCAAGATACACGTCCCTCGCTGAAATTGTTATATCAGGGTTGTCAAATAGAGTATTGGTGCTCTTTATTGTACCAAAAGCTATTATCTGCCCTGCGTCACTCTCTCCTCTAAGGCTCTTTAAGACGATTTTGTTCCCTGCAAACTGAATGTAGCCCCTTATGTTGTCAGTTCTTATGCCAACTGCTGGAAGATAACCATTTTGACCCTTAAAGAGAAGTCCTCCTGAAATAAATGGTTCTTTGAAGGAACTTTTAATGTTTATTTGACCATCAATTTCTGCATACTCAATGCTATACACATCTCGTATAAAATAAAACAGAGGTGTAATGTCAAACCTCTCAAACTTAACATCAATGTCAGGAAAAATACTGTCATATCCTGATATGGGATATAGCCTGGCAGGGAACTTTATACTTCCATGTGCTGTCATAAAGCCACCAGCCCTTAAAATTTTCAGATATTCTATAGACAGAACTTGCTTCACAAAACTCACAGAATACACAATACTCTGTGCAGAAATACCCCTGAACACAGGGTTATAAATTTCTCCTCTTGAAACAAAGACTGGATTTTCAAGGCTTCCTGTAAGCTGTGTGGTTGTAGTTAGAATCAGGCCCGGAGCCTTTTTATAAGGTAGTTCCAAAGAGTCTGCCTGTAAAATTAAATTAATGCCATTTTGCTTGTTGAAAGTGCCCTGTATTCTAATGCGCCCTTTTTCAAGGTAAAGGTTTCCTGTGGTAAGATAGAATGTACCCCTTTTGTAAGAGGCAAATAAGGCTCTTTCTGAAAAAACGTGCATGTTATTAATCATTCCATATACAGTGTCTATGTCAATGGTATACTCGGAAAATCCTCTAAAAGCGTCACCTGCAAGATAAAGCCATTCCTTATCTCTTTTTACGCTCAAGACATAGGACATGACAGATAAATTTGTTAATATGCCTTCAATGGAAAAAGTGTCAAGAGAAAGCCCCCTGTTCAATGCTATGTTCTCTCCCATAACTCTAAGATCAAGTGAATCTTCAGAAATGCTGCGAATGGTTATATGAGTATTTTCTATATCAGCGTATGAGGATTTAAGACCATCAATGTCAAGATGAACATTTGGCAGGATCTTTCTGTTTTTTAGCACCATTGCAGCAATTTCACCTGTAATATGGCCAGCCATAGAGGTATCATAATCTTCCACATAGATATCGGGAAGTATGTATAAGAATTGAGAATCAGGAGTTAATAGTCCCGATACCTCAGTTATACTTGATTTGTTGGTGATAAATACACTATCAAGATTAAGGACAGAAAAGCCTTGCAATTTAAAGAATGCAGTCAATCTTCCAAGATTTTTGTTCCTGTATGTGGCAGCATCCACCCTCAAAATACCCTTTAATCTGTTTTCCAGGCCATTTACAAATAGTTTACCCCGAATATGTGCATCCTTTTCCTCGTATAAAATCCGGCTAAAGTGTATTGAGTACGATAATGGCCCTTTATAGTTCATTCGTCCATTGCCTTCTGTTTTGAGCCAGTCCGAAGTTATTTCAAAACTGTATTTCAGAGTACGTCCTTCTCTATTAAAGGTTATTTTACCCAGTTTTAACATCCTGTCATGGGATTCTATGCCGTAAAGTTTTACTTTACCATATTTAAGAAGCGGGGATGCTGCAATCTGCGCATTTTCTATAACAAGATTTGTATTTTTAAAGGAAATACCGGAAAATGTGGCTGTAATCAAAGAGTCGTAGCCTGCACTGATTCTCTCCATGCAAAGCACATTGCTACACAGTTCGCCGTTCGCTATTTTTATACTGTTTCCTATCCTGTATATATTGGCCTTTAGAAACTCAAGCCTGAAATCTTTTATCCTTGCCTCTTCAAGGGAAAATCGGGAAAAAAAGTTTCTGGTTGTGCCTTTAAAGTCAATTCTGAGGTCATTTATATGATAGGCATCACCTTTGTTGTGTATGGTAATGTTCTGGACAGAGAAGGCGGCGAGAAAGAATGGTAGTTCTGGAAGCCTGAATTCACCTTGTTGCGAAGTGTTTTTCTGTTTTTCGGATGGTAATGGCAGTGAATCCACATATAAATCAAGGCCTTTTATCTGTAGAAATTGGAGGCGAAATCTTATAAGTTCAAGGGGTGAGGCTGATATGCTCAGAGTGTCTATGGTCATAAACGATGAGCGGACATTATATATGTTCAGGTTAAAAGGACCATGGGCCGTCACCTGGCCAATTTTGAATTCTGTATGAGTGAGTTTCCCAAGCAATCTGGATAATAAAAAAGCTCTGGACCTGTATAAAGCCCAGAGACCGATAAAGAGGATAATAAAGAAAAGAAGGTCAGTTAGATAGCTTTTCTTAATTTTTTGTAGCACTTGCTACATACCTTAACCCGTTTCTTTTTGCCGTCAATTATGGCTACGGTTTTTATAAGGTTAGGCTTCCATTTTCTGCGGGTTCTATTATGTGCATGGCTAACATGGTTACCAAACATAACCTCTTTTCCACAAATATCACATTTTGCCGCCATTAGATACCTCCTCTTATGTGTGTGCTTTATTATAAGGCCATTATTGAAGTTGAACAAATGAAAAGAGTGTCCACTTGAGAAAATTGGCAATACATTGAACCTGATTCAAAGGGGAAATACAAAAACCTTGCGAGTTCACATAAAAAAACGTAATATTTATTCCGATAATAAAGGAGGAGTAAAATGTTTGACAATCCCTTTGAGGAGTTTGAGGAATTTTTTAATACTGGTTCCCAGAAAAGATTTGCTTCAACATACTATCGTCCACCAATGGATGTGGTGGAAACCAGTGAAAAGTATGTCGTCACAGTTGAGATACCCGGATTATCAAAGGAAAACATTAAACTTGTCCTTGAAGGTAATCTCCTTAAAATTGAGGGATTTAGACCAAGGAATCCTGTATGTGATGAAGAAAACATGGAAGTTTCCTTTGTACACAGCGAAATACATTATGGACATTTTCAACGGAAAATTGAATTTCCTCATGGTATGATTGATAGGGATGGGGTAAAATCAAGATATTCCAATGGTTTTTTGATAATAGAAATACCCAAAAAGACCCCAAAAGAAATAGAAATAGAACTGGAGGATTAGTATATGCAGGGAGAAAACAAAGATTTCGCACCTGATAGTATTAATATACCTGAAATTGTGCCTGTTCTTCCCATAAAGGGAGGAGTTGTTTTCCCAAATCTAATTGTACCTCTTATAGTTACGGATGAAAAATCAAAGAAACTTATAGACGATGCTCTGAAAGGTGATAGAATAGTTCTGGCAGTCACACAGAAGAATGAGAAAAAGGAGAACCCTGATTTTGATGAATTATATACGGTTGGTACAGCGGCACTGATTCTGAAAATGATGCGAAGCCCGGACGGCTCTATCAGGGTTATGATACAGGGCATAAAAAGAATGCGCATAGTGGAGCCTGTGGAAAAGGAACCATATCTTAAAGCCAGAATAGAGCCAGTAGAGGATATTATAACAGATAACCTTGAGACGCAGGCACTTATGAGAAATGTGCTCAATAACTTCACCGATGTGGTGAAAAGGACAAGCTACTTACCGCCAGAACTCGCACAGGTGGCAGCCGGTATAAAGGACCCATCAAAAGTGGCTGATTTCATAGGCTCATATATGAACTTCAGGGTTGAAGATAAGCAGAAAATACTTGAGGAGCCGGATGTAGAAAAGCGTCTCAGATTTATTCTTGACCTTTTGATGAAAGAACTTGAAGTGCTTAAGGTGTCTGAACAGATACAGGCAAAGGTGAAAGATGAGCTGGATAAGGGGCAAAGGGAGTACATTTTGCGTGAACAGCTGAAAGCCATACAGAAAGAGCTCGGGATACTTGACGATAAGCAACAGGAAATCAATGAATTAAAGGAAAAATTAGAAAAGAAAAAGGTACCTGACTATGTAAAAGAGGCAGCTTTAAAGGAAATAGACAAACTTTCAAGAATGATGTCAGGTTCTCCAGAATATACTGTATCACGTAATTACATAGATTGGATTCTTGAACTTCCATGGCTTGATGAAACAGTAGATAACCTTGATATCAGACGGGCAAGGAAGATTTTAAATCAGGACCACTATGATCTTGATGTTGTGAAGGAGAGGATAATTGAATTCCTTGCAGTGAGAAAACTCAGAAGTGATACAAAAGGCCCCATTTTATGCTTCGTAGGTCCACCTGGTGTGGGTAAAACCTCACTTGGCCGTTCCATAGCAAGAGCAATGGGGAGAAAGTTTGTTCGTATGTCTCTGGGGGGAATAAGGGATGAAGCGGAGATAAGAGGTCACAGAAGAACCTATGTTGGAGCACTGCCCGGACGAATAGTACAGGGCCTTAAAAATGCCGGTTCACGTAACCCTGTGTTCATGCTTGATGAGATTGATAAAGTCGGTGCTGACTTCAGAGGAGACCCCACTTCAGCGTTGCTGGAGGTCCTTGACCCCGAACAAAACTACTCTTTTGTTGACCATTACCTTGACCTTCCCTTTGACCTTTCAAGGGTCCTCTTCATAGCAACTGCCAATACGACACAGACCATACCCCCGGCACTCCTTGACAGGATGGAGGTCATTACACTTCCCGGTTACGTTGACATGGAAAAATACTACATTGCAAGGAAATACCTGATTCCAAAACAGAAAGAGGAGACAGGGCTCAAAGATTATAAAATAACATTCGCTAAAAAGGCAATCTTCAGTATAATAAGAGAATATACAAGGGAGGCTGGTGTAAGAAACCTTGAAAGAAATATAGGGAACGTTTTTCGTAAAATTGCCAGGGAGATTGTTGAAAAAGATTTAAAGCCAGAAGAAGTGAACATAAGGGTTACACCATCAAAAGTCCATAAGTATCTTGGCCCACCAAAGTATTATGAAGAAACGAAAGAGAGAGTATTTGAACCGGGAATAGTGACCGGTCTTGCATGGACTCCTGCTGGTGGTGATATTCTTTTTATAGAGGCTCTCAAGATGAAAGGAGAGGGTAAACTCACAGTTACAGGGCAACTGGGTGAAGTAATGAAAGAGTCCATACAGGCAGCGTTTTCCCTTGTCCGGGCTAAAAGCAAGCAGCTCGGTATTGATGAGGAGTTTCATAAAAAATATGACGTCCATATACACGTACCGGAAGGAGCCATACCTAAAGATGGACCCTCTGCTGGTATTACCATATTTACCTCACTCGTATCTCTCTTTACTGAAAAAAGTGTGTCGCCTGACATTGCAATGACTGGTGAGATTACGTTGAGAGGAAAGGTATTACCCGTAGGGGGAATAAAAGAGAAAGTCATAGCAGCACACAGAGCAGGCATAAAGAAAGTAATTTTACCAAAATGGAATGAGAAGAATCTAATTGATATTCCAAAATACGTGAAAGATGACATAAAATTCCATTTTGTAGATAACGTTGACCAGGTAATAGAGATTGTCTTTGGAAAGTAGGAAAAAGGTGTTTACCCCCGCCAACCTCATAAGTTTTGTGAGGGTGGCGGTGGGTTTCATGTTTTTCTATGTCCTGTATAATAGAATTACGCTCTCTGGCATAATATTGCTTGTGACTTTTGTTTTTCTTGATATACTTGATGGCTATGTGGCAAGACATTTTAACTGTACCTCTGACCTCGGGATAGTCCTTGACCATGGAACGGATAAATTATTTGCATTGGTCACACTGTTTATACTGTTTTATCACGGCATTGTTCCCCCATATGTATTTTTTGCCTTTATATTGAGGGACATTACCCTTGCTCTGGGCTGGATTTTTGTAAGAGTAAAGAAAAAGAAGCTTTTAAGCTCACGATTCTATGGAAAAATGGCCGGTGGCTTTTATTTTTTGCTACTACTTGTATATCTTGCAGGTTATGAGGAACTGGTTTATCCGGTTATGTTTATAACCTTGATTCTGTATTACATTTCAGCCATTTATTATGCAAAAACAGCGTTATTAACAAAAGTGGAGGCTGAATATGCACAACAAAAATAGAGTGCTTATAACAGGTTCAACAGATGGCATTGGAAGAAGTGCCGCCATTCTGCTTGCAAAGAGAGGCTACAGGGTTATTGTTCATGGGCGAAATAGGGAAAAGGTTCAAACAACTGTGGAAGAAATAAGGGAAATGACTCAGAAGAGTGAAATTGAGGGCATTGTGGCTGATTTTGAAGACCTCCGACAGGTAGAGGAAATGGCGGATGAGGTTAACAGAAGGTATAATGACATAAGCATTTTAATTAACAATGCAGGTGTGTTTGAGGATAAAAGAAGGCTCACAAAGGATGGTTTTGAGGCGACTTTTCAGATAAACCATCTTTCACATTTTCTTCTTACCTTAAAACTGCTTGACATATTGAAGAAAAATGCACCCTCATACATAATAAACGTAAGTTCAATGGTTCATGCCTCTTATTACGACAAAAATAACATTCAGGGAGAAAACAGGTACGACGGATATACTGCCTACAGCGTATCAAAACTGTTTAACGTGCTTTTTTCCTATAAACTCGCAGATATGCTTAAAGAATATAATGTCCACGTCTATGCTGTTCATCCTGGAGTTATAAATACAAAGCTTCTGATAAAAGGGTGGGGTCCTGTGGGCAGTCCTCCAGAAGTGGGTGCAGAAAACATCACAAGTCCCATATTAAATGCAGCTTTAAGAAAAAAGACAGGCATATATGTTATGGGAGGAAAACCAGCAAAGTCTCAGAGCATCACTTATGATAAAAATGAGCAGGATTTTTTGTGGGATTACAGTTTAAAATTATTAAAAGAAAGAGGTATTCAACTATAAAGGGAGGCTCTCAATGTATATAATATATGAACGCCAGGATACATTTCTTGATTTCTACCCATTCTCACTGTCCCATCCCCTCTGGGATATAAGAGCAGGTGTTTTCACCATAAAAGAGTTATGGGAAAAACTGTTAAAAGAAAAGGTCTATGTCTATACTGAAAGAGAGTACATGCGGGAATATGTAGAAGGCCTCAAAATCGCAGAATTAAAAAGACCACAGGCAGGTGATATTATAATCTGTCCCCATTACTTTCCCACAGTGGAACTTGCAGATATGGTAAAGGGCCTCAAAGAAGGAGAGGCACTTGTAGATAAAGACACCAACATAGTAGCCTATAAGGCTTCCTACGAGTCAAAGACATACTTTGAATATTTCACGAAAAGAACCGTTGATATAAGACGCATTTCATACCTCTTTGAGGTAATTGATATAATAAAAGAGAGGATAGATTATGAGTTTAAACTGGTAAATGCTTCAAATGAACCAGTAATTATTGATGAAAAAAATGTTGTGATAAGGGACGGCAAGAACATAAAATTCGGCAAAAATGTAATATTACATCCGTTTGTTGTGATTGATGGTGCGGATGGGAAGGTTTTCATTGATGATAATGTTGAAATAATGCCATTTTCTTACATAAAAGGCCCTGTTTATATCGGTAAAAATTCAATAATAAAGCCGCACTCAAAGGTCTATGATGGAGTTAGCATAGGAAAGGTCAGCAAAATTGCAGGCGAAGTGAAGGAGAGTATTATATTAGGTTATTCCAATAAACAGCATGACGGTTTCCTTGGCCACTCCTTCATAGGTGAGTGGGTCAATTTAGGTGCAATGACAACAAACAGTGACCTCAAAAATACTTATGGAAGTGTAAAAATACGGATAAAGGATAGAGAAATTGATACAAAAAGGACCTTTTTAGGTCTTTTGATGGGTGACCATTCAAAAAGCGGAATAATGACCATGTTTAACACAGGAACAGTGGTAGGATTTTCCTCCAATATTTACGGTGCTGGTTTTCAGGAGAAGTACATACCATCATTTTCGTGGGGCAGAGAAGATGTGTACAACCTTGAAAAGGCTGTGGACACCGCAAAGAGAATGATGGCAAGGCGAAAGGTAGACTTTACAGAATACCATAAAAAACTCTTTGAATACATATTTGAATTAAGGCTTAAAGAAGATTTGTGATTATTCCACCTTTTTTGAAAGAGGGAGATGAGGTAGGTATAATAACTCCCTCGTGGGAGCCTGATGTAAATTTAGTTGAAGTTGGAATCAAAAAGATAAAGGAAGCTGGATTTCATCCAGTTCTTCTAAGAAGCAGTTTAGGAAAACGTGGCACTATAGCACCCTTTGATGTAAGATTAAAAGAAATCAACAATGCCTTTTGCTCCCGTAATCTCAAAGCAGTTATATTTTCACGTGGAGGATATGGGGTAATGCACCTTTTACCTCATATAAATTATCAATGTCTTGAAAAATATCCCAAGTGGATTATAGGTTACAGTGACGCAACAGCGCTTTTTATGGCACTGGAGAAAAAAGTTGACATAGCATACATACATGGTCCCATGGTGGAATCAATAGGGCAGGGCATAGAGGGCACAGAAGAACTCTTTAAACTTCTCAAGGGCAAATTGAAAGAAATGCCACTTTACGGAGAACTCTATAATTTTAAGAGTGTTGAAGGTAAAATTACAGGTGGTTGCCTCTCACTTATCATTTCTCTTATGGGAACACCATTTGAACCCGATTTCAGTGACAGAATAGTGTTATTAGAAGATGTATCTGAAAAGGACTATCGCATAGACAGGATGCTCACACAGTTGAAACTTGCAGGCAAACTCATAAAAGCAAAGGCATTTTTAATTGGTGGAGAAGAAAACCACACGGTTTACAAAGACATACTTTCACCTTTAAATAAACCTCTTGTTATAGGCTTTCCCGCAGGCCATGGAAGAAGGAACTATCCGATTGTGATGAATAAAGATACCATATTAAACAAAGAAAAAGTTTTATTTAATTAAAAAATACAGGCTGAAACCGTATAAGCCACGGTTTATATTTTTACCTCATTATATCCCTGGACCTTTGTCACACAAAGTCATAAGGACCTCAATTTAAATTGATTATTTTATATTAAAGAGTTCCCTGAAAATTTGTGCAAGCAATTTTTTAGCATACGGCGGGTAAATCCATGGGGACCCCGAAAACCACCCCATGAAAATGCTACGCATTTTCACGGGGACCCCGATACTTAAATACTTCCTCTCTATATGGCTGTATGACCTGCCTGTCTTAAAAAATATTTATCTTTCGGCGGGGTCCCCATGGAAACCGTTAGTGTTTCCATGGGGTGCCATTCTTAACCCTTTTTAGGCAAGGAGTTTATTCAGAGGAGTCAGAGAAGATGTCCTTTTCTGCTGTGGTGAGGGGTCTTAACCCTTTTTAGGCAAGGAGAAATACCACCCCACGCCTTTGCTTCGCAAAGTCGCGGGGACCCCGATAAAAAAACTTTCTTTTATCTTTCGGCGGGGTCCCCATGGAAACCGTCAGCGTTTCCATGGGGTGCTATTCTTAACCCTTTTTAAGCAAGGAGTTTATTCAGAGCAACGCAGAGAGCACTCTCAAAAACCCTCCACGAAGCAGGCGTCTTAACCCTTTTTAAGCAAGGAGTTTATTCAGAGTGGCACGGTAGAAGAGTACTCCAAAGGTAGTAAGGCGTATGAAAGTCTTAACCATTTTTAAGCAAGGAGTTTATTCAGAGGAAAATAAAAGGATAATTCGGGTATAAGCCGACAGTTGCTCTAGTCTTAACCCTTTTTAAGCAAGGAGTTTATTCAGAGACACACAAGCAAGGTTCTATGCAGAAGCAATGGATGAACTAAAATAGGTCTTAACCCTTTTTAAGCAAGGAGTTTATTCAGAGGGAACAAAAGCAATATTTTTCCCAATTTTAGAGGAACAAGAAGTCTTAACCCTTTTTAAGCAAGGAGTTTATTCAGAGGAAGGACAAAATGAATATGAAAATGAAAATCCAAATTCTTTTAGCGTCTTAACCCTTTTTAAGCAAGGAGTTTATTCAGAGACAAAAATAATAAAAGGAGGTGTATGTATTATGATCATAGAGCTCGTCTTAACCCTTTTTAAGCAAGGAGTTTATTCAGAGTTAACAAATATCAGGAGTGTAAATAAAGGCAATGCATATGTGTCATTGAGTCTTAACCCTTTTTAGGCAAGGAGTTTATTCAGAGCTGAATAGGATTCTTAGCGCGTACATGAGCCTTGGCCTTGTTGGTGTCGTCTTAACCCTTTTTAGGCAAGGAGTTTATTCAGAGACCGAAACTACTGCTGTAAGTGCCACGTCTGGGACGGCTTATCTTGGTCTTAACCCTTTTTAGGCAAGGAGTTTATTCAGAGGATAATGGAAAGGGTAGGATTATCACAGGTAAGGGAAAGCAGCTTTTAGGTCTTAACCCTTTTTAGGCAAGGAGTTTATTCAGAGGACGAGATAGAGAAGGAAATCGTCAACAAGACAGCCCAGAAGGTTGTAGAAGACGTCTTAACCCTTTTTAGGCAAGGAGTTTATTCAGAGGAGCATGAAATTAGGAAACTACGACAAAGTAATAGAAAAGATAAAGGAGTTGTCTTAACCCTTTTTAGGCAAGGAGTTTATTCAGAGCCGCAGGGCACTGGAGCACCCAGACCGCAGGCTACAAGAGCACCCAGGTCTTAACCCTTTTTAGGCAAGGAGTTTATTCAGAGCTGTTATTTTCAAAAGGTCATCTATACTTGAAGGGACTGGCATAGTCTTAACCCTTTTTAGGCAAGGAGTTTATTCAGAGGAAGGCTAGGGATCTGGAAAGTTGGATTTATTGGGAAAAAGAGGAGTCTTAACCCTTTTTAGGCAAGGAGTTTATTCAGAGGTCGGGGTATATTGGGTGCGGGAAATTCGTTTTTACTATCGTCTTAACCCTTTTTAGGCAAGGAGTTTATTCAGAGTAATACTCATACATATGCTTATGCCTGCTCGTGCATTGCCCAATAGTCTTAACCCTTTTTAGGCAAGGAGTTTATTCAGAGGCAATGGTATAGCTATGCGTGCAGCTATCATCAAGCTCACATTCGGACCACCAACAGCGTCTTAACCCTTTTTAGGCAAGGAGTTTATTCAGAGTTGTTGGATTTCTTCCGAGCGCCTCTTTCAGTTCTTCCTCTGCTCGTCTTAACCCTTTTTAGGCAAGGAGTTTATTCAGAGCTGTTGATGTGGCAAAGGTCTGGGAGAGTTTAAGGAATTTGGTTTGGTCTTAACCCTTTTTAGGCAAGGAGTTTATTCAGAGGTGTTGTAGATGAGGCCATAAGGATATGCAAAGAGGAGATAAGATTGTGGTCTTAACCCTTTTTAGGCAAGGAGTTTATTCAGAGAGCACCATTTTTTTGTCGTTGGGAGACAAGGGGTTTGAAGGCCAATTTTCGGTATCTCGCTTTTTGGACCTTAAATTCCATGACTTTTTGTAAATATATAAATGTTTATTTTCACAGATTCCCCGTCTCCCAACAGTTTATGACTACTTTCTCAAGTCATTTTCAGACTTTTTCTGTTAACTTATTGATACACAAGAATTTAAACACTATTTTTGCACTTATGTTTATATTTGAAAACTCACAAGGAATTTTTAGAATTATTTTAAAGCCTACCTGCTTTTACCTGCTATTTCTTGAAAAATCAGTTTTGAGTTCCTTTACACAATTTTATTTTCTTAACAAAGATTCTGGTTTCGTCTCTCTTATCCCTTCTCCTCCTTGCTCTTCCACATCTTTGTCAAAGAACGCTCGCTTTCCTATTTGTTTTCTTGGATTACTTTAAAATATATAGCTGCAAGAACGTAAAGTCAAGTTTTAAAAAATAAGATAATCTTCATCCTCTGTAAATCTTTTAGTTCCAATACTTTTAGACCTGAGTTTTGATGCCATGTCTAATATGTAAATTTTTACACTGTCTTCCTCTACATTGACGATTTTTTTAATCCTCTTCTCCATATCGTTTATTTCAATCTGAGTTAAATTACATTCAAATACACTGAACTGCACCCTTTTTCCGTAATTTAATAGTTCCTTTGAAAGTTTGTTCCGTCTTCTGTCATCCTTTATGTCGTAAGAAACCACAACAAAAAACTTCATTTTTCATTGTAGATGGTGTAATACTTGCGGTTTTCTACTGCCCTGCGAAGATTCTCTATTTGCTCTGTTATGATTTGTTTTATCCGGGAGAGAGAATCTTCGTAATATTTGAAAAAATGCTTCTTACCCTCTCCCTTTATGAAAAATCCTTCACCTTTTTGCTCAAAGTCTGCTTTGTGAATTATCTTTCTGTTTATCAGGTTCAGAACTATTCTATCAATTATTAGATGCCGTGTTTCCTCAACCAAATCAAGGGATAGTGATGGCCTGCCGTAGTAGATTTCGTGAAGAAATCCAAAGTATGGGTCAAATCCGTAAGAAAGCAAGGTGTAAGTATATTCAGTTGTCAGTATTGTATATCCATAACTCAGTAAAGAGTTAACCTCATCCCTTGGTGGTCTCTTACTTCTTTTTGTAAATGCGAATTCGGAATTCTTTACCATTTTTCTGAAGGCTTTAAAGTAATAGTGTGTACACACTCCTTCCACTCCAAGCATACCTTTCTTACTGTTTTTCCTCTCAAGTTTCTCAACATTTCTGCTCATCCCGATAAGTTCCTCGCTGAAATCTATTTCTGGATTGTTCTTTTTAAATGAGTTAATAAGCTTTATTTGACTCAGAATTTTAGATTTTATGAACAATCGGGCTGTATCTGTACTGTATGCTTTATCTGTGGCAAGCCTGTATTGAGATACTCTTAATAGAACATTTTTGGACTTTCTTGGCTCAAGCAATCCTTTCAATCTCCCATCTTTCGTGAAAAAAGCAAGTGGTATCTCATGGTTAAATGCAAGTTCAAGGGCCTGTGTTGTAATCTGAACATGACCGAATACAAAAATGCGTTCTATTTTTATTAAAGGTATGTCTGCTATTATTTCATCATCTTTTTCTATTATAAATCTTCTGCCGGACCTTTTTAGTTTGCTGCCCTGCTCTGTAAGATACAGTGTGGGCATGTCAACCTCCCTGTTATTGCATGTTAATTATTTTAAACCTGCCAAAGCCAAAAGAGGTATTATGCCCTATGTTTATAATCTCTCCTATTTGTAATAGAGGAATAAACTCAGAGAGTTCTCCTGCAAATGTTATAACTCCCATAAAACCTAATAGTTCCATATATACCTTTTTTCGGGTAGAAAATCTCTTTATCCGAACTGGCTCTATACTTAGATTTGATATTGTTACTTGCTCTGATTTGTGTATGAGTTCTTTATAAAAGGAAGAAAAAGGCTCATGGTCTGAATGCCAGAACTTAATTAGACTGTATCTCCATAACAAAGACTTTATTATTGTTCTGAACGTGGGCTTTAATGTAACTTTACCATTTTCAATTATCTTTGCAGGTGTTATAAACTCAAGTGTCAAATTCTTTATAGGCCTTCTAAGTAATTTCGGTTTAAAAACGCATTCTGAAAAGTTTTCTATAAGGAAATCTCCATTCCTGAATATAGGCTTATTGCACAAATTGACCTCTGTTAGAACGAATTTTCCCCTGTTTTCTTTTATTCCTATGCCATTTTTCTCTATGTGCCTGAACGCCTCTATGTAATAGGCGTAGAACAAAATGCCTTTTTCAAATAGCCTGATTGTAAACGCAAAATTGTCTCCTGCATAAAATTCCTGTTTTTTTTCACTGTCAGGTATTATTATGAATGGATGGGGTGCGTTTTGATATTTTTTTAAAACTGGAGCATTCTTTGTCACAGGGGTTTCAAAATTGTATGCGAAACTGCATTTTTCTTTAAATGGGCATTCTGCACATGAACGCTTTTTGTAAAGGCATACAGTATTCTTAAATCCCATACCGAGTGCTCCCCTTATGGTGGTTCCTTTATAAGGGGGAAATTTTGCTGGCCCTTTGAATTTCAGGTTAAAATCAAGATTTACATAGTTTAAATTAAAAAAGTCTTTCATTCAGTGTTTTCTTGTAGTATTTTCTTCAAAATTCGCTCACTTAAATTGAGTCCTTTTGCTATGGTTGGTAAATTCCTGCCATTCTTTATTTCTTCATCTATAATTTTTCTGATGTATTTCTTTATTGTTTTCTCGTCAAGACCTGTCCTTCTGTGTATCTCTTTTAGAGTCTGTGCATTGTTTTTTAACGCCTGTGTTATTATGTATTTAAAGCAGTCGTTTTTGGTTACAATTTCATCATTGGTTTCTTTTAGTGAAAGTCTTTCCGCTAATTTTTCTCTGACGATGGAGTCTGCTATTGAGTTTAACTCATCTGATTTACCAGTTGCTTTTAATTTATGTGCCATATATTCATACCTCGTGACAATCTCATCAATGAATTTAGCAAGTTCCCTGAAATTGCCTTTCCATTGACACATGTATAGTTTGTCTATGTGCCTTTCCAGTGCCTTTTTAATGGGCTTTAAATTTAATTTTCGCTTTTCTTCTTCCTGTCTCAGAGAATCCACAAGGTATTCTATGATATGCCCTTTTCTTTCTCTTAAGGGTGGGATTTTTATGTGTTCTGTTCTGTATTTCAGGTCCTCTCTAACCTTATCTTCTTTATTTGTGGCAAATACAAAAAGGATTTTTCCCTTCAGTTTCCGCTTCTCCCCATGTTCACCAAGTCTTTGATATTCACCGGTTTCTATTACATTTAAAAGTTGTGTCTGGACGTGTTCTGAAATATCACCGATCTCATCCAGGAATATTGTCCCTGTTTTTATGGACTCAACAAGACCTTCTTCTTCCTCAATAGCGCCTGTAAAGGCTCCTTTTTTGTGACCAAATATCTCGCTTCTTATAATGTCGGGGTTTTCACGGCCCCCAATTGTGTATGCCCTGAACTCTCCCTCGCCATTGAAAATAACATAATGAATGAACTCTGCCATTACCCTCTTTCCCACTCCTGTTTCTCCAGTGAGAAGAATAGCCTTTATTTTGTTCCCTTTCAGGCTCCGTTTCAGAGAAAATAGTGTTTCTTTGAGTCTTTCTTTGAGTTTTTCCTCTATATAAATCTTCTGCATTTTTCCTTCTGTGTTTATGAAAATACCCTTTTCAATTTTCCCGTCAATTTCATTGAAAATATTTACTTCTTCCAGACTCTTAACCTCTTTCACCAGATTATTTGATGGAACTGATGAAGGAAGTTTTACAAGGGTTATTTTTTCCGTTACCGGGTGCATTTTTCCTGATAACTCTGTTTCTTTATCTACAAGAACATGATATATACCGTCCGCCCTGAACGTCTGTGCTACAAAATATAGAATCGCACTCATGGTTTTCCTACCACCGGCAAGGGAAACAAGGATTCTTGAGTTTTTATGTCTGTCTGAAAAAATTTTATTCAAAAGTCCGAACAAAAGGTCGTTGTCTTTATCGTTTTTTATGTCCTCAAAAGGAAGAAAATAGATTTTGATTTGTGGCTTTAATGCCTTTATGTGATTGTATCTTACTGGAAATGGCGTGTATGCTATTTTAACGGGTCCTTCTTTGAAACCCTTTAAGTCAGATGAGTCCTCTTCTTCATTCTGGTATTCATAATCTTCGTATTTTAATTCTCTTGCATCAAACTCGTTTTTTAACAGTTTATTCAATTTTTCCGTTACTTTTTTATGGCTCGTTGTGACAATTACGAGTTCCTTAAGGTCATCTATTATCTTTTCTGCGTATAATTTATCAATGGTCTCTGTTATTATAGCAGGAGTTATACCGAGTGTCGTTATAAGAATATTGCCCTGCCCTTCCATGTTTTAATTATAATGCTCAAAAATGATAAAATCAAGGAAAAGTCCACCAAAAACAGGAAAAATCCACCGGCAATCTGCCTTAAAAGTCCGGCAATACTTTTATAAGTGCTTGTGTAATAAAGATTTGCACTAAAGTAGAAAAATTGGCATGCAGTTTGTAGTATTATAAGTAAATAAAGGAGGTGAGATTATGTTTTTTATGCCTTTCATTGTAATGGGAATAGCTAAATCAACTGAAGTAATAATTATGAGCATTGTGGAGACTACAGTTGAAGCAACATTTTTCGCTGCGGCTGAAAAGATGTCTGATAAGGTTTTTGGTGAAGACTCTGCTGCCAAGCATGTGGTTACCGTTGGTGCATCAGAAGCAGGAAAAGCAACTGGAAAGAAAGCAGGAGAGTTTATTATAAAAATTATTTCAAAAATATTTTAAAATAAGGAGGTGTAAAATGAGAATATTTGGAAGAAAGAAAACTAAAGTAGAAAAAATGAAAGAAAAAATAGAAAGAAAAAATAAAGGCCACAATGGCCAGGGAAGACGTAAGGAAAATTGGTGTGGAAGTTGTGTTTTTCATCATACATGTCATGATAAAAAAAATACCGGGCAGGATACCCATTCCAATACCCAGAAAAATCTGAAAAATTTAAACAAGGCGGTGTAAAATGAAAAAAATTGATAAAAGAAAAGTAAAAATTATAGGAGAAGTTACAAAAAAGATTATTGATATTATCATCATAATTGTAACAAGGAGGTAAAACATGACTAAGATTATTAAGCGTAAGAAGATACCTGCTCCTGTTAGAGACATAATTATTGATGGTGTGTGCGCATCAATAAAAAAAGCATCTTGTAAGATTGGTGAATCTGTGGGAGTAAAAGTCATGGGAAAGAAAGGGAAAAAAATTGGCAAAACAGCGGGAAAGGCCATTGGCGAAATTGTATGCATAATTACAAGATCTTGAAATAGGATTTTCGTAAAAAATGGACTGCAAAAGATACATGGTAAAGATTAGTAGATATGTTAAATTATTGATCAAACAAATATGTTGCATTAAACTACACAAGAAAATGGAGGTGGGAATGGGAAAAATGCAACTTAAATTTGAAATTATAACGCCTATGTTCATGCATGGAGCCCGACCCAGAGATGAGGCTGAACTCAGGGCATCGTCCATTAAAGGGCTTATGAGATACTGGTGGAGAGCGGTTATGGATTTGCCCATTGAGGTTTTGCGGAAGAGAGAAACGGAGGTATTTGGAGGGACAAATCCGGATGCAGTAAAAAGCCCTTTTATTCTGTATGTCCCGCCTTTATCCAGCACGCACCTTGTAAAACCACTTCCTCACAGAGACGATAGGAACTTTAAATTAAGAGCAATTCCTTCCGGGAAGGAGTTTTCGGTAACTATAAGGGCTCAAAATAAGAATGTGACATTGCTGGCTGTAAATGTTCTTAAACTTGCTTCTTTACTTGGAGGTTTTGGTCAGCGGGCAAGAAGGGGGTTTGGTTCTATACAATACAGAACATTTAAGAGTAAAGAGGAATTTATCTCAGAATGCAGTGAAATTTTGAGATATTTTAATGTTCGCTTTACTGTGCAGAAAAATAGTATAGAAATTCACAGAAGTAAAAACGCAAGATACCCTTATCTTAAACAGGTCCTGATTGGAAGTCCTGTGAATTCAGCAATGGAATTGCTTGAAAAAATAGGAAAGGAGTCACATAGGAATAATACCCCATTACTGGGAGATGTAAAACCTCGCTACGCTTCGCCTGTGTGGGTAAATGTGAAGAAAATTGGAAATAAATACTATCCTATTTTAGTGATGGTAAATGCTGCCCCGCCTACCAGTATAAAGAACAATGCTTCTCAAATAGATGGACAAAAATTTAAGAGATTTATTGAAAATCTTGCTTAAAGTAAAGGGAGGCTCTCATGAACAATACAGATGGTAACTTCAAAAATGATTTCTGGAAATTAAAAATTGCTGCATTTTTGCATGACCCATTAAACAAGGCACTTATGCTTGGAAGGAAGGATGAAGAGTATCACGAGACTTATGCGAAAAAGCTACTATTGCTTTTTGGCATAGAAGAGTCCTTCATTGACAGGATAAAGAAGTTTGACCGTATTGCGGCCTCCTTTGACAGGTCTCTCTTTGAGGAACTGAAAGATAAAAACGGAAATCCCATAAAGGTCTCCTTTGTAAGGTCACCCTATATAGTTCACCCTCTTTCAGCAGATAAGTATGACCTCTCAAAATATGGTGTTCTTAAAAACTACAAAGTTAATTGGGATAAACTCTCTGAAGATGAGAAGATACAAATTGTGGATGCCATAGAAAAGCACGCTAAGGACACCATTGAAACCATGTTAAAATTCTTCCTGCAACTTATAGGTGAAGATGAGAATAAGGAAGATAGGTATAAAAAACTCTTTTTCCTCCTCTGGCGGTATTCCATTCCTGTTTTGAGGGCCATTGAGGGAAGCAAAACTTATGATAAAGAAAAATATGAAAACAGGCTTGGATACTTATGGGAACTTTTACCTGCTGATACGAGATTGCCCAATCACTCGGTATATCTCCACAACATTACCACATCAGCCCTCGTTAATACGGAAAATGGCGCTGGATTTTTTATTTTCACCATAGGCCCTGTTCAGAGGTTCATCAGTAAGGCAAGAAAAACCAACGACTTTCTTTCCGGTAGTCTTATGCTTGCCTACCTTATCTTTAGATCCATGGAACCAGTAATAAAAGAATACGGACCTGATAGTATTATTTTCCCCAATATGCTTTCTTCACCTTTACTTGACCTGAAAATCACAGAAGATATTATCCCTGAACTTAAAAACTGGAACGACATAAACGAGAATGACCAACTTTATCATGTGAAAAAGGCCCTGTATCGGGAATATCAAAACAGCATAAGAAGGCTGTTTATCCCTTCCATCCCTAACAGGTTCTTTGCCATTATTCCCGATGATGACATTGAGGAAACCGTGAAAGAGGTAGAAGAAGCCTTTAACAAGGCAAAAGATGCTTTATTTGAGGATGCATATAAAGAAATTAAAGAAAAATTCGAAAACTTCAATGAACAACTTGATGAAAAATTCATGAATGACTTGAAAGAAAGGCATAAAAATTCCTCTTTTGAATACTATTTTGTCGTGAACAGGATTAAGTGGGATAGAGCACTGAGCAGGAACACCTATAAAAATGAGTATTCTTTAACTGAATCTGCCATCGGAGCAAGAAAGAGGATAAGGGAGTTTGAGCAGTTTGTAGAAAAAGGAGAAAAATGCACCATCTGCGGAGAAAGAAGTGTGTTTATGCCATTTGAGGCTACAAAAAGGGAAGATTATAGAGATGTGTGGGGTAAAATACATGAAAATGATGCGACTCTTGCCAAAAATGAGAACGAACAACTCTGCCTGCTTGATATATTAAAAAGGAAGTTTCCTGAAATATATGCAAAAAAACTTAATAAACAATATGAAATTGACTACAGTAAAATTGAAAAATACCAGCACGCACCATCTATTTCTCAAATCGCTTTTTCAGAGTTTATTGAGAAGTTCTGGGAAATTGCACCTTCTTATGTAAAAGATTTCAAAAAATGGGTTGAAGCAATAAAACCTTTTCAGGAAAGCATTTTACCCGATGATTTTTATGTAGAAAAAGTTGCAGAAAATTCTAAAATCAAAAAGGTGAACCTGAAAACATTAGGAATAGGGATAGAAACTCCACTTGGTTTTAAACTAAGCGGTGAACTTTACGATGTAAACGGATATAAAAGGCTTGCAAAAGAGTATGAAAAAGATAATGCTGAACTTGAAAAAAAGATTGAAAATGCGGGAAAAGTTTATGCTAAAATAGTCAAAAAGATTAAAGAAGAATACAATATCGCACCTGAACCCTATTATGGAATAATAAACTTTGATGGAGATAAAATGGGGAAGTGGCTTTCTGGTGATAACCTTGGCACTAAATGGGATTATGTGCATCCTGATGTTGACCACGAAATTGACAATACCTATAAAGATGTGCTCAAAGAAAAGCAGAATATTTCTCCCTCTATACACCGCTACATGAGTTATGCCCTTTCCACCTTTGCAAAAGAGATAGTGTCTGAAATCATAAAAGAGCACTATGGTTTTTTGGTGTATGCTGGTGGAGATGATGTCCTTGCCCTTTTGCCTGAAAAACATGTGTTTGATGCTGCCTTCAGAACATATATGTTTTACGGCGGAATGGGCGGCAGGAAAAAGGAAGAGGGGTATTCTTTCAAAACAGAAACAGCAGAGTTTGAATCAAATAGTTCCTTTGTTCGCATAAAGAAAGGCAATAAAATAGAAAGGATTTTACCCACCATGGGACAGAGGGCAACCGCTTCTGCTGGAATAGTTCTTGCGCACTATCTTACACCACTTTCAACGGTAATTGAAAAATCAATAGAAGCAGAGCATTACGCTAAAGAGGTTCTCGGCAGAAACACCTTTGGCATATACCTTTTGAAGAGAAGCGGAGAGCATATCAAAACGGGTGATAAATGGATAAAAGAAATTGATAAAGACAGGGAGAAACAATTTCCAGCCTTTTTGTTCTTCATGCTTTTAAGCGACCTCATGAACAATGAAAATGATGCTTTAAAAATAGAAGGTAGGCTTAAAGAGATTGACATTTTCCTGGAAATTGAGGATAACATTAGAAAATTACTGCCAAAACTAAGTCTCTCAGATTCGTTTGTTGTTGAACTGTGGATGGAGTTTTCTGAAATAATGGAATCTTCTGAAGGTGAGGAAGGCTTCAGGGAAATGCTTCTATGGGAGATAAAAAGACTGCTTTCAAGAAAATTGAGCCTCAGGAAGAATTATCAGAACAAAGAGGGCAGAAAAGACTTTAAAAATCTTAAAAAAGATATTGTGGAATTTCTTACATGCGGAATAATGAATCTTTATGAAAAGCCGGATGCCTTTGAAGAAGATAATCCAGCAGATGAGAAAGTAAAAATAATTCATAATAGAAAAAGATTTTTTGACCTTTTAAATGTTGCAAGATTCATTGCAAGGAGGTCAAGTGATGAATAGAATGATTTTTATAAAACCCCATGATGTGCTTCGTTTTGGCACAGGCTCACCACAGAAGTCGGAACTTGAGCACGTTTTAAGGACAGAAAACATACCGAAGGGACTTACTTTAAGAGGTGCTATATGGAGCATGTTGATAGAGGCAAACGGTCTTTCTTTTCCTAAATTCAGAGAAATTGTAAAAAACGGTGGAAAAACCGATGAAGACATATACAGAAAGATTTACGGCCTCAAAATCAGGTCATACGGTATATACCATGAAGGTAAAGATTCATTTCTGATAAAGGCTCCACTTGATATAGTTGAGAATAAAAATAGCAAAAAGGTTTTCTATTACGACAATATAAGATTAAGCAGTAAAATGAGTGATGAGAAGTTTTATACAAAACCCATTGATGGGTATTATGTGAATGTGATTGTTGATGAAGAAAATGAGAAAAATCAGAGTACCCAGAAGGTGGAAAACTTTAACTCTTTTCTAACCCACGACGATTTTATCTTGTATCTTATCGGAGAGAAAAAAGAATTTGAAAGATACAGTGAATTTGATGGTCTATTCAATAAAGAAATAAGAACGGGAACCGGAATATCTGATGATAAAAATACAGTGATTGAAGGGAAACTCTTCACCACAGAATTTATAAGGCCCAAAGAAGAGGTAAGGTATTTTGTTGAAATTGAGATAGACGATGCTGTAAAATTCCCAGAAGAAGGCAATATGCTTCTGGGCGGTGACATGCGGACTGTTAATTATTACATAGCAAATAATTCATTTACCGGCATATTTGTACAAAACAGAAAAAAGGTAAAGGAGAAAGTGAAAATGTATGGTGAGTTTAAACTCATACTCCTTACACCCGGCGTCTTTGAAAAGGGATATATGATTGATTTTGACGAAAACATTATGGAACTTAAAGGTATGGCCATAGGTTCCTATACTATGGTATCCGGCTGGTCCATTGCCGATAAGAAATCAAAATTATCTTATAGGGCTGTGCCTGAAGGCTCGTATTATGTATTTCGGTTAAAAGATACAGACGACGAAATCATTGACAGAGTATTTGATAAATATTTTTTGAAAAACCATGCAATGAATGAAAACCTTAAAAATGCAGGTTTTGGGCTCACAATAGTAGGAGTAAACAAGAAAAATAAGGAGGTGCATAATGTTTGATGAAAAATCAGTTGTGCTCTTATACACACTCACTCCATTGCATGCAGGAAGTGGTTCAAGTCTTTCTGTCGTGGATCTTCCCATTCAAAGGGAGGTTCATACAGAACTTCCGATTATACAGGCATCTGAACTCAAGGGTGTTTTGAGAGACTACTACAACCAGAAATTTGATAAAGACATGCTCAATACCATATTTGGGCCAGAAGAGAGTGGCGCTGATTATTCATCATGTATTTCCATACAGGATGCACGTATTCTTTTCTTTCCAGTAAAGTCTGTAAGGGGGGTTTTTGCATACACAACATCCCCTTCAGTTTTAAACGATTTTTTGAGGGCGAGTGATAAGGATGAGATATCAGTTGAATTTGAAGGTGAGGATAATGCAATTGTGGTATCAAATAAATTGAAGGTGGACGATAGATATATTGTGCTTGAAGAGTTTACATTTAAGGCGAAAGACGCCGATAGTAAAATAAAGGGTATTCTTAAAGAAATTGCCAAAAAACTTGACAATAAAGATTCATACATTTACGAAGGTCTTACAGAAAAAGTCGTGATATTACCTGACGATGTCTTCAGAGAATTTACAAAGCACTTCACGGAGGTGGTGGCAAGAACAAGGATTGATGACGAAAAAGGGACAGTAAAACAGAGTGCACTGTGGTATGAGGAGAATGTTCCAAGAGATGCGGTGTTCTATACAGTTTTCAGGTATAACAAGTCTTTTAATGAGGCGAAAGACCTTAAAGCACAGGATGTAAGGCAGCATATAGAGGATAATCTTCCTGACATCATACAGATTGGCGGCAACAGGACCATTGGCAGGGGCTTTACCATGTTCAGATTGTTTAAATAAGGAGGCGAATAATGTATACGGCAAATAAAAGACAGGAATTTGCAAAGAAGGCATTTGAGTATGTGAAAGAGGTTAAGAATGAGCATAAAGACGTTGAGGGCAAATATCTTTCCTATGTAAAGAAATTTCCAGTGATGATTAAAACCAATGGACTTCTTGCCGCACTGAGTTTTGAATATGCAAAATCAAATGGTGATAACTGGAAAGAGAATGGTGGAGAAAAGAAAGCACATGGCCTCTTACTGAACCATATAGCCAGATTCTGGGGATATGAGAACGATGAAAGCAGTAATTTTCAACTTATAAAAGATATGGTTAAATGGGATTCTTTGACAGTAATAAGAAAAACAGATGAAATCATTAACCTCTTAAACTGGATGCGCAGATTTGCTGAGGGAATGTTAAAGGAGGAAAAGAAGAATGACTCCTAAAAATTTCAACAGAAATTTTAAAAACAGGCGACATCAGAATAATCCAGTTGAAATAAAATTTTACCACACACTTCCCGCTGATACGCAAATGATTGAGGGGTTAAAATTAAAAGGAACACAGGATAGAAGAAATGTTCAGATAAAACTGCCACACGCTATTGAGAATTTTTACCTTCTCTACAACAAATTTGGCATGCCCATCCTTGAAAAAAGATATGACATAAAGCAGCGACAGAAAATACTTCAGGAAGTAAAGCACAAACTGGATTTCATAAAAGAAGTTGCAAAAAGGGGCATTGATGAGTATCAAACACGATTTATAAATACAGGATGGCAAAAGAACATTGAGCCGAGAAAGGAGTTTTCTGTAAGATTAAATGGAAGAATGGTGGTTGGACTGGGAGCTACGAATGTATATGAAATAGGTATGACGCTGGATTTTCTTACTGGCATTCCTTATATACCCGGAAGTGCATTAAAAGGCGCAACCAGGGCCGCATTCGTTATAAAGTGGGCAGAATATCTTAATGACGATAACATAGACCTTGAGTGTCTTGACAACATAATTGATAAATTTGACTACAGGGCATGGAAAGAAAGTGGGGATAGTATTAAATACCTTGCAGGTATTTCCACACTAAGAAGTAAAAGTGAAAAAAGGTATCTTCCCGTAGAGGTGATTACGAAGATTGAAGGTGAGATAGCTGAAAACTGGCAAAATAGTTATCTTCACCTGGTCCAGGATATTTTTGGCGCGCAGAAAGCATCGGGAAAAGTGATATTCCTTGATGCCTATCCAGAAGGCAAAATAAAATTTGATGCTGATGTTATGAATTCCCATTATTCAGAGTATTATAGAAGCAAAGGGGAAAAGCCGCCAGCAGACTATCAGAATCTTGTTCCCATACCATTTTTGACAGTAAGAGATACGGTTTTCAGGTTTGTTATAAGTTTGGATAAAATAATATCAGAAGATAGCGATAAAGATGTCAAACTGTTAGATGAAGCAGAAAACTATTTAAAACTTGCTCTTACAGAATACACGGGCATAGGAGCAAAAACATCTCTGGGATATGGATTTTTCAGGGAGGTTTAGGATGAAAAAGAGAAAAGTTATAACTTCACTGGGTTTGGGAAGATACAGTGATGTAATCTATTATAAAGTAATGACCGACCCTTATACTAAACAATCATCCGTAAAGGACACAGCATCCGCAACTCCTTATATAGCCAAAGCCATAATGGATTTTTACCCTGAGTTTGATGAATATTATTTTCTCCTCACAAAGGAGGTTCAGGGGAGTGAACATTTTAAAGAAATAAGGGGTATATTGGAGACAAATGGAAAAGAAGTTCACGTAGAAACAATAAAGCCAGGAAAATATTTTGACGATATTTGGCACATCTTTAATACATTGGGAGGAATACTTGGAGAAAACGACGAGATTATATTTGATATAACACACGGATTCCGTTCAATACCCTTTTTAGCATTTTCTGTTCTCAGGTTCTATGAAAAACTGAAGAATATAAAAATAAAATCCGTCATTTACGGTGCCTTTGATGCGAGAACAGACGATGAACCGCCTTCTGTGCCTGTTTTTGACCTTTTACCTGTATTAAGGGTGCTTGATTTTAAAGATGGAGTTATTAATTTTCTAAGATTTTATAATACAGAAATTATAACACAGGCCCTTAAAGAAAAAGATAGAGAAGTTAAAAAACAGCTTTACCATCCTATTTCCAAACTTGCCTCTCATATAAAAAATTATGCCCAATCTGCGCTTATTTCTCAGACTATTGACATGTCTTCGGGTGCCAGCACTATAATCAAAGACCTTGAAGAAATTATGGAAAAAACAAATGCTGAGATAGAGCAGGCTTTACCACTACCTATTGTTTACCTTTTTTCCTTGATACAGGATGACCTCAAGAAAATTGCAATAGATTCTACTGTTTTAAGTGAAGATTTAATAAAAAAAGACCTCCACATAGCAAGAGAATACATAAATAGAGGATTATATCAGCCCCTTTACACCCTTTTAAGAGAGGTGCTTGTTGATATTGTTATACTTTTCTGGTTGGGTGAGGTGGATGAAGACATATATCTTGACAGGAATAAAAGGCTTGAAGCCGAAAAACTTTTAAACGTGAATTTTATAGAGCAGGGTCGCGGCATAGAATTTATCACTGACAAAAAAGAAATGAAAAAAGCCATCAAAGACCTTACAAGTTTATGGAACAGAATTGCAGAAAAAAGAAATGCGATTAACCATGCAGGAAGGAACAAAGAATCGCAAAACATATTCAAAAGGCTAAATGACCACAAATTAATAGAAGACATTGCCAAAGCGCTTGAGAACGACCAGATAAAAAGTGCGGTAAAAGAGGTTCTGGAAAAGAAAAAAGTTGACCAGGGGAAACTCTTAATTACACCTCTTGGACTATCAAAAGGACTGCTTTATACAGCCCTGAAGAAGGTAAACCCAGAAAATCTAATTGTAATAACCTCGGAGAGCATTTCAGGTGATACCATAGAGGAGATTATTGAAAAATCTCAGGTAAGAGTGGAGGAAAAAGAAGTATTCAGGGTAAAAGATCCCTACACAGATTTTGATTTGTGGAAAAAGATTATCACTTCGGATAGGTTAATTAAACTTTCAAGAAATAAAGAAATATACTTCAATATAACTGGAGGCACTACTGCTCTCCAGTACAATTTACAGAAATTGTTAGAATATTTTAAATACCACATCAAACTCCTTCCCATCAAAGTGATAGTCTGCATAGACCGACGTCCGGCACAGGAGCAGAGAAACAATCCATTTGTAGAAGGAGAGATAAAGTTTATAGAGGAGTCCGATAAAGGAGATATCAAGGACGATGAATAAAAATGCGAGAACACTGGTAAGCATAGTAAGCGAGCAACCAATACCAAACATCCTATTTATAAAGAGCATCCAGAATACGCATAACGTAGGGCGATACATATTCATCACCACAGAACAGATGGAGCAAAAGAACGAAAAAGGCCGTATCATGCAAATGTGCCGAATAGAGGAGAAAGACACCACTGCAATAAAGGTGCCCTATGATGAATTCACGGAAATAAAGAGCATAGTAACAGAAAAAATAAGAAATTTAGCTAAAACTCAACAGCAGAGTCATTTCCTCGTCAATCTAACCGGCGGAACAAAAATGATGTCACTTGCTGTGTATGACGTATTTAAAGAATTAAGTTCAAAAAATACACTGAGAGCGGAGTATTTTTACATACCAATCAATAAAAACTACATAGAGAATGTTGAAACTACAGAAAAAACACCAATAAAATATAGCCTTAGAGTCAAAGAGTATCTATTTGCTTATGGATACATAGCGGAGTCAGTAAAAAATATGCATACAGCATATTCAGAGTCCCAGACCATAAAATTGTGGCAAAGATACCTGAGGTTACTGGAAGAGAAAAACACCAGACTGCGTATAAACGGTGAACTTTCAAAAGGTTTCTGGTTTGAGCAGTACATATATTATCTCTTAAGGAAAACTTTGGATAAAGCAGATACAAAATACGATATACAGTTAAATCTCAAAGTTTATGGCCATGAGACTGTTTCTCAGAGCACGGAGAACGAAATAGACATTGCACTTGTTGCAAATAACAGGTTGATACTGTTTGAAACAAAAAAGACCAGATGGAACTCTCTGGAAGACCTTTATAAGTTCGCTGCCAAGATAAAGAATATGGGTATTGCCAGCAGAGGGGTTCTCGTAACTACAGGAAAAAATGCAGTGGTTCCTGTACCTGACGGTTATGCTACACGAATGGAATTACTTGACAGGGCGAAGCTACTTGGTATATCAATTATTACGCTTTCCGAATTAACAAGGCGCGATAAATTTGAAAGAAAAATGTTGCAGATTACTTTAACTTGACAGGACACATAAAAAGACATACAATAAAATAACTATAGGACTCGTTCTTTGACAAAGATGTGGAAGAGCAAGGGGGAGAAGGGATAAGAGAGACGGGGCCAGAATCTTTGTTGTGAAAATAAAATTATGTAAAGGGACGTAAAACTGATTTTTCAAGAAATAGCAGGTAAAAGCAGGTAGGTTTTAAAATAATTCTAAAAATTCCTTGTGAGTTTTCAAATATAAACATAAGTGCAAAAATAGTGTTTAAATTCTTGTGTATCAATAAGTTAACAGAAAAAGTCTGAAAATGACTTGAGAAAGTAGTCATAAACTGTTGGGAGACGGGGAATCTGTGAAAATAAACATTTAAATATTCACAAAAAATCATGGAATTTAAGGTTCAAAAAACGAGATGCCGAAAATTGACCTTCAAACCCCTTGTCTCCCAACGACAAAAAAATGGTGCCCTCTGAATAAACTCCTTGCCTAAAAAGGGTTAAGACTGCATTTTCCGGGTATGCCTGTTTTATCCTCTCCTGCACATCTGCCCTTTGCACTCTGAATAAACTCCTTGCCTAAAAAGGGTTAAGACGATTTCGGGGGTGGCTCACGGAAGCGACAAATATCGTTCGCAACCTCTGAATAAACTCCTTGCCTAAAAAGGGTTAAGACGTCAATTGCAGTCTTTTCTGCCTCGTCAAGTTCCTTTCTGTATTCTCTGAATAAACTCCTTGCCTAAAAAGGGTTAAGACGCCCCAGCCTGAACGCCTGTAAACCTCCGTTGCTACAGGTTCACCGTTCTGTCTCTGAATAAACTCCTTGCCTAAAAAGGGTTAAGACGTGCTATACTCGCCTTCTATTTGCGAGCTTGTTTCTTCTTGCTCTATGCTCTGAATAAACTCCTTGCCTAAAAAGGGTTAAGACCTGATTCTATCTACGTCTTGTGGTATCGTTGTCTCTGCAAGCCTCTGAATAAACTCCTTGCCTAAAAAGGGTTAAGACTTTACGGCCACTGTTGATGCAGAAGCAGCACAATTCGAAGGCAACCTCTGAATAAACTCCTTGCCTAAAAAGGGTTAAGACTCCATCAGTATCAAATAACATAATCTTAGGCTTTAGTTTGAGTTGTCTCTGAATAAACTCCTTGCCTAAAAAGGGTTAAGACCTGAACTCTGAAAGTTCTACCGAATACATGTGCCTCTGGACAATACTCTGAATAAACTCCTTGCCTAAAAAGGGTTAAGACAACAACTTTCCGTGCCTGATTATCTACAATGTATAAATCACCACCATCTCTGAATAAACTCCTTGCCTAAAAAGGGTTAAGACAAGAGCCTCTTACCTTGATGGGTAAGGTGGCTCTTGTAGTTGCCGACTCTGAATAAACTCCTTGCCTAAAAAGGGTTAAGACTCCGAGCCTCTCCTTGACCGTGAACCTGAACAGCATTGACCCCTCTGAATAAACTCCTTGCCTAAAAAGGGTTAAGACATGTATGTCTCCCGTATCTGTTGCATACAGTACTTTTGTTGTATCTGCATCTCTGAATAAACTCCTTGCCTAAAAAGGGTTAAGAATGGCACCCCATGGAAACACTAACGGTTTCCATGGGGACCCCGCCGAAAGATAAAAGAAAGTTTTTTTTTCGGGGTCCCCGCGACTTTGCGAAGCAAAGGCGTGGGGTGGTATTTCTCCTTGCCTAAAAAGGGTTAAGAATGGCACCCCATGGAAACACTAACGGTTTCCATGGGGACCCCGCCGAAAGATAAATATTTTTTAAGACAGGCAGGTCATACAGCCATATAGAGAGGAAGTATTCAAGTATCGGGGTCCCCGTGAAAATGCGTAGTATTTTCATGGGGTGGTTTTCGGGGTCCTCATGGGGATGCGAAGCATTCACATGGGGTGTTTTATCGGGGACCTTGCGACTTTACGTAACAAAGGCGTGGGGTGGTTATATTGACAGGTTTTGCTTTGTATTATATAATTGATGCAAAAGGAGGGGGAGATGTTTAAAAGTAAAATTTACGGTATCCTGATGTTTCTTCCCGTGTTGCTATTTGCCCAAACACATAACCGTATTATTTTCCTTCACCATTCAACAGGGGGTAATGTTTACAATTATCCTGCCAAAGGAGTGCCTCAATGGTTTTCTGAATATAACAGCGCCCATGGCACAAATTTTCAGATATCTGATAGATGGTATCCTGCTGACAATAATATGCCCATTGATTACTATCAGGAATGGATAGATGGGACAGGGCTTGATTCCTTAACGCAGGACTATGATGTGATAGTCTGGAAGCACTGTTATCCTGCAAGTGATGTAAATGTGAATACAGGCAATATTGACCCTTCATCGTCATATCAATCTATTGAAAACTACAAGGCTATTTACAGGTTATTGAGAGGTAAGATGGACAGTTTCCCTGACAAAATCTTTATAGTATGGACAATACCGCCGAGGCACAGGCTATATGGGCCATCCAGCGGGGATACAATTGGAAATGCAGAAAGGGCGAGATCTTTCACCTTCTGGGTAAAAGATACCTTTTTGAATGAAGATGGAGAACATCCGAACATTTATATTTTTGATTTCAGGGGCATAGTTGCAGATTCCGATAATCTTTTCTTGAAGTATGAATACGAACGCAGTCATACAGGTACTGATTCCCATCCGAATGATTCTGCAAATAATGTGGCAGGACCCCAGTTCGCTCAATTTATAGTGGATGCAGTAAGCGATTTTGAGGCTAATGAAGTGAACGAAAACTCAGGTAAAAATAATGCTGGGTTCAACGTTTTCAGAAAGGTTCTTTATTTCAGAAGAATGGAGAGGGATGAGAAAGTCATAATATATGATAGGAGTGGCAAAATACTATACACTTTTACGGCTGCAAGGTCAGGTGCAATTGAAATGCCTGTGTCTGTATTCAGAAATGGTGTGTACTTTTACCGAATTCTTGGTAATAAATACATTAAATAGGGG
>Ga0256833_1000029_pt1 | contig 110585 bp, 99 predicted proteins | sample 356284metaG_FD_190535 | JGI IMG/M metagenome (GOLD analysis project Ga0256833, IMG submission 190535) | Hydrothermal vent microbial communities from Mid Atlantic Ridge, Atlantic Ocean - 356-284 | ecosystem: Environmental > Aquatic > Marine > Hydrothermal vents | place: Atlantic Ocean: Mid... | reverse complement strand
GATATTGTAAAACTTCAGAGAAAACTTTATTCTTTAGCTACACCTGTTAAAGGAGTTTATTATGAGTAGATTCTTTCTTGAACTATACACCACTTTTTCATGTGGATTCTTTCGTGAGGCAATAGGATTGCCGTTTAAAGGCCAGTTTTTGCACATACCTGAATATCTCTATACTATATAAAAAATACAGAAGGAGGAAGGATGATGAAGGAATGGGCTTTAATCCTTGGAGCATCAAGTGGTTTTGGAAGAGCAACAGCGCTAAAACTTGCTGAAGAAGGTATAAATATAATCGGTATTCATTTTGACAGAAAAAGCGCAATGAAAGATGTGGAAAAACTTGTATCCGAAATCAGGGCTAAAGGCGTGAAGGCTCTTTATTATAATATAAATGCTGCTGACCATGATGCAATGAATAAGGTTCTTGATGAGGTGAAAGAGATGTTTTATAAGGATGATGAAGAGAATAAAATCAGGGTTCTTATGCATTCACTTGCCTTTGGAACGCTAAAACTCTTTATTGCGGAGGATGAAAAGGACATGGTTAACAAGAAACAGATGGACATGACGCTTGATGTTATGGCCCATACTCTTGTTTACTGGACACAGGGAGTGTTTAAGCGGGGTCTGTTTATGGAGAATGCACGTATTTTTGCCATGACAAGTTCCGGTGACCAGAGGGTTATACCATATTATGGTGTTGTGTCTGCAGCGAAAGCTGCTCTTGAGTCTCACATTAGGCAGCTTGCTCTTGAGCTGGCTCCTTATAAAGTAACTGCAAACTCCATAAAGGCCGGTGTCACTGATACTCCTGCTTTAAGAAAAATACCGGGTAATGATGCTCTCATAGAGGGAGCACTGAAGAAGAACCCAAGTGGTCGTCTTACTACCCCTGAGGATGTGGCAAATGCCATTTCTGCCTTAATAGACAGGAGATTATACTGGCTTACAGGCAATGTTATAAATGTTGATGGGGGTGAGGATATAACCGCATGATAAAAGTAAAACCACGAAGTTTCAGAGAGTCCTGAATATATTCAGGACTCTTTTAGTATTTGATTTTCAGTTAGCATGTTCATCCAATCTGTTTCCACTATGACGTTTACGGAACTATATACCCTCCAGTTCGGGCAAATCCAATAAAACCATCCTTTTCAGGTGCAAACTCATTAAAGTTGTCATCATAGTGTATAAGAAGTATTTTTCGTTTCAATTTTTGTGGTAAGGATGCAAGTTGTTTATAAGTGGCATGCACTCCTTCCTCTACAGAATCCGTTTTACAGTCGTGAATGATTAAAGATGGAGTATATTTTTTATTCACAAATAAGAGAAGTTCGGGATCGAATACCATGTCAGAGGTATAAAATACTCGCTTTCCGTTCATACTGAAGAGCACGCCGAAACTGAGCATTCCGGGTATATGCTTTGTCTTTATGAATGTGAAACTGTGGGATTTAAACTTCAGAAAAGTAACCTTGCCTGTTTTATAAGCAATCATTGTATCAAAATAATCATGCATTCCCATAACACCATGAGCACTGTATTTCATGCTGTTTTTTAGCGCATCCCAGAGCATGAATTTGAATTCAAAATGGGGAAACATCAAAAGGAGCTTTCGGTTATACTGGAATTTCAGTATATAGGCCAGCATCTCTATTCCACCTATGTGATCAGAATGCATATGAGTAATGATCAGAGCGTCTATAGTATCAGGGCTAACTCTGTATGTTCGTAATTGCTTGAGGCCTGTAAATCCAAAGTCTATAAGTACACGGCTGTTTTTGTAGTTTAAAAGCAGGCTCGTATTGGGTAGAGATGAAAAACCAGATCCTGTACCCAGAAAGAAAATGTGTTCGTGCATTAAACTTTAAGTAGTTGACGTTACCGAATTTTAAACATTATCGGCATTACAATGGATACGGTTACATTTTTTCCATCTTTCTGCCCCGGTTTGAACAGGAGGTTTTTTGCTGCATCTATTGCCGGTTTCTCAAAGATTTTGTCAGTGCTTTTTATCACTTTTATATCATGTACGTGGCCATCGGTTCCTACTGTAAGCCTCAGTACAACGCTACCTTCCATGTGATTTTTGAGGGCTTCTTCGGGATAATTCGGAGAAATTTCTGTCAGGAGTATTGGCGCTCTATCAACTTCGGTGTACTTTAAAACGTGGTTATCTATCTTCTGTTGCATGGCGAGAAGGGGAGAACTACTCGTGAATAAAATCATCACACTTAGTGCAATTATATACCTGTACATACTGATTCCTCCTTTTATTTTTTAAATTATATAACTGCACAAACGAAATGTCAATAGTTTTACGTTTTAGTTGCTTGATTATACGTTTATAAAAGGATAACATAAATGCAATGCAATACTTCATACTTGCAGCAGGAAAAGGAACAAGGCTCAAAAATTTGACACTTGATAAACCCAAGGCCTTGCTTGAACTAAGGAGAAATGAGGATATACTGGGTTTTCAAAAGAGGGTCATAAGAGAATTTGATGAAAGCGCTGATATATACGTTGTTACAGGTTATCTTGCACAGACAATTAGAGAGAAGCACCCTGATTTAACTGAGATTTATAATCCTCACTTTGAAGATATGAACAATATTTACTCGGTTTTTATTATGCGGGATTTTGTAAAAGATGATTTTATTTTGTTAAATGGTGATACCGTTTTTCATCCGCTCATTTTGAAAAAACTGCTTACTGTGGATAAGGGAACTTATTGTGTGGTGGACAACGTTAAAATTCTTGGAATTGAGGAAATGAAGGTTATAATCAGGGATGATAGGATCATCCGATTTGGCAAAGATATTCCTCCTGAAGACGCACATGGTGAATATATTGGTCTTTCACGGTTTACTCAGAGTGATGCAGATGTTTTGTTTGCTAAGATAGAGAAGATGCTTAAAGAAAATAACGGTCATATGTGGTATGAAAATGCTTATTCGCGTATAAGCGATAGAGTCAGGTTTATACCCCTTTTCACAGATGGTCTTCTCTGGGTAGAAGTAGATAATGAGTCTGACTATAAAAAAGCAAGGGAAATCGTATGGAAATTCAACGACTGATTCCGTTCCCCATTGTTTTTGAAATAACCGATGACCTTATAGGTTCAGTTCAAAAAGCTCTTTTTGAAAGTTTTCCTGATACTCAAAGGATTCTTATTGTTTCTGATGCTGAAGGGGCAAAGAGTTATGGAGAATATCTTGTTAAGGCTCTTAATACCTGTTGTTACATGTTTATTAAAGGTGGGACTATCGTTGATGTCAGAAACGTAGAGGCAAAAATTAAAAAAGAAGCGCCAGATTTAGTGCTGGGTATAGGAGGTGGAAGAATTCTGGATACTGTTAAACTGGCATCTTCGCGAACATATATTCCTTTTGTTCTTGTTCCCACGTCTTTGTCACATGATGGGATTATTTCTCCTGTTGCAGTTATAGATTTTGATGGTGAGGTGAGAAGCGTTGGTGCCATAGCTCCCAATGGTGTCGTTGTTGATATAGGGATCATTGAGAAGGCCCCAAAGATACTGAAACTTGCCGGGTGTGGTGACCTTATATCCAATCTATCCGCTCTTGAGGACTGGAAGCTGGCTGCAAAATATAAGGGAGAAAAGATAGACTATTTTGCCTATATGCTATCTAAAACGGGTGCCCGTAATATTATTTTTTCGGAATATGAACCTTTTTCAAGGAATTTTCTAAAAGACCTTGCAGAGGGGCTTGCTGCAAGTGGTCTTTCAATGATTATTGCAGGCAACTCAAGACCTGCAAGTGGTGCTGAACATCTGATAAGCCATGCACTTGATATTATACTGGGAAGAAAGAATCCACATGGCATTCAGGTGGGGGTAGCAACAATATTTACCCAGGCTTTGAGGGGAAAGGATACAGGAAAAATTATAGAATTTTATAAGAAAATTGGTTTTCCTCTTAGTCCTATGGAAATAGGAGTGGACAGGGAAACCTTTATGGAGGCTGTTAAACTTGCCCCGGCCACAAGAAAAGGACGGTTTACCATACTTGATATTAAAAACTCTAAAGAAGTGCTTAACGAAGCTTTTGACGTGTATTACAGAATTTAGTGTCGAAATACTGAACACAAAATTCCCCTGAAAACTGATATCTTTCCTTATTTAACACAAAATTTGTTGTGCTTCTGTATCTATGGCTTTACAAATCTGAATTTCTGTCTTATAATTTAAGCGTGGGAGGCATAAGGTTCAGAAGAGCTCTATTTTATGATGGAGAAAGGGTAAGGAAGGGGGATTTTACAGTATATAAAGGTAAAATCACCTTCAGAGATGTTCCTGTAGAGAGAGAAATTGACGTTGATGGTTATCTTTTCCTTCCAGGATTGATAAATGCTCATCATCATACATACAGTGCCCTTGCCCGGGGTGTACCGTTTAGCAGAAAATTGAGAAACTTTTATGAGAATCTTTCCTATTTCTGGTGGCGATGGGATGCGTCGTTGGATGAAGAATCAGTTTATTATTCCGCCCTCCTTGGTGCAATGGAGTCACTTAAAAAAGGTGTTACCCTGATTTTTGACCATCATGCGAGTTTTTCCTTCATTGAAGGGAGCCTCTCGGTACTTAAAAAGGCCTTCACACTTGTGGGTATTCGTTCAGTTGTGTGCTTTGAGGTTTCTGATAGACTTGGCTCTGAAAATGCGCACAGGTCCATAGAGGAAAATCTCAGATTTATTAAGTCAGAAGAAGAAAGCTTAATAAAAGGTGCTGTTGGAATGCATGCTGCTTTTACTGTTGGAAATAAAACCATGGAGGCTCTGAGCTCTGTAGTGAGTAAAACAAAGCGCCCCGTGCATGTTCATGTGGCGGAAGATAGATTTGACAGGGATTACAATTTGAGTGTGTTTGGCAAGACCCCATTACAGAGATTGAGGGATTATGCCATACTTGATGGTGGGCTTTTAGCACATGTTATCTGGGTTGATGAAGATGATATAGAGCTAATAAGAAAACATAATGCTTATGTGCTTCATAATCCCGAATCCAATATGAACAATGCTGTGGGATATTTTAAAGTATCTGATCTGGTAAGGAAGAATGTAAGAGTTCTTCTCGGGACTGACGGATTTTCCCATTCAGTTCTGTCGCAGGCCAGAAGTGCTGTTTTAAATGCAACAGCAAGGGGATATGACGGATGGAGTATATTCTATAAATCTTTATTCCATAATAACTATGAACTTGCCGCAAGATTTTTTGATGAAAAGTTTGGAAAGATTGCTGAGGGTTATGTGGCAGATATTGCTGGTTTTAGATACGCACCTTTCACGCCTTTAAATGATGATAACCTGTTTGCGCATGTTTTCTTTGGGTTTGCCGAAAGGGAAGCGGATTTTGTTATGGTAAATGGTGTCCCCATAATAGAAAATGGCAGGTTTGTTGCAGTAGACGAGGCGGAAATCAGTATCCGTGCAAGGGAGGTTGCCGCAAGGTTATGGAAAAGATTTGAGGAGAATGAGATAAAGTTCAGGTTGCCAGATGAGTAAAGAACTATACATGAATTTTTTGAATTTCCTGCGTCGTGCAGGTAAAGTGGCCACACAGCCGCAGGAAATACTTGAGGAGTATGCACAGAGGCTTGATGCGTTTCTTGAATATTCAAGGAATATAGATAGAGAGCCCATCCCCATCGTACACGAAATAGTGAGAGCACTTACGTCCAATGGTAACTATGTGGAGGCTGCACAGGTTTTATTTGATGAAGCCAAGGTTTACCTCAAAGAGGATAGGTTAAAGGAGTACTATGGACTCCTGAATAGAGGATTCAGTGTGTTATTCGCGGCAGTTTTTATACCCGAGATATATACAGAGTTGCTCAATATGATAGGTGAGGTTAAAAGAACAAAGTATTATCCTGTTCTGTTTTATAAAAAGGCTTATGTTGAACACGTGCATCTTCATGAATATGAACTGGCCCTTGCTGACTACCTGAAGGTCAGGACGATGTTACCAGATCTTGAGAATGATTTTGTAAACAAAATGGGATTTACTGACAAAAGCGCTTTTGAGTGGCGCCTGTCTTTGAATATGGTTGATGTTCTGTTTAAGTTAGCCATGTACAATGAGCATGATAGTGAATACTACCTTGCCATGGCAGATGGTATCCTGAGGGAATTACAGGAAAAATTCGCAAGTTCAAAAGAGGTTGCCATACACGTTGACCTTTTTTGGGTACAGTATTTTATTACCGCAAGGAATCCGCAAAAGGCTAAGAGCATTCTGGATGCCGTGGTGAGTGCACATCAAGATAAAAAATGGTTTAAGAACTACAGTTCAGTTATAGCATATCTCAATACCCTTTACTTCTGGTCCATGGAGGATTACAGATCCACGATCAGGCATCTGAAAGGAGCTATTCAGGAAGCTATAAATAGCGGTAGCGAGATAATGACGAAGGAAACGATAGATTTTGCTTTATTTTTACTTGAAAGGAGTGGAAAAGAATTCAGTATTTACTCCAGAGAGGGTGAGGAGATACTGAACACAATACTCGGAATACTTTTTTCAAAGGACTGGTATCTTGGTATTGACCACTCCACTAAGGTAGCTGAACTCGCACTGAAAATCTCCAGGGAATACAGCAAAATTACGGGTGTTGAACTTGATGGTGAAAAGGTGTATATGGCCGGTCTTTTGCATGATATAGGTAAACTCTATGTCCCATGGTATGTGCTGAACAAACCCTCAAGGCTTAATGAAATTGAATGGTTGTGTATAAAGTACCATCCTGTATATGGAAGAGAAATAATGGAAAAGATTGGACTTGGTGAATATGCAAGATATGTGGAAGAACATCACGAGCGCAATGATGGAAGTGGCTACCCATATGGGAAAAGGAATTTGCCGCCTGTATCACAGATTATAGGTGTGGCTGATATTTTTGAGGCTGCCACAACAAGCAATAGATTTTATAAAAGCCCGAAAAGTGCGCACGAAATACTGAAAGAGTTAAAAGGAATGAGTGGAACCAAATTTGACAGTACTGTTATTACAGCATTAATAGGTGCCCTTGGGGAAAACGTTAAAGAAGCTGTCCTTTAGTTCAAGTTTTAGAAGGAAAATCTTTTTATCTTTTCCAGCGGAAAATCCTCCTATTTTACCGTCTTTTCTTATTACCCTGTGACATGGCACTAAAATGGGAAAGGGATTTTTACTCATTGCATTTCCCACTGTCATTGCCCCTTTCCGGATACCGGAGAGTTCTGCCAGTTGAGAATAAGATATTACTGCACCGTATGGTATTTTCATGAGTACGGTGTATATATGGCGGTATGTATCGGGTATCATTGAAAAGTTCAGCGTGAATTCTGTAAAATCTACTTTTTTCCCAGAAAAATAATCTTCAAGGCGTTTTAGCAGTTTGTCCAATAAGGGTGTATATTCCTGTCTTCCACGCATATTTTTAAAGGATGTTCTTAGAACCTGTCCATCTTTTTCTGCAACATAGAAGGGTCCAATCGGAGTATCTATGTACCCCATAAAGGGCAGAAGAAGTAGTTCTCTATAAAGTTGTAAGATGGTCTTTCCAGTTTCAGGGTCTTTCAGGTCTGGTGCAATTTCAGAAAGTGGTTTAAGGACAAAATTTCGCTCTCTGAAAGATGGATGGGGAATTTTAAGTTTATCAGTTTTAACAATTAAATTGTCAAAAAGTATTATATCAACATCAATAATGCGGGGCTCCATATGACCTGATGTTCTCCCCATATTCCTTTCTATCTCTTTAATTGTTCGCAACAGTTTTACAGGGCTCATAGTGGTCTCTGCTGTTACCACTACGTTTAAAAAATCCGGTTGGTTCCAGTTGCCCCAGGGAGGAGTTGTTATCTTTTGTGATACTTTCAGGATTCTTATTCCGCTGTGAGATAATAGATATAGAGCGCGATTTATGTTCTCGTGCTTTTTGCCTATATTTGTACCCAACGAAAGCACCACTTTGTGCATGGAAAAATTCTAATGATAAGAGCCTGAAATGCAAATACGTAAATTTGGAGTTCTTGAAGTTTTGAAGTATAATAATAACAAATAAGGAGGAGACTATGAAAAAAATCCTTATAATTGCAGGGGTATTCGGCATCCTGGCAGGATGTATTAAGGCCCCAAAGGGTATTCCCGGGTGGGAGGTGAACCTGAATATTCCTGCCATAGATACCACTATTACCATGCATGACCTTGATGAGAAACGGGAAGATGTGTTCATATCAGGTGATACGGTATTCTATGGTGAGGATACCATGTTCTACAATAAGATTATTCCAAACACGGAAATTCCCTTTGTGAGTTCAAAGTATCAGCACAATTTGCCCGGGTCCCTTGATTCTACCCAGACTGATATAAACAGTGTACTTACCAGAGCCTACTATGGTGTGTATATAACAGGTCGCATAGACGATACCACCAGCGGCAATTTGAGGGTCACTTTCACCACAGAGGATGGGGTCTATGCAGATACGAATTATATCACAATTATGCCGGGCAATTATTACAACTATCCCTTAACCTATGAACTGGATAATATCCCTCTTGGACCATTCACCGTTGAGGTGGCAATAGATTCCATGAGTGGAGGAGGTTTTCTTGACAGTGTTAAAGTATTTTATAAGATGCCATTCAGCGCGAGGTTCTTAGGTGATACTCTGGTTACTATTTTGAAAGAAATAAAAGTACCGGATGACATAAAGGATGATAATGGGAACATTGATGAAGACATCAAGAACAGATATGTCTTACATCTTTCTGTATGGAATTTACTACCTGTTGAACTTATTGCCAGCGCATGGCTTTTTACCAAAGACACCCAGAGGGTTTATACTCTGCTTGATACCTTCCATCTGCCAATACCACCTCTTACAAATGGAATAACGCAGGGAGAGGAGGCGTTTATTACGAAGGATATTGTTATACCAGATACATTTTTTGATTATCTTCAGGACGACAGCGTATTTGTAAAGGCAACTGTGATTGTCCCGAGGAGGAATGACACAGTATTCTTTATTGCAGAGGATTATCTGAGAATGTGGGGCTATATAGGAGTTACAAAGTATATTGATCCGGATTCTCTGAACAATTCCAGTAATTAGGAGGTAAAAGATGAGAAAGAGATTATTTATTGCAACTCTTCTGTCTTTTATGGTTACCAGTTCTCTGTTAGCATTTCCCCTTGAGCCGCAGGCCGGTTCATATTATGGTTTTGGTGGTACTTACGGACCACATGCTCTCTTTGTATCTCCATCAAATCTGGCATTACCAAGAAGCCCGATTTACTATGTTTATTTACCGTACTTGCATCTCGGTTTAACAAATAACCTTATGGATATAACTCTTTTCAATCACATATTCCAGATTGATACCCTTTATGATGCTGATAAGAATGAAATTCTGAATCGTATCAAATATGATACATGGGATGTTGCCACCTCTCATGCCAGTATAATTGGTTTTTCAGTAGGCAATTTTGGGCTTGGTGTACGTGGTTTTGCTGGAATGAGAGCCAGCATTCCAAAGGATTTGATTGAACTTTCTCTGTACGGTAATGAATTGGGCCGTACATACGATTTCAGCAAATTGAAACTTGAATATATGGAAGGCCTGGAGGCAAATCTTGGTGGAGCATACACCATAAATATGGAAAACAATAAGAACCTTAACGTTGGAGTATCCATCGGCTATATATACTCCTCAACTTTTGGATATGAAATAGACAGTGGTCGTGCTGCCCCTGCTTATTTTGCCATTGACAGTATCCATGCGGCATTTGTAAGTGATTCACATTATCTCGCTGCAAGAGATACAGTGTATTTTAAATATGCGGATGGGGGCTCTGGATACAGAATAAACTTAGGTGTTTCCTCTCAATTGAACAAAGAGGTTTCTGTTTCTCTGGGACTTGAGAATGTATTTTCAGATATTTACTGGAATACAGACCCACTTCAGGGGATGGCATATATGAATGTCAGAAACTTCAAACTACAGAGCCTTCTTGATTCTGCATTCAGGGATACATTTATAGATACTCTCACCATGGATACAACCAATACTGCATTTCATACTTCCCTGCCGCGTATTTTAAGGGTGGGGTTAACCTATAAGAGTTCCACTCAGCCTGTTATTACGTATCTTGATTATGAGCAGGGTTTCACAAACGGTGTCTTCTCCACAACTGTGCCCAAACTATCTTTTGGTGCAGAGTATTCACCAATAAGTTTTATACCACTGAGACTTGGATTTACTGTTGGTGGTGATGTGGGCTTTGGTTTCAATATAGGAGTTGGCTTGAATGTACCGTATTTCTTTATTGATATGGGATATTCAGCACATAACGGTCTCTTTAACTCGGCTGAAGGGCACGAATTGACACTTGCCATAGGTTCACGTGCACCCTTAAGAGGGTATATCAGAGGAACAGTGCAGGATTCTGTAACGGGTGAGCCATTGATAGCTGACATTGACGTTATCACACCCAAAAAACACTACAGGATAAAGAGTGATAGCCTTGGCGATTTTATGCTTAAAGTACCTGAAGGAAAGACGCATCTCAAAGTACATAAGGAGGATTACTTTACCAAGGATGTTTTTGTAGATGTTATGCCCAAGGAAAAGGTTTTTCTTAACGTAAAACTTCTTGCCAAGATAGGAGAACTTGTGGTGACTGTTGTCAATAAAACCACACAACGCCCCGTTGATTCAGCCGAAATTTACCTTGTGAGTGAAGATGGAACAGAGAAACTTACACAGACCGATTCAATAGGTGAGGCAAGACTGAGGCTCCTTGCAGGCAATTACCGTTTGAAGGTGCACAAAGAGGGCTATCTCCTGTATCAGGATAATATTGTGATAAAACCCTCTGATCTTCTTGCTCAGAGGGTTGAGCTTGTGCCTGCAGAGGGGAAGTTGCTGGGTCGTGTTTACAATGCGAAGACCATGCAGGGGCTTGTGGCTGTGGTACATGTCTATGATTCAACCGGGACAAAGGAAGTTACAAGCACTTCAACTACAAAGAACGGAGAGTACTCATTTGTATTGCCTCAGGGTACATACCAGATGAAAGCAGAAGCAAAGAAATATATACCGCAGGAGGCCACAGTGGTGGTGGAAGGTGGGAAGGAGACAGTTAGAGACTTTGCACTTCTCAAAAAGAGGATGAGGTTTACCTTCAGAAATATTTACTTTGACTTCAATAAGTCCACAATAAGGCCAGAATCGTATCCTGTCCTTGATTCAATTGTCAAGTGGCTTGAGGAAAACCCGACGGTTAAGGTTAGAATTGAAGGACATACCGATACAAGGGGTTCAAGAAGGTATAATAAGAGACTGTCACAAGCGAGAGCCAATGCTGTAAGGGAATATCTCATTCAACATGGTATAGACCCGAAGCGACTTGTAGCAGTTGGATACGGTGAGGAAAGACCTGTGGTATTCCCCGAGCGCACAGAAGAGGATTACCAGAAAAACAGACGCGTGGAATTTTACATCCTGGGTGAGGTGAAGTAAATGTATAGGGGCGCTTACGCGCCCCTTTTTATTTTTAAAAATGGTTTTACCCGGCATAATTTTTTTTCTTGAAACCATCAAGCAGTATAAAGGGCGAAAGATTGGTATTATTACCCATCAGGCTGCATGTACACCAGATTTTGAATTTTCAGTATGGGCAATGTTGAAAAAAGGTTTGAAAATAGAGATAATATTTTCTCCTGAACACGGTTTTTTCTCAGAGGAACAGGACCAGAAGCCAGTGGGTGATTCTGAACTTTTTGGTATTCCCGTTAAGAGTATTTATGGTGATACTCTTGTTCCGGACAGAGAAACGCTTTCAAATCTGGATACACTTGTAATAGACATTGTTGATGTTGGAACAAGATATTATACCTATGTGTGGTCAGCTGTGCTTGTACTTAAAGAACTTTCCGGAATGGATATTGAGGTGGTCGTGCTTGATAGACCAAATCCACTTGGGGGTGAATTTCTTGAAGGCCCGATTCTTAAAGAGAAGTTTTTCAGTTTTGTGGGACTTCTACCTGTACCTGTGGTGCATGGAATGACGGTAGCAGAACTATTGCTTTTTGCCAGAGAATACTATAAACTTGACCTTGATATTAAGGTTTATCCACTGAAGAACTGGAAAAGAAGAATGCTTTTCCATGAGACGGGACTTGCATTTATTCCTCCGTCTCCCAACATGCCTTTTTTAAACACAGCGTTTGTTTATCCCGGAATGTGTCTTCTGGAAGCTACAAATGTCTCTGAAGGAAGGGGAACAACGAGACCATTTGAAATCTTCGGAGCACCTTTTATCAATCCTTTTCAACTTGTTGGAAGACTCAAAGATGTGAAGGGAGCAGTGGTAAGGCCCTATTACTTTATACCTACTTTCAACAAATATGCAGGAGCAAAACTTGGAGGAGGGTTTATCCATGTAACCTCCTTTAAAGAATTTCGGCCATTTGAATTTGGAGTAAGAGTGTTAAAAGTTCTGGAAGAATTGTATCCTCACAGGTTTAAATTTAAGGATCCACCGTATGAGTATGAGTACAGGAAAATGCCTCTTGATATTCTTACAGGAAGTGATTTTATCAGGAAAAATCTTCATAAGGTATCTATTGAGGAAATGAGGGTCTTGTGGGAAAAAGAAATTGAACTCTATCAGGATAAGAGGGAGCGGTTCCTTCTGTATGCGTGATGGTATAATACTTGCCGCTGGTTTTGGTACAAGGTTACATCCCATAACCCGCGTTATTCCAAAAGCTGTACTACCAATAATGGGAAAACCGATGATTTTGCATATAATGGACAGAATGCACGGGTTCGGAATTGAAAGATTCTATATTAATCTCCATTACTTGAAAGATAAGGTAATGGAGGTTGTTAATGGTTCGTCTTATCATAAGTGTACTGAGTTTCAGGTAGAAAAGGAGTTACTTCTTACAGGTGGTGGCCTTAAGGGACTTCTTAAAAGAATTGAAACTGAAAATGCTCTGGTACACAATGTAGATATTATTGAGGAGTTTGATTATGGCTCTTTATGGGAAAGGCATCTTTCTGATGATAACGATATAACATGGGTGCTTTCCAGTGTATCTGGTAATGTGCTAATTAGAGGAAGAAGAATTGTTGGCTTTGGTGATGGTGGACTTACCTTTACAGGCGTGGGAATTTACAGTAAAAGAATTGTAAATTCAATGCCCTGGGGGAAGTTTCATCTTATACCCTGGATTTCGGATATGTTATTTAAGATGAAAATCAGAATGGGCTATGTTATTGACAACAATTTCTGGGTGGACGCAGGGACGCCGTATGGTATTTTTAAAGCGTATGTGAACGGAATGGTCAAAAGAAGGGAAAATATCATCGTAAAGGGGTATGTTGCTCCTGATATACAACTTTCTGGGTTTGTGTATATAGGAGAGAAGGTTAATATTAAAGGAAAAGGGTTGGTTGAGGATACAGTGATTATCGGAAAGAGCGTTTTATACGGCAATCTGCTGGTAAGAAGGAGTGTAATATATGACAATCATACAATTGCCTTTTAAAGATTGTACTGTTTTAGAGGAGTTTTATGGAGGGTCTAAAAGGCGGTTTATGAGAGTAAGATGTGGTGGTGAAAGGTACGTTGTAATGAGGGGCAGTACAGATGAAGTAGAAAGGTATGTAAGTGTAGCCCGTGAACTTTACAGAAAGCATGTCCCTGTTCCACGGATTTACAGGCAAAAAGATGGGTTTGTTCTGATGGAAGACCTCGGAGATTTAAGCCTATACAGGTTTGTAAAACTTTATGGAGAGAATTTAGATATTTACGAAAAGGTAATTAAGGAATTGGTGAACCTGCAGCAGCGGAGTATTGAAGGACTTGAAAGGTTTGGATACGATAAACTGCATGGGGAATACCTTCATTTTAAAGAATACTATGCTCCATATGCAGGACTTGATACATTTTTATGGGATAAGAAAATAGAGTATATTGTTGAAAAGTGTCTTGAAACTCACTTTGTTCCCATGCACCGTGATTTTCAATCCACAAATATATATATAAAGGAAGGGAAAGTGTATTTCGTTGATTTTCAGGACATGCACACAGGACCTGTATATTTTGACCTTGCCGCTTTGCTTTTTGACCCTTATGTTATGCTTCAGAATAGAACAATAGAGGAACTTCTGGATTATTATAAAAACATATCAGGCTTTGACTTTGATAATGAAGTTTTCCTCGCATGTGGGATTTTGAGGATTATGCAGGCACTTGGAGCATTTGTAAGGTTGAGCAAAGAGGGCAAGGAGTTCTTTAAAAGGTTTATCAAAGGAGGAATATGCAGGTTGAAGGGACTTTTGAGGGATATGAAACTGGATAATCTGGCTGATTCACTGTAATCATGGTTTTGTTTGCTTCTTTTCAGGTCCGTCTTAAGGGGATTAAAATTAAACCATGCCTGTAAAGAGAAAAAGCGGTGAACCCCACTCCATAGATGCTGAGATGAGTGTCCTTGGTGCCATGATGATGGACAGAGCAGTGCTTGATAGAGGTCTTGAACTTCTTACAGCTGATGATTTTTATCTTGAAGAGCATAAAAAGATCTTCGCTGCAATAGTCAAGGCCTATGATAAGCACAGGGTTGCAGACCCTGTAATGGTCAAGGATATACTTGAAAAAGATGGCAAATTAGGTGAGGTGGGAGGAGAAGAATACCTCATTGATCTTATTCAGAATGTACTTTCCCTTGCTGTATTTGATAGACATGTGGAGCTCCTCATAGAGAAGTCGCTCAACAGGAAAGTCATAAGAGCAGTGGAGGAAGTTGCTGAAAAGGCTATGCTTGAGTCATTGAAGGGAGAGGAACTCTTGGATTTTGCAGAGCAGAAGATACTTGAGATAAGAGAAAGGGGTATAAGAAAGGGCTTTTATGGACTGTCAGAGATGGTTCATGACATGTACACCTATCTTGAAAAGATACGTAAAGAGGGCAGGAACGTTACCGGACTGCCAACAGGGTTTAAGGACCTTGACGATATGACCAGTGGTCTGCATCCATCTGATTTTATAATTCTCGCCTCAAGACCCTCCATGGGAAAAACGAGTCTTGCCCTGAATATCATCAGAAATGTCGCTGTAGAGTACGAAGAACCGGTAGCATTTTTCAGTATTGAGATGAGCAGAGAACAGATTGTGCTGAGATTCATGTGTATGGAGGCGCGTGTGTCCATATCAAAAGCAAGAGGCGCAAAATTAAGCAATAAAGATATGAAAGAACTCATGGATGCAAGCCAGAAACTTGAAAATGCGCCAATTTACATAGACGATACTTCAGGTATACACCTGCTTGAACTGAAGGCAAAGGCAAGGCGTATTAAAAGGGAAAAGGGAGTGAAACTGATTGTAATTGATTATCTTCAATTGATTAATGCTCCCAATCAGGAAAACAGGCAACAGGAGGTATCGCTCATATCAAGAGAGCTCAAGGGGCTTGCCAGAGAATTAGATATACCGGTTCTGGCGCTTGCACAGCTTTCCAGAGCTGCTGTTAAAAGGGAAGATAAAAGACCCCAGCTATCTGACCTCAGAGAATCCGGTTCCCTTGAACAGGATGCAGACCTGGTCCTCATGCTACACAGACCGGATAAAGAAGCCAGAATACATGATGATACTGAGGATGTAAAGGTGATTATTGCAAAGCAGAGGAATGGACCAATAGGTGAGGTTGACCTTGTCTTTATAAAACCATACACAAGATTTGGAGATTTGATTAAAACAGATGATGAACTTTATGAAGAGGAGGCGAATTTTTAAATAACCTTGAAAAAAATTTATCTTAAATATTTATCAATCAGGTTACTTGAAGGAATAATTATACTATTTAGTGCTGTTCTGTGGATACTGGTTTTCTCGGTTTTCTTTGGACATTTATGGCTATGGATAATTCTTTTTTCAACGCCTGTATTCATTTACATAATCCATACATTTTATCTGGGGTTTAGCAGAAAAAGACTTGCCAGATACCTTGAAAGACATAATAATCTTGATGAATACCTTATATCCTTTGTAGAACTCCAAAAATCACAGAGTAAATTTGTCCCTATTTTAGAAAAAAGACTTAAGACACTGCTTAAAAATAAGAAAATCCGGGTACCTGTTAATAAGGGAGTTGTAAAAAGCGCTATATTTTCCCTCATTTTCCTTGAGGTATTTGTGCTGGTATTTAGCAGTTTTGACATGCCTTTTCATAAGGTGGCGTATTTTGACAGGGTTGAGTATAAAGCTTTTCCAGGTGAAGCTGTACAGTTCTCTGTAAAGGGAACATACATTCCAGAAAATGTGATTATGTATTCGGGAAAAAGTTATATTTTAAATAAAATGCGAGGGCTCTTATTTTTGGGAAAACCACCTACTATAGATACTGTCAGAGTACCGATTAACAATGGTTCAGGAGTTGTGAATGTCCCAAAACACACTGGCATTTACTTGATTTCATGTGATTTTTGTGTGCCGGCAAGAATAAAAGTACTAAATAGACCCGTGGTGAGGGTTCGGGGGTATGTTGAGACTTCTTCTAAAAAACGCAAATTACTTCCTGTAGACTATCTTCTGACTGATTCTAAAATTACATTGGATCTGTCATTTGTGGATGCTGATTCCATCAGGATTGGCCTTTGTGATAAGAATCTAATGATATTCAGGGATACTGTTATATCATTCAGAATCAGAAAAACATGTAAGGTCAATGTCCGAATGTACACATGTGCTAAACCGATTGATACCACACTTTATACCATTCATATTGTAAATGACCTGCCCCCGGGGGTTGTAGTTCTCTATCCCTCAAAGGCAATAAATCCAGTTATGTCCGATACTGTTCATGTTGTGGCCTATATTTACGATGACATAGCACTTGACAGGGTATTTGTTCTTCTTTACAGGGAAGGCTATAAGAGATTAATTTTTGAAAAGAAGTATCATGAGGCAACATTTGATACCCTGAGACTACAGGTTGCAGATATACTCGGTGGTAGTGATGAGGTAAAGATGAGAATTATTGCTGTTGATGCTGGTGGCAAGGAAACGTATCGGGAGTTGACTTACAGGAAGCCATCTTATGAGGACAGGCTTAAAGAGTTTATGGCAATAGCGGATAGCATAAGAGGAAACGAAAATGGACTTATAGGAGTTGATGAGCTTAAGAAAATTGATTTCAGTCTGAGAGAAAGACAGGATTTAAACCTTGAAGAAAGGGAAAAGCTCAAAGTATCCCTGGAAAAAACATTTAAAGAGGTGAAGAAAATAGAGGAACAGATTGAGCAGATGAAAAACATTGTGGATAACCTTCAGGAAGTTGTTCAGGATAAAGAACTTATGAAAACAATGGAAGAGTTTAACAGAACTTTTGCTGAAATCCTGAAAGAGCACTTCAGTGACCTGCTTAAAAGAATATCAGAGGTCAAAAGAAGAGTTGATACAATGAACAGGAAGGACCTTGAGAACTATCTTGAAAAGCTGAATGCTAATAGAAAAGAGGTAATTAAGGAACTCAGAAAGCTTAAAGAATTTATGGATCTTTTGAAAAAAGAGCTTGATAGAGAAGAATTTGTTTCAAGGTTTGAAAGGCTTTTTGAGCAGGAGAAGTACTTAAAGGATAAGACCATGTATCTTGAGGATATAAAACCTCTTGCAGAGGAACAGATGAGACTTTTAAAAAGCCTTGATTCGCTGAAAAGGTTAAGCCCCGAATTATGGGAAAAATATAAAGAGGAATTTGGTACAATAAGCAAACAGATGAAAAACATTTCTGGCAATTTAAAAAATAATAAAAGAAGAATCTCACTAAAGCAGGAAGAGCGGGCATTAAAGGCTATGGGGAAAATGACAGGTACTCTCAGAAAAGAGTTAAGAAAACATAGAGAGCGTCAAAAGCAGGCTTTGGTTGAAAGGATAAAAAGGCTCAAAAACGACCTGTATTTTTTAAATCTTATCAATGTACCTGAGATGGACAATCATCAACGTGGAATTTATAAAGAATCATTGAAGTTCATAATGAACTATGTTGACTCCTTTGATGCAATTACATATGTAAGCATTTTTAAAGCTGTAGCACTCTTAAGGTTGGCCTCAGAGTTTATTGTCATGCGTCCTGTGCTTGCTTATGGCCTTGTAAATCAGGCAATTTATTTTCTTTTAAAAAAACAAAAGGGAATGAAGAGAAGTGGGCAGGGTGGAGCAGGAGAGGAACTACGCAGGATGCTTGAGAGATTACTCCAGAGACAGAGTGGATTAACAAAACAGAGTGAAGGCATCCTTCCAGTACCGCTTCCATCTAATAGCGGACTTAATTCGCTGCTGGAGGAATATGGGAGAATGCAGGAGAAACTGAGAAAAATGGCAGAGAAGCTGGCTAAAATGGCAGAGGATGAAGGTGTAAAAGGGGAGCTGGCCAGGGCATTAAAGGAAATGAAAAAAGCTGAAGAAGACTTAAAATCAGGTCATATTTCCTCTGAGACTATTAAACATCAGAGAAAAGCGTTGCAACACCTTCTGAAGGCATATAGATCTGTGAGAAAAAGGGATGTGGCAAGAAAGAGGGTTTCTACTCCTGGGAAGGCTTTTATTCCTGATGTTCCCCCTGTTCCCCGTGTACTTATTGTGGAGCAGAAACTTGATAGTTTATTAAGACAATCAATACTCAAAGGGTATATCAGGGACTCCTTTATGAAGATGTACATAAAAAATCTAAGAAAGTTGGAAAAATGATAAAGAGGTTACATATCTATTTTTTACCTTCTATTATTGAGCTCATCATTGTCTTCTTTTTATCGTTTCAACTGAAATATCCCGTGGAAAGTGGGTATCTTCTCTGGCAGCATATTGTACTTGGTAAAATGGATGTAGATTCAGGACATATTGTGACACAAAATCCATTCTCTTATCTCCCTTCAAGGCCTCTTAAAAGGTCCTCATGGCTGGCAGATGATATATTTTACATTCTTTATAGAAACTGGGGCTATCAGGGTGTTATTGTAACGAAGATTTTTATACTTATTTTACTTTTTTATCTGCCATTTCTTTTTTTCAAGGTAAATCCATTAAGTTATATTTTAGTACTGCCTGTTTACATACTATTGGTGCTTCCTGGAACTGCACTGCGTCCCAATCTCTTTGCATTATTACTATTTTTATTTGTTGTTTATGGTTTTTATAAGAATGATATAAAAGTTATGTCATTTGCCACATTTGTGTGGTCTTTTTTGCATGGAAGTTATGTTATTGGAATTTGTTTAATCGCAGTATATATACTTTTTGAAGTACCACTGAAAAGTTTGTTAAAGTTTATTCCCTATTTAGCATTATCTGCTGTTCCTTTATTTTTACCACATTCAGGATTTATTATTTACAAGAATCTCGCATCGCAGAGTTACGTGCTGAGGGGCATGGAGGAATGGTTGCCATTGGATATAAAAAGTTTTTTGGGCGTACTAACTATTATATACAGCGTTATAGTTGCCTATGTTATTGTACACAAAATAAGAATTTCTGTTATGATTGCAGATTTAATACTGTTATTTATGTCTATTGCATTTAGACGTTTTTTACCTTTTTATGCCATCTTTACTTTCCCCCAGATCGTGTCCCATTCATTGATCAAAAAAGGCAATTTGCTAAAGTATGAGATGGAAATAGCGAAAAAGCCGGGATGGATTGTGGCGATCATGATATATGCCCTTTTCCGTCCACCCTCTTTTCGCACATACTTTGTAAGGGAAAACCACCCATTTGGGTGTGAAGAAGAAATCAGGAAATTACCAGAAGGAAGCAGAGTGCTCAGCAGACAAGCGTGGGTTCCATATCTTTACTTTGCCACAGGCGGAAGATATAAGTTTTCTGTTGATGCGACATTAAGCCAGACTGATTCAATAATTAGAGCCTATTTTGATTTCCTTGCTCAAAGGAGCCCCTGTGCTGAAGTTTTAAATATTTTAAGGCCTGATTATATTTTGTTTCCCACGGATTCTTTAGAAAATATAAGCAGATACTGTAAGGAGTGTCTAAAAATTGAACATATATATCCCGAATGTAGTATCTGGAGAAATAGATGTAATGGCTATAAAGAATCCAAGTAATTACAGGCAAAACAGATTTTTAAGTCTGTTTTTATATAAAGTATACTTAAAATGTATTTGACAAAACCATGGTTAAAGTGTATATTATAACCAGTAAAAAAAGGAGGTGTTATTATGATTAAAAGATTTATAATGGAAGAAGAAGGTGCAACCGCAGTAGAATATGCAATGATTGTAGGGCTCATTGCTCTTGTCTCATTCCTTGCTTTCCAGAAACTGGGTATGCAGGTGACGAGAATTATTGCAGCGATGTTCCGTTCACTTGAGACAGTCTCAACGGTTCAATTCAATCATTGATTTGGTAGCAAAAAAAAGGGGGCATTATGCCCCCTTTTTTTTTGCATAAACAAACTTGACTAATCGTGTGTTTTATGATATAAATTTACATCAAAAGGAGGAGACGATATGAAGAAGACGCTGTTACTGTTAGTGGTTATTGGTGGATTTCTGCTGGCAACGGGATGTAATAACAATCCGTTTTATCCCAAGGCTGAGGTCAGGCTTGTAAAAGTGGACCCAGAGAACCAGAGCTTAATGGTTAATGCTTCGGTGCATTATGACTCAGGAACAGGGACATACAGTCTTGATGATGTAGATTATACTGTACCCCCACCTGTTAAGTTTACTTTTAAAGAAATGTATGGAGGCAGATGGGCGGATATACAACATTACAGAATTGAGTATGTATCTGTCACAACAAATTATGGTGACACACTTGATTTAGGGCCTCTGGATGGAGGATTTAATTTGCTTATCCCACCCGGGGAAGAGGCAACAGCCAATCTTTATACAGTGTCCTTTGATGTAATATATAAAGCAGCAAGTTCGCTCATTCCTTTCTTTAATGGCTTGCCCGACTCGCTTTTTATTACATTTCAGGAAAGAATACATTTTGAGGGAGAAGACGAATTGGGCAATAAAATAACATGGGATGTTCCTCATTCTACTGTGGTATATTATAAATGGACTGTTAACTGATTATGCGTGATATATCACTACACACAGTAAATTTTTTATTGCTTATAGTGTTGTCTTTTATTTCTATCTATACAGACTACAGATTTGGAAAGATCTACAATTGGCTGAATTTTTCCGGGCTTTTGATTGGTATCATAATTGCCATTTCTCAGGATAACTTATTCTCTTCTATTGCGGGTATTGTGGTTGGCTTTATAATTATGTTCCCGTTTTTTGTATCAGGAGGAATGGGCGCAGGAGATGTAAAATTTGCAATGGCTACAGGTGCAATTGTGGGTGCGAGATTCCTGTTACTTGCATTTGCTATTGCTGGGATTTTAATTTTAATTTATGCTATTGTTAGAAGATTAGGGATAGGAAAGATTATGCTCAGGGGCGTAAGAGATCTTATAGAAATATTCAGAAAGAGTATTAAGTATATATCAACTGTTCTTAAACTATCTGTAATTTCAGGAGGAGTATTTATACCTGCTGGAGGAGAAAAGAAAAAAAGAGAAAAGAATAAAAAAGTACTCCATAGGATAAAATATGGAGTATTTCTTGGTTTTTCAAACATAATGATCAGCCTTTATTTAATTATAGAACAAGGAGGGATTAAATGAACAAGCGTTTGTTATTCGTTGCGCTATTCTTCGCCGTACTTACTGGCGTATTCACTATCAGTTACATGCGGAGTATAGAGAGTAAGAAACTCAAGGGGTTTGAGATGGAAACGGTAGTTGTGGCAGCTACAGATATACCAGCTCGTAGTGTGATTACTCAAGATATGATTGAAATAAGCAAGGTTCCGAAAGCTTTTTTACAGCCTGGTACTTATAAGAGTATAGAAGATGTTGTAGGAAAAGTATCTCTTGTTCCTATAAAAGCTGGAACTCAAATCCAATCTGACCTTATAGTGGATATAGCCCAGGTAAGGGGCTTATCAGCCCTCATTCCCTCAGGATATAGAACTGTGACTATAAATGTTAACATGCTTACCGGTGCAGCTGGACTTATAATTCCAGGAGATGTGGTGGACCTCTATGCTGTTCTTGAGCCAGACCTTGTCAGTCAGTATGTCCCTGGTATAGTAAGAAAACCAACGGTTATAGTTCCTTTTGAAAACATGCTTGTACTCGCTGTTGGACAGAAATTACCTATGCCAACAGTTTCATCATCTTCCAAGCAGGGATTAATGGAACAACTCTCGGCTCCTGGTGGGGCAAGTACAATAACTTTTGCGGTTTCTCCTGATACGGCTCAGGATCTGCTTCTGCTGCAGAGGATAGCCACGCTTTACGTGGTGCCGAAGCCTATTGGCGAAAAGGAGTATGTGCCTCTTAAAGCTGTCAACACATACGATATCTTAAAAAAGTATCTGGGTCTTAAGACACGTCGCAGAAGGATTACATATAACTATATAGAAGTATATGGTGGAGCACATGGTGGTATAGTGAGAGATGTTTATAAGGTCACGTCTACAGGAAGTGTATATAAGTTGAAAAGTTCAGGAGCTCCACGTGGCGGTACTTTATTACCCAAAGGTATTGATATTAACTCAATCTTGAAACAGGCAAGCAAGTATATGCCCCAGCTCCAACAGGGTGGAGTATCCCCTGATCAGATAAAGCAGTTACTCGATAAAATTGGTTGCCCGGGTGGCAAATGTGGAAAATAGTTATAGGAGAGAATTGATATGAATGGGATGCTCCTTCTTGTAGCGGTTATGGCCTCGCTTACAGGGGCTGTGATCGTGTACATTGTACTGCAGTCTATATCAGGAGTAGTCAAAAAAGAGGCTGGTACCCCTGCGGGAAATATCCTGTTCTTTAAGACAAAGGAACAGATTTTTTACTTTAAGTTGGTTGTGTATTCTCTTGTAGCTGTATTTGTTTATTTTGCTTTTGGTCCTGTACTCAACAAGATCATAATGATTGTTTTTCTTGAAGGACTAGCTTATGTTGGAATCAGAGCTTTCCTGGTTAATTTGAGAGAGAAATGGCTGGATATTTTTGAGGGGCAACTTGAAGATGCAGCACATCTTTTGGCAAACTCTCTTAAAGCAGGCCTTGGTTTTATGCAGGGACTTGAACTTGTGGCAGACCAGATAGAATCTCCTTTTCGCGATAAAATAAGAGCAATGCTTAGAGATGTTAGGTTGGGGGGCACGCTTAAAGATGCTTTTAAGAAACTTGAAGAAGAAGTTCCTGAAAGTGAAAGCCTGAAAACATTCACATCTGCCGTAGTGATACAATTACAAACAGGAGGTAATTTATCAGAAGTGCTGGACCATGTAGCAGAGACGATAACTCTCCGTCGGAAACTTAAAAGAAGAATCCAGGCTCTTACAGCAGAAGGACGAATTTCCGCATATGTGATCACCGTATTACCATTTTTTATAGAGTTTATGTTATGGCTTACACAAAGGGACTTATTCCGGCCAATGATTTCTACTCCTCTTGGACTTGTAATTAATGGCGTATGTTTCCTCTTAATTGCTATAGCATTCATATGGATTAAGAAGATTATAACAATTGAGTACTAAAGTGAGGTGATAACATGCTTGGATTACTGTTTATCAGCATAGTAGGTTTTATAATGTTTCTTGTCCTTGCGCTTGTTCCTTCAGAGAGAGAAGTGGATGTTAGAAAGAGAATAGAACGCATGAGAGCGAGGACTGCCTTAAGAAGACGTGAAGCAGTGTCATTTGAGATGGAAAGCTTTACCGAGCGTATTGGGTTCTTTATATCTCAGAAGTTTCAACCTATACTCAAAAAAGTTCTGCCTTCCATGTATTTTGAATCAATAGAAAAAAGGCTCATTATGGCAGGTGAGTACGATACTTCTGTGGGAAGATTTTTAGCTCAGAAGTTTGGTGGTTTTATATTTATCGGGCTACTTGGTGGACTGGTGGTAAATATTATATTTAAGCAACCGCTGGGAAAGTCAATTATTCTGGGACTTATTACGGGTATAGCCGGCTTTTTCCTTCCCGATTTAACTCTGAGTGGTGCAATAAAGCGTAGGCATGAGATTATTGACAAACAACTTCCTGATTTTCTTGATCAGCTGGTAACAAGTGTTAAAGCAGGTCTTGCACCTAATGCTGCTTTTCAATTCACTACCAAAAGATTTAAAGAAGGACCTATTAAGGAGGAGTTTGAGATAGCGCTTCAAGAAATTTTCCTAGGGTCTCCGAGGATGGAGGCGCTTGCAAGGATAGGTGAGCGCACGGGACATAAAGATATTAAGAGAATGGTGGCTATGTTGATGTATGGTGAAAAACTTGGAGTGCCTATTTCGCAAACATTGAGTTCTGTAGCAGAGGACCTCAGAAATAAACGCTGGGAGAATGCAGAAGAGAAAGCACAGAAGGCACCGGTTAAAATTACTTTCCCTATGATTTTATTGATTTTGCCAACTATTTTTCTAATAATTTTTGGGACTATTTTGCTTAATTATCTTTACAATGTCAGGCCGAGTCAGTGATAAAAAGGAGGTTTTCATGAAAAAGGTTTTTGTGGGTTTAGTGATTTTGGTGGGAATTTTAAGTGCTCAGATAATGCCTGGTAATATGATGGATGTCCCATTGGGCGTATCATTTTCGTCTGATAAGCCTGTTATTGATTTTGGGCTGTTTACGGCAGGTAAAATAGAGAGTAACGGAATTTCAACGAGGTATAAAGGGGTTTTTCCAGGAAGCTTTGGCATAGTATTTGGTGGGGGTTTGGGAAATTTTCAGGGCAGTCTGGGATATGCAGCTGATTATGGGATTTTGTTGAATTTAAAATATACTCTGCTCCGTGAACAGGGTAATCTTCCCTCAATCACTTTCGGAATAGATAATGCATTTCTAAAAGATTCAAAAATTCAGTCGGAGGGTACACCATCTGATACAGTAGCTTCAGCTATATCAAGAGTACCACTGTATCTCGGTTTAACGAGACATATCAGTGACTTTCTCACCATTACAGGTGGACTTGGACTTGGAAAGTTTGCGTGGAACTATTCAGAAATAGCAACGCTTGGTGGCTTCTGGGGTGTGGAACTTAGACCATTTAACGCTCTTGGAATATACTGGGAAGGTTTTATGCCCAGTAAAAAAAGAAATATAGGGCTTGGTGTAAGATTTATGCCAGGACTTGAGGCCGTAATTAACTTCAAGTACGCAGACTATACATTTTCATATATCAAAATAGATTACTTTGAGGCTGGACTTAGATATGAAAGGTTTCTTGCTCCAAGAAAGAGAAGAAAGAGAAAGAAGGCAGAAATTGTTGTGTTTGGAAAGATATATGACAGTGAAACGGGTCTGCCTATAAGTTTTGGCAAGGCCTATATTAAAGAAACAGGAAAAGAGGTAAAGGTTAGGAGAGATGGAAGTTTTGTTTTTAATCTTGAGCCAGGACGATATACAATTGTGGTAGAAGCAAAACCTAAATATGATCCCAGGGAAAAGGTAATAGAACTTGCAGGAGATATGCCGAGGATAAATTTCGGATTAAGGTTAAAACAGAGTGGTGCGTATAAAGAGCTCTTAATTCATATAAAGAATGCTAAAGAGAAACTTAGAAGGAATCTCCTGAAGGATGCATACAATGAAATAGTGCTCGCTCGTGCTATTGATTCCACTGATAGGCAGGTAAAAATGGTTTACACCCAGATTCTTGCAAGAGTGGACAGGGTGGTGAGGCACTACAGAATAAGGGCAAGACAGGCTGAAAAACTCGGGCGTTATAATTCAGCCCTCAAATACTGGCAGGCTATAAAAGACCTGTATCCGAATGATCAGGAAGCAAACGTTGCAATTAAAAGAATAAATGAAAGGCTTAAGGCTATTGCAGCTCAGAGGAAAGCAAGACAGACTGTAGAAAGGCAGAGGCAACGCCAGATTACTACTAAAAAAGCTCAAAAACCGAAGGTGGATATAAAAGCCCTGATGGCAAGAGGAAAATCCTTATTTTATCAGGGAAATTATCAGGAAGCCAAAACAATTTTCGAAAGGGTGCTTTCTTTAGACCCTAAAAATTCAGAAGCAAGATACTATTTATCAAAAACAAATTATTATATTAAAGCTTTGGGAGGTGGAAGATGATAAGCATATTGATGGCAGTGAGTCTACTGATAACACAATTACCTGAAGAGGGTATTCCCCCGGTTGATGAAGGTATGAATCAAGTTGGTTCTGCTGAAGCTACAGCAATTGTGGGAGAAGAGGCTCCCATTCCGACTGTGCGTCTTGTTACAGGCTTTTCCCATGTTATGAAAATACCGATGTTAAAAAGGGCAATTATAGGGAATGAAGATATAGTTACAGTTGATATTATTGCACCGGATGAGCTCCTTTTGATTCCGAAAGAAAAAGGAGCTACAAATTTAATTGTTAAAACAAGAGATGGACTTGAATCTGAGTTTAATCTAATTGTTGATCCGCCAAGCATTTTAACAGAAGGTAAGCGAACAATTGGAGTAAAAGTATATGTTATTGAAATGAAAAAGAGTTCTAAGAAGGACCTTGGAGTGCAATGGGTTGATGCACTTAACCTTCAAGAAGATCCTATACCTATCCCCGGCCTTACTGAGGTTGGTCCTATTAAGAGAATCAGTCCTGTTGTTATGAATCTAAGGGCTCTTGTTGAAAGGGGAAAAGCGAGAATACTTTCATCTCCCACTCTAATAACGCTTGAAGGCAAGAGCGCAAACTTTTTCGTGGGCGGGGAATTTCCTGTGACGATGCCCGCTGGAATGGGGCAGGTGGCAATTGAGTGGAAAGAGTATGGTGTAAATCTCACAATAACGCCTTCAATTGATCTTAAAAACTACATAAATTTGAGCATAAAGCCTGATGTAAGTGAACTTGACTGGACAAATGCTGTTCAAATCGGAGGATATACTATACCAGCCATCAGACGTAAGAGTTTGAATGCAAGTGTTAGAGTACGCTCAGGCGAAACAGTTGGCCTTGGAGGTCTTATAAATTCTAAAACAAGCTATAAGAAAAGTGGTATTCCTATTCTTTCATCAATACCACTTCTTGGTTCACTTTTCAGCCTTAAAACTGCAACCAGTGAAGAAACTGAAATTATATTCCTTGTCACACCAGTGATACTACCCAAATCCATGTCACTTGTTTACATATGGGACAAATATGAGTCCAAGTCCTACGAACTCCCACTTCTTTTGCGCGAAGAGACAGTACTTGTTCCTATAGGTGAGCTTGCCAGATTGCTTGGTTGCAGGGTTAAGAAAGGAGAAAACGAAATACAATTTAAGTATAGAGGGAAGTCCATCAGAATTAACTATGATACCCAGTCAATGTTGGTTGGGCAGCAACTTAATGAAATTTATGTGGAAAATTATTTTGGTAATCTAATGGTGGAATTAAAAGTATTTAAGCAGATATTTAACGACCTGGAGATTATGTGGGATAAATATGAAAATGTTCTCCACATTGTCAAGCATGTAAAAAAGATGTAGTACCATGAAAAAGATAGCATTTTTACAGAGTAAGGGCGGTGTTGGCTCCACGTTTGTGGTGTCCAACGCCGGTATATTAATTGCTCTGAAGCAGCCAGTGCTCCTTGTTGACACACAATTTGAGCGAGCAGACCTTGCCATGACTCTAAATATTAATGTTAAAGGTGATCTTGTGGAGCTTCTCGTGGAGTTTGAAAAAGGTGATAAGCCTGATCTGGTAAATTACATAAGTACATTCCCGAAAAATGATAAGTTAAAACTTATCTCATCTCCCCCTGTTCCCAGGAGAAAACTTGTTAACATTACACCTGCTTCCATCATGTCTTTTATTTCTACACTGCATTCGCTTGAGTTTTCCTATGTATTTTTTGATGGTATTAATCAATTGAATCCGGTAAGTACGCAATTACTTGAACTTGTAGAAGAAGTTATTTTTATTCTTTCAAATGACTTACACTCGTTTAATGCATTTCAGGGAAAAATCTCCATTCTGAAACATCATTATTTCCCACCTGAAAAGGTAAAAATTATAGTGAACCACACACACGAGGTATCTACTATTGATACACAGGATATTGTTAAACTTGCAAATCCTTATAAAGTGCTGCTTGAGATCCCTTATGCAGGTGATAAAGCAGTAGAGGCACTTGATAGAGGTGTTCCTTATGTAGAACTGGATAGTGGTAGCCAGACCACCAAAAGCTTACAAAAGTTGGTTGCCTACATCAGGGGTGAAGTTAGCGAAGAAGATCTTATAAGAGAATTAAGAGGTGAGAAAAAGAAGAAGTTCTCTCTTTTCGGAGGAAAATCCAAGAAAAAGGAAGCTCCAAAGAAAAAAGCAGCATCCTCAGCAACCGACCTTGATGCAGCCCTTGAGGAGGCTCTTCAGTTGATGTCTGATGATTCTGGAACCTCTTCAGCCGGAAGTATGGGAACGGTTTCCAGTGGAATGGAGATGGATAGTGCGATCTCTACCCTTACCGGTGCAGAGGTTGAAGAGGAAGAATTTCAGGTTGAGGAGAAACAGTGGCATAAGTGGAAGGAGGACATACATCGTTCACTGATGGTTGAAGTTAACTGGGCGGAAGTACAGAGTGTATTTAAGGATGAGAAGGGAAGAGAGCAGCTAAGGACGCGTGTAGAATCTCTAATAATAGAGTTAATGGAGAGATTGCATATTAATATTACGGATGTCAGTGATAGGAGAAGATTCGTTCAGGAGATTCTTGATGAAGCTCTGGGATATGGCCCCCTTGAACCACTATTGAAGGACCCCGATATTTCAGAAATAATGGTGAATGGACCATTTGATATATACATAGAACGGAAGGGCAAGATCTACAAGACGGATGCCAAGTTTTTGAATAATGACCAATTAATGGTTATAATCGACAGAATTCTTTCTCCTCTGGGCAAGAGAGTCGATGAAGCAATGCCTTATGCTGATGCGAGGTTACCTGATGGGTCACGTGTGAATGTTATCATACCACCGCTTGCCCTCAATGGGCCAACTGTTACTATCAGGAAGTTTTCAAAGAAAAAACTACAGGCAGAAGACCTTATTGCGTTTGGCTCAGTTACTAAAGATATTCTTGAATTTTTAAGGGCAGCAGTAATAGCCAAGAAAAATATACTTATTTCAGGAGGTACTGGAACAGGTAAAACAACGTTCCTTAACCTTCTTTCTAGTTATATTCCAAATGATGAACGTATAATAACTGTAGAGGATACTGCAGAGTTGCAGTTACAACAGGAACACGTGGTGAGACTTGAAGCAAGACCGCCAAATATTGAGGGTAAAGGAGAAGTTACCATAAGAGACCTTGTTATAAACACCTTGCGTATGAGACCTGATAGGATAATAGTTGGTGAGTGTCGTGGGCCTGAGGCACTTGATATGTTACAGGCAATGAATACTGGTCACGAAGGTTCGATGACAACAGTCCACGCTAACAGTCCCCGTGATGCTCTTTCAAGATTGGAAACCATGATTATGATGGCAGGAATGGAGCTTCCAAGTAAGGCAATACGTCAGCAGATATCTTCAGCTATCCACATTATTGTTCAGCTTTCAAGGATGAGAGATGGTAGCAGGAAAGTTACCTCTGTGTCTGAAATAACAGGAATGGAAGGAGATATGATAACCATGCAGGATATATTCGTATTCAGACAGACGGGATTTGATGATAAGGGTAAGGTTCTTGGTAAATTCTCAGCTACCGGTGTTAGGCCCATGTGCCTTGAGGAAATTAAATATAAAGGCATTAAATTACCCAATGATATATTTAATCCAGACCCAGAAATTCAACATCTATTATTTAGGAGATAAAAAGGAGATGAATTATGGCAGGTAATAAAAAGTCAAAAGCAGGTTCTGTTGCACTCTTTGTAATCATAGTTTTGATTATAGGTGTCATTGCAATTGCCATGGAAGGTGTAGCACTTTCAACATATGAAAAGAGCTGGCAATCCAATACAATAAGATATAGAATGACAATGATTGCTCAGACAATTTCTTCTACTGTTAAGGATCTTCTTTCTGCAGGTGATGAAATGGGGATATCCTGGCAACTCGGTAACATTTTGCAGAGTTATAAGGGTATTAAATATGCTGTTGTGGTGGATAAGAATGACAGAATTGTAGGGAAAGCTGGTCTTGCCACCAGAGACCAGTATTTCAGGCCTAAGGAGGCCTGGTTGAGGCAGACTGGTACAACAATAGCATTTGGTAAAGTGAAAAAAGGCAAAGAAGTTTACTATCAGGTTGGGATTCCTATCATGCCTGAAGGAATAAAGGCAAGACTTGGGAGTATTTATCTTGCGGCCGATGATAGTTTGATTACGCCTGATGAATATACAGCATTTAGTGCACTGAAAAAGAAAATATTTTTGTGGTCGGGACTTGCACTTTTGATTATTCTCATAATAGTTCTTATTGCAGCAGCAAGTTCTGAGGGTGGTGTTGCCTATCCGGAAGATACAGTAAATAGAGTAGTTTTAACAGAATCAGACACATACGAGCATATTTCAATAATTAAAGGCATTACTAAACTGTTGCAGTTTCCCCCGGATAATTCAGCAGGACTTGAATTTGAGCATTATGCTAAAGATGGAATGATTTTACTTCCCTTCCTTAAAGAAAGAAGTGGTGATATTCTTTATGGTTTTATTTCTACTGCCAAAGAGACAACTGATTCGTATTTTGGGGCAGCAGTGCTTCATGAGGCAGTTTTGAGAGCAATAAAAGAAGATGTAAATTTTGACAGCATAATGGATCAGATATATCTTTATCTTGATTTTGTTGCCTTGCGCGGTCCCAGGTACAATCTGGTATTGATAGATATAGACAAGAAAAGTTCCAATTACAAACTGGCTTCGGTAGGCCGGAACTTTTTTGCTGACATAAAAGATGAAAGTGAGGCTCAGTTTACCATGCTTGATTCAAAGCCCATCGGGTATTCGCCAAATATAGGTGATGCCCTTCTTCCAAGTAATATAGTAACACTGGGTGGAGAACTCAAGAGTGCCCTTTATATTGGGGCGTATCCTGATGAAACGGTAACTGAAAGACTTGATAAAATGATTGAAGTTCAAAGTATAAATCCAGTTGAGTTGGAAAAGATACAGGACCTTGGAGGTTTTGGTATTATAAGTCTGATAAAAGCTTAAGACTTGTAGATAGGGGACCAGGGTTTAACATTGTATAAGAGGTCCCCTATCTTTATTATGAGGAAAATTGTTCTAATCGCTTTGTTAATAATTTTTTCTTCTTGTACAAGAAGAAAAAATTCTGTTGATAATAAACTACCTGGAAATGATTTTGTCAATGCTTTATTATCCCATGATACTACTTTCCTCAAGAACATTCTTGATAGCGTTTCACTGAAATACCTTTATCTATATTCTATACCATATCTCAAGAATAAAAAAAATCTTCATTATAAGTTAATAATTTCAAAGTACATAGATGATGGGATTTTATCTTATCGCTATGTAATTGTTTTTCCCTGGAGAGAGGTGACAATATTTTACATAGTTTCAACTGGAGAAAATTGGAGCTTACTCCCCATATATGTCCTTAGTAATATATACAAACATCATAAAATAGGCAATGTTACGCTATACTATCCGTCTCATCTGAATTATAACAATTCAAAAGTAGTTCATGACATTAATAAATGGGTCTCTGATTTTAAAAAAGAGGTATGTCATACTTGTAAATCTTGCTGTCCAGACTCGCTTATTTATATTTATGACCCTGTGATGAAGCCTTCCAGGGTGTTTGGTGAGTTGGATGCTATGCATGACAAATATTACAAGAGAGGGTTGTGTTTTACAGGAGTCCCATTTGATTCCTTTGGAGTTCTTGAATCTCTGTTAGACCATGATAAATACCTGTACAGTATCGTCAAAGGATATTATTTGTATAAATATACTGATCATAAAGTTTTAGGGTATGATATTGGTGATTGGCTTAAATCTGAGATCACTGCATCAAGTTTCCGATATTTCAATATGGACATTATAGAAAATATGCTTTTTTACAAACCTGTAGCAGGTGCATTCGGTTATGTATTTATAGATTATTTGAAAAGAAAGCATGGTTTATCCGATTCACTTTTAATCTACAAACTTTTTAATGTTAATCCTGCGTTAATGAGAATAGTTCAAAATCAGGGTAGTAACATTTTATTTTTAAGAAAATATGCGGAGAACATAGTGGATACGGATTTTGTAACAGTATTCTCACAACTTGCTAACTTTATACAATTTTATTACAATAATATAAGCAGGTCTTCTGACACTATAAGGTTTATCAGGGATAGGAAAAGGAATCTCACATTTGTCCTTTCAAGCAAGTATAAACGTAAAGGTACCTATGTAATAAATTCGTTTCAGGCATGGATTGACTCTTTAAACTTTTTCCATAAACCTTATTATACTTTCTTGCTTGTTCCAGCATGGTTGGCCGATTCTTTTAGGAGCATTTTAACACCTGCAAATTCATACTGGACAGCACTTTTCGAGTATAAGAAAAAAACAAAAATTTTAGACGAAATGAAAAGAGAGTATTCAATCTATCTTGTGAGTAACTTTATAAAAACTTATAGTATACAACAAAAGCAACTACCGCTATGGGTTTCTCTTGGAGTACCATTATATTTTCAAAGGGGTAGCCGTTGTAATATTGATAACTATTCAGGTATATTTAAATTGCGGGAATATTTGGTTAAACATTTTTACGAAGCATCAATTAGTGATATATCCCCCAGCGTATCCATATGGCTAAGTTATAAAATGCTATGTATAATAGATCATTTACACCCCGGTTCTGTTCCAATGCTCCTTGAGAGAAGCATTTCCAATGTGGATTTCAAAACTACCTATGAAAAAGTCACAGGGAAAGATATATCAGAAGTATTTAGTGCATGGAAGTCTTTTGTAGACGACACTCTCTTCTATAGAGTGTCGAGAAAATAAACACATTTAAACCGATTATAAGAAATGCGTGATATAAATTTTAAAGTGTTTGCAAGTTATTCTGAATTTGGGAAATATAACCTTGACAAAACGTCTTTATTGTTTTATACCTTAAAATGTATAAAAGGAGGCTAATCGGATGAAGAATATGTTTAAAAGCTTTATTGTTCATGAAGAAGGTGCGGGGGCGGTAGAGTATGCCATGCTTATAGGTATTCTTGGTTACGGGATGTTTGAAGCCTGGAGCGCTATTAAAGTTACGCTTGTTCTTTCCTATGGTAATATCCTGAGATTTGTAAGAAAAAAGCAATATCCGTAAGGAGAAGAAAATGAAAAGATTGGTTTATGAAGAAGAAGGTGCAAGTGCTGTTGAATATAGTATGATAATAGGCCTGGTTGCTCTTGTTGCTTTTGTTGCTTTATATAAACTGGGGCACATCCTCTTCTATGCACTTTATAAGATTTTCTGGAATTATATATGGTGGTAGGGAGGTGAGATAATGAAAGTTTATGAGAAAGATAAAAGTGGTCAGATGTTGGTTGAGGCAGTAATAATACTACCAATAGTTTTGATGATACTTTTCAGCAGTCTTGATTTTGGTAGAGCGTTTATACGACAGATAGAGCTTAATTTCCTTGCTTATAATGCTGCCAGAATAATGATGGTGCATCAGCCAGATACTGCTATTGTCAGGCAGCACATAGAAGCATATAGTAGTCTTTATAGAAATCTTAACAGGAATAAAAATAAGATAAAAAGTACAATTATCCACGATGATTTATCAGATGCTTATGTGTTGAGTATAGAATATAGTGTTCAGCGCTCAGTTTCACTAGTTCCATGGGACAAATTGCTCGTCAGGAGAGGAGTCGCCCCATTTATAATGGGAGACCCAAATCCACGTGATATACCATATAAATGGAATAGGCATACCAATATAAATGGAGAGCCTGCCATTGAAGGATACGATCATGTTTTTAGAAAAGGATTAGCCAGAAGGGAAGGAGTGGTTACAAGTCTCAGTGGCAATAGCCTGTCAAGTTTCCTGATGAAACAATGGTATCCTGAGAAGGTTAATGTCGGTGGTGTATCTTTTCTGGAAGCCGCCAAATTGAACTGGTGGGGTCTTATATGGTGGTATGGATATCTTGATTCTGACACGAGGGATGCTATAGACGCTTATATGATGTTTGGGTTAACCCCTGTAGGTTATGGAAATGATGAATGGCTAACAAGAAAGTATACTGGATTTATGCATGGTAAGGACCGATTTACATATTGGGGTATGGCTACATCGCCCCCTCCACCAATTTATTGGGATCAAGGCCCTGATTGTGCTACGGGAAATGGTGGCTTTTACTACGCCAATTCATGGACTGCTCGCCCATTTGATGTCTGGAGCAGGGATGATGGTGCCATGTATTGGGCAGAGTCCCATGAGGTATGTACGGAACCTATAGAAGGTCCATGGGGTTGTATTTGGTGTGCTCATAGCGAGTTTACTCCCGTTACGCATTACGTTATGGCACATGCAGGAGGGGGTATGTTGAATTCCAATACGCGGAACAACTGGAACTTCTATAACGCAATATGGACCCTTGCACTGTTGCCAGAGTCTTACGCCACTGCTACATATTATTCAAATTACTGGAACATAAAGGATGATATGTGGCATACAGAATGGCAGAATTCTGAACCATCTTATAAGCCAAAGGAAGTGTCTGGCTTTAGTGCAGCTTTTGCTGGTTTTGGTAGTAATAACAATATGGATAAATACGCTGGCTTTATTCCTCAGGGTAATCCTGCCGATGAACAGAGAACATTATGGATGAGTGGATCAGATGAAAGTAGATAAGGAGGTATAAAATGGTGAGAGAAAATAGAAGAGGAGTGGTTCTTGTAATGGGGGTATTCCTCATATTTATCCTTTTTGGTGTATTTTCTTACATATATGAGACCGGACGCTTAACAATAGCTAAAATCAAAGCTCAAAATGCAGCAGATGCAGCAGCTGCGGCAGGCCAGATCGTTTATAGTAACATGAGAAATAATGCATCTACAAATTATGCACTGATGGAGATTTATGAGGATATGGCGAAAAATGCTGCTCTATGGCAATATGCCAAGTTTATGGTTGCTCTTAAAAGGGCTTACCACCAGAAAGACTGGAATGCACGGTCATCAGAAAGAAAGTTAAATGAAGATGAACTTATCCATATTCATCATGCTTTTCATGTTCAGGATGCCTGTGTAACGAGATATTTTGCATCTTATGAGAGCAAGGTGTTTAAGTTCAGAGGGATTTATTCTCCAGAAAGGCTCAAAAAGTATATAAAAGAAGTTTGGATCAAGCCTGTAATCAATTACAATCTTTATTATGTACCGGATGAGTATGACGCCATGGGTAAACCTATATTATGGGGAAATTTATGGGAGCCCGTGACAAATCCAATCGTAATAAGAAGTATGGGTGGGAAGTATCCGTTCATTACCCCGTGGCGATCTGGTCTTTCAGAGGCCTTTGTTGATGTTACAAATCGTAATGGATATGTTCCTGTAAATTATGATGCTGAAACAGGGCTTGATAAATTGGGCAGATTTTTTGTGGCGGTAAAAGTTCACCTCTCTCATACTCCTTTTGAAAGATTTTTAACCATGGATTGGCTTAATCAATGGAACTTTAGCCTAAATAACATATTTATGGATTATGTTTTTGCGACTTCTGCAGCCCAGCCTAAAGTATTTGGTGATAATGAAATATACATATACAATGTTACTCATCTTCCGCATTTTATGTTGTCTCTTCCTTTTACAGGATTTAGTGAAAATGACAGGTATTTCGGTCATCCGATATGGCCTGATGTTGATTTTGGAGTTCTACAGCCTTCAAGCAAGTTTGAGTGGTACTGGCCCACTATAACAAGAGTATTTGAAGATGAATCCAATAATCCTCACCATTAAGGAGGTGTGAAAATGAGCAGGAGAGGAGGTGTACTTGTTGAATTTGTGATGTTTTTGCCTATTTTGATAGTATTTTTAGCAGGTATATACTCATTAGGTCAGTATGTTGATGCAAAAATGAAACTGGAGATGGCAGCAAGAATTGCAGCACAGCAGGTTGCCAATCCAAAACTGAGTGATCCAAAGGATGCTATGTATTATCCTTACGGTCCAGAAGGTGGACTTATATACAGTTTTTTGGGGGGAAATACATTTTTCGGTAGGAATATTACAGGTTTTCTTTATCAGCTAAATTATGGATTAAGTAAGAGAATTGCAAAGATGGGCTGGAAATTTATTGATCCTAACGGAGATATCTCTATCTCAAATACAAATATTGGATTTGCGTGGATATTTGCTAAGGGACGGGAACAAGCACAGAAAATCACGGAAAGATATCTGAGAATGTCAGGGCTTCCCATAAACAAAAATAATTTTAAACTTGAGGTCAGGGTTAATCCTACGTATGTGGCTACTGATGCGGCACTTTTGCCTTATAATGATCATGGAGACGTTGCTTATGATGCATTCAATAATCGTCCCGGTGGAGCTAGGGAGAATCTAAGGAAGGGTATTGCTTCTGTGCATCCGGCCTATTGGGAGTGGGGGAACTATAACAGGCATCAGAATAGATGGGTAGATTATCCTCATAGTATGTCTGATGAGTTTACCGGAGCGCGAGTTAATCCAAACAAAGGTGAAGAACCCAAACACTTTGATCGGAGTGATACGTATACTTACAATCATTATACATTCCCTGTTGGTGGGTGGATTGTTATAGCAAAGGTAAGGTATAAAATGAGGATACCATTTGCTGGTGATCTTGTACGTATAGCAACAGCTTTTATGAACATGAAATGGCCTGAAAACGATTCTGTATTTGATTATCTCTGGCTTGATGGGACTGCTGCATTTCCTGCACCAATGTCAATATACGATATAATGGATGCGGATACTGCTTTACATAAAGCCCAGATGGACGATGCTACCTGGAAGTAAGGGATAAGATGAAATAAATCCGATTATAAACAAACAGGGGGAAGTCCCCCTGTTTGTTTAAGTTTTGTTAAGTAATTTATTTGGGTTTGTATTTCAAATACTCGTTAAAGTATTTTATAAAACTGTCCCTATATCCCAGTTCCTTATATGCAAGAGACAACTGTAAAGCCTTATCAGCTCCAGGATGGAGAAAATATGCACCTTTTAACGCTTCAAGTGCTCCCTCAAAATTCTCACGGTCCATTAAAATCTTCCCCAATTTCAAATAAAATTTGTCAGAGTACGGCCCTGCTGTTAGTCCTTCAAGTAAGTAGGCTATGGCCATGTCAATACTATCTGACTCAATAAGGTAATCAACTCCATATTCTTTAACTTTCCAGTAAATCTCTGTATCAAAAAACTCAATAGGTGTGTATTTTTGCATGTATGCAGTGAAGTTATTCACATAATAAAAAGCCAGAAAGGGGAAAGTTTTTCTTAGACTTTTTGCCTTAAGCAAAAGCTGAAAGCTGTCTTTTTTGTCCATTAGCGCATCAAATACAAGTTTTTCGTCAGTTAAGGTATGGGGTGTTAAACTCTGGTAATCCAAGTTTAGGGATTTCATCAACTTTTGAAGATTTACCGGTTGTTTTACTCTATTAAGTGTAGCTTTACCCATGTAAAGTATATAGAATAAAAGAGTGGCAAAAAATATTAATTCCCTGGGTCTGGAATGCTTTAATTTAGGATATAACCATATATATACGCTTACAGGAATACCGAGCAGTATTGAGACTGCTATGAAGTTTTTTCCATATATAAGGGGTACCAGCATAAAAGCCATGAATACCATCATGGCATTTAATTTACATCCCGTTTCCAATCCAAATATAGTAAAAATTGTGTAGACGCCCGTTTTCTTGTCTCCCTCATAATCTTTTAAATCCTTGGTTCCAAATGCCAGCGGTAAGATAATAAAAAATACATAGAATACCTCTTTGGGAAGTATATTTATTGAGGCATATTTCCCAAGAACAGATATACCGACCAACATTTCTAAAAAGGCTATAGTTGTAATAGTATAAATTGATAATGGCCAATATTTTTTCAGCCTGAAGGGAGGGGCAGAGTAAATGTAACTTAATGTAATAGCTGTAAGGGCAATTAGAAACGTATAATAACTTATAGAAAATGCAAATACCAAAGAGGTGAGCAGATAAAAAATAGAAAGATAGATTGCTTCTGTTTTACGAACTAATCTAAGAGTGAACTGAGTTTTCTGTCCTGCAAGTATATCACCTTTTAAATCATAATAATCATTTATTATTAGCCCAAAAAGAAATCCGAAAAATGTATGCCCAAAGAGTGCAAATATTACGAGAATATCAGTAGGGTTTCTGAATATAAGGGGATATCCAAAAGCCATACTCTTAAGACCTATAAGCAGCCCCAGTGTAACTACAGAGATATAGAAAAGTATCCGCTCCCACCGCATGACTTTTAAGTACTGCATAAATCTTTTCTTGTCATATAAATAGAGTCCAAATACTGCCTCTAAGACGAAAATTATAAATAGAAATAGTCCCATTTTCAACGCTGGATAGAAGATGATGCCTATTGAACTAAATGCCTGATGGAATGTCATACCGAATATCTCTGAGAAAAGTGATTGTAAAGTGCCTGCTGTTAGTAAGATGAAAAGATATAACATTAGAACAAGAATGACGTTTAGAATCGGTTTTTTATTTTTTCGGTGTAAAACGAAAAAGATAGCTACAATAGCAAGGAAAGATTCAATTCTTATACCTGTTGTAGCTCCTCTTAACTTAACAAATGGATTGAAAGAGTTCAGGAAAAAATACCAGAATTCTGATGAGTGCATTATGTAATTTATATCAAAGTGACCACCAAAAATAAGGTCAACAAGAGGGGCTATAAGTACCCAGAAGGCAAAGAAAAAACTTAGTTTCAAAGAATCTTTATAATTATATGATTTTCCGATAGTTAAAATGATCGCCACAAATAAATATACCACGAAATAATACATTGGATAGTGATAAAAATAAGTGGTCAAAGAAACAAATGGTGAAGATACAAACCCAATCCTTGCCGCTTCCTCAAAAGACGATTCAAGAAAATTTCTGACGAGAGTAAATGAGTATGCTATCACAAATAGCTTCAGTAAAGAGTGTCTCTTTAGATTTTTTTCAACAGAGGAAAAAAGATAGTCAAATACATTACTTATTTTTTTCATTAACTTTGCTCACGTAGTTTAGTTTAAGATTGGAAAGAGATAGTTCTATTTCTTTAATTTCCTCTTCATTCAGGAAGTCTTTTCTTAAATCAAGGAGTTTCTCAATTGAATCTATGGCCAGTTTTGCCTCTTTCATGTCAATTTTCACCTCTTCTGTTTCAGGATGTGATATTACTCCGAGCCATGCCCATGCTTTAAGTATGAGTTCACCTGTAAAAACCTTTAACATTGTGCGCACTGTTAAAGCTTCTTTTTTCTCCTTTTGCATAGTCTCTATTATAAGGCATATTCTTACGAATATTCAATTTTGATTTTCGTTTTAATCACTTTAATCTTAAGTTTAACATAAGTGGAGGAGCAGAATGGGATTTAGTGAAGAGAAAATTAAAAGGGGAATCCTTAAGCTTGAACAGAGTGCAGGGTGGATAAAATTTCTGGGTATTGTACAACTTATTTATGGTGTTCTTACAGCTGTGACTCTAATTGGCATTCTCTGGATCTGGCTTGGGCTTGTTTTAATTAAGGTTGCAAATAATTTAAGACTTGCAAGGGAAGGTGATGATGAGGCATTTGTTGAGGCAAGTCAGAATTTGTCTACATTTTTCACAGTCTGGGGAGTGCTTGTTGTGATAGGCATTGGCATTGCTATTCTTATGGTTATTGTGTGGGCTCTGTTTTTCGGGGCAATGTGGTCTCATATGGCGACAAACATGTAGTGAGTCATGTTTCAGCATATATTTACTATCATGCTCATATTTAAAGGAGGGTATATGTTCTTTGACCCGCATACCAGTAAAAAGGTGTCTGTGGACCGGATTGTAGAAATTGCAAAAGACTATGATATTATAGTTTTTGGTGAGAGACATGATTCAAAGGATTGTCACATGGCAGAGTTTGAACTTCTGAAGGCACTTTCTCAGAAATACAAACTCATCTTTTCCCTTGAAATGTTTGAAAGGGATGTGCAACCGATTCTTGATAATTATCTTGCTGGAAAAATTTCCGAGGACGAGTTCCTTCAAAACTCAAGGCCATGGAGTAATTATCAGGATGATTATCGTCCTTTAATAGAATACTGCAAAGAGAATAAAATCCATGTGGTGGCTGCTAATGTTCCAAGATACATTGCATCAAAGGTGGCCAAAGGTGGGCTTTCTGCAATTAAAGAACTTTCCACCAGAGAACGTGAATTTATGGCTGATACAGTATTTTATGATGAACCTGAATACAGGGCTCGATTTTATGAAACCATGGAACACATCCATATGCCGGGATTTTCCAGTAAGATGAAAGAAAACTATTACAGAGCACAGTGTATCAAAGATGCCACCATGGCAGAATCCATAGTAAAGGCCATAAAGAGTATGCCCGGTTATAAAGTTTTTCACATAAATGGTAGCTTCCATTCAGATTATCACAAAGGGGTGGTATGGCAGCTTCTCAGGATGGAGCCTGGACTTAAAGTGCTGGTTATCTCACCCCTTAGGGAGAAAGAAAAGTATGAAAAGCTTCCGGGAGATTTCATTTTCTACTATGAAAACTGAAGAAGTTTTTATAATAGAAGGTGGCGCAAAACTGAATGGTCATGTGTCTATATCCGGTGCAAAAAATGCAGCGCTTCCACTTCTGGCAAGTGCGCTCCTGTTTGATACTCCCTATGAGATTGACAATATTCCACGTGTACAGGATATATTTACGATGCTTAAGCTGCTTGATGTTATCGGAACCACTCATGAGTGGATTGACAGAAACAGGATAAAAGTATTCCCTCATATAAAGAATCAGATTGCTCCATACAGTATTGTTGAGAGGATGCGTGCTTCTATATATGTTCTTGGTCCCCTGGTGGCTAAAACAGGTTTTGCAAAGGTTTCTTTTCCCGGAGGCTGTAATTTCGGTCCAAGACCCATAAACTTTCATATTGATGGCTTGAAAAAACTTGGTGTTAAAATAGACATAGAACATGGTTTCATTGTTGCAAGAGCAGATAGGCTTCATGGTGCAAAGATTATTTTTGACCAGAAAACTGTTGGAGGAACGATTCACCTGCTTATGACAGCTGCATTGATTGAGGATGAATCCATACTTGAAAACGTTGCCCTTGAGCCAGAAGTGGTGCAGATTGCGGAGTTTCTTAAATCCTCAGGTGTTGATATTGAAGGCGTAGGTGGCGAGGTTCTAAAGATAAAAGGTAAGAAAAACATCATTCCTGAGTCACCTGTAAGGATTATTCCTGATAGGATAGAGGCAGGTACATTTCTTGTAATCGGTCTTGCTACCTTTTCCGATATAACCGTGGATGGTGTTAATCCAGAGCATATATCCAGCACAATTGACAAGCTCAAGAGCGCTGGAGCTAAAATCATAGTAAATGGCTCATCTGTGAGAATAGTACCTGAAAAGGATAAAATAGAGCCTCTTTTTATTCAAACAGCACCTTATCCCGGATTTCCAACAGATATGCAGGCACAGTTTATGGCACTTTTAAGCATTGCCGACGGTATGAGCATTATAAGGGAGACCATATATCCTTCAAGATTTCATCATGCTTACGAGCTCCAGAGAATGGGAGCTCTTATTGAGGTTAAAGATGGTGAGGCTGTGATAAGGGGAGTGGATTTACTTAAAGGCACTGTTGTCAATGCCTCAGATTTGAGAGCTTCAGCCTCACTTGTTATTGCAGGGCTTACAGCTTCTGGTAAAACAATAATTAAAAACATATATCACCTTGATAGGGGATATGAAGATTTTGAAAACAAATTGAGCAAACTTGGTGCCAGAATAAGGCGAAAAAAAGACGCCTGAGTTCCCTGTAAACACAGAATTTATGACGTTTTGTTATTCATTTGTAAGCCTTTATAATAGATAAGTCAAAAGGGAGGAGATATGGACCTTCAAAAGTACAGGACCTTGCTATTAAAGGAAAGGGAAAAATTGACAAAGTATCTGAAAAAACAGGTTGAAGAAGAAAAAAGGCTGGGAGATGAGTGGAACTCTCCCAAGGATTTCGAAGAATGGGCCTATTTTACATATGTGGAAAATGACCTTTCTATTAAAGCAAGACAGAAATTGAGCAGATTAAAGGAAGTTAATGAAGCCCTAAAAAGGCTTGAGGATGGAAAATTTGGAATATGTGAAAGCTGTGGGGGTAATATAGAGCCTGAGAGGCTGGAGCTTATCCCCTGGACAAGATACTGTTCAAAATGTGCAAGGAGGCATCCTGAGGAGTTATGACACCACTTTTTGATACCCTTTTAGAAGATGAGATGCGCTCATCGTATATAGACTATGCGATGAGCGTTATAGTTGGCCGGGCTTTGCCCGATGTGCGAGACGGTCTCAAGCCCGTGCAGAGAAGGATACTCTATGCTATGCGGGAACTGGGTCTTATGCCCAATAAACCCTATAGAAAGTCAGCAACGGTAGTTGGTGAGGTCATTGGTAAATTCCATCCCCATGGAGACAGTGCGGTATATGATGCTCTTGTGAGAATGGCTCAGGATTTCTCATTACGTTATCCACTTATTCAGGGACAGGGTAACTTCGGTTCAATATACGGTGATCCACCTGCTGCTTACAGGTATACAGAAGCGAGGCTTTCTAAAATAGCTGTAGAATTGCTTGAAGACATAGACGAGGATACAGTAGATTTTGTTCCAAATTTTGATGGAAGACTCAAAGAACCCACTGTTTTGCCATCCAAAATCCCAAATCTTCTCATAAATGGTTCATCTGGTATTGCCGTTGGACTTGCCACCAATATCCCGCCGCATAATCTCAATGAGATAATAGATGCACTCGTTGCCCTGATTGAGAATCCTGATATTACTATTGAGAACCTTATGCAGTATGTACCGGGGCCGGATTTTCCCACAGGTGCAATAATTGTAGGCAGAGATGGTATAAGAGATGCATATATAACAGGTAGAGGAAGGATAGTAGTTCGTGCAAAGGTCCATTTTGAAGAAGAAAAACACAGAACCAGAATAGTTATCACAGAGGTGCCATATCAGGTTTCCACCAACACAATTATTGAGAGGATTGCTCATCTTGTGAAGACAAAGAAGATTCAGGGTATTCAGGACTTACGAGATGAAACTGATAGAAGGGGAATAAGAATAGTGATAGAGGTAAAACGTGGTTATGATCCCAATGTTGTTCTTAACAATCTTTATCTACATACTCCGCTTCAGTCCACCTTTGGGGCAATCATGATTGCCCTTGTTGATGGTGAACCCAGGACTTTGAATCTCAAGGAACTTCTCCTTTATTATCTTGAGCACAGAGAAACGGTTGTAACAAGAAGAACAAAGTTCAGGCTTGCCAAGGCTGAAAGAAGGGCACATATACTTGAAGGATTTAAAAAGGCTCTATCTCATATTGATGAAATTATTGAGGTTATAAAGAAATCAGAAAACCAGCAGAAAGCGAAAGAGGCACTGATCAAGACTTTTGAGTTTTCTGAAATTCAGGCCCAGGCCATACTTGATATGAAACTCGGGAATTTGACAAAACTTGACAGGGATAAAATAGAAAAAGAGTATGAAGAACTGATAAAAGAAATTGCGAGACTGAAGAGTATACTTGAAAGTAAAGCCCTTCTCTTTGAGGAGATCAAGAAAGAGCTTCTTGAGATAAAGGAAAAATATGGAGATGAGAGACGTACGGTTATAGAGGAAGGTAGCGCAAAATCCATTGATGTGGAGGACCTGATCCCTAAAGAGGATGTTGTTATTACCCTTACCCATCTTGGTTATGTTAAGAGAACCCCTGTAAAGAGTTATAAGAGTCAGAACAGGGGAGGTGTTGGGCGCAGTGGGGTGAATACCTATGAAGATGATTATCCAATAGGTGTGTTTACCTGCAATTCTCATGATATGCTCATGGCGATAAGCAACAGGGGCAGGGCATTTACATTTAAGGCTTATGAACTTCCTGAGGCTTCGTTAAAAGCGAAGGGAAGGTCAATAAAAGCCATTCTCAAACTTCAGGAAAATGAGAAGATTATTTTCATGGTGCCTGTGGAGTCCTTCCATGCAGAGTACTACCTCATATTTATGTCAAGACGGGGGTATATAAAGAAGACTCATATATCTTCTTACGAAAATGCCCGTAAAAACGGCATAATTGCAGTTAAACTGCGCGATGACGATGAAATTGTTGATGTTGCCATAACAAATGGAGAAAGAGAACTGGTTGTAGCAAAATCATCAGGCTATGCAGTCCGATTTGATGAAAGTGATGTAAGACCAACGGGTCGTGATACCCAGGGTGTTAAGGGTGTGTCTCTTTATGATGATGAATATGTCGTTTCTATGGCTGTAAACAAGCCTGGTAGAATGATGCTTGCGGTGACAGAGCATGGGTATGGAAAAAGAATAGCGCCAGATGAAATTAGAAAGACAAAGAGGGGAGCCAAAGGAGTAAGGCTTATAAAAATCACGAACAAAACAGGCAGACTTGTTAGACTGCGTCCCATAGGTGATGAAGACCATGTAATCCTTCTAACAAAGAGCGGGACTATAATAAGGCTAAAGGCAGAGGAGATCAAGAGACTTGGAAGAAACGCTATGGGTGTTAGGTTGATGAAGGTCAAAGAGGAAGATGAGATTATTGATGTTGACATTATTGAAGAAAAAGATTACGTTAAAGAAGGAGAGATGTTTTGATTAGATTTGTTATGTTAATACTCATGGGTTTACCTCCAGTTGGAGGAAAAACTTTTCATTCACTCATTTTACCGGGTTCATATCAGATACACATGGGACTTAAAAGGGGATATTTCTACCTTGTGGCAGAGGGAGTGTTTCTCTCATATTATATATATACTCGTAGAGAAATGGGAGAAATAAGAACATCATACATAGAGTTTGCGAGAGAAAATGCCACAGGTGCTGTGGTACAGGATGGTAAAATTCTTGATTTACTGGAGAAGTACCGTTCTTTTGATGATTACTATGAGATGCTTTACAGGGAGGCAAGACAGATATATCCTGATGACCCGTCCAGGCAGGACGAATACGTAAAAGAAAATATCAAAACAACTCTCAGATGGCAATGGAAGTCCCAGGATGCCTGGTATTCTTTTCAAGATAGAAGACGCTTTTACAGAGAACTATCAAATAGAACGGTGATTTTAATGGGATTCCTTCTCACAAATCATCTTGCTTCACTGGTGGATGGAGTAATCACGAACAGGATATTTAAGAACAGAGTAAAGGTAAAAACGTCCCTTATGCCGCACAGTAGCAGACTTACTTTGTCCATGAATTTTTAATAAATGCTTACACTTCTGATAACTGCCCTAATTATATCTGTTCTCATTATTGTTCATGAGGGTGGACATTATCTTGCCGCGAAACTTGGTGGCGCTGTTGTTGAGGAATTCTCAATAGGGTTCGGCCCTCCAGTATATCAGCGAAAACGTAATAAAGAGGTATTTTCCATAAGAGCAATCCCCTTTGGGGGATACGTAAAACTCAAGGGGCAGGAAAGGAAGGAAAAGTATGAACCAGATGATTTTAATGCGAGGCCTTTCCCGGCGAAGCTGGCAGTAGTCCTTGCAGGCCCTATATTTAATCTCCTTCTTGCTATATTTCTTTATTTTATGCTTTACAGTGTTGTCGGGTATCCTGATACAAACATATCCCATGTTGGAAAGATTGAAGAAAACTCGCTTGCTCAAAGAATAGGAATTCAGGTTGGTGATTCTTTTATATCCATAAATGGTCGTTTTATAAGAAGCTGGGGAGACTTCTGGCAGAAAATACGGATAGGTGATACCAATGTTCTTGTTGCTAAAAGAGGCGATTCTTTAATAACCTTTAGATTTTATATAAGAGAGAATGACACTTTTGGCGTAGAACCATATATTCCGCCCGTTGTTGAGGCAATAGAGAGAGATGGCCCTGCCTACAGAGGCGGTATAAGAAGGTATGATACCATTTTGATGGTGGACACTGTAAAAGTCAGGATGTTTCAGGACATGGGTGAATATGTCCGTAAGCATCCTAATGACACGCTAGTTTTTACTGTCAAGAGGGGCAATGATACACTTAAATTAAAGATTGTGCCCATGGCTATATCTATGTCCGATTCTGATACCTTTGGAAAGATTGGAATTGCCGCATTTACACATACAGTCAGAATGCCGCTGTGGGATGGTTTAGAAAATGCTGTTTTAAGAGCCTATGAGGTATCATATCTTACGCTAAAATTCCTCTTTTACCTCTTAACAGGGAGGACTTCTTTTAAAAACCTTGGGGGCATAATAACAGTCGGCAAATTGGTGCATTCATCCGAGAGCATGGGAAGCGGATTTTTAATAAAGCTGTCCAGTCTTATCAATCTTGTCGCAGCTTTATCCATAAATCTGTTTCTTTTGAATCTCATTCCATTTCCAGCTCTTGATGGCTTTCATGCGCTTATTTTCACCTTTGAAGCTATCATAAAAAGACCGTTAAAACGGGAAATTGTAGAATCCATCCAGTTTGTTGGCTTTGTTGCCCTTGTGATATTAATGGTCGTTATAACATTTATGGACATCGCAAAGCTATGGCACAGATAAAATTAGAGAACATCGGCCTTGCAATAAAGGGTGGAGGTATAAGTGTTGGCAGGTCATGTGTTTTACACAACCTTGATAAAATCAGTGTAATCGTTTTTGCAGATGATATGTCCCGTCGTGAAATTAATAAAATCTTGAACGTGTTGGAGGGAAAGCATAAAATTTTATATTGCAATAAGTCCAAAGCGGAGTTAGGCAAAATATTCGGTCGTGCGGAAGTCGGTGTATTTGGAATAAAAAGAAAGTTTGAAAACCTTTTAATATCAAAGGAGGAGAAAAGTGAGTCCTCAGAAAAACATTGACAAAACAAAGATTGAGAGAGTAATTGCAACGGATTGTGGAAGTACAACTACGAAAGCCATTCTTATTGAGAAAAAGGGTGAGCATTATCGTTTATCTGCAAGAGGTGAGGCTCCCACAACAGTTGAGGCTCCTTTTGAAGATGTTACAAGGGGTGTTCTTAATTCTTTCAGGGAAGTTGAAGAACTTACAGGAATAGATATACTTGAAGGCGAAAAGATTATCAAGCCAAAAAAGAGTGAAAAGGAAGGAGTGGATATTTATGTTTCCACTTCTTCTGCAGGCGGTGGACTTCAGATGCTGGTTGTAGGTGTTGTTAGACAAATGACAGCAGAAAGTGCACAGAGGGCGGCTCTTGGTGCAGGTGCCATAGTTATGGATGTAATTGCATCCAATGATGGAAGAATGCCCCATGAGAGGGTTGAACTTATAAGGCGATTAAGACCCGATATGATTCTTCTCGCAGGTGGCGTTGATGGTGGTACCAAGAAACATGTAATAGAACTTGCAGAGCTTATAGCAGCCGCAGACCCAAAGCCACGTTTCGGTGTAGGATACAGTCTTCCCGTTATCTATGCGGGAAATAAAGATGCAAGAGAAGATATAAAGAGGATTTTGGGTGATAAGGTTGCACTTGAAATAGTGGATAATATAAGGCCCGTTCTGGAGAAAGAGAATCTCAAACCTGCACGTGACAAGATACATGAACTCTTTATGGAACACGTAATGCAGCATGCTCCGGGTTACAAAAAACTTATGAGCTGGACCGATACACCTATAAAACCGACACCGGGTGCTGTTGGGTCTTTAGTAGAGAAGGTTGGTAATAAACAGGATATTGATGTTTTAGGTGTGGATATAGGTGGTGCAACAACCGACGTGTTCTCTGTTTTCAAGGACAAGAGTGAGGGAAAAAGGGTTTTCAACAGAACGGTTTCCGCAAATCTTGGTATGAGCTATTCAATTTCAAATGTCCTTGTTGAGGCTGGAGTGGACAATATCCTGCGGTGGGTGCCCTTCCATATAGACCCCTCAGAGCTAAAAAACAGAATCAGGAATAAGATGATAAGACCCACCACAATACCGCAGACCCTTGAAGAGCTTATAATAGAACAGGCTATTGCAAGAGAGGCGTTAAGGCTTGCCTTTGAACATCATAAATCAATGGCTGTAGGGCTTAAGGGGGTTCAGCAGGAAAGGACTATATCAGATGCATTCGCTCAGAGCCTTGCAGGAGGAACGCTTGTTGATATGATGAGTCTTGCCATGATAATTGGTTCAGGTGGAGTGCTATCTCATGCTCCGAGAAGGGTACAGTCTGCACTTATGATGCTTGATGCATTTGAGCCTGAAGGCATCACCATGCTTACAGTTGACTCCATCTTTATGATGCCTCATCTGGGTGTTCTTGCTGATGTCCATGAGGAGGCTGCCACTGAGGTGTTTGACAGGGACTGTCTTATAAGGCTCGGTCACTCTGTTGTTCCTGTAACGGATAAACCCATGAAGGAAGGTAAGCTCATGGCAAAGGTACACCTTGAAATGCCTGATGGAAGCAAAAAAGACCTTGAGATAAAGTGGGGAGACCTCTTTAAGGTTCCGCTCGGTGTTGGGGAAGTCGCAAAAGCAGTTATAGAACCAGTAAAGAACGTGGATGTTGGTGCAGGAAAGGGTAAGGTGCTGGAGGTTGAGCTTCAGGGGGGAGTTGTCGGATTGATTTTTGATGGAAGAGGCAGGCCACTTACCATGCCGGAGAATCCAAAAGATAGAGTGGAAAAACTTTCCAGATGGGTGAGGGCTCTGGAAGTTTATCCTGAGGATCTCTATAGTAAACTTGTAGGAAGATAAGTAGTTGCCCAGAAAGTACGAAGAGGACTCCTTAGAGTACTATTTTAAAAATATTGAGCATCTTCCCACACTGACGAGGGAAGAGGAACTTGAGCTTATTAAGAAAGCTCAGCAGGGCGACAGGGAAGCTGTAGAGAAGCTTCTTTATGCAAATTTAAGATACGTAGTAGCCATCGCAAAAAAATACAAGGACAGAGGAGTCCCACTTGCTGACCTCATAAATGAGGGCAATATGGGGCTCCTCAGGGCTATTAAGCGTTTTGACCTCTCCAAAAATGTGAGATTCATGAGTTATGCCATATGGTGGGTTAAGCAGGCCATACTCAATGCCATATCAAATCAGGCCAAGGATATAAGAATCTCTCATTCGGCGAGGACCAGAGCAAGAGAGCTTTTAGATATAGGTGAAAGTCTGTCCCATGAAATGGGAGCACTTTCAACTGTTCAGGATATAGCTAAGGAAGTTAACTTACCGGAACGTGAGGTGACAGAGCTTTTATCGCATGTCCAGAGAGAAATATCCCTTGAGGCTCTTACCAGAGAAGAGGATTCCAAATCCCATATTCCTGAGTTTCTGGTGCAGGATGCGCTTCCATCACCTGAGCAGGCACTCAAGCAGGAAGCCATGAAAAAAGCAGTAGATGATGCTCTGAAAACGCTTTCTCCGAGAGAAAGGTACATAGTAAAAAGATTTTTCGGACTTGATGAAGATGAGCCTGAGCCCCTTTCTCAGATTGCCAAGCGACTGGGCATTTCCAGAGAAAGAGCGAGACAATTGAAGGATAGAGCACTCAAAAAATTGAGGGAGAGGTTTGGTAATACGCTTTTGAAGTATATACGGTCAGACTAATCTCCAATCCTTTTGACAATTTCCACAATATCCCTTACAGGGGGCATAAACATTAAAAAGAAACTGACGCTGGCCTCTTTTGAAAAAAGCGCAACAGCCAGAATTCCGGCGACAGTATAGGCAATGCTTGAAGCAATGGCTGCTCCCTTTGCCCCAAGGGAAGGTATCAATATAAAGTCAAAAGCAATGGTGAATATAACGGATACTATGGTAAAAAATGACCCATATTCTGGCCTGTTAATCCCATGAAAGTAGGAAGAAATCACTCTTCCGGTGCCGAGAAATACTATACCAGGTAAAAGCCATAAAAGTGGAGTAAAGGAAGCGGAGAATTTATTTCCAAAAAGGAGGGTAATAATAGGGCGTCCTATTAAAAACATTAAAACAGCGAGAATAATCAGCATAAAAAAGGTTATGCGGGTGATGAAAACAGTAAATAACGTTGAGTCTTTTTTCTCTTCCCTTGCGACTTTTGGAAATAAGGGAATTGCGATGGAATTCGGAAGCTTCCATAAAAGTTCTGCAAGGGCTGTACTTATTGAATATATCCCTACTTCCCATGGCGAACGGAAGTAGTTGAGTATAAAAACATCAAGCCTTCTGTTAAAAAAGCTCATGGTTATTCCAAGGTATGCCTTAAGTCCGTACTTTAGTTCCTTTCCAAAGAGATTTAGAATATGGGACTTTCTGGTCCCATATTTCAGGTGGGGAATAAGTAGAATTGTGGTTATTACAAGGGCAAATAGTATGTGAAAATTCACCCCTTTTTCTGCAAGTCCAACGTCCGGTTTTATAAGGATAAAGGATGATACAAAAACAAGGAGCGCTGCTATCCTCATTGAATCAAGGAAATTATAGGTTTTTATATATCCCATTCCCAGAAAGATAGAACGTAAGTATCTGAATAAGAGAAATAGGGGAGTAATAAGGATAGCATAAAAAAGTGTTGACATTTCAATGTTTCTGAAGATGGCAGCATAAAGTGCAGGAAAGGTTTTAAATGTTAAAACAAGCGGTATGCCTGATATGATGGTATAGAAAAATGAAATTATAGCAATATCTCGCACCCTGTAGCCCTTGCTTGCAAAGTACACATGAGATTCATCCATACTCAAAGAGAGCATCATGGATAAAAGGGAAGGTGTAAGAATATAGACGGAAAACAGGCCTTTTCCTGCAGGTCCAAGTCTTCGTGCAAGTACAATATTTAGCAGAAAGTTAAACCCAAGGCTTACACCCTGATAGAATAACGTCCAGAATGCACTTTTGATGAAGGTCTTAAGGTCTTTCATAGAAAAGTTTGTTGAGAAGCATTGCGGCCAGGGAATTTTTTTCTCTCATTACTCTATTAATTCTCTCGTGGACTTTTTGCCGTAAGTCCAGAAAAAGTGAGGGATTTGCAAGAATAAAATCCATACGTTCCCTTATTTTAGCCGGTGAGTCCACAGCTTCAACACACAGATATTTTCTCAGAAATTCATCTTTACACACGTTGTATATATTGCAACTTACAAGGGAAGGCACACCCATTGCCATACGTTCAGCCACAGCATAGTTAAAACTCTCTGTATGTGTTACCTGAAGAGAAAGGTGCATGCCCGATATAAGGTTCAGGTATTCCTCCCATTTAAGCCAGTTGTGTTTTATAACAGGAACATCCCAGTGGGTGATAACCTGTTCAATATAAGTGTGTTTGAAGTTAATATGAAGTTTTATTTTACTCATGTATTTTGAAAGTTTTATCGCCGATATCTGGGCAAGTATATTTTTACCAGAGCGCATTGCAACAAAAAGGTCTATATTGAAGGCATCAGAATTATTCTGGGGATAGGGTTTAAAATATGCGTTAAATTTATCAAGGTTCAGTGTATGCGGAAAGTATATTGAATTTTCAATAAATCCCATTTCCTCAAAGAGCCTCTCGTTAAATAGTATGTATCGGATTTTCCCCTCTTTATTCAGTGATAAAAGCGAAACGAGGGCTTTGTAATCTCCCATTCGGCATGTCATCTCCATCTGCCCCAGTGTACTGCACCACATTACAGAAGGTTTAACCCCTCTGGCGTTGAGAATATTTACGATTTTTTCATGGATAGAACTCCAGCCTCCAAGAATAATTCTGTCATCGTATTCCTTTACGAGTTTTTCAATACCACTTCTTGTAAATGAAAAAAAAGAGTGTGGAAAAAACCTTCTTTCCAGCCTGAAGAGAAGTTCACTGTTAAAGAGGTCTTCAATGTAATGAACCTTTACCGCGCCTGTTACCTCTGCAAGATTTCTTGCCATGCTCACTACACCGGGATGGTGTTTACTCACCAGGATTGCAGTCATCTTCATTGCGCCTTTTATCTTAACCCTTATAAAATGAAATTCAAAATAAAATGCAGTATTTGTCCATCCATCCAACGTGGACTATAATAGTTGAAACCTAAAAACAAATATAAACAAATATAAAGGAGGTTTTCATGATAAGCAGTATAATGCTAATAGCACTCTTGAATTCGTGGAATGTCTCTCTTACGTCTGTGTTAAATGTGAGTGAGGCCTATTACAATGATTCATGGCAGGGTGATGATGCAAGCAATGTAGCGTGGTTTTTGAAGTTAGACGGTGAAGCACAAAAAGATATTACAGAATACCTTTTCTACAAAAACAGACTCTCTCTTGCCTATGGTCAGACTTTTTTAAAGGACAAAACAACTGGAAACTGGCTTTCACCTGTGAAATCCACCGATAAAATAGAAGATGAAAATACACTTACTCTTAAAAAAGGCTGGCCAGTTGACCCATACACATCCATATACCTTCTTTCAAGGTTTTTTGATGATGAGAATAACAAATATGTAAATCCCATAACCCTTCAGGAATCTTTTGGTTTTGCACGGAGTATTATAGAGCAAAACGGGGCAAATCTCACAAGCAGGGTGGGTGTTGCGTTTAAGCAGGTAATAAATCAGGTGGATTCCATTGTCACTTCAAGGGAAGGTGGTGTAGAATGGGTAACCAACGGGAAGTTCAAAATATCTGATAATGCCCTTTATGAGGCAAATTTAAGGTTATTTAAGGCACTCGTAAGCAGTGTTTCCAGTTCGCAGGACACATGGAAAGCCGCTGATGTAAGGTTTGAAAATAACCTCACAGTTAGCGTCGTAAAATACGTTAACATTTCCCTGTATCTTATGATATTTTACGATAAAGACCAGATAGACAGAGCCCAGATTAAGCAAACCATGTCTCTTGGGTTGACGTTCAATATACTTTAGGCATATACCATATAGCTCTATGCCCTCCTTTTAAGCCGCCTTCGGGCGGCTTTTTTAAAGTATAAAAGTGTGAGGTCGTAAGTTCCATTTTTTAAAGAGAAGTTTTAACGATAATTGATATTTTTCGTTTTATATGATTGAGTGGTCAAGGATACATGTAATATAATAAATAGACGCTTTTTAGTATAATCTAATTTATCCATTTTCTTGACAAAACGTCCCCCCCCCCCTTATAATAAAAATATCCGCAGGAAGGAGGCTAAAAATTCTAAAGGATAATGTAAAAAACAAAAAGGAGGAGGTGAACAATGGAAGGATTGATTCTGCCTTTAACAGGATCTACTATAAAAGCAGATGATAGTGGAGGAAGTTGCTCTTGTGGAGGTATCTGTATATGGGTAATACAGGGCTGGTATGAAAGCAATCCCAAAAAATAATATTTAAAAAATTCCTCCTTCCTGCGGACTCCATTCATACTAGGAGGAGGTACAAAATGTTTAAATTGAAAGAAGGTGTGAGGTATTCTATAAACCACAGAAGAAACGAAGTGGCACTGGTGAATCTGGTTCAACACAGTTATTTAATTATAACAAAGGATGCTTTCAACAATATTTTTATGAAAAAAAATCTTGACTCTAAGTACACACCGTTAGTTTATTATCTTAAAGAACATGGTTATATAGAAGAGCGTAAGCCCCGTGAACCTGTGGAAAACAAAGTCAATGTCAAACCCCCTGCTCCACAGGTGAAACATGTCTACTGGGAGATTACACATAGATGCAATCTGAGGTGTATAACCTGTTTTGCTTCTGATAATATTGCAAAAAAAGATTTAACATTGGAGGAGTTATTTCGGATTGCTGAAAAACTTGCTTCCTATAACCCGGAAATTCAAATTTCAGGTGGAGAACCATTTATAAGACATGATTTAATGAAACTACTTCATTACTTAAAAGATGAGTTGAGCATCGATAGAGTTGTGATACTTACCAATGGAACATTACTTAAAAGGGAATATCTTGAACAACTAAGACAATGGGATATACATTTTCAGATATCTCTTGATGGCGCCACTCCTGAGACCAATGATTCTATAAGAGGAAAAGGTGTATTTAGCAGAGTTATGAACACTTTGAATATGCTTAAAAATGCTGGCATAGAAAACGTTACTGTAAAAATGACTCCTATACATTTGAACATCCACGAGACTGATGCTTTGAGAATGATGATAGAAGAACAATACGGATTTGCTTTTTCATCCAGTCTATTTGAACCCTCTGGAAGAGGTATAAATCTCCATAACGATGAAAACACAAAAAAGATGTTAGTTAAGTTTTATGAACAGCTTTCTAATCAGGTGACCGCTATACTTAAAAAATTGTCGGATAACTGTAGTGTAATATCTGAATTTCCTGTGGTGCAATATGTGACGGAGCAAATTACTCTCAATGGTTACCCACTTTGTTCTGTTGGAAGAAGAGATGGATTTATGATTGATAGTAGAGGTGATGTGTATTTATGTCCGTCTCTTAGAGACAATGAATTTAAACTTGGTAACATCCTCAGTGAAAATGTAGAACCTGTGGATTTCCTGAAAAGGTGGGAACCTCCTTTTATTGACAAGTTTGAAAGATGTAACACATGTCCTGTAAAATATTTTTGTGCAGGTGGCGGGTGTATAGCAAGGAATCTTGCATTTACCGGTAAATTAACGGAGCCATCGCCTTATTGTAAATTTTTTGGAGTTATAACAGAAGCGGTGATTTATGACAGGTTGCATGAACAGAAGGATTGCGAAAAAATTAAACAAACACTTTACTGGATGAATGGGGAATTTAAAAAAGAGGCTGAAAAATATAAATAGAGGAGAGGAATGATATTATACAGAGTTTTGAAACGTCATATGGTTCTGGTTATACTTATTGTTGTATTCGGTGGACTTGTGGCTTTTCTTGATGCCTTTGTGTTGAGAAAAGCAGGTAATATAATTGATGCTCTTACAAAAAGCAGAAACCTTATAGAACTTTCAAGGTCTGTAAAAATATTCGTTTTTATAATGGTTCTTTCTGTAGTAATACAGTTTTTGCTGGCCTTGTATCTTGCCCTTGTAAAAAAGAAAATTGTATTTGAGACTGAGTATATTCTATTCAGGCATTTGTTGTATGCAAAACCACAGGTCTTTTACAGATTTAATTCAGGGGATTTGCTTGAGCGTATCGGCTCAAACACCCGCTCAGTTTCCAATATTATTGGACAGAATCTTCTTAATACAATCAGGAGTGCAACATTTATACTGTTTTCTTTATGGTTTATATTTCGTATCCATCCACTGTTCGGCATATTTTTTCTATTGTTTATTTTCCTTTTTACTGCTGTATCCTTATTCTTTGCCACGTTCATCCAGAAGGTATTCTACGAATACTACAATACAATTGGCAAAAAGCAGTCGTTTATACTTGAGGTAATACACGGGTTTATTACTATTAAAATGCTGAGTTCTTGGGATTTTATTTTCAATAGATTTAAGATAGTTATGTCTAAAACTGTTAAAAGGATGTTTAAATCTGACATTTTGCTATTCTCTTCACTGGTTGTGGTAGTGGCTGTTGTTAGTGCATTTGTAATCCTTTGGTTTATCGTAGGTTCTCATCTTGTAAAGAACAACATTCTGACACTTGGAGAATTTTTATCGGCCTTTGCCCTGTTTGTGATGAGTAACCAGCAATTCAATACCCTTAACAATTCTATTTCTGTTCTCAAACAGAATCTGGCTTCTTTAAAACGTGTAAATGAATTTTTAGGTGTGAAATAGGTGTGAAAGAAGAGATTTTAATTTCTTCTAAAATGGTTTTCAGAAATCAAATTTCTTTTAAAAATATAACATTTGGTTTTGATGATAAAAAGATATTGAAAAATGTTTCTTTTGAGATTAGAAAAGGTGAGTTTGTTGGAATAAAAGGTAAAACTGGAGCAGGAAAGTCAACATTGCTCTATATAATAGCAGGGCTATTTATACCACAGGAAGGAGATATATTAATTGATGGTCTTAAGTTAACGGAAGATCAGATTGTTGCATACAGAAAACTCATCGGTTTTCTGCCTCAACAGCCGTTTATTCTGAATGCTTCATTAAGGGAAAATATAGTTTTTGGCCGGCCTTTTGACAAAGATAAATACCTTAAAGTTATCAGGCAGGCTGGTTTACAGGAATTCATAGAGAAACCGGATTATATGGAAAGATATATTCTGGAGGGAGGTAAAAACCTTTCCGGAGGCGAAAGACAGAGAATACATCTTGCCCGTGTCCTTTATGGAGATCATGAGATATATGTCTTTGACGAGCCTACATCCAACGTTGATTTAAAAACGGAAAAGATAATTTATAATACGCTTATTGATCTTATAAAGAATGGGAAGACTGTGGTGGTGTGTTCTCACAAGAATACATTGCTTAAAGGAGCAGACAAAATAGTAGAACTGGAAAATGGAATGATAAAACATATAAAAATAGGGGGTAAGGAAGATGAATATATTGAAAAATATGACAAACCCTGAACAATTTGAACCTGACCAATTGAAAACCTCACAGATTGTGTTCCTCTTTTTTCTTTTAGTTATTTCTTTCGTCCTGATTGTAGCAGAGAAAAAACTACCAGTATTTACTGGCAAAAGCGCTTATTCGTCTTATCTTGTTCTTGGATCAAGAGAGAAAGGAACAAGGATTGAAATTCCATACTATCTACCGGTTTTACTTCAATTTATCATAGTTCCGATTAAAGTTGTATTTACTGCTTTAGTATTATGGGTTGTGTCAAAATTCAACGGCGTAAAAATTAAATTTAATTCTTTCATGAAAATCTTTATTCTGTTTTTGACCTGGAAAACTATTGCCAATCTTCTTGTGTTTCTTGTAAGGTGGTTGTTTAACATGGAAAATTTTGACATTGCTGTATTTAACTTTGATGTTGTGCTTTTATTTGTTTTTTATCTTGTTTCTATTTCTTTATCAAGGGACAGGTGGCAAAAACTTTTTGGGTCTTATGCAGGGATTTATACACTGTATATAATTCTTATGGGTATTTTAAGAAAATGAGGGAATTAATACTGTTTGGAATTTATAATCTCAGGCAGCATAAGCTGAGGACGCTACTTACATCCACATCCATCATAATTGCTACTTTTGTTGTAAGTTTTTTTCTCGTTATTTCTGATACCATAAGATACACCGTTAATACTGGCATAGAAATGCTGGGAATGACGGATATAGTGGTGGATAGGTATGACTGGGAAAGGGAAAAGAATCTTAAAAAAAGTGTTATAGAAAGAAGGGTTCCCGTGGGTGAAAAGGAGTATCATATACTGCAGAAATTAAGGGGTATAAAGTTTATTTCTCGTGTAATAAGGTTCAATGGAGATGTGGAATTTAATAAAAGGATAAAGAATGATGTGGACATAATTGGGTCTGACCCGGATTATCTTGGTCTGAGACACTATAAAATCCATGCGGGAAGAGGATTTACTTTGATTGACAATAAACTGAAAAAACCGGTATGTGTAATGGGTTATGAAGTGGCCAGGGAACTTGGGATAAAGAAGGTTCCTGATTATTTTCTTATCAATGGCAGAACCTATATTGCAGCGGGCATTCTATCAAAAATGGGGGAGGTATTGCAAAACAGGCCCGACAATGTGGTAATATGTCCGTTTAGTGCCCTTTATACGCCCGGCACAAGTGTGCAAATCCATATTTTCATAGACCCGGAAGTTGACAGAAAAAAGATAAAAAATGAGATTAAAAATACACTTGAAAGTATCAGGAAAAGGTATGGTATATATGGTAAATTCGGAGTAAATGATATGTTCAGTGTATTTAAAAGTTTTAAGGGGATAAGCACAAACATCACATATGTGCTATTTGCTGTGTCGTTTATAAGTCTCCTTGTTGCCAGTATAGGAATTGCCAATGTGATGTTGACTTCAGCGAGGGAAAGGATACATGAGATAGGTATACTCAGGTCACTTGGACTTAATAAATTCTCAATTTTTATTCTTTTTGTAGTTGAGTCCGTGGTCCTTTCTCTTTTAGGTGCGATTGTAGGAATACCATCTGGAGTAATACTTGCTTATCTTCTTATACTGGCCGGTGGGAAGGGTATAATCTTTCATGTCACTCTTGCTCCTTTCCTTGTGTCCCTGTTTCTATCCATGTTTACAGGAGTAATAGCGGGTATATATCCTGCCTTTGAGGCATCAAAGAGAGAGATTGTTGAAGCGTTGAGATACCTATGAATATTTTATTATTTTTAGTTGCAATCACATTTAAGGAGTTTAAACTCAAAAGTGAATATTTTAAAACGCTATTAGCGAAAGAGCGGCTAAAATACCATGAGACAGATTTCCTTGACATCTTACCACTGGACCTTGATTTTAGTTTTCAAACATATAGATTTAATGGTAATGACAGATGGCTGTATTACTACACTATAAATATACCTATTTTTACCTCAAAGCATGTCTTATTTTATCCAAGATACAGAAATATAAAAAAATTAAAAAAGCTGACAGATTCACTGGCGGTTTTGAGGGCTGAAAAAACGATGCTTATGATATACTCAAAATTGTGGTATTACAGCAGAATTATTGATGTTATGGATAGTCTGATATTCTATTATAAAAAGGCTAGAACATTATACTCATATTTGCCAGCAAATCAAAAAAAGGTCATAGAAGAAGACCTGAAACTTTTTGAGGCTGAGCAAGAGTTAACACTACTTGTCGGAGAAAGAGAGCAGTTATTGAAAAGGATTAAATCAGATAAAACTTATGAAATAGTCATAGAGGAAACTTATAATGAACTTGTAGACATGGCAATCAAACTTAAAAATACCATGGACAGTTTAAATTTGAAGATTGAACACATACGGTATCGCCTTGCCCGTATGGATGAGATAGATGCGTATTCCAGAATGCTACCCCACTTATCTTATTTATATATGCGTCAATTTGCCGGTTTTGACCCCTTAAACCCTGTTGGCTCTAATACCATTTCAGGGATTTCTCTGAATTTTAACCTATCAGTTCCCCAATGTATAAAAGCAATAAAAAGGGCGCGTTTAAACAAAAGGAGACTCAGAGTGGAATTGGAAGCCAAAAGATATTCAGAAAAGCACAGGATAAATATCGCTCAAGTGAATAAGATGAAGATAAATACGGACAGAATGGATGAGATGCTCAATAACTATTATAAAAAGATAAAACTCGGTTATGAAAACAACAGTTTGAAAAAAGAAGATTACATAAATGAATTGCTGTTTTACCATGAAAAATGCAGGTATCTTATTGAATTAAAGTATGAAACCTTAATGAACATACTTTCAAAATAAGGAGTTGCAGAATATGGAAAAGATTGGCGACAAAAAAAGAAGACAACATGTTACATGGATATTGTTGACACTTATATTTTTGGTGGGATTGTTTAAAGTGCTATATTTCAGGTTTAGGGACAGTTGTCAGGATCATTTGAAAATAACATGGACTCTTCCATCTGATACCACAATAGTTGCAACTGTGTTAGCATCTTATGAAGTAAAGCCTCTGAAAGTAGAGGCATTTTTAATTAAAAAGGGTAGCAGGGTGAAATATGTTAATAAAAAGTCTTTTTATCATAAAGGAGATGTCATCATAATCCTTGAAAACGATGCTCTTTCTGGAGAACTATATCAGAAAAAACTCAATCTCAGAGAGAAGGAGTTAGCATTCCGCCTGTCCAGAAAACAATTCAGGACAGGTCTCTTAGACTATAAGTCTTATCTTCAAGATTCTTTTGCAGTTCTCAGGGCAAGAGAACAACTGAGACAGATTGAATTTAAGATAAAAAACTCTACTATAACGGCTCCTTTTGAGGGGTATGTTACATTGGATGGAATTTTTGTGGGCAAATCATTTTCAAAGGATACTCTAATTAAGTTTTACAGCAAAGATATCAAGATCAGTGGATATATACGGGACATTGAATTTTTGAGAATTAAAGAGTTGATGATGAAGGTAAAAAAAATACCTGTGAATATTATTACTCCATTTAACCTGAAACTAAAGACCAGGATTTTATCCCTGAATATTAAGGCAGAAGAGAAGGTAGATGGAGTTTATTATATTGTAGAAATGATGCCAGAAGCAGGTAAAAAGAGACTTATTCCTTATCTTAAGGGAGACCTTTCTATTTTGCTTGAAAAGAAGTGTAAAATCTGTATTCCCATTGAAAGTGTTGTAGGCAGTGATACCAGTTATGTTTATGTGGTAAAGAATGGAGAGGTTTTTAAGAAAAGGGTGAATATAGGTTTCATTGGAGACTTATTTGCAGAAGTTCTTGAGGGCTTGAGTCTAAAAGATACGGTGGTCACCGGACCTGTGTCCATATTGAGAAATCTGGAGGATACCCTGAATGTCATTTATTGAACTCGTGGATGTAAGCAAGTATTACAACCTTGGTCATACACAGGTTAAGGCACTTTCCCGTATAAATTTAAGAATAGATAGTGGAGAATATGTTTATATCACAGGCCCTTCAGGTGCAGGTAAGTCAACCCTCTTACATATCATCGGTCTCCTTGATTCACCATCAGAAGGAAAGTATAGACTTCAGGGAACAGACACCACAGAGATGGATGATAGAGCAAAGAGCGCATTGAGAAGGGAAAAAATAGGGTTTGTATTTCAGAGTTTTTTCTTATTTCCTTATTTTAATGTTTATGAAAATGTAAGAATTGCTCTTCAGATTGCTGGATTTAATAAAAATGTGCAGAAAGAACTCGCTGATTGGGCTTTAAATGAAGTTGGGCTTTATGAAAAGAGGTTCAGGATGCCGGATGAACTTTCAGGAGGTGAGAGGCAGAGGGTGGCAATAGCCAGGGCAATTTGCAAGAAACCTCTGCTTTTAATTGCAGATGAACCCACGGGTAATCTGGATTCAAAAACCGGCAGTAGAATAATTACACTCATTGAAAAATTCATATCCAATAATAGAACTGTTATAATAGTCACACATTCAGTGGAACTTGCAAGAAGGGGGAATAAAGAAATAAGAATAAAGGATGGAGAAATAGAGGATGTAATAGAATACGGACCACGATAAACGGTCCAATAAAATGGTGATTCCTGTATAATTTTGTCTAATCTTAATTATTAATAATTCTCTCTTAAAACGGACCGGGTTTCATCTTGCGGGCTTCTTTAATAATCATTTTCAAAAGTTCAGCCATAGATTCAGGGTCTGTTCCAGTGAATATATTGCCGTCTCTTTCAACGGATTTTCCCGTATACACAGCACCTGCGTTTTCAATGTCGTCCTTTATAGCATGATATCCTGTAATCTTTCTGTTTTTGACTATCCTTGCGGATATTAATACCCATGGACCATGGCACACAGCACCGATTATCTTTCCTAATTCGTGCATTCTGCGGACAAAGTTCAGCACCTCAGGATATCTTCTCAGTCTATCAGGTGCATATCCGCCGGGAATAAAAAGAATATCATAATCCTCAGGGTCCACATCCTTTATACTCTTTTTACTGACAAAAGCACAGCCCTTTTTGCCTTTGAAGGTCTTTATTTCTGGCGATATCACATCAACATCAAATTTTTCCTCTTTGAAGCGATAGTAAGGGTAGATGAATTCCACATCCTCTACAAGGTCTTCAATAAAAATGGCTACCTTCATGAACTCCCTCCTGTTTAGAATTATAATATTGGTAAGATTGTGTATTTGCAACTTTAAAATATTTCATTACTTTGAGAACTTCAAAATACTTATCTTCATATACAGGTTTTATAGTTTTATTTTTTAATAAGGTGTCAATGAGAGGTTTTGATATTCTTGGAATTATAATATATTTGAATATATTTGATATTGTATTTTTTTATATATTCAATAGGATCTATTTCCAAGTTCCAGAATTTGAAAAATTAAAAGGATTCTTTCAGAGGTGCAGATAATCTTCCATCTATAGCAATTTTGTATCTTGGATATAGATTGTATTCAACAAAACCAGCCCTGTCTGATGGGACAAGAATATTCCCACTGTCATTAGTTTCTTTTAAAAATTTTACTGCATTTACAGGAAAGAATTTTGGATTTGGACCCTGAACCCTGGATTTAGATAATAAGGATACAACTATCAGTAAATTAACCAGTATTAGTATGATTAAATGTTTCTTCGTGTTTAGAGAATCAAATGTGAGATTAAGTTTTAGAAAGTTAAGGTTTATGTTATCAGGTAAGGCCCATACAGAGATAATACCAAATAGGGGAATGTTACGAACATGAGCAATAGCCTCATAAAAAGTAATCACGAGAAGGAAAATATGGGCGAATTTTTTTTACTTTTACTCGTTAAAAACAAAATTGTAAGGACAAGCATATCCAGGAATGCAATCACGTAATACATTTGATGAGTGTAGATGAAAGCATGAGGTAGTGATTGCCACTCACTTATGTAAATATTCATATAATTGCTTCTGAACAAAACAGCTTTCAAGATATCAGGAAATATGCCGGCAAAATAATAAATTCCATAAGGATTAATAATAACAATCAGCAAAACACCCAATAATGTATATGCAAGTATGTAAAGCATTTTCTTTAAATCGTTTCGTATAACATAATCAATAGCAAAAGTAATGAGCAGGAATATACCGAAAATAACTCCTCCGTGAAAAAATGACCATATTGGGAGAATAAAGACGGAAGGAAAGAATTTATCCTTGTTATACAAAAGAAGTAATATAAGGGTAAATATATATGTTAAAAGGTGCGGTCTTAAAGTTGTCCCCCAAAATACAAGTAAAAAACTTCCCAGGTAAATTATAAGGAACTCCATTATTTTAATATAAGGTCTATAGGCCAATAATATCATTAAAAAGAAAAGTGGTACAAGAAAAAAAGCTGTTAAGACGTATAGCCTTTTTATTTTGTATGTGGAATAAAATTTGTAAAGGAGAACACTGAAGCCAAATGAGTGGGAAATAGTTCTTTTTTGGGGCAAAAAAGAATAGATATTTGTGTTTAAAGGAGTTTTATGTTCCCAGAAAAATTTTCCATCCTCAAGATACCAATAGAAGTCTGGGCCTATGGTAGTGTTTATTGTTTTAACAATAGATAATAGAAACAGCATAAGAAGAAATAAGTATCTATTTATACGGTTGAGATTATTTTTTAGCATTGTTTATCTCAAACTCACCTATTTTTTTCCATTTGTTGTTTTTATTTTTTATATACATGTTACCCGTTAGTGTTTCATATGGTTTACATTTATTGTGGAATTTAAGCGATATGGTAAAGCCATGATGAGGCGAAATAAATGGAGGAATGTTGCCTGGCTTTAGATCAAAAGTAGTTTTTAAAATCGGACCTTTACTATTAAATAAATAAATTTTAGCTTTTTCTCGATATAAAAATACACATGTCTCCGGACCGTTGTTAATGACATGTATCTTAAGCGTATCCCCAAGTTTTACTCCTGATAGTTGTATGTTACATGATTCAATCCTTGCATTATCAGGATTAAAATCCTCATTAGTTTTTTCTAATTCAAATACTTCTGATATACTGTCTTCATAGACTTTATGAGCCCCATAGGTAGAAAGCACGTTTACAAGTTGTTCCCTGTGGTTTAAATAATTTATTAATTCAATTAAGTCTTCCTCCAGTGTATCTTTTGAGCAGTTTTCTATATATTTGTACATATCTTTGTGAATTATTACATATTTGATACCAATAGTGTGAGCAATTTGAATTTGTGTTTTTGGAGGAGAAACAAGTGAATATATATAAAGAGGTGTGTAATATCCACTGTAACCATTAAATATCTCCCTCTTATGGTAAGAAGCGAAAAAAGTATAGAAGAATCCTTTGTGATTTGTGTCTGAGAGTGCTCTTTCATTGCATTGTATGCCGTAACCATAGAACATTTCATTAAGAGGAAATTCCATAATTTTATCGTTAGTTTGGGTGTTATGTTTAATCCATCTATATACATTTGGTACTTTACCATTATATGGCATTATTCTTAAAAACGATTTTTTTGGGAAAAAATCCACAAGTATAAGTAAAATTGTAAAAAAGAAAAATAAGGTTCTTCTACGACTAAAATAAAGTTTATAAAAACAGGAGATGAATGTTCCTCCGGAAAGGATTGCCAGTGCGTAAAATCTCACCGGTGCTCTAATACCTGATGCTCCAGGATAAAGTTTATAGAAAAGGATGTAGATAGGATTAGGAAGTGGACTCCCTAAAATTTTGGGCCCCAAACTTAATATCAGAGAAACCCAGAAAATCCACCACATTGATTTCACAAAAGGAGTATAAGTATGTTTTTCAATAATAATGGAGGGAGTAAATTGTATGGTATTATTTTTCATTATCCGTTTGTTTAATTTAAATCGTAAAATAATATTTTTCTCGATTGAAACTAAAGCCAAAATTATTGTTAAAAATGGAATTAACCCTATATAGAAACGTATAGACATATAACCCTGCAAATTTCCGAGTAATTTTCGTATTATAGAATCCAGTAAAGAGCATGGTGTTGGCAGAATGAAATTCATGAAAGTTGGAGTACCGGGCAATATGTCTTCAATTGTACGTTTAAATCCATAAATGTTTACGACATTTATGTAGGGTAGGGAAAGTATTATTATTGGCGCTATGGAAGTTGATATAAACGCAAGTGCTGACCTTATGTAAAAGTTTTTATTGTCACGTTCATAATAAAAGTAAGTTACATAGTATATTAAAATGAAAATAGGCAAAATTATCATGTAATATACGCAAGAATAGGATTGTAATACATATAGTAAAGATGCGACTATAGTGTAATTTATCTTCTTTTTTACAAAAGATATATGCATTGTAAGGAAAATAAGGGGCATCCAGATAGATGTTATCACCTGAAAGTGATTTATGTGCGAGATAAAAAATGGCGAAAATGCAAAGAAAGTAGAAGCAACTAAAGAGGCTTTTACGTGTTTTGTATGATAGTAATACATAAGATAAGAAGATAAAGCGAGTCCCATAAATCCGAAAATTATTCCATAATTGTATATAACAACAATGTTGTAATGGAATATGCTGTAAATTGGTAAAAGGAAAATGGATTGAGGCAATAAGCTTTCGGAAAAAGCAAGTGTTAATTTATATGGGTAGAAAATAGGAAGTTGCCAGAGTTGGCCTAAATTATGTGACAAAATGGTGTCCATGTTGTGTTTAAGTATGGCCATGTTCAGTAGTGGGTCATTGAGGAAAAAAGCGATTACATATCTGGCTTTGTTAAGAAATAATAATTTTTGAAATAAATACAGAGTTAGTAGAAAGAAGAATATCACGGGAATTACGAATACTTTTACGATTTTTGTTACTTCTCTTCTAATAAAGACTTTCATATGTTTTATATTAATATTGCAGTTCTATTATAGTATTATAGCCTGGAATGGTCAATAAAATTCTAAAACTAAAGTGGTGAAATAAGTGACAACGATAATTGGAGAAATTCTTTCCTAAGTATAATAGAGTCGTATATGTTTTGTAGTACGGGCATGTCTTATTATAATGATATGCCTGAAGGAGGTATAAGATGAAAGGATATATCAAACTAATACCAGTCATTCTTCTGGGAGTTTTTCTGGCATGTTCAGGCAGCTCAAATGAGGAAGAAAGTGGAAATAACAATGGTGGGGGAACAGGCACAGATATCTCAGGAAGATGGTATGTTGAAGTGTCATTCAGTGGCACTGGATATGCCAATCCCTATGTGGCAGATATAGAGCAGACCGATACCTCATTTACAGGACTTATTATGTGGGGAACGAAGTATGCCAGAAGTTTCAGTGGAGTGATAAATGGGACAGCACTTAACTTTACATCTTCCGATGACTCACTTCATTTTGAAGGAAGGGTAGAAACGTCGGACAGCATAGCTGGCACGTGGTTTAATAAATTTACCTCTGATAGTGGCACGTGGTTCGCCATAAGACCATTTGCTAATTACAATATGAATGGTGAATTCAGTGGTAATTTCTTTTTTATGAATGGGATCAGTCTTGATACAGTTGAAGTTCAGAATGGACTCTGGAAAGGCAAAGCATTTAAAACCGTACATGGAGATACCACCTATTTTGCAGGAGAGATGTTTGCCATAGGAGATAATGACACGATGAGTTCTGATGTTCCAATGGGGGGCTTTGTGTTTAATGATACATTGTTTATTGATTTTGGGTGTTCAATAAGAGGAATTAATGGAATGTTTAATTTTACAGGTATTGTAAGCGGAGATTCTGCAAGTGGTAACTGGGTGGTTGCTCCTGTTTCTGGAAATTCAATGTGGGGTAATGGAAACTTTAATGGTTATATAGGAGGAGCATTAAGATAATCAGAGGACATCCTCGGATTTATCCGAGGATGTCCTTTCTGAATTCTCGATATTTTTTCCACAAATACTCAGGTTTACATTCAAAAAGAGAGTGTTTCAGGTTTTTTCGTACCTGAGGGTCTTTTTTGTATAGTTCACGTAGGATATTTCTTACCGTGGTCCTGCGACTTGTATCAGCGTATGGACATACACCCTCATGAATTTTTGTAATCCCAGCGAGTTTCATATATGTCTCTATTTCATCTTCTTCAATAAGGATAATGGGTCTTATAACAAAAAAATCATCCCTGAAAAGGGACTGCTTTGGCACCATTGTACTTATCTCCCTTGCGTACAGAATATTAAGAAAAAGCGTTTCAACAGCATCATCTATTGTGTGAGCAAGAGCAATTTTGTTTATACCCCTATCCTTGGCAGTGTAGATGAGGTGTTTTCTTCTCTCTTTTGAACATACATAACATGGTTTGAAAGGCTTTAATCTGTTTTCTATAATTTTCTTTGTATTGAGGTCTTCAACCATGAGAAACTCTATATCACGCTGGCTTAAAAACGCTTCAAGTTTATCTTTTTCGTAAAGGGGCTTGATACCATTTGCCACATGTACACCTATCATTCTGAATTTTTTATTGTATTTTCTTCTGAAGTGATACAGAATGTCAGCCATAAATAGACTGTCTTTACCACCGGATATACCAAGAATAATTGTTTCTCCATCATTAATGAGATCAAAATACTTTACAGCTTTTTCTACTCTGTTAAGAAGTTTTTGCCTATACTTGGTGAGGCTGAGCATGATTTATAGTTTAAATTAAAAACATTGTTTCTGAAACACTAAACTTTTATCCCTTATGCATGGGAATAAACGAAATCATTTTTGATTAGATGACCATTTGGTAATATAATTATAAGCATACAAAGGGAGGCAATGAATGGCAAAAAGCAGTACCAAAAAACTGTTATTTTTTCTTGTATCCCTTGCTCTTTTTGCACTTTTTTATCTTATACCCATAAAAGGTATGCCGCACAAAGCCCAGATAGCGCTCAGTATTTTTGCAATGGGGGCATTCTTATGGATTACTGAGGCAATTCCATTACATATAACTTCCTTCGTGATTCTCCTGTTCCTTTCTATTTTCCTTGTACCAGAAATGAAGGTAAAATACACGTATTTCTTTGCCCCTTTCTTTTCAGGAGCCATAGTGCTCTTTCTTGGAGGATTTACCCTTGCTCGCGCCATGAAGGTATACAGACTGGATGAGAAGTTTGCGGATTATATCCTTAGAAAGTCTGGCACCTCGCCTTCAAGCATACTCTTTGGCTTTATGTTCGCCACGGCATTTTTATCCATGTGGATGAGTAATACTGCTACCACTGCATTAATGATGGCTGTGGCGCTTACCATTTTTCATAAGCTTGACCCTGATGATGGATTCAGAAAGGCTCTTGCTCTTGGAATACCATTTTCAGCTAATGTGGGGGGAATGGGAACACCCATTGGTACACCTCCGAATGCTATAGCCATGGGGCTTTTAAGGGATAAGGGAATAGAAATTTCCTTTTTTAAATGGATGATTTTTGCAGTTCCACTTGAACTATTGTTGTTGCTCTTTACATGGTTTTTGCTACTTAAATTTTTCCCTCCCAAGAAAAAGAGGATAGAGCTAAAAGTTGAGGATACATCCCGCAACGATACTCCAACCAGGATAACGGCATTTACACTTGTACTTACGGTTATTTTGTGGTTAACAAGCTCCATACACCACATAAAGGATGCAATAATTGCTATAGTTCCCGTAATTATCCTTTTTGGTACCGGTACACTATGCAAAGACGATTTTTATTTCCTTGGTTGGGATGTGTTGATGCTTATGGGAGGTGGACTTGCGCTTGGTCTTGCGGCTCAGAAAAGTGGCTTAAATGCGTGGCTTATACAGGCAACAGGGATATCGGCCCTATCTCCATACTGGGTTTTTGTTGGTTTTGTTGCTCTTACAGGAATAATTACGAATTTTATGTCAAATACCTCAACTGCTGCTCTCGTAATTCCCATCGCCATGGCGATGAGTGGGGTAAATCCTTCCATAATGGCTGTTGGTATAGCACTTGCTGCATCAAGTTCTATGTTACTGCCTGTTAGTACTCCTCCAAATGCAATAGCGTACGGCTCTGGCGTAATAAAGGTGAAAGATATGTTCACTACAGGTATTATTATCACACTGGTATGTATTCTTTTACTTGTCTCAATTTTTTATGGTGTTCTGGGATTCTTACTATGAGCCATGTTTTTGCACATCCATTTTTTAAACCTTAAAATATACTCAGCATGGTGTTAATCCATAATCTCGTACCATTTCTTATAGCCTCAGCGGTTATAGCCTTTATTCTTCTTCTATTTCAATTTACACTTGGAAAAGACAAAAGACCTTCTGTAGTTAAAGTTGAATATAACCTTCCAGAAGGTATGACTCCAGCCATTGCCGGCACACTGATTGATGAAAGTGCTGATATTGTTGATGTTATTGCTACAATATTTGACCTTGAAACAAAGGGATATATAGAACTCGTTCCCATGAAAAGAAGCAGATTTTTCGCAGGAGATGAGAAAAATACGGATATTTTAATTAAAGTGGTTAAGAAAGATCTCCAGGGTCTTTCAGAATATGAGGCTGATATTATGAGTTTTATCCTTGAACAGCATTCACTGAAAGAGCAGGTGTTTTTAAAAGATTTTGGAGAAAAATTTGCCCATGAACTCAATGCATTGAAAAAGAAGATAGAGGATGAGGCAACAAAAATGGGTTATTTTGATGCCCCGCCATACAGTGTTAGGAATTTCTTTACCACATTTTATATAATGCTCTTTATAACAGCCGATATACTCGTCTACAAGTTTGGAGGAATCAGCGTTCCATTTAATCCATATAATCCCTTCTCCAACCTGATAAACTGGGGATTTGTTATATCATTTGCTTTTATACCGCTTGTATTGACTTATCCAATTTACCGTAGGTTGAAAAGAGCGGTTGCTTTACGCACACAGAAGGGTGTGGAGGCATGGGGACGGGTGCTTGGTTTAAGAGAGTTTATAAAAAGGGTAGAACGGGAAAGAATAAGAAGGATGGCGGAAAAAGACCCCAAGATATTTAAAAAGGTTCTTCCCTATGCAATAATTATGGGGCTTACGAAAGAGTGGGCAGAGAAGATGGAAAAAGAGTATGTGGAGTATCCAGGGTGGTTCAGTGCGTTAACCGATGCAGAAAGGGATTTGATTATAAACAGTCTTGAAGTGCTTGCCGACAGAAGAAAAATTGTGTTTATGTCAGCAGACCAGATTGTACCCGTACAGGATATATGGGATACTCTTGACCATAGAAATAAAAGGTAGAACAAATTTTAAGACTTAAGGAGAGGTTTATGGAAAAGAAATTTTTATCAGGTAATGAAGCAGCGGCGAGGGGGGCCTGGGAGGCAGGTGTTCATGTGGCCACTGCATACCCTGGAACCCCATCTACAGAGATTCTGGAAAATGTTGCTAAATTCAAGGAAGTATACGCACAATGGTCTCCCAATGAAAAAACTGCTTTTGAGGTAGCGCTTGGTGCATCAATTGCAGGTGCTCGCGCAATGGTGTCAATGAAGCATGTTGGATTAAATGTAGCAGCAGACCCGCTATTTTCAGCTTCATATACAGGTGTAAATGGTGGGTTTGTTATCATATCTGCAGATGATCCCGGCATGCACTCTTCTCAGAACGAGCAGGATAACAGACGTTATGCAAAATTTGCAAAAATACCGCTTATAGAACCTTCAGACAGTCAGGAGGTTCACGATTTCATAAAGGAAGCCTTTGAAATATCAGAAAAATTTGATACTCCTGTACTGTTCAGGTTAACCACAAGAATATCCCATTCAAAGGGTATAGTTGAGGTTGAAGATAGAAAAGAGATTCCACTCAAAGAGTATAAGAAAATACCAGAGAAGTATATAATTCTACCAGCACATGCAAAAAAGCGTCATTATTTTGTGGAAGAACGTACTCTCAAATTAAAGGAGTATGCCAATACAACCCCTCTCAATAAAATAGAGTGGGGTGATAGAAAATTGGGCATTATAACAAGTGGAATTTCTTATGTTCATGCAAGAGAAATTTTTCCCGATGCATCCTTTCTCAAATTAGGATTTTCCTGGCCATTCCCTGAAAAACTGCTCAAGGAATTTCTGAATGGCGTAGAAAGGGCTATTATTATAGAGGAAAACGAACCATTCCTTGAGGAAGAGATTAAGTTTCTTGGCTATAATATAGAAGGAAAGAAGTTCATACCCCTTGTGGATGAACTCTCTCCAGAGGTTATAAGAAAGGGAGTTTTAAAAGAGGAGCTTGAGAGATTACCCGATGGAAAAGGAGTAAAAAGGCCACCACAGCTGTGTCCTGGATGTCCTCACATAGGCATTTTCTACAATCTCTGGAGATTGAGGGCAACTGTTACAGGTGATATTGGATGTTACACACTTGGTGCACTACCACCTTACAATGCAATGGATACAACGATATGTATGGGTGCTGCGGTTACCAATGCACATGGGTTTGATGTTGCCAGAGGCTGGGATTTTACAAAGAAGACAGTTGCTGTGATAGGTGATTCCACATTCGTGCATTCAGGAATAACAGGTCTTGCCGATATAGTGTATAACAAAGGCAATTCAACAGTTATAATCCTTGATAATAGAATTACTGCAATGACGGGTCATCAGTTCCATCCCGGATCAGGAAAGAACGCAAAGGGAGAGGAAACGAAGACACTTGATTTTGAGAAGCTTGCAAAAGCTATTGGTGTAGATAAAGTCTATCATGTTGACCCTCATAAACTGAGAGAGACAAGAAAAATCCTCAGGGAAGCCATGTCAACTCCCGAGCCAGTTGTTGTTTTATCAGAGCGTCCCTGTGCCCTGTTACCTGAAGAGAGAAAAAAGGCAAAACAGAGACCCAAGAAGGTGGTAATAAAAGATAAATGTAAGGGCGAAAAATGTATGGGTTGTATAAAACTTGGCTGTCCTGCAATTTCCTTGAGAGATGGCAAGGCGTATATTGAGCCTCTTTTATGTGTTGGCTGTGACCTCTGTCAGCAGGTATGCCCATTTGATGCAATAGTTGAGGAGGGAGAAAATGTCTAAGACGAAGAACATAATCATTTCAGGTGTTGGTGGACAGGGAATTTTGACAGCATCGGAAATTCTGGCGCTGTGTGCCATGGAGGAGAATCTTGATGTGAAAAAGAGTGAAGTTCACGGTATGTCCCAGAGAGGCGGGAGCGTTGTATCCTTTGTCAGGTTTGGCGAGAAGGTGTATTCCCCACTGATAGAGAAAGGGTCAGGTGATGTTATCCTTGCTTTTGAAAAAGCAGAAGCGCTGAGATGGAGAGGTTATCTCAAGAAGGAAGGTGGTGTAGTCATAATGAATACCCTTGAGATTTACCCAACCACAGTTTCCCTTGGACTTGATACTTATCCTGAAAATGTTGAGGAAGAATTCAAAAAATATGGCGTTAAGACAATTGTGGTTGATGCGGTGGGGCTATCCATAAAGGCAGGTGATCCGAGAACTCAAAATACGGTACTTTTAGGGGTACTTTCAAATTTTATTGACTTTTCTGTTGATACCTGGATCAAGGTTATAAAATACAGGGTTCCACCGAAAACAGTGGAGGCAAATCTAAGGGCCTTTGAATTGGGAAGGAGTATAAAGGCGTAGTGGCAAGATATTATTCACTGAAAGATGTTGCAGAAAGACTTGAAATACCTGAATATACATTGAGGTACTGGATAAGAACACTTGGTATAAGCGGAAGAAAGAGAAACAATAGAATGTATTTTAGTGAACGTGATGTAGATTACTTTATTGGCATTAAAAGTCTCACAAGAAGAGGATACACATTAAATTCCATAAAGTCCATGATCAAGGAGGAGGGACGTTCTGTTCTTCTCAGGTGGGCGGAAAAAGAACTTTCAGACCGCGTAGTTAGTGATATCAGAGACTGTATAAGGGAAGTGGAACGATTGATTTCAAAGTTAAGGGAGGTAAGGGGTGTACATTAAGATGTTCATCATTGCTGCTGTTCAGGGAATTACAGAGTTTTTACCTGTTTCCAGTTCCGGTCACATGGTAATGCTGGAGAAATTTCTTAACTATAATCCAGAAGGAGCCACCCTTGAAATAATATTACATCTTGCAACACTGCTGGCAGTTACAGTATTTTTCAATAAAAAACTCCTTTCTCTATTTACCTTAAAAGGAAAAGACCGCAACCCGCTTCTTCTAATTTTAATAGGTACAATCCCTGCTGGAATTATCGGGGTACTTTTTAATGATAAGATAGAGAAAGTGTTTGATGAAACTTCCTATTTACCTTTAACGTTTCTTTTAAACGGTTTAATCCTGCTGTCATTCTATATTGGTGATAAACGAGTAAAAAGAGAGACAAACAATTCTCCTCTCAAGTCATTTCTCATAGGTATCGGTCAGAGCCTTGCTATTCTGCCCGGTATATCACGGTCTGGAACTACGATTACAGTCTCACGCTGGTTAGCTCTTTCAAGAGAAGAAGCCTTTAATTACTCCTTCTATTTGCTATTCCCTGCAGTTTTGGGTGCACTTGCACTCAAGATTAAACATATTAGTGCTCTCATCTTTACCCCTTTATACGTTTTCGGGTTCACGGTTTCCTTTATATTCGGAGTTGTTTCACTGTTTTTACTTAAGAAAATGGTTGTACAAGGCAGACTTTATCTTTTTGGGATTTATACAATTTTGCTCTCCATACTATTGTTAACTACTTGACCGTTGGTGTGGTTAGTTGTAAAATTTATAGGAACAAAAAATAAGGAGGTTATAACATGCAAGGGTTAGTCGGCTATTTCCACAGAGGTGGCTCCATGATGTGGGGGCTTCTCATACTCGCCATTCTTGGCTTAGCCATAATTCTGGAGAGACTTTATTCTCTCTTTATAAAACTCAGAGGTAATCCAAAAGTGATCGTAAAGGAGATTACCAATATTATTGAAAACCAGGGCATAGATGCTGCCATTGAGTATCTTACAGGCATAAAAAGTCCTGTGGCAAAGATATTTATCGCGGGGCTTGAAAAGGCAGACAAGGGAAGAGCAGTTGTTGAAGAGGCAATGGCACGTGCTGCAAGCACAGAATTTGCATTCCTTGATAGAGGAATGATATACCTCACAGCAACAGCCACGCTTGCGCCAATACTTGGATTCCTTGGAACGGTTACAGGAATGATCAAGGCCTTCTCCGCAATTGCAGCAGCTGGTGAAGTTGAGCCGACACTTGTGGCGTCAGGTATTTCAGAAGCATTGATAACAACTGCCACAGGTCTTATCATAGCAGCACCTGTTGCTCTCTTTTACTCCATATTTGCAGATAGAATCAACAACTATACCAGAAACACAGACGAAGCCATAGATATGCTTGTTGAGTACCTCCTTGAAAGTGGTGTTCTTGAAGAAGAACTGTAAGGAGGTATACCTTGGGAGTACTACCTAAGAGAAAACCGCCAGAAGAGGCGGAGATACCGACGGCATCAATGGCTGACATCGCCTTCCTTCTTATAATATTCTTTATGGTTACCACTGTTTTTGCAAGAGACAAAGGTCTTAAAATGCTTCTTCCAGAAAAGCAGAGTGAGACCGTGAAAATTAAGTCCAAGAAGATAATTGATATTTCCATTAACGATGCAGGACAGATTTTCTTCAATGATACACCAGTGCAGAATCAGATGGAGTTAAAACAGAAAATAGAGGAAGAGATAAAGAAAGACCCCAAAAAGATTGTACTTATAAAAACGAATGTTGAGGCTCCGTATAATAGGATGATAGAGGTGCTTGATATAGTAAAGCAGTTAAAGGTTAAAGCGGTCGCTCTTAAGTCCATTAGACCTGAGGGATAGGAGGTTAACATGGCAAGAAGGAAACAGAGAAGAAAGGAAGGCAAGGTTGCAATACCAACCGCTTCAATGTCAGATATTGCCTTTTTGCTCCTTATTTTTTTCATGGTTTCAACCACATTTAGAAAAGAGGTGGGTTTAAAGGTAATTTTACCTGAAGCGAGAGCTACAGAAAAGCTGACGAGAACACGGGATATATCCCATGTGTATATAGGCAAGGATGGTAAAATATCAGTAGATGATAAGATCGTATCTCCAGATATATTAAAAATTGCTTATGCCAGGAAGGTGGAAGAAAAACCGGAACTCATAGTATCAATAAAAGCGGACAAAAATGTGAAGTACGACTACATTGATAAAGTAATAGAAGCACTACGAGAAGCCAAAGCCCTTCGTGTAGTATTTGCCACTAATTATAAAAAATAAGAGGGGGTGATGTATATGGCCGATGACAAAAAAATCAAAAAAGGACAGGCAGTAAAGGCCTACGACCCTGAGCTTGAATATGCTACAGACCTTGAGAAAGCTATAGGTGTGGCTTTACTGTTTTTCATCGTTATTTTCCTTACTGTAAGACATATGGAGATAAAAGCATATACACCGAAAACAGAAACAGTCACACAGGTAGAAGAGATTAACCTTGAGGCCCAGATAGAAGAACCGCCACCACCACAAACAAAGCCTCAGGTTCCCAAACAAATAGAAGAAGCGACGACCCCAGAGGAGGAAGAATCGGCAGCAGAAGATACTATAGATATTGGACCCACAACATTCAATGAAGCAGAATTACCACCACCGCCGCAGGAAGACAGTGTATATGAATTCTATATGGTTCAGCAAAAACCCCAGATTATAAAGAGGGTTTTACCAGAATATCCAGAACTTGCAAGAAAAGCAGGTCTTGAAGGTAAGGTAATTGTTGAGATAATTGTGGGCAAGGACGGGCATGTTAAGAGTGCCCGTGTCCTCAAATCTGACAATGAAATATTTAATCAGGCTGCTTTGAATGCTGTAAAGCAGTATGTGTTCAAGCCAGCAATGCAGAACGATAGACCCGTCAGCGTTCGGGTCATTCAGCCAATAGTGTTTAGTCTGGAAAGATAAGGAGGTTGCCTATGCTAAAATGGCGCTATATGGTAAGCGTTGTGCTCGGCATAGCATTTACAGGAATGCTTTATGCTGGCACAACAGGTAAGATTGTAGGTAAAGTGGTGGATAAACAGACCGGTGAAGCCCTTCCCGGGGCTGGTGTGATTATACAGGAAACCGGTCAGGGAACTGCCACAGACTTAGATGGATCTTTTGTCATAATAAATGTACCGCCAGGAACATATACACTTAAGGCTTCATATGTTGGCTACAGAGATATGGTAGTAAAAAATGTGAATGTAGATGCTGATAGAACTACAGAAGTAAATTTCTATCTGTTGCCAGCAGCATTTCAAGAATCAACTGTAGTGGTGACCGCAAAGCCTAAAGCTATCAAGAAAGATCTAACCTCAAGCAGGACAATTACCACTGCCAAAGATATTCAAAATCTGCCCGCAACTGAAGTTACTGATGTGATAGCCAGACAGGCTGGTGTTTCAATTAGAGAAGGAGAATTGCATATAAGGGGTGGAAGGCCAGGAGAGGTAAGCTTTTCGGTGGATGGTATTGAAACTAAGGACCCATACAACAATTTTTCAACTTCTATTGTTCCGCTATTGGCTATGCAAGAAGCTTCGGTTGAAAGAGGAGGATTTGATGTGGATCAGGGCTCAGCTTCTTCAGGTGCTATTCAAATAATTACAAAAGAAGGTGGCGAAAAATATGAGATTAGTCTGATGCCCTACACTAATGATTTTTCTATATTTGGAGACAAGATATATGGTTTTTTAGATGAGAATAAGGGGGATCCATATCTTGACTTTCTTTTAGGGAAAAACACAGATTTTAAGAGTCCATTAAATAGGCACAGAACTCAGAATAAAACTTTTGAGTTTAGTGTTGGAGGGCCGTTTATACCTACATTTAGAAAAGGTCCTCGCTTTTATGTATCAGGAGTTATTTCTAAATATAAAGGAACATTTCCTGTTTCATTTGATCCTGGATTTTATAATATTGAAAATAATTACCAGTGGAAATTTACTTTACCGTTGAAAAATTTCAAGATATTTACAAGTGGTATATACAGGTATAGGCGTTTTAAGACATACTCAGCACCGTGGCGTCTGGCTTTGGATAACGGTGACATTACCTCGGAAAAAATACTTCAGGGGTCTTTTGGTATAAACTATATACCTAACTCTAAGCAATATGTAGAATTGAGGGTTGGTTATTTTGGTAGGGAATTAACCGATAATGTAATTGAAGATGCTGACAGGGATGGGATTGACGACTTTGCTGATAGGAATAAAAATGGTTTTGTAGAGGTAGACATTGATTATTTTAGAGATTCTCTGGGTAATTTTATAAATATTGATTCTGTTTTTCCTGGGGCAAAAGTTTACGAAGATAAAGGCTATGTAGAATTACCTTATTACTGGTGGGAGTCAGTTGTTCAAAATTTGTATCCTTCTTTAGGTAGCGGCCCTCAGTGGTGGAGTACGGATAGTAGTTATGCTTATTTTCCTTACAATAGATTCGCATGGGGGCAGAGGTCTAATAATGATATCAATGTAGTGGAAGTTAGAATGCAGGATGGGAGTATTGATACTTTAATAGAAATGAGTGGAACATATTACCAGTTTCCATTTATTCCAGATATGTTAAAAATGCGTAACAGGATTGTTCATAATATTGAAGATTCAATGGTAATAGATACTATCTTATCGGTTGGGAATTTGTATCTTCCCGATCCTCATACTTATCCTCGCAGTCAGTGGTATACTGGTAGATCAAGTACGCAAAGTTTTCTATTGAAGTACACTGGGCAGGTTAGTAAATATCATGAATTACTCGCAGGTATTGAGTATAAAAGACTATATGTAATGCGTTATGGAGCTGATTATGCTTCAGGTGGAAACATTTACATGACGCTTGTCAACAGCAATTTTACAGAAAGACCAGGAGATACACTGGATAATTTTGTAAAATGGTTAAGAAATCATCCAATCAAGCCCTATCAAATGGCTGCCTATATAAGGGATAAAGTAGAGGTAGAAGGCATGGTAGCCAAATTTGGATTAAGATTTGATTACTTTTACTCAGGTGGATATTCCATTTCGGATTCTACTAATCCGTTTGAAAACGATCCTCAATGGCTTTCAATAAGGAGGATCAAGAACCCCAAAAAAGCACAAGGAAAGTGGCATATAAGTCCGAGGATAGGGATTTCCTTCCCAGTGAGTGATAGGGATGTTTTACACTTTACCTATGGGCACTACATGCAACCCCCACAATTAAGCCAATTAATCGGTAACTATGTATTTTCCGGGGCCTTCCCTATCATAGGTAATGCTAATCTTGATCCAGAACTTACAATTTCATATGAATTTGGGGTAAAACATGCTTTTAATGAGTACACATTAATTGATGCTTCTGCCTATTATAAGGACATTAAAAATTGGGCAAGATTAAAGATGATACATTATGGAATAACCGGAAATTATTCTACTTATGTGAACGAAGACTATGGTGATGTTAGAGGTATTGAAGTTAGCTTTTCTAAGAGACCTGGAGGAGGCATTTTGCCGTATCTGGGGTTAAATGTAAATTATACCTTCCAGGTTGCTCTCGGTACATTTTCTTCTCCGTTTGATGCATATGATTGGGCATGGCGTGGTTACCCTATGCCACCTCATGAATCTCCCTTGGACTGGGATCAGAGACACAGCTTGCAGACTGATTTAAGTTTCATTGTTCCAAGAGGGAAGGCTCTATTTGGAGGAATTGATGATTGGGGTATTACAGTAGACCATCAGTACGGTAGTGGATTTCCATATACACCGCCGATAAAAACTGTTAGAGAAGCCATAGAAAATATTAATGCGGCTCGATATCCTTCTACACAGAATACTAACCTGAGACTATATAAAAATTTCAGATTTAGCAAAGGGAAGGTATTTCTCAGATTTTTTGTGGATGTTAATAATTTGTTTAATCGTAAGGATCTTATTAGCGCAGCAAATATTGACTGGTACGTATTTTTCCATAATCCAGAAGGCGAGACACGTGACCCAAGAGTATGGTCAAGTAGAAGGAGAACAAGATTGGGTATGCTTTTGCAGATAAAAGGATTTTAAAGGAGGTCGCAAATGTTACGTAAGCACGTGATATTTTTTGGAATCCTGCTTTTTAGCCAGTCTCTAATGGCAAGGTCACTATATTACAGCTCCAAGGTCAAAAACAGAATAATGGGTACTAAAGATGCCGGTAATTTGATAGTGAATCAAACACAGGGCGGAGTATGGAACTATATCTCCAATTATGGATCTTTAGGAGGAGAATTTGGTAGCGGCTATTGGGGACTTTCATGGCCAGGTGGTGCTGCAGTTAACAACTACTATTTATGGGGCAGTTATTTCACGGTAGGAGTTAAGGTGGGAGGTGTGCCTTATGTAACAAATCATAACTATCCCATGGGAGAATGGAGTCCATGTCCAGATTTTCAAACTATAACTGGCCCTGGTAAGTCCCCCTTTGATGTGGTAACTTGTTTCCAGGACGAAAAGGACAATAATGATAGAAATTCAGGAGGAAGGCATACTGGCATTAGAGTTATAATCAGGAGTATGCAGTGGCCGAACTATCCTTTTAACGATTTTATTGCATATGAGATCTATATTACATATGATCCATCACAGTGTGATATAAATGGCCATAGTAATGTTCTTGATAGTTTGTATGTGGGGCAATGGTATGATTGCGATGTTTCCGGTATAGACCAGTCAAATCCACACATTGACGATATGGTATCTTTTGATGGTTGGACCGGACATGAATGGGATAATCTACAGATTCTACCTCCGATAGGGGACTCAGGCACGGTATTATCTGATACTTTTATTCCTATTCCAGATGGAGTACCGGATAATTATGTGATTTGGGGAGACGAGCCTGGTGAGATAGTACTTGATACACTTCATGCAGTTGATTATACTAGCCCGGTTACATCGCAAACTTATAAAGTTTATATTTTCCCACGAGGAGCTTCTTATATGTATGATGGAGATGACCCAGCAAATCCTGGCGATGATACAGGTGAGGGTGGTGCAGCGGCAGGTTACGTGGGAGGAGCATGGATTTATGCCCCACTTGATAAGTTAGAAATTCAGGATGCTGACTCAGTTATAGATGTGGGAAGTGGTAAGTATTTCGTTCGTCCTTGGTCGCACCAGTGGTGGAACTGGGAGCATGACCCGGCAACAGATGAGGATATTTATAATTATCTTGCGGGTCGTAGTACGGCAACTCAGTATTACAGATTTGCTCCTCTTCCATATAATCTCGGACAATCTGTGTTTGACTATAGATTTCTCAATACTATTGGACCATTTAGGATTGAAGCAGGTGATACTCTAAAACTTGTCTGGGTAGCAGGTGTAGGTCAGGGACTTAATGGCGGTGTTGATGAATATTGGGGAAGAGGATATTTGCATGGATTAAGAGGCATAATAGATAGAGCCTTCTATGCATACTATGCCGGCTCTCGTCATAGTGATCCTTTAACTCCTTCAGATCCCGATCAAGATATACACTGGAAAATTCCCGTTCCGCCTGTTGCTCCAACTCTACAATATTCTGTTTCTCCGGAAGGAGTTACATTGTTATGGGATAATAAGTCTGAAATAACTCCGGATCCTCTAAAAGGAGTAGTTGATGTGCAAGGATACAGGGTATATAGAGCCAAATTCCAACCGCTGGGATGGGAATTACTTGCTGATCTACCTAAAAATTCAGATGGAACGTTTATTCATACCTTTGTTGATACCACTGTCATTCCGGGATTTCCATACTTTTATGCAGTGACTGCATATGATAATGATACTTCCCCTAATGGAATAATAGGTCTCGAAAGCAGTAAGAGTAATTACAAGAAGGACGACAAAGGTAATCCTCTTGCTATCACGAAACCTACTCATACGGGAACATTGAAGGATGTCGTTGTTGTGCCTAACCCATATTACGGTAATGCAGTCTGGACAGCACATAATGAAATAGCAGATAGAATAGAATTTCAGAATCTCCCCCGATCATGTGCGATAACGATTTATACTTTAAATGGGCATAAAATAATAACGCTTTATAATACAGAAGGGTCGGGTTCAATATCATGGAATTTACTCTCGGAGGAAGGGATGAAAGTAGCGACAGGAACCTACATTTACAAGATTACCACACCAGATGGTGAGAGCAAGATAGGGAAGTTCATGATACTCAGGTAATAAAGGAGGGATATAATGAATATATTTGTTTTTTTGCTTGTTGCGCAGGTTAGTAAGGTGGGAGTAGCCAGTTCAACGTTTTTATCGTTGAACTATGATCCGGTGTCAGCTGCGATGGGAGGAGCCTATACAGCAGTTGCCGAGTCTCCACTATCTGGTTTAACAAATCCGGCAGGTATATCCAACTTAAAGAGTAAATATACCTTTTGCGTCTCCAGTATGCGCTGGATGGATATTGGAGAGTTTCCTATAGTAGGTGCTGTAATAAATATGAGAAATAGGGGAAATTTAGGGATTTATCTTGCGGGGTCTTATCTTGGAAATATGCCAGAAACTAAGGTAACGGAGAATGGTATAGTTTATACAGGCAAGGACCTCAGTTATAAGACATTTATGATGAATGTTACATATGCCAAGTACTATACCGATAAGTTTTCAGCAGGGTTCTCTATAAAATTATTCCATGAGGATTATGGGGGTTATGTTGGTACAAATAATGTTGCCATAGACATAGGAAGTTTCTACTGGACTGGTTTTAAAAGTTTACGAATTGGACTTGTGATCAAAAATTTAGGACCGGATTCTAAACCTCGTGGTTCTTATAATTTTTATACAATAGGGCAGGGAGGTAGCATTGAATCTCATAAAGAGCAATTTAAAGGTTATCCTCTGCCCATGTCTTTTGAAATGGGAGCTGCTATGGAAGTTATAGAAAATCTAAATTACAAACTAACTCTTAGTTTGGAAGCTATTCACCCAAATGATTACTATGAAGGCCTAAGTGTAGGAGCCGATTTTAAATTGCTACACTTATTTAATTTACGTGGGGGATACATGTACAATCAGGGAGAACAGAAATTTGCTGCTGGGTTTGGTATAAATATACGTGGCGGCTTGGGGCTTGATTATTCATATACATATATGAATACGCTTCCTCCAAAGCATAGAATACAGATTTATTATAACATGTAAGGAGGGAATTATGTTGTCTATAATATTAGCGTTTTTTATGTCTATAGGTGATACATCTTATGCTCCTCTTTTTAGGGTTGGTATCAGTCTGGAGGAGCACATTTCACCTGTTGTGTCTGTAGCAGAGGGAGAACATTATAATTTGTATATTCCCTATTCTACTGAGCATGGTATAATAGCGGCTGTGAATCCCGTACAAGAGAGACTATATGTTGTAGCAAAAAACAGTGGCCTATATTATACTTCTGAGCTTTCTTCAGGAAAGTGGGAGTCTGAGGCTATCCTAAGAAAGTTTTTGGGAACAAGTGAAAGAGTAAATTCTACTAATGGTATAGTATTTATTAAGAAAACACCAGTGGTGAGAAGTGTGTGGTATATATATGGCTCATATGGCATTATCAGAATGATAAGCAACGTACCGAATATTGGTAAGATGATTTTGTATCTTGAAGACGTTCCAATAAACTACCTTGTTGCAATTCCTGGATCCGATACATCAATAATAGCAATTTCAAATGATACTATAATGGAAGTTTCATTTGTCTCGTCTGATTCTGCAGAAGTTAGAATTATAGATACAATTAATGGTGCTTATAAATTATGGTCTACCAGTTCCTCCGTTTTTGCAGCAGGAGACTCAGGACTTTATAGAGTATATCCTGTTTATGATAACAGCCCGTTATATACTGGTAAAGTGAACTCATTAGTGGAGAGAGCAGGTGTGCTTTATAGCGCCACAGAAGAGGGTGTTCTCAAAAGTTCAGATGGTGGAAGCACTTGGGAACAATATTTATTTGATGGCAAGCCTATAGAAATGTTGGGCCTGCGTGAAGACACGCTCATTATTGTTCCTGAGAGTGATAGTGCTGTGTATTACAATCTTTCTTCATCAAGTTCCTATAATGTTTATGCTATATGGCCAAAGTATTTTTATAAAATTGGAGCCACTAAGGTATATCAGATTCTTACTGTTAATGATGAATATTTAACTTTTGCAACTGATGTGGGCCCTTTTATACCGGTAAATGGTAAACTTATGAACATGGCCGGAGGCACTCCTGATAAACTGTATTTTGATAATGTTTCTACTTTTGTTGTTGATACATTCATTTCTCTGTTTAATAGCTTCTCTGATTCAGTTTATAAAAAGTTACAACCAATAATTAGTGATTATGGGCTTAGTTTACCCCAAAAGATAAATGTATTGATCTATCCCATTAAGCAGTTTGTTGATAATCAGAATAACTTTGTTGTTGATTATCTACCTTTCTATGGTTATGCACAAACGTCTAATATTGACAGTATATTGACTAACATCGTGGGAATTAACGCTCAGCCTGAATTTCAACCTACATGGCCATGGGTCTCGTATTTAGATCTTACACCGGATCTTCAGAAAACCATACTGGCTTATAATTTTGCTAAACTCTCGGTTATGATTAAATTACCCAATGAAAGGCAACCTCTGATAACTGCAATAGCAGAGTATCTAACACAGAAGGCTGGCTATAACCTCACCAAGGGGTTTGTGGTGGATAATATTGAATTTGAGACTAATTATAATCAACCTCTTCTATCAGGTTCACAGCATCATCCGGATGCGCTTGATGTAAGAGAGGTAGATAGAGAGAGGCTATTCTATTTCATAGAGTTTTTATCAGAATACCTTGGTGATGATGTAATTCGTAGACTTATTTCTTTGCCAGAAACTTATACGGGATACAACAGGCTGGAAATGGCTCTGGATACAATTTCACTGTCAGAGTGTCTCAACAATTGGGCGATTAAAAATGTGATGGGGCGATATCAGGTCGATTCTACATTTAAGGTGGTTCCTTCAAGTGCTCCTATCGTGCAACCTTTGTATAATTACGCAACTTTTTATTTGAGTATTGATTCTAACAGGGAATACTCTATGGATATATCAAATGATATCCCGGCGGAGGATTTTTATGTAGGGTTGGTGCAAGATACGACGTATCATAAAATTGTATTCACAGATACCACAAGAAATTATAAAAGATTTTCTTCTTCCACTTCAAATAGAGTGGTTGTGCTTACCAATTCAACGCCTAATATTTACTATGTATCTTTCTCTGAAGATATTATCCCACCAGACACGCCCAGATTATATATTATTCAGAATCCAGGTTTTGTCGCTACAGCTGATTTTTATATCTACGGTTCAGAGGAGTTATATAATGATGTTGGGAATGATATTAATGTAAGAGTTCCAGAAATATTGTTCGAGTCTGAGGACACTACATATACTTACAAACTCAACTATTTTACTTATGGAGATAGCTCTTACGTATATCGACTCCATAGCTATTTTCCTATTATGGGAAATTTCCTTGTAAAAGCAAGGGCACAAGATGTATATGGCAATGAGATTATTACAAAAGGTTATCCAATTTCTATATTTACCATTGAGGGCTCTGGTAAATATGTTCTTTTCAATGGGAGAGTAGTACTTCATATTCCCGAACTTCTTAATCCCAAAGGTATCAAACTTGTCTGTACTTATAATACTACAAGTGATGAGGTATCTTTTACCTTGGGCTCAAATAGTATAAAATTCAGCGAAAAAGTGAAATTGTCAATTAAAGTACCGCGGAAATGGCAATATGTTAACGTTTTCAGATGGGAAAATGGAACATGGAACAAAATCGAGACTGTTGTAAACAAGGATGGTGTTGCAAATGTTTTTGTAAAGACACTTGGAACATTTAAGGTTAAGAAAAGTATGGAACATTTTGCAGAAGATAATCCAGTTACCGAGGCAGGTATATATATAAATGGAATTTCTACGAGTAAACTCTCGTTCACAGTTTCTGTTGAGAGCGGATTTTCGAGTGGGAAAGTTATGCTTTTTGACGCATCGGGAAGAATGGTTAAAAGATGGAATATGTTACCCCATAAACACATGCAGAAATTTGAATACTCTGTCAGCTCTAAGGGAGTTTACTATATAGTGGTGGATATTGATGGTAAGGTATATAATAAGAGAGCTGTGGTAGTAAGGTAAGGGAGGGATACCAATGAGAAGTAGATTCTTACTTATTGTTGGATTGATAGCCTTCATTTATGCCTCTGGCTGTTCAACCAAAAATATAGAAGTTCCAGAGGCGAAGGATTATGATGAAACTTTAAAACTTGCATGGTCAGATTACGATAATTTCAATTTTGAAAATGCATTAGGAAGATTTGATACGGTTGTTAACTATGATGTAAGTTATTCTTATGCACTGCTTGGCTTGGGCTGGACATATGGGCAGATGGGACAAAAAGATGAAGCTATATCTTATCTTAATCTCACAGTAACATCTCTCACAAATACACCACCTATTAGACCTGTTTTCAAATGGCATCCTCCTATAGCTAATGTTTCGCTTATCACTCCGTTCTTTGATACTACTTTACAATTGGTTGAGATAAAAGTACCTGATGAATACAGACCTATACTCGGGCTTCTTAAATTTCATATTGTGGGGGACGTGAGGAACTGGAAACTCTACTATTTTACAGATTCCACGCTGGCTTTGAAACCGGAGTATCTTGATTCTACAGAATATCCATCTTTGTTTGACAGTTTGTATATTGATTTCTTAACTTTGAATGCCGATGCATATGACTCTATTTTGTATAGTGCTTATGCAGGATTATCGTCAGCATACTCAATGTCAGAGAATTATACAAACTCAATATCAGCAGCTCTTGTTGTTCTAAAACTTAAGCCAGATTTTGAATTCTCTCACTACCCGTTTACCAGAGCACGAGATATTGCTATCAATCTCGCTTCAGATTACTTATCTTATGGATTGAACTTTAATGCCGTTAGTATTCTTGAGTCGCTTGACAGTACATGGTCGTTTGACTATAATAATATCAAGTTGTATTCAGTCAAAGGAATGGAAGAGATATTGAAAGAAATAAATAAACTAAAGGGGCTTAGCAAATAATAAGGGAAAGGGGTTATATGCACCCCCTTTCTCAGATAAAAAGACATTAATAAAAAAGGAGGTAAGCATGTACAAAAAAGTGGTAGTAATGCTCAGCATGATAGCTCTATCATGGGCAAATATCAGAGTCAACTTCAACCCGGATAAATACTACAATAGACCTGAACCCAATAAAAAGGCAGAGATTGAAATGACCACTTCCCCTACTAAAGCAATCACTCTTATGGAGCTTTATACCGACTCAGCGGCGAACCAATATGGAATGTGGTCACAATATCAGAATCCTGTAAATATTCTTGGTGATACAATACTATTTGTTAACAGAGCTTTGTCTGATTCTCTCTCTGGTAGTGGCTTTATCACCGCAGCGTGGTCCGTAGATGGGGGAATTACATGGTCAGTAGCAAGAGACATTAATGTTATTGCTGGAGTTGCGGATCAGGGTGGAAGGTATCCGTCTGCACTACCAACTCCGCTCGGACCTGTTGCCACATTTCCTGAACTTACAGGAGGCAATTGGGGGTATATGGTTGCATTAACGGGGATATACGATGACCCATCAACATGGTATGGAGAAAATGGTGGCAATCAGGGAGTCCACAAGAATGTTTCTGTGTATGTTCCGGAGTTAAATGCAGCATTTTGTGTAGGAGCAAGTGCATCAGGCGGTTTGCTGTATGGTATTTATGATATAACTAACGGATATTACACCACATCCCCTACGGCTGTATCTGATATTGCAGATCTTATGGGACTTGATTATGCAGCTGGTTTTGTCCATATGATTGGTTTAGGTAATAATTTTGAACTTCTTGACGTAAAGTATGATGTTAATAATGCTACTTTCGCTGTTGATACACTTTCACAGAGTATACCAGGCTATATTTTACCGTCTGGTGATACTCTTAATTCTATTGGTTGGTATGACGCAGCTGTACTCAGTGATGGTACACCAATTATTGCTGTTGGTCTTGTAACCGATACTATTGGTAAACCGATACTGAAACAGTATGAAAGTAGAGCAATTGTTATTATAAGACCAGATACAACTTTTCTTGCATATGTGGATACAACTTCAGATGGCTCAGGCTTTGTATATTATACACAACTTTCTGTAGATAAGACAAACAATGCTGTACTTCTTGCTTACGAGAAGATGACAACTCTGATAGATTCAGCGTATACGGATACTATACCTTGGGGTATTTATGATATTGTAGGTAAAGTTTCAACTGATGGAGGATATACCTGGTCAGATGAGATAAACTTTACTAATACTCCTGATATTAGCGAACAGATGTTTCAGCTTGCAAGAAGCTTTAAATTTACTGCTTCTGATACAATGGCCGCAGTATTTGTATACGCAACGCCACGTGGTACATCAGATCAGAATTATGACCTTATGTATGATGTGGCAGCTGTTAATGGGGCAACCAGCGTCTACTATCACTTGGTTTCCACTGGAGTCCTGGCAGCAGTGAGTGAGAGAAGGATAGGAATAACCAAAACATTCACCCTTACAAGTAATGTGGTAAAGAATGCTCTCACCATAAACGCAAACCGTGAAATTACAGGTAACCTGAAAGTTGTTGATCCAACGGGTAGAGTTGTGAAAAATATCCCCGTAAAGTTAAAGTCAGGTAGGAATACCATATCACTAAATGGAATTCAGTCAGGAGTCTACTTCATAAATCTGAACTCTCAGGTGGAGAGGATTCTTATAGAAAAGTGATGTACGATAAAGTAAATATTTTCCTTAAGGGGAGCAGCAAAAATGCTCCCCTTTTTTTGTATATTACATAAATAAGGGGGAGAATATGTTTATTGTTTTTTTTCTGCTTTCACAGCTTTATGCAAGGGACCATCTTTTAGTTAAATTTGATGACAATGTTATACAAGGCATACAAAAGTTCCTTGTGTCAAAGTGGCAGAATGGTGCGCTGGTATATTATGTACCGGAAAGAGTGAAAAGTAGCTTTATCGATAAAAATTTCGTCTTACAAATCAGGAGATTAATTACTGGTAAGTTTACTCCTGGTAAAGATAACATTTCTGAACTTGATAAGTGGTATATAGTCACCATAGATACTTCAATGATAAGTATTGATGAAGCTTACTCATACTTGAAACATGATAAGAATGTTGTATGTGTAGAATATGATTACCTCTACCCAGTTTCAAACGTTCCTGATGACCCATATGTTGTAAATGACTATTACTCAGGTCAATGGTATCTATTTAAGATTGAGGCTCTTAAAGCATGGAATTATACTGAAGGTGATTCTACAATATTTGTCGGTGCTGTTGATAGTGGTGTGGATTTTGATCATGAAGATATTGTTGATAATCTATACATTAATCCTGGAGAAGACATAAATCATAATGGTAGATTTGATGTGAGTGATATAAATGGTTCAGATGATGATGGAGATGGTTATGTCGACAATATTATAGGCTGGGATTTTATGAGTAATGATTGGGATCCTACCCCGGATGGAAGTGAAGGCTCTGAACATGGTACACATGTATTTGGAATAGCATCAGCCTCTACTAATAATGGGTTAGGTATTGCTGGGATTGGCTGGAAAGTTAAAGGTATGGCTTTTAGGTGCGGAACTGGTCAATATATATATATATCTGCTGCTGTCAATGCGATACATTATGCCGCTGATAGAGGAGTTAAAGTTCTTAATTTTTCTTGGGGAGGATACGATTATAATCAAAGTGTTGTCGATGCTGTAAATTATGCTTTTGACCATGGTGTAGTAATGACAGCGGCTGCTAGTAATGACGCAATTGGCTATGCTGCTTATCCAGCTGGGTATAACCATGTGATAGGTGTGGGTGCTACTGACCTGAATGATCATAAAACGGATTTTTCCAATTATGGGCCTGGAGTTGACATAATGGCACCCGGTTCTAATATAATTTCTACCTTACCAAATGATGCTTACGGGGCTCTCGATGGAACGTCAATGGCCGCTCCTGTAGTTATGGGTGTTGCGGCGCTTGTGCGATCATTGAAACCAGAATTCTCTCCTGCTGATGTTGAATCCGTACTAATTTGGTCTGCTGACCCAATAGATTCTGTAAACCCCGATTCTTTATGGGGTAAATTGGGTGCAGGCAGAGTAGATGCCTATAAAGCCCTCTCACTCCTTGTTAAATCCGATATTTCAGTAATTGGAGACAGTATCGTGGACGGTAACGATGGCCAACCATCTATGGGAGAAACTGTTGAGATTTATCCTTTACTTAGTAATAAACTTCATTGGCAAGATGCCTCCGATATTACTATAAAAATAGATAGTGTATTCCCTAACGGATACGTGATAGTAGAGGATAGTGTTGCAAGGCTATCAAGTTTACCAGACGGAGAAGAACAATATTGCACTGATCCATTTGTTGTTTCAATTATAGATACTCATTCATTATATATAAAATTTCATCTTACTATTACTTCAACCCCAGAAAACTTTAAAACCCACACTACACATGAAATCTTAATAAATTATCCTTATGTGCTTATTGTGGATGATAATCATTATAATGAACCTTACAAAAACTTTTCACATTATTATGAAAGTGCTTTAAAGGCGTTGAATATTGGTTATGAGAAAATAAGTACACCCTTAATTCATTCTCTCAGGTTCGACAGCATAAAATATGTTATATGGTTTACGTCAGATGACTCCACCGAAGTATTGACACAGGATGAAAAGGATAGTATAATTTCTTTTCTTAATGCTGGAGGTAATATTATTCTCTCGTCTCAATATGTATGTGAGAAAGATACGGATTTTATTTTACAGTATTTTGGTGATAGTGTAGGGGACCTTGCTATACCACAAAGATACATCAGGTCAGATAGTTTAGCTCTCGCGGATGGCATAATAGATACTCTTTCCTTTAGGATAACGGGAAGTGGCGGAGCGGATAATGATTATTCTATAGACAAGTTGATCCCTGTTTATTCAAGAGGTATTTTCCACTATGTATTGCCAACGGGGTCTGGATATTATGGCGAGGCTGCCACCTTCTATACTAACGGAACTTTTAAGTCCATTTTGATTCCATGGCCAATTGAGGCGATAGATGATAATGCAGCAGGAAAAAACACAAGGTCTGATGTACTTAGGACTCTACTTAACTTGCTTGGCATGAATATTTCCAAAGTGAAGGAGAACAGGAGCTCTAAAAACTCATGGTCTAAGGATAAGATTAGACCATTTTATGTTATTTTTTCAGATGGTCTTTCGGCTATGTTATCACAATCTATTTTTCTTAATAATAGCAACTTCAAAGTTTATGGAGTAGATGGTACATTTATAGCTCAGGCTCGATTACACAGGAATAAAATGATTTTTTCCAGGAGACTGAGGAGAGGTGTGTATTATATTGTGCCTTCTAAATCTGATGAACCAATTGTGAGGCTTCTGGTGCATTAAATGGACTGAACTATAATGGTTTAGACACTGGTATCTCAACAATTTTCTTTTCATAAAAGCGGGTCTTTTAAGACCCGCTTTTTTAGCTATGGATGTTATACAGTTAATTAGGGCTATTGTTATGTACTTTTTTTATTCTTATATCTCTGATTATTTTGAGGTATTCATTCAGACTATCTTTAAATATTCTACATCCTTTGTTATTTGTGTTAAAATAGACTTTTGTGCACCCTCCCCCACATATAGGTAACATCGGGCATGTTTTACATTCTTCAAAAGTTCCTGTATATCTAAAAGGATCTTTTGTCATCCATTTAACGTAAGATGGTAGGTCGGTTATCAAAATATTCCCTTCATTGTCCAATTCTCCTATTACATTCATTATAACAGGACATTTGGCTATTTTGCTATCTGGTAAAATTATGTAACTACCTTCGGCTTCTGCTCCACAATTGACATAGGAAGGCTTTAAAGAGAATTGAAGGTTATATCCAAGGTCTAAAGCAAATTTTGAGATTTCAAGTAGCATGTAAGTGTCCTTAAGAGGAGAAAGAAGAAAGTTGTCCATGTTAAGTATATAATTAGCGGGGCTTTCTTTTTCTCCTCCTCCTGCTACCATAGCAAAATATATTTTAACAGTGCTTTTCAATTCTTCTGGAAAAGAGTTTTCTAACCAGTCCTTGATGATTGGTAAATTTTCATGGGTCAGATTTACCCTGATAGTTATAAGAGCTTTTTCTTCTTTGAGTATATTAGAATATTCATCAGATATGGAGATTAAATTTGAAATAATTTTATCATAGGTTCCAAGCCCTCCTAATAATGGCCTCAATTTATCGTGCTGTTCCTTGGGACCATCTATGGTAATATCATAACCAGTTATACCTGCATTATAGAGGGCGAAGAAATTCTCTGCAGTTAAGAAGTATCCGTTTGTGGACATATATTGTGTTAAATTTACCTTGTGTTTTTCAGTTATAGATCTTATTTTTGAACTCAAGTCGAGTATTAATGGAATTTCTAACAATGGCTCACCACCGAACCATCCTATAGACAGATTTTTTCTGCCCGGCAATTGTTTCTCCATGAATTTTAAAATACGTTCTATATCTCTCTGCGTCAGTTTTTTATTTTCTTTTTTTTCAAAGCAATAAACACAGTCAAAGTTACAGAGCTTTGTAACAACTAACGTCAGGTTAAGTGTAGTAGTATCAAATTTATTCATCCAGTAAAGATATTTTACTAAATCAAACTCGTTAAGATTTTTGTCCACCAATAACCCATGTTTTATGAGATTGTTAAATATTAAGGGTTTTTCTTTCTGTAAAGTTTCAAGTGAATTTTCGTAAATTTCATATGCATTTTTATCAAGAGCAAGCATTGCATTGCTTAATGTATTGTATAACCATACTTCTGTATCAGTCTCGTCAAATTTGATATTAAAAAATGACCGCTTATATTTCATTTTATCCCTCCGTATAACAATCCAAGTGTTCGGGTGCCCCGCGGTAGCACCCGAGATCATGGTCAGTCTCTACAAAGAAGATCACCTGATGGACAGGTATGGCAGTTGAGTGGACAATATATGGTCATTCTCACAGTCTCTGGCTGGATAGTTCCCTTGTTCAACATTTCTCTATCGATTTTTATCCCTTCGGTTACTACCTTCATCTTTACCCTCCTTTTTATTTTTTGCATCACCTCGAGGTGATGCTTATATTATACATGGGTAGGGGGTATTTTGTCAAGTTTTCGAGTTGCCTCATTAAAAATCTACACAAAAGTTACATCTTTGACTCAAATTAGAATCTCCGCAAGACTTGAAAAATGCATTATTCTCTTCTTTTTTAGGAAGCATCTTCGGTTCTGTAAGATTATTTGTGAGGAATAGCGGTCTCTTTAACAGGCCTTGATAAAGGTGTATACTATATATGCACACATGTGATAAAAGCCATATGAAACGGGATAGTATTGTTATACGATAGGAAAGAGCGCTATGGGACTTTTTCTTATAGGAATAATTGATGAAAATATAATTTTAGGACTCAGGCACCGCTTGGGAATGGATGTATTTATTGTTAAAGAATCAGCCAGAGGGAGCCTTGTAGAGGATGTAGTGAATAATCCAGAAAGTTTTAAAGGCAAAAAGGTATGGCACAGTAGAAAGTTTGTGCTCATGCATAATTTAAGTAATAGTGAAATAAAAAGTGTGCTTTCTGTATTTAAATCACTTGGTCTGAAAGATGTGATTTTTGCCACGACAACTGAAACGTCTCTGAAATGGAAACTTGAAGATTTACTTTTGGAACTTATAAAAGAGGACGAATATTTTAAAAACAGAAAGGCGAATAGTAAATAAAGGGCGTATAGCCGCTTTCTTCGCTTTTGACTGTTTCTGATTGAGGCAGTATAATTTAGCACTACCTGAAGAGGAGGATATTATGCGTGTAAAAACCGGTTTTACAAGAAGAAGAAGACATAAGAAAATAAGAAGACTTGCAAGAGGCTACTTTGGTCAGAAACACTCTACTTTTAAGAAGGCCAAAGAGCAGGTATATAAATCTCTACAGTATGCTTATGCACATCGTAAACAGAAGAAGAGAGAATTCCGCAAACTGTGGATACTAAGGATTAATGCTGCGGTCAGAGAGTACGGACTGAATTATTCTACCTTCATGAATCTTCTTAAGAAGAACAATGTTGAACTCAACAGAAAGGTTCTTGCTGATATGGCTGTGCGGGACAGAGACGCTTTTAAAGCTCTTGTTGAATCTGTCAAGGAATAAAAGTGAATGACGCAGAAAAACTGCGCAGGGAGTTAGAAGAAGAAATACAGTCTGCCTCTTCCCCTGATGATTTTGAAAGAATCAGGGTCAAGTATTTTGGAAAAAAGGGTCTTGTTACTTTAGCTCTTAAATCTCTCAAAGAATTGCCCCTCAAAGAGCGAAAAAGGGTAGGGGCACAGCTTAATGCTCTTAAAAAGGAATATGAAAGAGAGCTAAAAAAGAAGCGGGAAGGGGCAAGGGCCAGATATTCGGCTAAAAAATGGGATTATACGTTTCCTGGCAGGGTGTCAGAGAAAGGTGGTTTTCATCCTCTGTCATTTGTGGAATTACGTATTAGAGAGATTTTTTCCTCGCTTGGTTTTAAGTTCGTAGATGGTCCTTACATTGAGACAGACTATTACAACTTTGAGGCTCTGAATGTCCCCCCACATCATCCTGCTCGTGAAATGCATGATACGTTTTATGTCAAAGGACATGGTAGTATTCTTCTAAGAACCCATACATCACCTGTACAGATAAGAACTATGGAGAAAATGAAACCGCCTATAAGAGTTGGACATATTGGTCGTGTTTTCAGGGTTGACCCTTTTGATGCATCCCATGCACCGGCTTTCACTCAGTTTGAAGGGCTTTATGTGGATAAGGGGGTTACTTTCAAAGACCTAAAAGGCACCATAATGCACTTTATTGAGGAACTTTTTGGAAAGGGAACAGCGGTAAAGTTCCTACCAACGTATTTCCCATTTACCGAACCGAGTGCTGAGGTTTATATGAGATGGAAGGGAGAATGGATGGAGATACTCGGTTGTGGAATGGTTCACCCGAGAGTGCTTAAAAACGTTGGCATTGATCCTGAAGAGTATACTGGGTTCGCTTTTGGTATGGGGGTGGAGAGAATTGCCATGATAAAGTATGGTATTAAAGATATAAGGCTCTTTACGGAAAATAATCTTAAGTTTCTTAAACAGTTTCCATTGTAATCATGAAAGTACTCTATAACTGGCTTAAAGAATACGTTGATGTAAAAGATTCTCCGGATACTCTTGTGGAGGTTTTTACACGCCTTGGTATGGAGGTAGAGGAGAAAAGGGACCTTAAAGAAGGTCTTTCAGGCCTGAAAACAGCAATTATAGAGAGTGTTAAAACGCATCCTGGAAAAACAGGTTACAGTGTTGTTCAGCTTAAATTGAAGGATGGTAATTTAACCTGCGTTTCGGGTTCACCCGGACTTGAAAAAGGAAAGTTTGTGTTTGTTGCTACTCCTGGAACGATTTTACCCAAAGGTAAAGTAGAGAAAAAAGATGTGTATGGTATTGTGTCTGAAGGAAATATTGTTTCTCTTGAGGACCTTGGACTTGAGGATGAATCTTTCAGTGTATTTTTCCCTGAAAACGTTGATCTTGATACTTCACCTGTAGAGTATCTGGGTCTTGATGATGTGCTATACGAACTCTATATTACTCCCAATAGACCTGATCTTCTTGGGTATCTCGGTATTGCAGCTGACCTTGCAGCTTATTATGATGAGAAAGTTCACATTCCACCGTATGGTATAGAGGAATATGAGGATATAGAAATTCCACCTATAAGTATTCTGGATTATGACGGCTGTCCAAGATATACGGGGAGAGTTATCGTAAACGTGAGTGTAAAGGAATCTCCTTTCTGGTTGAGGAGAAAACTTTATCTTTCCGGTGTAAGGCCAATTTCAAATGTTGTTGATGTGACCAACTACGTGCTACTTGAACTTGGCCATCCTCTTCACGCTTTTGACAGAGATAAATTGAGAGATGAGGTTATCATAAGAAGGGCACAGAATAAGGAGCGAATTCTGGCCCTTGATGGAAGGGAGTATGAATTGAGTTCTGAAAATCTGGTGATAGCTGATAGAGAAAGGGCTATTGCCATTGCAGGTATAATTGGCGGTGAAGATACTGCAATAGATGAGGGTACCAAGAATGTATTTCTGGAAAGTGCATACTTTGAACCCAGTGTGGTATCAAGAGGGGTTTTTAGCTTCAATCTCAGAACTGAGTCTGGTATCAGGTTTATGAAGGGTGCAGATGTGTGTATTCCTCCAATGGCTTCAAACAGAGCTGCGAGACTGATAATGGAAATTGCAGGAGGAAGGTCCTCAAAACTTGTTGATATAAAAGGAAAGGTTACAGGAGAGAGGAGTATTAAGGTTAGAATTCAAAGGATATCTGATATACTTGGAGAAAAGGTTGAAAAGGATAGATTGCTTGGTATTCTTGATAGAATGGGCTTCTCTTTTACTGAGAAGGAAGAAGATGTTTATGAGGTTCATATTCCCTCAAGAAGAAGGGATATTGAAGGTGAGCCGGATATTGCTGAAGAATACTTGAGATTCACAGGGTTTGATTCTATTGGTCAGAGATTGCATGTGCCAGATAATATGGCAGGAGACCTGCCCCTTGATAACTGGTTCTACATAAGGAACCTGTTGTCTTCTCAGGGATACTGGGAAGCCCGAACCGTGGAGTTTATCTCTGAAAAGGAACATTCCTGGTTTTCAAGAGAGAAACCTGTTGAACTTGCCAATCCCCTTTCACCAGATATGTCAGTTATGCGTTCATCCCTTATCCCCGGCATTTTGAAGAGCGGTGCACTTAATATAAGGTATGGGAATGAAAATGTAAGATTGTTTGAGCTTGGCCGTGTATTCTTCGGACAGAAGGGGAAAGAGTCGCCGTTTGAAGAGACCATGAGACTTGCAGTGTTTGCGGGAGGGTATTCTGCAAGGACTCTGTATGAAAAAAGGAGACAATTTGACTTTTATGATGTAAAAGGCGTTCTGGATGCTATATCCAGGTATTTTATGATAGATTTCTTGCTTAAAGAGACTGAAAATAAATTACCGGGATTTGCTTTCTCTGTTGATGTTGTGCAGGGTAGCAGGGTGATAGGTATGCTTGGCGAAATATCCCATGAGGTTCTCAAGTTTCTTGAAATTAAGACACCGGTATTTGTTATGGAACTTGATGCTGCTGTGCTTGTTCCATCTCTATACAGATTTAGAGAGTTTTCACGTTATCCGGCAGTTTTCAGGGATATTGCGGTGCTGGTACCGAAAGGCATATTGTTTGGCGAGATAAAAAAGATTATTGAGGATGCAGATGTTCCTTATCTGACACAGGTTGTTCTCGTTGATGTTTTTGAAAACGAAAAGATACTTGGTAATAAGATTAGTTTTACCATATCTCTCAAATTTGAATCCCATGAGTCCACCCTAAAGAGCGAAATTGTGGATGATGCAGTAAGGGTTGTGGTTGACCTTTTAAAAAGACATGGCTATGCGCAGAGAACCTGATATTTTTGAGGAATTTGAAGAGGAGTTTGAAAAATTTCTTCATGAATACAGGGCTATTCAGAGGGAGAAGGAGAGGCTCAGAGAGAAAAATGCAGAGCTTTTGAATAAGTTGCAGGAAATGGAAGTATCTCTTGACAAACTGAGAAAGAGGCTGCAGAATATACTTTGGATGATAAGGGAACTGGAAGAAGGCAGGAAAGGATAAGATGAGTAAAACGCCCAGAGAAAAACTTTATAATAGGTTTGGAGTGAGGTTCGCACCACAGAATGATGAGGAAAAGAGGCTTCTTGGTGAGGTAGAAGAACTTGTGAATGAGTTTTATTATAAGTACGAGTTTTTTGAAAGCAATGAAACTAAACCTCTCGTAATGGCGCTATACAGCATTGGTATGGAGTATATAAAGCTGAAACGTGATTATACCATGCAACAGGCGAGAATTAAGAGACTTTTAAGCGAACTGAGGAGTTTGCATGATTAAATTTTTTAAAAGGGGGAAAATAACTTGGTTTTTAATGGTTTTGGAAAACAGTATTCTCCGCTTTCGGACAGATTTACGCCGAAATCTCTGGAGGATGTTCGTGGACAGAGGCATATTCTTGGTGATGATGGAATTCTGAGAAGAGTTCTCCTTACAAAAAAGCCTCTGAACCTGCTATTTTATGGTCCTCCTGGTACGGGTAAAACTCAGGTTGCCCGTATAGTGGCGGATGTTCTTGGCCTTCCACTTGTTAAAATTAACGCCTGTAAACTCTCTCCAGGAGAGTGGAAAAAAGTAATATTGAAAATAACATCAAAGAGCACTGGCAGTACCATTCTGCTGCTTGATGAGGTGCATCGTCTTAATAAATTGCAGCAGGAGTTTTTACTTCCCTACCTTGAAACAGGTGAGTTGTACCTGATTGGTATTACTTCTGAGAATCCTTTTTACACCCTTTCAAAGGCCTTATTGTCAAGGGTATTGCCACTTGAATTTAAGAAACTTGAAGAAAGCGATGTTGTTGATATTCTAAAAGAAGCCATAAAAGATGAAAAAAGAGGGCTTGGTGCTCTTCGTATTTCCGTGAGTGATGAAATACTGTACCATATTGCCAGATTAAGCGACGGAGATGCACGCAGAGCCTTAAATTATCTTGAGGTTCTCGTTATGGGAAAGAAACGGCCGGTTAAAATAGAGTGGGATGACGTAACATCCCTGGGAATAGCAAAACCCGGGATATCAAAAAACGACTTTTATGACCTTGTCTCTGCTTTTATAAAGTCCATGAGGATAGGAGACAGGGAGGCAACGGTTTATTACCTTGTAAGGATGCTTAAAGGTGGTGTGTCTTACAGGTATATTTTGAGAAGGATGCTGATTTTTGCCGCAGAAGACATAGGGCTGGCCAATCCTCTGGCCCTTTCAGTTGCTCAAGCAGGTTTTGAAGCATTTGAAAAGACAGGGGAAGAGGAGGGTAAGATAATTCTGAGTATGATTGCTCAGTATCTCGCTCTTCAGAGAAAATCAAATGATACAGTAGCCTATCTAAAAAGGGTCGAAAAGTTGATAAATAAGGGGGAACTTGAAGATGTCCCCGGTTTTCTGAAACACGGTGAAAGAAAGAGCGAAAAATATATCAATCCGCATATGGACCCTAAGGGAGCACGAGGCCAGAAGTATATATCAGATAGGCTAAGAGACATGATACGAGGAAAGGAGGTATAGAAAATGTGGAGCACTTTGATTGTAGGAATAATTGTAGGTGGAGCAATAGGATTTGCAATATCCATACTTTACTTTAAATTCTCCTATAAAAAGGAGATTGAGGAAGCCTATGGCACAAGAGAAAAAATTCTTGAAGAAGCCAGAAGAGAGGCGCAGACAATAAAGAAAGAGGCAGAGATTCAGGCTAAAGACTACTATCTCAAAGAAAAAAGAAGATTTGAAAGAGAATCTCAGGAGGAGAGAAGGAGCCTTGATAAAGAGAGGCGTAAGCTTGAGGAAAAGAGCCTTCTCATAGAAAAACGAGCGGACCAGTTGAATAGAAAAGAGAGGGACCTCAGAAAGAAAGAACAGGAGCTTATGGAGAGAGAGCGCAGTCTTGATGCTAAAGAGCAGAGACTTGACAAACTAATTGAAGAGCAGGCCAAGAAACTTGAAGAGGTTGCAAGACTCACCCGTGAAGAGGCCAAGGCTGAACTTTTGAAAAACCTTGAACAACAGGCAAGATATGAGGCTTCACAACTCGTTTACAGGATTAGAGAGGAGGCCAAGCAAAAGGCTGAAAAGGAAGCGCAGAAGATAATAGCAGATGCTATCCAGAGATGCGCGTTACCCCTTGCTCAGGACCTTACTGTCACTGTGGTATCAATTCCTTCAGATGACCTAAAGGGTAGAATAATCGGAAGAGAAGGTCGTAACATAAAGACATTTGAGAATATAACTGGTGTGGAAGTCATAATTGATGACACTCCAGAGGCAGTTACGCTTTCATCTCACAATCCAGAATTGAGAGAAAAGGCCAGACTTGCTCTTGAAAGGCTGGTTAAGGATGGCAGAATACATCCGGCAAGAATTGAAGAGGTCTATAAAAAGGTTGAGGAGGAGTTTGAACAGTACCTTAAGATGATAGGTGAGGAAACAGCACTTGAGCTTGGTCTTTCAGGGTTTCACCCGGAAATCCTGAAATACATTGGAAAGATGAAATTCAGATATTCTTATGGACAGAACCTTCTCCAGCATTCAAAAGAAGTGGCATATATTGCAGGTGTCATGGCCGGTGAATTGAATCTTCCTGTAGAGTTTGCCAAGAGAGCGGGGCTTCTTCATGATATAGGTAAAGTTGCAGAGCCTGATTATGAGGGGCCTCACGCAGTCATTGGTGCACAGATAGCTAAAAAGTTCGGGGAAAATGACCTTGTTGTGAATTCCATTGCTGCACATCACGGAGATGAAGACCCAAGGTCAGTAAATGCTATACTGGTTGCAACTGCTGACGCTATTTCAGGTGCAAGGCCCGGTGCAAGGCGTGAAAGTATAGAGGCATACATTAAGAGAATTGAGACCCTTGAAGAGATAGCACATAGTTTTCCCGGTGTGGAAAAGGCTTATGCCCTTCAGGCTGGAAGAGAGATAAGAGTTATGGTAGAAGCAGATAAGGTCAATGATATTGAGGCCTTTGACCTTGCAAGGAAAATAGCGGAGCAGATTGAGGAAAAACTGGAATATCCAGGCCAGATAAAGGTGACCGTTATCAGAGAAACCCGGGCAGTTGAATTCGCTAAATGAGGATATTCTTTATAGGTGACATTGTAGGTAAGCCGGGCAGGAAAGTAGTGAAAGAACTCCTGCCCGGTTTCATTGAGAAAAACTCCATTGATTTTGTAATTGCCAATGGCGAGAACCTTGCAAATGGTGCAGGTATAACAGAGAAAACGGCCAGGGAGGTGTTTGAGTCTGGTGTTAATGTCCTTACTGGCGGAAATCATTCTTTTCATAGAAGCGAGGGTGTTGAGTTTATTAAAAACTGTGAACGCGTGCTGGTTCCCTTAAATATGGGCAGAGGGTTACCGGGGCGCGGGTATGGTATATATGATGTGAATAATATAAAGGTAGTTGTTTTAAATCTCATCGGACAGGTTTTTATGGGTCCTTATGAATCCCCTTTTTATGCTGCGTTTGATGTGCTTAAAGATATAGAAGGGTATCCTGTTAAAATAATAGACTTTCATAGTGAAGCTACGGCTGAAAAGCTCTCCTTTTTTTATCTATTTAGAGGCAGATTCAGTGCAATACTTGGAACTCATACGCATGTTCAGACAAATGATGACAGAATAGAAAATGGAACAGCTTATATTACAGATGTCGGCATGACAGGGGGACTTTCAGGAGTAATAGGTGTGAAAAGGGACCTCTTCATAAAAAAGATGGTGGACAGATTACCGGTGAGATTTCAGCCAGAAGAAGAAAACCCCGGAATGTGCGGTGTTATTATTGATATTGATAACATAACTGGAAAAGCTCTCCTTATTAAAAAAGTAAATATAAGACTTGAGCAGTAGCCTGCAGAAAGAAATAGAAAACTTTGCCATACAATCAGGATTTCACCTTATAGGATTTACTACTCCCGATGTTAGTGAAAAAATAAAAGAATACTTTATTCGCTGGGTACAGGAGGGAAAACATGCCGGACTCTGGTATCTTGAGGATAAGCGGAGATTGATGCTCAGGTTTAATCCAGGTAAACTCATGGAAGAAGTAAAGAGTATCATAGTTTTTGGAGTAAGTTATAAGGATGGACTATTTGGTCAATACGTGTCGTCTGATAAAGCTTACATATCCACCTATGCTCTCAGGAAGGACTATCATAAGGTAATGAAGAAAAAGCTCAAGAAGATTGTAGATTTTATAAAGGAAAGAGAACCTCAGTTAAAAGCGAGGATTTTTGTAGATTCTGCCCCGGTATTGGAACGATACTTCGCTCAAAGAGCTGGACTGGGCTTTATCGGGAAAAATAACTTTCTAATAAATCCCATTTTAGGAGGATTGATTTTTTTGGGCGAGATATTCACCAATCTTGAATTCAAAAGTTCAAAGCCTCTTAATATCAGTTGTTCTGAATGTTCTCTATGTGTGGATAGCTGTCCCACTGGCGCATTGAGCCCGTATGAGGTTGACTTAAATCTCTGCATATCATATCATACCATTGAAAATAAAGATGCACTGATCCCCGAAAAGGTTATGGCAAATATGAAAAATATGGTTTTTGGATGCGATATGTGTGCACTTTCCTGTCCTTATAATGCTAAGGCTTCTTCTGACAGTGTTGAACCATATTTTGGAGAGAAAAGTTTATCTGAACTTCAGGGGATTCCTCTTGAAGTTTTGCTTGGACTCACAGAGGCGGAGTTCAGAGATATGTTTAAAGGGACACCGGTTCTAAGGGCTGGTTATACAGCGTTTCTCAGAAACGTTATTATTGCCGCTTACAACAGTAAAAATAATAGTCTACTTGAGTCTGCACGAAAAAAATGTGTTCTCTTAACCGACAGGATAGTTCAAAAAACCTGTATTGAACTTGGTTTACTTGACTGAACTCTGGTTTTGTAATAAATTATAAAGACACACAGACATGCTGGCGTAGCTCAGTCGGCAGAGCAGGTGATTTGTAATCACCAGGTCGGGGGTTCAAATCCCTCCGCCAGCTGGGTACGTGGAGGGGTACCCAAGCGGCCAAAGGGGCCAGACTGTAAATCTGGTGGCTCAGCCTTCGCAGGTTCGAATCCTGCCCCCTCCACCACCTAAATGCGGGAGTAACTCAGTTTGGTAGAGTTCCAGCCTTCCAAGCTGGGTGTCGCGGGTTCGAGTCCCGTCTCCCGCTTTTTTTTTTATCATCTCCATGTGCATGTCGAAACTTTGGACACCTTTTTGGGGAACACCCTCCGTGTTAAATTTAATATATTGCGGAATTTTTGTATTCATAAGATATTGAATTGCAGTATCTTATCTTCTATTGGGTGTATTCCCCTGCTCTTTGGTGTTTACCCCCTTGACAAATCACAGTGGCTGTTATATAATTTGAACAGAATAAAAAGGAGGTAAGTTATGAAAAAATTGATGGGCCTGCTGGTGGTGGTCGGTCTAATAGCAGTAGGGTGTAGCAAAACAGCCACCCCTACAGAACCAACAAATACTCCAAAGTATGAAATCTATTTTGGCCAGGATGCCGCTAATCATGGCTTTGTTGCACCTACCGGTATCCAGGCAGAAAAGTATACCCAGGCAGTATACAATAAATACAGACTTGCTCTTGATACAAAGACTCAAAAGAAAGAGTTTGATTATGAATTCGACTGTAATGACCTCTTTGACTTACTGGGCTCTTTCGGAGTAAATGTACCTCAAAATGTAAGAGACCTCCAGTGTGAAGGTATTATTCATGCTCAGAGAAAGGGTACAGGCTTACTGGATTGGGATGTCGTAGCAGCAGTAGTGGCAGGATATGGTCTTGGATATCAGGGCTATGTAGGTGGTGTTGGTGGCTTGAATATTGCAGGTTCAATTACACGCTCAATGGATTCAATTAAAATAGCTATGTATTTTATGGTTGATCAGTTTATTGATTCTCTTGCCTATATTGGGAGTGCTCAATGGGGTGGCAGGGTTGCCGTAGGATATGGCGGAGTTGCCTTCTTTGACTTCCCTCCTGCTGATCATAGTGTTAATTTAAGTGTGATAGACAGATTTTTCGGTTCTGACCCTGCGTTCGGATGGGATTGGAATAAGGATATTTCGTTTACTATCAATGCTAACTGATAAGAAGAAAGGTGGGTCCAGAAAGCCCCAGCATTCGCTGGGGCTTTTTATTTTTGTCATTTTATCATTTTTATATGGATGTGGAAGATCCCATACTGATATAAGTTTTTCGTCTAAAATAAGCTCATATGCAGTAGGTAAGCATACTATTAGATATTCCTATAAGTATCCCTACTTAGCTATTATAACAAGAAAAGTATTTGAAAGAAGTATTAAAGGTAAATACAACTTTACACATTATTTAACGATTGTTAAATTACCCGATTTTGATACTGTATTTATAAAAAATAAACTTAATCTTGAATGGTTTGAGTTGTGGAAGATTAAAAACGACACTATCTTTGGTTTTATGGGAGATGGTATACCCAGGAGAGGACCTGTGTGGGAATACTTCAAGAATATTAGAATGGTAAAGATTGTGCCAGGAAAAGGCATTGTACATGACACTGTTCTCTTTGTGGCAAATGGACAGATGGGGGGTACCAAACATATGTGGATTGTTAGTAACGGTAAAATGGAGTATTTGATGTTTGACTATGATTTTAAACTTCATCTTATAGATATATCCAATCTTAAATATATAGGGAACATAAAAGAACGAAGTCTTTTTTTGAAAAACCTTGAATTTAAAGGGAGCAGGATGTTTATTTCTGTGGTTGGCTCAAAGATACCGGGGCATGGAAATGATTTATATGAAGGAGTTGTAAGGGTTGATAGAATGCGGTTGATTGATTTAAAACCGGTTTTTGTGGATAGTATTAGAAATGTTTACGGAGTTGTCGCTTTTGGGGATAAGAATAATTTTCTTTTTACTGCCGGGGATGGTATGTTTGCACATCATATATACGCATACTATAAAGGTCAGTATAAAATCATTTTTAGCTTTCCTGATAATACAATACCATTTATAACAGGGGGACCTTTAAATTCCTATGGGGTATTTCTTGCAACGCTTGGTAAACCTCTCTCATTTTATTCAGAAAAGGCAGTAATAGGATTGGTGTATAAAGATGAATTGTTATCTATTAATAATCTTCCTCTACCAGATAGTATCACTTTTATTTATCCGCCCAGATACTATGCTCTTGCTAAGAATGGAGGAGTTTTTATTTTGGATGTTTTTTCAAAATACTGGAATACAGATTCTATCTTTCTTATCTATCCCAGGACCTTTACTTATTAACAGTTCTGTACAGTTTTTACTTAGACGTTGTTAGGAGGCTTTATCCCGAACAATAGTATATACATCCAACCTATAATTTGCTTCACCTGTCGTCCTAATTTCACGAAAGCTATGAAACTTACAAGTGCAATCAGGCCAACAATCATAGCATATTCCACAGCTGTGGCTGCTTTTTCTTCTATCAAAAACCTTTTCAACAGCTTCATAATCTCACCCCGTTGGTTTGTTTCCTTTATTTTATACACCCTAACTCATGATTTGTCAAGAAAAAGTTTTTTCCCTTTAATTTAAATGGTTCATGAGGAGGCGTTCAAATTTTGAGCTGGATTTTTTTGGAGAAAACTTGTGCAGTGTGCTTGACCTTATTTCCTCTGGTTTTATTTTCTGTGAGAGAAGTAGGTCTATTGCATTGATAAAATTTTCCACTGTAGGAAGGACCGTTACTGTATGCGGTATACCCTCGAGAACTTCAGGTATGGCTCCCATGCGAGAACCTATTACAGGTATTCCAGCACTCAGGGTCTCTATTATGGTTCTTCCAAAGCCTTCCTGTGCCAGACTGGGGTATAGGAGAATGTTGATTTTTCTGAAGACATCTTTAAGTTCGTGAGTGTACCCCAAGTATTCAACTCGTCCTTCCTTCTGAAGCCGTGTGATTTTATGTTTTATATTCATATGCTCTTTTGCTGTATCTTCTGGTAAGTCGCCGGCTATTACACCATGCAAGTCTCTTCTCTTTTCCAGAATTTCTAGAAATATATGAACTCCCTTTTCAGGAGTCAGTCTACCTATAAAGCCTATGGTTGGAGTACTGTGGTGTGTATATTCTATGTCAGGAATATTGTGAAGAGGAGGGTATATGACGTGTATTTTATCCTCACTCAGACCCATGTTAAGCAGTTTATTCTTCAGAAAATTTGATACTACCACAATATTCTTTGCATGTTTTACCACGAATAATTTTTTTTGAGAAATTAAATCGGAATCGTCAAGATGAGCAATAAATTTTATTCCTTTAAGGTGGGAAAGTAAATAAGCATATAAATTGGAAAATAAAGCCGATCCCACTATTAGCCTTATATCAGGATGGAGGTTTTTTCTTATAAAATTCAATAATGAAATGTGCAGATAAATCTGTTTTGGTGAGATGAATTTCATCATTAATATTCTTTTTGAACGTGTAAAGGGTATGTCGTTTGATGTGAGTATTGGGTTGAAGCCGTGTTTTTGGATCTCATCTGCAAATTTGGAAAAAATGGAGCGTTTTCTCGCAAATATATAGCCTTCAAGTTTTTGAAAATTAAGAATGTGATAAAGGACTGTCTTTTGGGTTCCACCTTTCTGGTAAGATAAATCTATGAATGCAATTTTATTCTTTAAATGCATTGCCCATCCTGAAGTGAAAATGTATTATTAATTTTCTCAGTAAGGCTATGAGGATGCCTGCAAGAAAGCCTGCTTTTATTGATGTTAACGGACCTATGAAAAAGGCGAGGGTATCCATTTCAACTGCACTTGGTAAGAGGGCAAGACGGTGTTTTAGTAAAAGTCCTGAGAGTCCGGTAGTTTTATTGATTTTATCGTATTTATCTTTTCGGTTTTTGATGGCCATGTTCTCGTATGTTATTGCATCTATCTCATCCCACAAATAAAGAAACACAAACGTTAATCCGATTAATGGACAGCATTTTAAGCTCAAAGCCACTGTATTAAAAAAGAGGCGGAGTTTGTCGGCTATTTTATCAAGCCATAGACCTTTTAGAGATTGCTTTTGTGTGAGAGATGCAAGCTTTCCGTCGATACAGTCAAATAAAAATGCAAGTTCGTACAGCAGGACTCCCTGCAACATGTGCCCGTTAAAAAAAGAGTATGCCGCAGTAAGAGAAACAAGTAAAGATAAAATAGTGAAGGTATTTGGAGAAATAAATGGCAGATAATTGGCTGTAAAAAGGGTAAGTGGAATTGCTATACGGTCAATTACGAGAACTGTCCACCAGGCATCCTTTTTTTTCAGAACTTTTTTTAGGTCAGTTTTTGTGTATTGCTTATACATTGGATTTGAATTAATTTTTGCCTAAAGGATTTAAAAATATTTTCTTCAGGAGATTAATTGTTTTTTCCCCTTCAGGGCTTTGTGAAAGAGCATAATGTATAACAAGGAGTGTGGTGTAGGTAAAGAAAAATACTATCATAAACAGTAATACAATTAATTTCCTTTGAGGCCAGTAGCGCATTTCAGGGACAGTGGCCTTAAATATTACCTGAAGTGTTGGGGTATCCTGTTTTTCCATGATTTTAGCCTTTTCATATTCAGTTGTGAGAAATTTATATATCTCCGTGTATTTTTCCAGCATTAGCTGAATACGGACGTATTTTACCCCGATTTCAGGCAATTTTTTGAGTGCTGGTAGATTGGCAACTGTGTCAAAAGCCATATTCCATAATCGCATTTTCTCTCTGGTAAGGACATCAAGTTTGTTACTTAAATTTTTTGTTACTCTGGAATTTGGTCCCTGTTCTTTTCTTGCAAACTCATATTGTAATTTGGTTTTGAAATATGTGGTTTCTATATCCTGCCAGTTGCGTACTATTGATTGTATGGATGCTTGAAGGTCTAAAATACCGTATTTTTTTTGATAGTATGCGAGGCTATCCTGATATAAATTCATGGAATCTTCAATTTCTTTTAGCCTATTGCCCAAAAATATTCGTAATTTTTTGCCCTTTGTTATTATTATTTCCCGATTTAATCTGTCGAGTTCATCAACAAGTGCATTGGCAAGCATTGCAGCCCGCTCGGGAGATTTATCTTTGTAACTGATGTAAACCAGTCCAGAGGTTGTTGCTTTGGTTTCAATGTGTTTGGATACATTTTTTATAAGAACATCACGATATTTAGCTTTATATACTGTGTCAAGTCTGAACCTGTCAATTAAATTTGAGATTATTGCTCTATTAGTGGCAAATTCTGCATATATATCGGCAGGTGTCACTGCAAGTCCGCCAAGAAATTGTAACATGTTCATTGCAGCACCTGCAGATTGAAGACTTCCAGCTCCTATCATGTCCATTGATGGCATGATACAGCTTGTGGCACGGTATTTAGATGGGGTTACTAAACTAAAAATTACACCTATCATTCCAGCTAAAAGCGTACCAATGAAAATTTTTCGTCTCTGTTTAGCAAGGAACTGTAATAAATTCATTTGCATATATTATAATCCTTCCTGGATGTAAAGTAAAACATGGAATATATGAGAACCTTATGCTTGATTGGATTTTGTAAAATGACTATAATTCAGAACTGTATGATAAAAGTAGTCCATGTTGTGGAGTCTTTTGGTGGTGGTGTTTTGTTCTTCTTGTCTAACTTAATAAATGGATTGGGAGAAGATTTTAGACATGTCGTAGTGCATGGGATAAGAGAAAGTACACCCCCTGATTTTACGAGGTATTTTTCTGATAATGTGAGGTTTATAAGGTGGAAATGGACAGGGAGGCAAATATCTCCTTTGAAAGACTTGAAATCATCTATATTTCTGTATAAAGTACTTAAAAACATTGAGTTTGATGTTGTTCATCTTCACTCATCCAAGGCAGGATTTATTGGGCGATTGGTAAGTAGATTGTTGGGACGGGAAATGGTTACGCTGTACACTCCTCATGGCCTTTCTTTCTTGAGATTAGATGTGAATAAGCTTCAAAGGAAAATTTACATATTTCTTGAAATGCTGGCAAATCATTTTGGTGGCATAGTTGTTGCATGCTCTGAATCGGAAGCAGAAGAACTTAAAAAGAGGGGCATATCGGCTATTTACGTCAATAATGGTATTAATTGTACATCTATTGGTAAACTTGTAGATGAAGAAATACCTGAAAAAGGCAAGTTTGTAGTTGCTACTATAGGAAGAGTCACATATCAAAAAAATCCATATCTTTTTAATAGAATTGCCGAGAGATTTGCTAATGATTCACAGGTTAAGTTTAAATGGATAGGTGGTGGAGAATTAGAGTATCTGCTGAAAGCACCGAATATAGAAGTAACGGGCTGGTTATCTCATGAAGAAACTTTGGCGCATGCAATGAGTATAGACCTTTATTTATCAACGTCTTTATGGGAAGGATTACCTATATCCGGACTTGAGGTTATGTGTTTACAGAAACCATTGTTACTTAAGAAGGTAACTGGAAATATTGACCTTGTCCAGCATGGAAAAAATGGTTTTTTGTTTGAAACTGAAGATGAAGCAGCAAAATACATTATAAGGTTGAAATCTGAAAGAAGTCTGCTCAAGGTTATGGGAAAAGAATCTTTTACCAGAATCCAGGAAGAGTTTTCTCTAAATTATATGTTGAAAGCCTACAGGAGACTGTATGAAAAAGTCGCAGGAGGTCGTAGTAAACGCACGATTCCTCACTAAACCCGTAACAGGGGTCCAGAGATTCGCCATTGAGATATCGCGTCGGTTGCGCAAGTATTTGCCTGATGTACATTTTGTATCTCCCAGTAATATTGTGCTGGAAGAAGTGGCCAGAGAGCTCGATGTGGAAGTCTTTGGTCTGGGGAAGGGACATGTATGGGAACAAATAGATCTGCCTTTGTACCTAAAGAAAAGAGGTGAGCCAATCCTGTTGAATCTTGAAAGTACTGCTCCAATTTACTATCAGAATAAGATAACAACCTTACACGATATTGCTTTTATCAGATACCCGGAAACATATAGCTGGTATTTCAGGACTTATTATAGATTGCTAACTCCTATTATGCTTAGAACATCTAAAAAGGTGATAACAGTAAGTAATTTTTCCAAGAGGGAGATAGTTTCAAAATATAAATTACCGGAAGACAAAGTGGTAGTTGTGTATAATGCAGTTAGTGAGAAATTTACTCCTATTAAAAACAGGGGGTTTAGAGAACATAAATATATTTTAGCAGTATCTTCTATTAATAAGAGGAAGAATTTTTCCAGTCTTTTGAGGGCTTTTTCAAGACTTTCAGTAAAAAATATTATGTTATATGTGGTTGGTGAAGAACATCGGGTGTTTGGAGAGGGTGGTATTTCACCGGACCTTGTTAACATACCAAATGTGCAGTTTGTGGGTAGGGTTGACGATGAAAAACTAATTGAACTTTATTCAAATGCAGTTTTTTTCGTGTTTCCTTCGCTTTATGAGGGTTTTGGTATTCCCCCACTTGAGGCTCAGGCCTGTGGTTGTCCGGTGCTTGTTGCAAGGGCAAGTGCTTTACCAGAGATTTATAAAGATAGTGCTCTGTATTGTGATCCATGGGATGTAGAAGACATAGCAAACAAAATGGAGCGGTTACTTTCTGATAGTGCTTTGAGAGAAGAGTTGATAAACAAGGGTTTTGAAAATGTAAAACGATTCAACTGGAATAAATCTGCTGAAAAGGTGGCTCAAATTGTCCAGGATATCAGAGAAAATGATTGAAACCGTATTACTCACCGGAGCTACAGGATTTATTGGCTCTCATGTAACGAAAAAGCTTATTTTGAGAGGATATAAATTACGCATTTTGACGAGAAATCCCAATTTTGTCCCCCATGACAGGGACAATATAGAGGTTGTAGTGGTGGATTATTTAAAGCCTGAAACTCTTAGAGGAATTGGAAAAGATGTGGATTATGTGATTCATATGGCGGGGGTAATAAAGGGAAAAAGGTTTGAGGTATTTAAGCGTGGTAATATCTATGCCACCACAAATTTGATAAAAGAGTTGAAAAAATATCCTATTAAAAAGTTTATATTTCTCAGTTCTCAGAGTGCAGCAGGTCCATCAGGTGAAAGACCAGTTACAGAGGATGATGTGCCCCGACCTGTTAGTTTCTATGGACTGAGTAAGAAAATAGCAGAGGAAAGGGTGATGAAATCGGGTTTACCCTATGTCATCCTGCGTCCATCTGCAGTATTTGGAGAAGGGGACAGAGAAACCTTTTCTCTCTTTAAAATGGCAAAATTAGGGGTTTCTTTCAGTATAGGGAAAGGCCCCCTTTTCAATATGATCTATGTTAGAGATCTTGCCAGCATAATAGCGAGATGTATTGAAAAAGATGTCAGTAATACCATTTATTTTGTTAATAACGGAGAAATCTACTCGCCCAGAAAACTCAATGAGATATTAAGCAGGATAATGGGGAAAAAGTACACTTTTCATATAAAGGTCCCAAAGGTGGCAGCTTTGTTGGTTGCTTTTTTGAATGAATATTATTCGGGATTGGTTGGACAGGAATCCATGCTTACCAGAGAAAAACTCAGAGAACTTTCCCAATATGCCTGGCTTGCATCCAATGAAAAGTTGAAAAAAGAGATTTTTGCAGATTTTGCCCCGTCTGATAAGGCATTCCAGAAAACATATGATTGGTATAAACGCAATAGGTGGCTGTAAATCTTAAAAATCGACACCATAAGATATTGTTTTACAATACGTTGTAAAAAGGGCTTCAGTATGTTCAAATTTTCGACATAAATCTATATGGCTGTCATTTATTTTTTCTACGTATTCCAGAGAATTATCTAATATCAGATTATTGGCATACAAATTGCATTAAATCTGGCAAACGAGGGAGGTAACATGAATCTTTTACTTATACTAATCTCAACGGTAATTCTTCAGGAAAATATGACGAACTTTCCGAGTGGGTGGGAGGTTCATGGTGATTGGGTAAAGAGCAGTACGAGATATCATTCAGGGAGTTATTCAGCTAAGACATTCAGTGGAGGTGCATATTCCAACT
>Ga0256833_1000028_pt1 | contig 117387 bp, 133 predicted proteins | sample 356284metaG_FD_190535 | JGI IMG/M metagenome (GOLD analysis project Ga0256833, IMG submission 190535) | Hydrothermal vent microbial communities from Mid Atlantic Ridge, Atlantic Ocean - 356-284 | ecosystem: Environmental > Aquatic > Marine > Hydrothermal vents | place: Atlantic Ocean: Mid... | reverse complement strand
TTATGCTTTCTTCTGATCCAGTGGAGTTGAGAAAAATAGTAATAGATTCCTTCTCTAACATTGCAAAGGATAAAGATTTGGTCTTCGTCGAAGGCTCTATGGGATATTTTGCTGGAGAAGCTATAGGTTTAAGCGACATCGACGTGGCTACAATTCTTTCTTCCAAAGTCCTCATGGTTGCTAAGTATTCTGGAGATTTCACGATAGACAGACTTCTCTCAGCTTCGAAGATAATTGGAGATATGCTTGCAGTAATAAATCAAGTTACTGGCTTTAAAAGAACATACTTTGGAACGATAGCTTCGAGAATTCTGGAACCAAGTGGTGTAAAATTGGTAGGGATGTTACCTAAGGATGATATGCTTGCAGGTTTAAGTGTGGAGGAGATAAGAAAAGCTTTAAACGGAGTTTACTTAGTAGAGCCTAAGGAAGATACACTTATTGAGAACTTTCTTATCGGAGCGATGTCACCTCAAGCTGCTTCGAGTTACTTTAGGAGTTCCAGAAATATCGCAGTAGTTACTGGTGGAGATAGAGCAGATTTACACGCGGTTGCAATAGATTCTGGAGTTAAGTGTTTAATTTTGACGGGCAATTTAGAGCCACCCGCTACGATAATAGGTATGGCGGAAAAGTATGGAGTACCAGTAATACTCGTTAAAGAAGACACGCTAACTACGGCAGAAAAACTCGGAAAAGCTTTTGGTAGAGTTAGAATAAGAGGGGAGAAAAAGCTCAAGCGCTTTAGAGAAATAGTTGAACACTACGTTGACATCGACCAGATACTCAGGACTCTCGGTTTATCATAGTTCTGTATATCCTGCCTTGAAGCCCGTGGAATACAGAGTAACCTTCGGCATATCTTTGATCTATTCCCTTTTTGTCGAAGGAAACGAGGTCTTCTCTGTAGAGGGAATACGGTGAGTACCTTGCAACTGGCATGGCATTTCCCTTAAACAGCTTAACTTTTACCCACCCACTAACTCTTTCTTGAGTAGAGTCTATGAAGGCGTTTAGGTCGTCAAAAAGCGGGTCGTTTGTGAGCCCGTAGTAAACTAATTCTGCCCACTCCTGTTCGACTATTGCTTTAAACTTTATTTCTCTTCTGCTCAGAACGAGCTTTTCCAAATCTCTATGTGCTGTTATAAGCACAGTTGCAGCTGGATGCTCGTAGTTTTCCCTAGCTTTAAAACCAAGCACTCTATCCTCTACCATGTCGGTTCTGCCAACTCCGTGCTTACCAGCTATTTCGTTAAGCTTCTCTATTAGCTCTAAACCATTCATTTTCTCTCCATTTATTGAGATTGGAACTCCTTTTTCAAATCCGATTTCAACGATTTCAGGTTTTTCTGGAGCTTTTTCAGGACTCGTAGTCCACTCGTATATTTCCTCGGGAGGTATATAGGAAGGATCTTCGAGCTTTCCACCTTCTACGCTTCTGCTCCAAAGATTCTCGTCTATGCTATACGGTTTCTCCTTAGTTACTGGAACGTCTATTCCGTGTTTTTTTGCGTATTCTATTTCCCACTCTCTCGTTAAGTTTAGTTCTCTCATAGGAGCTATTACTTTAAAGCCATACTGGTGAAAGACGTTTTCGAACCTCAGCTGGTCGTTGCCCTTACCTGTACAACCGTGAGCTATTGCGTTAGCGTTTTCTTTTTTTGCAACTTCGACTATTTTTTCGGCTATTATTGGCCTAGCAAGAGCTGTGCCGAGAACGTATCCCTCGTAATCTCCGTTTGCTTTTATTAACTGAAATAGTGCTTTGACGTACTCTTCTCTCGCGTCTATGGTGTAGTGCTTATCTGCATACCTATTTCCCTTCTCCTCTGCAACTTCAACGTCTTCTCTCGGCTGACCTATGTCAACAGTTACCGTTATTACTTCATCGAAACCGTACTTTTCTTTTAACAGAGGTATGCAAACAGTTGTGTCTAACCCTCCTGAGTAGGAGAGGACGACTTTCATGAATTTAAGTTTACGCCTACGTTAAAAACTTATCGTCAGATTAATTAACTTTAAAAGCAAAATCTAACGCGGCGATGATGAAAGGGCCCCTCTGAGAAATCGATGATGAGGGTATTGAGTTCTGAGCTAATCGACGTACATTTCCTCTCTTACAGCTTTGTTGAAAGCTATTTCACCTATCCCCCTTATTTGCATGGATATGCAAAGCATTTCTCCGCTCGCAACTTTTTGTAACTGCTCTGTGGCGTTTATCGTTTCCTCCGCAAGGTTTACGTCGCTGTTAACGTAGGCACAGTAAGCGTTTTCAAAAAGTCTTTTAGCTTCGGAAACCGATGGTATGTATGTGGAAAAACCTTCTGGATTTGAAGAGACTTTTGTTGAAAAGCTGTAAACCAAATCGGCTATATCTTCCATGTGTTTGGAAACCGTCCTCATTCCAAGCATAAACCTCAACTCATCCCAGTCAGTCGGACAGGAAAACTCCTTTAGCATTTTGTTTGTTTTCCTTACGGCTAACATGTAAAGTCTATCTGCATCTCTTTCAAGCTTCACTATGTCTTTGAACTCTCTCGAATCCTTTTTCTTCAATCCTCTTTTAAGTAAGTTAAACATATTTGAAACTATTTGCGAGAAACGATTCATTATTTCAGCCAAATTTGCTTCTGCTATACACTTTAAAACAACTCTATCTTCCCTTGCATCTATTATTTCCAATCCCATTAGATTTCTTGCAATGTCGCTTATCCTCGTTATAGAACAGTTGTTAAAGTCTCCCTCTAATATAACTTCGTCTAAGCCTTGAACATAAATAGAATGTATGAACCTCTTTAAAAAACTGTAATCGCACCTCCTTAGCTTTATTTTACCTCTCAAAACGTGGCGGGTATTTTTTGGATGAATCCTTATGTACTTGGCGTCAACGTGTAACACTAATTCATCGCCTTTTTTTAGAGAATTAGCATCTATCCAGCTTTTTGGCAAGCTTACCATGTAGCTTGAGCCGCCAATAAGCTGGAGCTTTCTTATTTCCATATATTTCTGCTGGTTTAAATCGATTATAAGTCTTTTGCTCATTATTTTTATAAATGTAAAATTCAATTTTCTTTTAGCTATCAGCAACAAATATATATTGTTTTAAAATATTCTGGGCTTTGTGAAAGAATTCGTGAAAAAAGATCCGGTGTTATTTGTATTGCTTGTAATAACAGCTTTGTTCACTCTACTCAATCCGTTGGGGGTAAAAAATTACTGGAGTTACGTTGATTGGAGGACGATAGTTTCGCTTTCGGGATTAATACTCGTGACTACGGGAATAAAAGAGAGCAGAATTCTAAACTTAATTTCGAGAAAAGTCGTGAGGAGAGGTAAAACTGAGAGAAAATTGTCTTTTCTTTTGATTTCTTTGTCTTCTACTCTATCCACAATTCTAACGAACGATGTAACTCTTTTGGTTTTAGTTCCAATGACTGCTACGATGTCTGAAGTTACCGATGTTTGCGTTGGAAAGTTGATAGTTTTCGAAACTTTATCTGTTAACGTCGGATCAGCACTAACACCAGTTGGAAATCCACAAAACCTATTTCTCTGGCACGAGTGGGGTATTTCCTTTTTTCAGTTTTGTTTGGAGATGTTCCCAGTTGTAGTTCTTTGCATTTTAGTTTTACTCCTCTTTGCCGTTTTTAGCTTCAAGAAAAAAGAATTAACGCTAAAAGCTGATAAAAAAATCGAAGTCGATAAAAATCTTGCTTTTGTTTCTACTATATTAACTTTGATGTACATATTTTCCTTGGAGTTAAAACTCGAGTACTTGGCATTTCCACTCATCTTAGCTTTCTTCGCTTTTGTCAACAGAAGAGTTATTAGAAATGCCGACTGGTTGCTGATTGCAATATTTATTTTGATGTTCGTAGATATAGGCTGTGTTACCAAGTACGTGAAACCTTTAATTCTTCATTTAAAACTTAACTCTTCTACAGTTTTTTTGATGTCTGCTCTTCTTTCTCAACTGGTTAGCAACGTTCCAGCTTCAATTCTCATGGCAAAATTTTCTTCTAACTGGAAAGCGATTTGCTATGGAGTTAACGTTGGCGGAAATGGCTTTCTTATAGCATCTCTTGCAAATCTAATCTCTTTGAGGTACTCCAAAAACTTAGCTGAATTTCACAAGTATTCTCTACCTTATTTTGCACTAACACTCGTCCTAACTTACCTTCTGTTCTTTAAGCCTGCTTGACTTCTTTTTTTATTAAGTATTAAATCTTAATTCGTTTATCAACGAATTGCAGGATTAAAAATGTCGAAAAAGTATATCTTTCCACACGTTTTTTGATTGGACATGGAAGCTGTAATCGTCGGAGCTGTTAGGACTCCTGTGGGAAAATTTGGAGGAACGCTAAAAGACCTTAAAGCTTACGAACTTGGTAGCATAGCTATAAGAGGTCTGCTGAAAAAGATGAAGTTAATTCCAGTAGAAAACTTTAGTTACTATCCTTCGAAGCTTGAAAAAAGCTGTCCTCTCGACACTTATAGAGAAAAGCTTATAGAAGAAATTGGAAATGGCAAAGAAGTAGAAATAGACTGCGTTGTAATGGGAAACGTTTTGCAAGCTTCACAGGGACAAAATCCAGCGAGGCAGTCCGCTATTTATGCAGGAATTCCGAAGACAGTTTACTCCTATACGGTAAACATGGTTTGTGGGAGTGGATTAAAGGCTATAATTCTCGCAGCTAAAAGTGATTGTAAGGCAATTATAGCTGGAGGCATGGAATCTATGAGCAACTCACCTTACGCTTTGACTGGAGCGAGGTGGGGCTACAGGATGTTTAACGGGGAATTAATAGATTTGATGGTTTTCGACGGACTTTGGGAGAAGTTTTACGGATACCACATGGGAGTTACTGCAGAAAACATAGTTGAGAAATACGGGATAAGTAGAGAAGAACAGGACGAACTCGCTTATGAAAGTCACATGAGAGCAATAGCAGCTATAGACAGTGGAAAGTTTAAAGAAGAAATAATTCCAGTAAAAATTGAAACGAAAAAAGGAGAAGTTCTTATCGATACTGACGAACATCCGAGAAGAGATACTAATTTAGAAAAGCTTGCTAAGCTCCCTCCAGCTTTTAAAAAGGATGGAACAATTACTGCTGGAAATGCAAGCGGTATTAACGATGGGGCTGCGGCACTCTTAGTTATGGACGAGAGCTATGCTGAGGAGTTGAACATAAAACCTATTGCGAGGATAGTTTCTTTCGCCTGCTCTGCCGTCGATCCAGCTTACATGGGGTTAGCTCCAGTTCCAGCTGTAAGGAAGGCTTTGGATAAGGCTGGATTGAGCGTTGACGACATTGACCTGTTCGAGCTTAACGAGGCTTTTGCGGCTCAGGCTATAGCTTGTATGAGAGAGCTCGGTATTGAAAGTAGAATGGAAGATATAAACGTCAATGGGAGCGGTATCAGCTTGGGACACCCAATAGGTGCTACTGGAGCGAGGATAACAGTAACCCTCCTTCACGAGATGCGTAGGAGAAAGGCTAATTACGGTTTAGCAACTCTGTGTGTTGGGGGTGGTATGGGAGTAGCAGTAGTTTTTGAGAGAGCTTAACTTTTTACAACTTTTTTACTTTTCGGATAACCTAAAAACTTAAATAGCTCAGCATAACTTCATATATCATGAAAGTAGCGGCTACGACATCAAAAGGCGGATTAGACGACATAGTAATTGACATTTTCGGTAGAGCTCCTTGCTTTACCATTGTAGAGCTTGATGGTAGTAGAATCCTAAACGTGGAAGTCGTTAGAAATGAGAACGCGGCAGCGAGTGGTGGAGCTGGAATAGCTGCTGCCCAGCTAATGGTCGATAAAGGCGTTTCTGCAATACTTACCGGAAGGCTTGGGCCTAACGCATACAACGTTCTATCTTCTGCCGGAATAAAAGTTTACGATGCAGCTGGTATGAGCGTTAGAGAAGCTATAGAAAGGCTGATGAGGGGAGAACTCGATATAGTCTCTCCTTCCGGTGGAGGAGGCATGGGAAGAGGTATGGGCAGAGGAATGGGTAGAGGAATGGGCAGAGGTAGAGGAATGGGTGGCAGGGGCTGGTAAATGAGGATCGCAGTAGCCTCTGGAAAAGGAGGTACGGGAAAGACAACTGTTTCGGTAAACCTCTCGGCTTTTACAGATTTGAAACTCTACGACTTCGATGTTGAAGAGCCTAACGCGAAAATTTTCTTCAAAGGGGAGGAGAAAAGTAGAGATGTTTACAGACCAGTTCCGGAAGTTACTGAGAAGTGCAACTTTTGTGGAGTTTGTAGAGAAGTTTGTCAGTACAACGCAATAGTCGTGCTTAGAGATTCAGTAATAGTTTTCCCTGAGATATGCCACAGTTGTGGAGCTTGCATTTACCTTTGTCCGGAAAAGGCGATGATTGAAAAAGATAAAAAAATAGGCAGGATAGTCGAAGTTTACGAAAACGGTAGGTGTGTGCTAACTTACGGGGAGATAGATATAGGAGAAGTCTCTCCCGTACCTATAATAAAAGAAATGAAAAAAGATCTGGCTAAGGATGCTGTGATAGACTGCCCACCCGGAGTTAGCTGTCCAATGGTAGAAAGCGTTAAAACTGCTGACTTCGTTTTACTCGTTTTAGAGCCAACTCCTTTTAGCTTTCACGACTTGAAAATTGCAGCAGAAGTCGTTAAAAGTCTTGGAAAACCTTTTGGCGTTGTTATAAACAAGTATGGGTTGCCTTACAACGTAGAAGAGCTTTGCAAAAAGGAGGGATATGAAGTCGTGGGCAAAATTCCGTTCAGTAGAGAATTAGCCGAAGCCTATTCGAGAGGAGAATTGATGTATAGCGTTAAAGACGTTTTCGAAGAAATTTACGACAAGATAAAGTCTATTTGAGGTGGTTTAATGCTAACAGCAGAAAATCCACTTAGGTTGACTGTTATAAGTGGAAAAGGAGGTACGGGTAAGACCACGGTTTCCGCACAACTTGCTTATAGAATTTCAAGAGTTAAAAGAGTTGTTTTAGCAGATTGCGACGTTGACGCACCAAATCTACACGTAATACTCAAACACAGGGTTCTGGAGGAAAGAGACTTTGTAGGGATGAAAAAGGCGAAGATAAATCCAGAAAAGTGCAGTTCTTGCGGTCTTTGTTACGAACTGTGCAGATTTGACGCGATAGTTGAAGGCGAAAACTACTCTGTTGATGAAACGAGCTGTGAAGGTTGTGCTCTTTGTTATCACGCTTGTCCCGAAAAGGCTGTAGAAATGGTCGAAGGAGTTAGGGGGAAAATCTTCGTTTCTGAGACAGAAATAGGCAAGTTCGTTCACGCAATCTTATTTCCCGGAGAGGAAAACAGCGGAAAGCTTGTTATGGAAGTTAAAGAACTGGCTAAAGTCGAAGCTAAAAAATGCGGAGCTGCTGCGATAGTCGTTGACGGTGCTCCGGGGGTAGGTTGTCCCGTAATAGCATCTCTCGCAAACACGGATTTATCCGTAGTAGTAACCGAACCAACTCTTTCTGGCTATTCGGACATGAGGAGAGTAATAGATTTAACTGATCACTTTAGAATTAAAAGTGTAATTATTATAAACAAATACGACTTAAACGTAGAAGTTTCTAATAAAATAGAGAACTACTGCAGAGATAGAGGAATAGAAATTGTTGGAAAGATACCTTTCGACGAAAGTCTGCCTGAACAAATAGCCCAGCTCAGTTTCCCTTTCAAAGGGTTGGCTGCTGAAGAAATAGAAGCTTCTTGGGAGAGAATACTTGCCTTTATATCGGGATGACTATGCTTATTTTTTCGTAGTTAACTACTGGCTTCTTTCTTTTCCCCAAATTCTGAAACTCTACGAGTCCCAGTTTTTTTAGATGTCTTAAATCGCGCATAACCGATGACCTATTTCTGCCGAGAATTCTTGCAAGTTCGTAGATACTTTCCGGATTTCTTTCTTTTATAACGCTTATAAGCCTAATTCTTTCTTCAGTTAAAACTTTTCTAACGTGTTTCAATTCATCTCCGTTTACGAAAATTCTGAAAGTGGACATGTCAATTCACTGTTCGTAGGTGTATATATTTATTGTTTACAAAAATTCATAAAATTTAAAAAGCTTTAAGATATCGATAGGTAAACCATAAAAGCCACGGTTAAAATCAGTGAAACTACGACTAATACGCCCTTAACGCTAACTCTTTCCGTTCTCAGGAATTCTCCTATCGTATCTGTTAACGTCACGACGAGCGTTGTGAAGAGGAAAAGTAAAAGGAATTCTATTGACAGAGGTAGTTTTTTCGGAGAGAAGTGCTCCCATATCTTCATAGTGTAGTAGAAAACTGCAACAAATTCAATAGCTATTGCAGCCATTTGTAGAGATGACGTTTTCTTTTGCAGTTCAAAGTACTCTTTGTTCCTCAAAGCATCGAGTCTAAGAGACATCAGACTGAACAGATCTCTCAACCCCGAGAGAGTTTGCTTGAACTTCTCCTCGTATTGCTTTAAAATCCTTAGTTTGTCTTCGTAAGATCTTAAATTTACTTCCAACTCCTCGCATAGAGCTTCGTACCTTAAAATAGATTCGTACAACTTTTCGTTTTCTTCTCTAAAAGAAGCAAACATCGAGAAAAATTGGCTGTGGTACTCGCTCAGCTCGTCCATTATTTCTTCTAACTCCCGAACTCCTCTTTTTACGGCGTCTATCGAAACTTTTGCTATGTACTTTAACACCTCACTTTCAAATGAAGATATTTTCAAAGCTTTTTCTTTACATTTTTTAAAATAATTGTCTATAAAAGTTATCTCTGCTAAAAGGGCTGGAAGTAAATCGTAAAACAAGTCTTCTGAAAAATCGCAGTTTAACTTAATTTCGCTGTTAACTTCGTAAGTTCCGAACCTAAACTTTCCTTTAAGCTCTTTATCTAATAACTTAACGACGAACTTTCTGCAATTCTCAACTTCCGTGTTTATGAAGAAAACACAGTTTTTGTAAATTCCAGCTACTTTTTCGTTTTTTAACCAGTACTCTGTGTACTTTCCTTTTTTCCCCATTCCATCGAACTCTTTCAGTTTTTCTTTTCCCCTTTTTAAATCTACAATGCAGTATATTAGCTCGCTCACGTAATTTGATTGGACGATACGTTTATATATGCACTATTAGAAGCTTGCAAAATCACTATCAGGGTGACGAGAGATGAAGTCAGTTTACGCATACGTTAGAGAGGCTTGGAAAAATCCGTGGGAAGGGTACGTTGGAGAGCTAATGTGGGAGAGATTGCAGAAGTGGAGAAGAGAACCTGCAGTTGTAAGAATCGAAAGGCCAACGAGAATAGATAGAGCGAGGGCTCTTGGTTACAAAGCGAAGAAGGGAATAATCGTCGTTAGGGTGAGAGTTAGGAGAGGTGGTAGGAGAGCTACGAGGCCGAACAAAGGTAGAAAAACGAAAAACCTAATGGTTAACAGGAAAACTCCAAAGAAAAGTCTTCAGTGGATAGCTGAGGAAAGAGCTGCGAGGAAGTATCCTAACATGGAAGTCTTAAACTCCTATTGGGTTGGTGAGGACGGAAAGTACAAGTGGTTTGAAGTAATATTGGTTGACAGAGCTCATCCAGCAATAGCAAGTGATGAACAGTTGAGCTGGATATGTAACAAGAGGGGCAGGGTTTTCAGGGGTTTAACTTCTGCTGGGAGGAAGAGCAGAGGATTGAGGAGAAAAGGTAGAGGTGCTGAAAAAGTAAGGCCAAGTTTAAGAGCGAATCTTAGGAAATAATTTTTTAAATTTTGTTATATCTGTTTTGTCTGGATGAAATACAAAGTAGAGAGAGTTACGGTTTCTGCCGTTGTCCACTCAACTGAAGACATGGAAAAAGTGGGAGAGGCTATAGCGGAGTTGTTTCCTTTTGAGTTCGAAATAGAAGTCAGTAGAGTTAGAGGACACTTTGGAAACGAAATGGCATTTCTCGAAGTAGAGCTTAAAAAGAAAAAAGAAATAGAAGAGTTTTTGAAGCACGTTTTTAATAGGCTTAAGGAGAGCGGTGAGTTAGAATTTTTAAAGGAAACTCTCGAAGAAAGGATTGACGAAGGAAACGTACTGCATCTGAGGTTCGATAAGCAGAAGGCTTATATGGGCGAGCTAACGCTGGGAGGGGAAGATTCCATAGCTGTTAAAGTCAAAGTTGTTACGTATCCAGCTAAGAAAGAGTCGGCTGTAAAAGCTGTCGAAGAAATGATAGAAAAACTTGCGGGTGAATAGATGTTCGTCGATTTCCTTAGATTTCAGCCGGAAGAGTGTGAACTATTGGAGGGATTCGACTTTTTCGTAGTTTTTAACTCTAAGAACCTCGTACGTGCAAGCACGACGTCTGAACTTCAAAAACAACTCAAAAAAGCTAAAGGCTTCGTTGGAGTTATGAGTGACAACGTTAAAGTTAACAGAGAAGCTATAATGAGGAGGAAAGTTAATGCTATACTCGACTTTGAAAATAGAGCTCTTGACTACACTTCCATAAAAATGGCTAAGGAAAAAGACGTAGTAATAGAAGTTTCTCTCGCTAAATTTCTTAGAACTAAAAGCTTCAAGAGATCAAAGCTTTTGGAGGAGACGAGATTGCTTTTGAAACTGTTGCTCAAATTTGAAACGCCTTTTTTACTTACTACGGGTGCTAACTGTTGCTTGGAAGCGAGACCAAGAAAGCAGGTTTATCGATTTTTTTCTTTTTTAGCCAAGGACAGCGGTATTGATAGCGAGAAATTGATTAAATTAGCGAAAAAAAATAGCTACAGAATATACAGAATGCTAAACGATGAAAACTACATCATGGATGGCGTAGAGGTGTTGAAATGAAGGGATTTAAAATGAAAGGTTTGCCACCAGCTCTGAGAAGGAGGAAAAGGTACATTGCTTTTAAGTTAATTGTAGAAAAAAACAATAAGAGAAATAACGAAAAATTGACCGCAAAGCAGTTTTTCCAAGAAGTGTGTCAAAAAGCTCTAACCCTTTATGGGGAGTGGTACTTTAGCCAAATAAAACTTGAATTGTTTGACGAAAAAAGTGGGGAGGGTATATTAAAGTGTACGAGAGAAAAACTCGATGCTGTTATAGCTCTCTTAACTCTTTTAACCGAAGTTGAAGGTTTAAGTATTGCAGTAAAAACTCTCGGAGTTAGTGGAACTCTAAGAGGTTGTAGGAGATTTCTTAAAAGCTTTAAAAGCTTTAACGGCAAAGAAATAAATACGGAAAGGTAATTTCTCACAGGAGGTGAACGCATGCACTTACCACAGATGGGATACGATAGAGCTATTACCGTATTCAGTCCTGATGGCAGGCTGTTTCAGGTTGAATACGCGAGAGAAGCTGTAAAAAGAGGAGCAACTGCTATAGGTGTAAAAACGAGGAAAGGTGTACTACTCTTAGCTGATAGAAGGGTTGCAAGTAAGTTGCTTGAAATTACGACCATAGAAAAGATATACAGAATAGACGACCACATATACGCCGCAACTTCCGGGCTTGTAGCAGATGCAAGAGTTTTGATAGAGAGGGCGAGAGTGGAAGCTCAGATAAACAGGCTTACTTACGATGAGCCTATAGGCGTCAAAGACCTTGCGAGAAAGATATGCGATTTTAAACAACAGTACACGCAGTTTGGAGGAGTTAGACCTTTCGGAGTATCTCTGTTAATAGCTGGATACGACAAATCTCCTCGATTGTTTGAAACCGATCCGAGTGGAGCTTTGCTGGAATACAAAGCTACATCCATAGGGGCTGGAAGAAACGTGGTTATAGAACACTTCGAAAACGTTTACAGAGATGACATGAGCTTAGACGAGGCTATACACGAGGCTATGGTGGCTATGGGTAAAGTTATCGAAGAGGAGCTGAAACCTGAAGGGGTAGAACTCGTAGTTATAGAGAAAGAAGGTGCAAGGGAAATAAAGGGAGAAGAGCTTGAGAATTACATAAACAAGGCAAACGAAAAAATAAGAGAAAACAAGGAGTAATCCCCGTAGGGGGGATGGGGATGGTATCTCTCGATAAAGCTGTAGTTGCGAGGCTGAGGAAGCATGGGGAAGTTTTCGAAGTACTCGTGGATCCATACTTAGCGAGAGATTTGAAAGAGGGCAAGGAAGTTGACTTTGAAAAATTGCTTGCAGTTGAAGAAGTTTTTAAAGACGCTAACAAAGGTGACAGAGTAAGTAAGGAAGGATTAAGCAAAGCCTTTGGAACGACTGACATAAAGAGCATAGTGAGAACGATAATTTTAGAGGGAGAAGTACAGATTACTGCAGAACAGAGAAAAGAGATGCTTGAACAGAAAAAGAAGCAAATAGTCGAGTACATAAGAAAAAATGCAGTAGATCCAAGAACGGGAACACCTCATCCCCCCGCGAGAATTGAGAGGGCAATGGAGGAAGCTAAGGTTCACGTCGATATATTCAAACCTGTAGAAGCTCAGGTTAAAGATGTAGTAAAAGCAATAAAGAGGATTTTGCCCCTCAGGTTTGAAGAAATTGAAATAGCTGTGAAAGTACCGGCTGATTATACGGGTAAAGCTATATCTGCCCTCTACTCTTTTGGTGGAGTTGAAAAGGAAGAATGGCAAAAAGATGGGAGCTGGATTTGTGTTATGAGAATCCCTGCTGGAATGCAGGGAGATTTGATGGATTTACTGGCTAAAACGACTAAAGGTGAAGCGTTAACAAAAATTCTTAGGAGGATTCAGGGATGAGGAAAATAGTTATGCCGGGAGATTTAATAGCGAAGAATCCAAAAGTTGCTGGACATGGAACTTACGTTGAAGGAGGTAAGGTTTACGCGAAGTACCTCGGCTTACTCGACAAAACAGATACGAGTGTTAGAGTTATTCCTTTAAAAGGAAGATACATACCCTTTCCCGGAGACGTCGTAATAGGCATAGTTAGGGAAGTTACAGCCAACGGCTGGGTAGTTGACATTTACTCACCTTACAGAGCTTTTCTTCCCATTTCTGAGTATCCTGAAAACGCTATAAAGAACAGAAAGGTGAACGAAATATTGGACATAGGTGATGCTATAATCGCCAAGGTTCTCAACATAGATCCGAAGATGAAAGTTACTCTTACGATGAAAGACAGGGTTTGCAAACCTGTTAGAGTTGGGAGAGTTATAGCAATAAATCCAGCGAGAGTTCCAAGAGTTATCGGCAAGAAAGGAAGTATGATAAAACTTCTTAAGTCCGAACTTGGTATTCAGATAGTTGTTGGGCAAAATGGGCTTATATGGATTAATGGAGATAGAAAAAAAGTCTCAATTGCCGAGGAGGCTATTTACATTATAGAAGAGGAAGCCCATACAGAGGGGCTTACAGATAGAATTACTGAATTTATAAAAAATAAGAAGGGTGAAGACAAAAATGGAGAAGCCAAAGCTGATAGTTGACGGTAAAAGATTGGATGGTAGAGGTTTTGAGGAGCTGAGACCAATAAAAATTGAAGTTGGAGTACTAAAGAGGGCTGACGGCTCCTGCTATCTTGAAATGGGGAAGAACAAGATAATAGCGGCAGTTTACGGTCCAAGAGAAGTGCATCCGAGACATTTACAAGATCCAAGTAAAGCCGTGATAAGGTATAGATATAACATGGCACCTTTTAGCGTTGAAGAACGCAAGAAACCTGGGCCAGATAGGAGAAGCGTGGAGATAAGCAAAGTAAGCAGAGAGGCTTTGGAGCCTGTAATAATGAAAGAACTTTTTCCCAGATCCGGAATAGATGTTTTCGTAGAAGTTTTACAGGCGGACGCTGGAACGAGGACTGCTTGCCTAAACGCTGCGAGTGTCGCTTTAATAGATGCTGGAGTTATGATGAAAGGTATAGTCACGGCAGTTGCAGTTGCAAAAGTTGATGGGCAGATAGTTCTTGATCCCATGAAGGAAGAAGACTTTTACGGGGAAGCGGACATGCCTGTTGCCTTTCTAATAAGAAACGATCAAATAGAGTCGATAGCTTTACTCCAGATGGATGGTAGAATGACTGTTGAAGAAGTTAAAAAGGGGATAGAACTTGCTAAGAAAGGTGCGATGGAAATATACAGAATGCAAAGGGAAGCTGTAATGAAGAAGTACGTTAAGGAGGAGGAATAATGCCTGAAGACATACTCATGGACATAAAAAGGGATTACGTTCTTTCGAGAATAAGGGCTGGAGAGAGAATAGATGGCCGAAACTTTGACGAGTTTAGGAAAGTAGAGGTCAAGACAGGGATTATAGAGAAAGCAGAGGGGTCTGCTCTCGTTAAGCTTGGTAATACTCAAGTCGTAGTGGGAGTTAAAATGCAGGTGGGAGAACCCTTCCCAGACACTCCGAATATGGGAATAATAATAACGAATGCAGAACTCGTACCTCTGGCATCTCCAACGTTTGAGCCTGGGCCGCCTGACGAAAACTCAATAGAACTTGCGAGAGTTGTGGATAGAGGTATAAGAGAGAGTGAAGCAGTAGATCTGGAAAAACTCTGCATAGAAGAGGGTGAGAAAGTCTGGATTGTTTTCATAGACATTCACGCTCTCGATGACGATGGAAACTTAATGGATGCGTCCTCGATAGCCGCAATATCTGCTTTGATGAACACCACAGTTCCGGCGGAAAGGTTTGGTGTTGGCGAAGATTTCAAATTGCCCATCAGAGATTTCCCAATTAGCGTTACGTCTCTCGTAGTTGACGATAGAATTCTCGTTGACCCGTGCAGAGATGAAATGAGCGTTGGTAAAAACCTAATGACTATTACTTCGGATGAAGAGGGAAATGTCGTAGCGATGCAGAAAAGTGGAAGTTACCTCATGGCAGAGGAAAAGTTTTATGAACTGCTCGACCTGAGCGTGGCAAAGGCTAAGGAAATAAGAGAGAATGTCAGAGAACAACTAAAAGGTGGTGAAAATGGCGAGGACGAAGAAAGTTAAGATGGCTGGTAGATTTGGTCCGAGGTATGGATTGAGAGTTAGGAGAACTCTCATAAAAATCGAAGAACTTCAGAGAAAAAAGTACCCGTGTAAGAGGTGCGGTAAAATCGCCGTAAAAAGAGTAGGAACCGGGATTTGGCAGTGTAAGTCATGCGGGTACACTTTTGCTGGAGGTACTTACATACCCGAAACTCCTGCCCTAAAAATAGTCGAAAGAGTGACATCAAAGAAGAGTTAATTTTTAATTTTCAATTATCAAAACGAATTTATGCAACTCTTGTTTTAAAGCTTTTATGCTGTATATCAAAGCGGATGTTCCGTTTGAACTGTACGAAATAAACGTTTTAGACGCTGGTGATGATGAGCTATTAAAAATTAGCAGAGAGCTCGGTTTGGCTTTAAACCTCGAGGAAATGAAGAGAATTAAGTCGTACTTTAGCAGAATTGGCAGAAACCCATACGATATAGAACTGCAGTCAATAGCTCAGGCGTGGAGTGAGCATTGCTGTTATAAGAGCTCTAAATGTTATCTAAGGCAATACTTGTTTGGAGTTGAAGCGGATTACGTTATATCTGCTATAGAAGAAGATGCCGGAGTTGTTTCTTTTGACGACGATTACGCTTACGTAGTAGCTATGGAATCGCACAATCACCCGTCTGCAATAGAGCCATACGGTGGTGCCGCTACTGGTGTGGGGGGAATACTGAGAGACGTTCTGTGCATGGGAGCTCAGCCAGTTGCACTTGCAGATCCATTGTTTTTTGGTACGAGCGTTGAAAGTGCTGAGCAGGAAATCCCAGCAAAACACCCGCGCTACTTGTTATCCGGTGTAGTTTCGGGAATAAGGGATTACGGTAATAGAGTAGGAATACCTACTGTTGCAGGAATGGTTTTCTTCGACGAATCATACATAACCAACTGCCTCGTGAATGTGGGTTGTATAGGTATAGTTAGAAAAGACAAAATAGTTCACAGCAGAGCTGGTAACGTTGGAGATTTATTTGTTTTAGCTGGAGGTTTAACTGGAAGAGATGGAATTCACGGCGTTACATTCGCTTCTGCTGAACTGGATGAGAGTAGTGAGGAGAAGAGGAGTGCTGTTCAGCTTGGAAATCCAATAATTAAGGAACCTCTAATTCACGCCTGCCTCGAAATCGTCGAAAAAGGTCTGTTAACTGGTATGAAAGATTTGGGAGGAGGTGGTTTGAGCTGTGTAATAGGAGAAATGGCTCACGCCTCTAATTTTGGAGCTGAAGTCTGGCTCGACAAAGTGCCTTTAAAGGAAGAAGGCATGGCTCCATGGGAGATATGGATTAGCGAGAGTCAGGAGAGGATGATGCTTACTGTTAGCCCTGAACATGTGGATGAAGTTCTATACATATTTCAGAAGTGGGATATTCCAGCAGTAGTCGTTGGTAGAGTTACTGAGGATAAAAAGCTGAGAGTTTACTACAAGGGTTACAAGATTTACGACTTGGACATAGACTTTGTTGTAAAAGCTGTTGAGTACTGCAGAGATTACAAGGTTAAAGAGGTAATTGAAGTGGACGAAACTATGGGAGTACACGACTTTAAGAGTTTAATTCTGAAAATGCTGAGTCATCCTAACGTTTCGAGTAAGGAGTGGATTATAAGGCAGTACGATCACCAAGTTAGAGCGTCAACAGTTTTGACACCTTTGCAAGGTAAAGCTAACGAGGAAACTCACGGAGATTCTGCAGTTATAAGACCTACAAAATCTTGGAGGGGACTGGCAATAACTACTGATGTAAATCCGTGGATGTGTAAGATTAATCCTTTCTGGGGAACTGCAAGCTCTTTCGATGAAATGGTTAGGAATTTAGTTTCTGTTAACTCAACTCCACATAGCTTTGCGGATTGCTTAAACTTTGGAAATCCAGAAAAACCAGAGAGAATGGGAGAGTTCGTTGAATGCGTTAAAGCTCTGGGTTGGATGGCAAAAGGATTTGGATTGCCATGCGTAAGCGGTAACGTTAGTTTTTACAACGAAACTCCTTACTCAGCTGTTGCACCAACTCCCACGTTAATGGGTATAGGTATAGTCGAAGACGTGAGAAACGTCATAACTTCACACTTTAAAGGCAAAGGAGACGTAGTTTTAGTTGGTGAAACGAAAAAAGAGTTTGGAGGAAGTCTTTACAGTAAGATAACGGGACAGAAAAGTACAGTAGTTCCAAAAACTTCACCTGAAAAATTGAAGAATTACGTAGAAGCTATGTTATCCGCATTCAAGCAGTTCAGAGTTTACGCGTGCCACGACTTGAGCGAAGGTGGTTTAGCTGTAGCTGTTGCGGAGATGTGTCTTTCCGGCTCTGGATGTAAGATTAACGTTTCAGATTACGTGGAGCTTTTTTCGGAATCTAACACGAGGTGGGTCGTGGAAGTCGATGGAGGGGAAGAATTCGTTAAGTACCTTAGAGATAAGGGATTAAAAGCGAAAGTAATCGGTGAAAGTACTGGAGACTCTATGGTTATATCTCCTCTAAGAATTGAACTGCACGTCGAGGAAATGAGAAAGGCGTGGAAGTATGAGGAAGGTTAATGTTTACTTTGTTGGTACTGCGGGTAGTGGGAAAACGCATTTACTCGCCGCTTTTTCTGAGTGGTTAGACTTTCATAAAATAGACCACATCACAGTTAACCTCGATCCGGGAAGCGAGAACATGCCGTATAGCCCAGATGTTGACGTAAGAGAGTACTTCACTCTAAATGACGTTATGCTCGAATACGGTGTTGGACCAAACGGAGCTCAAATCTTATGTGCGGACTTGCTTGGAGCTGAAATAGATGAGATAAAGGAAGAAATCGATTACTACGACGTACCTTACGTCCTAATAGACACTCCCGGCCAGATGGAACTATTCACTCTTAGGAGGAGTAGTGAAATAATAATTAAAGTGTTGGGAGATAGCGTTTCAGTATTTTTATTCGATCCAGTTATATCTAAAACACCAGATGGTTTCATTTCCACAACTTTTCTTATGGCTTCTTCTATTTTCAGGTTGAAAATACCTCATATACCTGTCCTTTCGAAGTGCGATTTACTCGGAAAAAAAGAAATAGAGAGAATAGAGAGCTGGAGCGATCCGGACAAACTTTACGTAGAACTGGGTAGCGGTGTAGAAAGAGAACTGTTTCAAGTAGTTAGAGATGCCGGTTTTCTGCAGAAACCAATACCAGTATCGGCGAAAGAGGGTTACGGCATGGAAGACATATACGACAAAATTCAGGAGATATTTTACGGTGGAGAGGATATGGAAAGAATTCTTTACTAATCTTTAATTGTATTCGTATTTGTGTTCGTATTCAACTATATATTAATCATAGTTCGTATTCAACCACACTTCCACGTCTTTCAAATTTTTGGCAGTTAGGTCTATAGTTAAAGGAGTTATCGAAACTTTACCACTTCTCAGCGCGTGTATGTCTGTTCCCGGCTCTGAATCCTCTACTTCTACTCCGCTTATCCAGTAGTACGTCCTACCCCTCGGATCTCTTCTTTCTTCTACTCTCGTCCTGTAAAGTCTTTTAGCGAGTCGTGTAACTTCAAACTCTATTCTTTCGCAATTTGCAGGAACGTTTACGTTTAAAACTTCTGCTGGAGTGCCAGACTTAAGCACTTTTTCTGCTATTAGTCTAAGCACTTTCTTCGAATTGGAGAAGTTCTTAGGCTTAAAAACGAACTCGAACTTCTCTTCATCTCTCATTTGCTGAGATATTGCTATTGCCGGGCAACCCTGAGTAGCGGCTTCGAGAGCTGCACACACAGTTCCAGAAGTAGTTACAGATTCAGCAGAAACGTTTTCACCCATGTTTATTCCAGAAACTACTAAATCCGGCAATTCTCCAATTATTTCGTATATTCCAATTATTATTGAATCAGTTGGCGTGCCGTCAACAGCGTAACCATCCATTCCATCAAAGTGAACGTGAGAAACTCTTACTGGCTTCATTATAGACATGCTCCTACCAACCCCACTCATCTGAACAGCTGGAGCGACGACGTAAACTTCTCCCAAATCCTTTAGAGCTTCGTAACTGGCTTTTATTCCAGAGGAGTATATCCCATCATCGTTCGTTATCAGTATTTTCCACGTCATTTTAAAATCTGAAGTTGAACTGTGAATAAGTTTTTTCCGCTTTTTAACTTAACTCTAAGCTTTTTAACTTTAATTCCGGACTTCGCTAAAATTTTATTTGCTACTCTCTCAGCAACTTCAACGAATTTCAACTTCTCTTCTGTTATAATACCCTCAATTCTCGTCGCCAAGCAGGAATCTGATGGCTTATCAAAAAAGCTTAAGCCTAAGTTTTTAGCCATTTCTCTTACTTCTCTCTTAGTTATACCGAGTTCTGCGAGAGGACTTATAACTCCAAACTCTCTGAGGGCTTTTATTCCCGGCCTGTACTCCATCAAATCGCTTGCATTTGTTCCATCTACTATTTTATAGCCAAACTTAGAAATTTCATAAAACATAATTTTTTTACATAGGTAGCACCTATCTTCTCTGTTCTCTAACATCTCCTTACTGGCTTTTACTTCGACAAGGTTAAGTTCGAACCCTATTTCTTTGGCAATCTCTATTGCCTCTCTAACTCTATCGTTCGAAATGAACTCGTTAACTACCATAACAGCCTTGAAGTTTACTTTTGAAATTTTTAGCAAGTAAGCTAAAAAGGAACTATCAACACCTCCAGAGTAAGCTAAGCACACGTCTTCGAGCTTGCTTAGAAATTCCAACAGTTCTTTAAGCTTCACGAGTAACAGTTATATACTCTGAAATTTGTTCTTTACTGAGGGGCCCGTGGTCTAGTGGTTATGACGTCGCCCTCACACGGCGAAGGTCCCCGGTTCGAATCCGGGCGGGCCCACTTAATTAACTTATCAACGCATCATAAAGTACATGAATACTGATTGAAAAATTCCTATCACAAAGCCTAACACAGCGCCTGATATTTCTATGAACCTCAACTCTTTTTTAGCAAACTTTTTGAAAAGTCTTTCTATCTCTTCATCACTAATCTCCTCAGCCTTTTTTATCACGAACTCTTTTATGTCAACATTGCTTGCTATGTTTTTAACTATAGCTTCTCTAACGAACTCTTTAAACGCATTTGAGATGTACTTAGACAAGTTGTCAAACAATCTGCCGACGATAGCAGTATCTTTTATACTCTCGAACGCCTTTTCTATTTTAAAAACGATCTCGTTTTCGCTGACAGTTCTATCTAAGGCTTTTCCTATTACCATCTCGAAGTCTTCTTTTGTCAGTACTTCACTTAAAGTGTCGAGAAACCTCTCTGTTAATTCTCTGCTTCTTGCTGGTACCAAACCCTGAATTTTGAAACCAAATATTTTAATCGGTTTTTTCGGGTGAAATAGAAGTTCTACTGCTATTACGTTTGTTACGTATCCTATTACCGCACCTAATATTGGCGGTATTAACAAGATGTAGTTCATAATTCTGCAACGAGGGAAAAAAAGATAAGCTTGTCCGTCTATTTTTTACTGCCCCGTGCGGGGAGGGTGCTGAGTTAGCTGTAAGCTTGCGATGAAGCAACCCGCAAGCGCGGGGCAAGATCCGTGCCGCATAGGTCCCCTGGCGAGAGAGCTCTCGGCTTTCAATGACCCCGGGGCAACCCGGGCACGGAACAACCCGGCAGGGTCAGCCGCTCTGAGTCTGCATTAGCAGTCTGTGAAGAGCGGTGTTAGCTTGCCGGGTAAAGACAAGCTTTTATATTTACTGAGCAGACTCGGAACTATGTCAAGAACTGTATCAGTATTCGACACAACTCTTAGAGATGGTGAGCAAACTCCGGGCGTAGCTTTCCCTATCGAAGCTAAGGTAAAGATTGCAAGGCAGTTAGATAAGCTTGGAGTAGATGTAATAGAAGCTGGTTTTCCCGCTGCATCTCAGGGTGAATTCGAGGCTGTAAAAAAGATTTCTAACTTAGGTTTAGATTCTAAAATCTGTGCTCTTGCGAGAATAGTTAAAGGCGACATAGACTCAGCATTAGAGAGCGATGCTGACATGATTCACATTTTTATATCAACATCAAAAATACAGATAGAGCATACTATAAAAAAGAGTAGAGAAGAAATAGTTCAGCTCGCAGTTGAAGCAGTTGAGTATATTAAAGACCACGGAAGAATATGCATGTTCTCTGCAATGGACGCTACGAGAACTGAAGTAGATTATCTGAAGAAGATTTACAGTGCAGTCGAAAGTGCGGGAGTTGACATAGTTAACGTTCCCGATACTGTAGGAATAGCTACTCCTTTTAAATTTCACAACTTAATAAAGGAGTTAAGGAACGCTCTAAAAGTACCCATAGACGTTCACTGTCACAACGACTTCGGCTTAGCTACTGCAAACACTTACGCAGCTGTCTTAGCCGGAGCTGATGAAGTTCAGGTTACTGTTAACGGTATTGGTGAGAGAGCTGGAAATGCGGCACTCGAAGAAGTAGTAATGGTTCTCGAAAGCTTAGAGGGCATAAAGACGAACATAAGAACTGAAGAGCTTGTTAACACTTCGAAGTTAGTTGAAAGGTTATCTGGAATTAGGATGCCTCCTAACAAACCAATAGTGGGCGCAAACGCATTCAGTCACGAAAGTGGAATACACGCCCACGGAGTGCTTGAAGACGCGAGAACGTTTGAACCGGGAGTAATAACTCCTGAAATGGTGGGACATAGGAGAAGAATAGTAATAGGAAAGCACGCTGGAAGGCACCAGATAAAGAAGATACTTGAAGAGGCTGGTTACCACGTTGATGAGGAACAGTTAACAAAGATAGTCAATAAGATCAAAGAGCTTGGAGACAAAGGTAAAAAGGTAACGGACTTGGACTTATTTACCATAGCTGAAGTCGTTCTTGGAGAGCTTAGCAGGGAGGAGAAGGCGATAGTGGTGGATGAAGTAACTGTTTTAACTGGTAACAAGATTACGCCGACTGCAGTAATAAATGCTGAAGTGGAGGGAAAGAGGAAAGTAACTTCTGCTATAGGTCTTGGGCCAGTTGATGCAGCTTTAAACGCTGTTAAGGAGCTTGCTGGAGAAAGCATAAAAATAAATCTAACAGAGTTCAGAATGGATGCAATAAGTGGTGGTAGCGACGCTCTCGCTGAAGTTTACGTTACCGTTGAAGATGATGAAGGACACTCTTTTACAGCTAAGGGTGCGGGAGAGGACATAGTAATGGCATCTATGGAGGCAATAATACACGCTGTAAACTACCTCATGCTGATGAGGAAAAAGAAGAAATGACATCTGAATGGGATTACGTTTCCATAGCTTCAAAAATTTTTAAGTCAACACTAATAGCTGGGGCTGGAGAAGACGATTGTGCAGTCGTTAAAGCGGATAAGTATGTTGTTATGACTGCGGATTCTCTAAGAGAAAGTACGGACTTCCCACCCCAAATTGAAGAATGGGAAAAAGGATTTTTAAGTTTGGCAGTTAACCTTAGCGACATAGCTGCAATGGGTGCTGAACCTAAGTACTTTCTTTACACTATAACCCTTCGTAGAGGATACTCCTTAAAGAATTTCGAGCAATTCTGTGTAGGAATTAAAAATTTGGCTGATAAATATGGAGTAATCGTTGCTGGAGGAGATACGGATATTGGAGAGGAAATGGCGGTTTCCGGCTTTGCAGTAGGATTTGCAGACAGAGTATTGCTTAGGAGAAATGCAAAACCGGGAGAGAAAGTTTTTCTTACTGGAGAGTTGGGGAAAGCACAGCTAACGCTGGAACAGGTTTTGTCGGGAGTGGATAGAAATAATTCGGCGTATCCAGAAAAGCTGTACACGCCAGAGCCGAGAATTAGAGAAGGGTTGAAGCTCTCGGAATTTGCAAGCTCTTGCACTGACGTAAGCGATAGTTTGGCGATTTCTTTGTACAACATTTCTTCAGCGAGTAATGTTAAAATAGAGCTGAAGTTACCAGACCTCTCCTATTTAACTGAATTCGTTGATGAGAAAAAAGCACTTGAACTCTTTCTGTATTCCGGAGGTGATTACGAATTGGTTTACACGAGTGACGAGGGAGATATAGAAATAGGCAGAGTCGTGGAGGGTAGAGGCGTCTTTCTTAACGGTAGAAAAGTTGAGCGTAGAGGATACACTCATTTTTAAAACTTATTTTTAAAACTTCTGAAGCAAAAATTCAACTACGTCTATGCTCGCGTTCGTTCTAATCCCGTTTCCAGATAAAACAGTTTTAGATGCTTCAAAGCCCATTTCCTTTAGTTTTTCGATAATTTCATCAACGGGTTTTGGAGAAACTTTAAGCCTTTTGCACACTTCGTGCACGTTGTAGTAAAATGGAACATCTATCTCTTCGTTTAATTTAATTAGAAATTCTTTTACCTTTTTATCAACGTCCATCTTTTTGACTTTGCTTAGGTCACCTTTCGCGTTTTTCATGTTTCCAAGCCACATGGGGCCGTAAACTTTAAGTTTTTCACCACATCTGGGGCAACATGATTTAGTGTTATTTTTATTTTCTATGTTTATGTATTCTCTATACAAACATTTCTTACAGTATATTAAATAGCCGTAGTTTTCGTAAATTTTCGCTGCTAATCTCGGACTCCTTTTTACGACGACGTGAATCCTGTAGTAGTGCTCCTTAGCCCAAGACGCAAAGAACTCTACTGCTTTGTCGTATTTAGTGGCTTCAGAAGCTATTTTCCCAGCGAGTACTCTTAAACCAACTTCTGGGTAAAATTCAACTTTTTCCACAAAACAAGAATACTTTCTTAGACAGGATTTAACGGCTGAACCACAAAGAGCTGCAGTATCTGTTGCTGTAAAGCTTATACACTTCTTCGCAGAAAAGCAAGCTGGATCTATGAATGGTGCTGGAGAACCGAATGGATCCACATCGACGTGGTCGAATTTCTCTTTTCTCATTAAAGCTCCAGCTTCCTCGCAATATACCTTAGCTTCTATCCCGTTGATTTTTAAGTTCTCTTTTATCACTTTAACTGCTTTCTTGCTTATGTCGTTGAAGAAAGGCTCTTTTCCAGCTTCAAGCTTAGCTCTTATCCCCCTAACTCCCGTAGCTGAGAGGGAATCGAGGTAAGTTTTTCCGGGCATTAGTTTGAAAATTACCATGTCTAAGTCTCTGCAAAACTTCATTCTTGGGTTGTAAAAAACTCCTTCAACTTTTATTTTTGCCAACCCCTCCACTAACACTTTTTAGCCTCGCTGAGGCGTAATAAAATTGTTTCCGCAACTTCATCTCTGTTTCTCTCGTCTATGGTGTAAACTTCAAACTCTTCTCTTATTTTCCTTATTATTGGATGATTAGACTTAGCGTGAATCGTGAAAAGCTTATCTGCATCGGTATTCATCAACCCCTCTAAAACTTTGACAAAAACTTTGCTTTTTAGTTCCATTGGGCCAACTTCGTCTATTATTATTACATCTCCACTTAAGCTCGCTCTATTCAAGTAATCTTCAAACTCTTCAACGTGAACGCAGTACTTTCCAACTTTTGTTTTGCAACTTTTTAAGCTCGCAAGAGTAACTCTTTCAAGACTTTTCAAATCGAGTATCTCGAAACCAACTCTCCTCCCTCCTCTCCTAAGTTCGAGGGTTATAAAACCCGAAACGTCTCTTTTGCTTAACTTTTCCCAAACTTTTTTGCAAAGGGTAGTTTTTCCAACCCCCGGTTTGCCTGTAACAGCTATTGAGACCATGCGTTAATTAGGATAGACATTAATATAATTGTAAGCTTACGATTTGCGATGTTTGATGTAGCTGTAGTTGGTGGCGGCCCCTCCGGCTCTATGTGTGCAACTGTACTATCTGAAAAAGGATACAGAGTAGCTTTATTTGAAGAACATCAAAGTCCCGGCTTCCCCATGCAGTGTGGGGGTTTGATAAGCGAGGATTGTTTGAAAATTCTTAAGAAATACGTGGATGCAGATAAGTTTTTGCTGAACAGAATAGACGGAGCTTATTTCTTCTCTCCTTCTGGAAAACACGTTAAGCTTAAAGGCAAGAGCAAGGCAGTCGTAATCGATAGAAAGATAGTTGATTTAGAATTGTTTAAGTTAGCCGCTTCAACTTCGAAAACTTTTGTTAAAAAAAGGGTTAGAAGTGTTAGCTTTGACGAGAAGTTCGTAATAGATGCGGGAGAAAAGTTTGAATCCTCTTATATTATTGGTGCTGACGGCCCACATTCAGTTGTAGCTAAGTGCCTGTCTTTCAACAGACCTGAATTTTTATCTGCAATTCAGGTAGAATGTGAATTCGAAAGCTTAGACGAGGGGTACGTGGAACTTTACTTCGGTTATTCAGATTGCATGTTCGCCTACTCTATTCCTTGCGGTGACGGCTTTTCCAGAATAGGTGTTGTTTCTAAAAACAACGCAATTTTTTGGCTAAAAAAACTTCTGAGAGAGCACCCTTCTGTATCTAAGAGAGTTGAATTTGAGAAAAATTGCGAGCTAAACTGCGGTACTATTCCTTTTGGTTTAATAGACTTCGTCAAAGGAAAAGCTTTATTAATAGGTGATTCGGCTGGAATGGTAAAACCCTATACCGGGGGCGGTATGTACTATTTATCTGTAGCTGTTGAGTTGTTAGCCAAGCATTTCCCGAATTTGGAGGAGTTTAAGAGGAAATACCTCAACTCCTTGCGAGTTGAATACGAAGTTGGAAAGAGAATATTCAGACTTTACGGAGAACTCAGTAAAGAAGATTACGATTACTTGGTTAAAATAGCCGAAAAAATAGATTTTTCAAGCTTTCACATGGATAAGCCAAGCTCGATTTTAAATGCAATACCTCACGCGTTGAATTTGTTGAAAAGACCTTCTCTCACTTTAAAAATAGTCAAATGCCTGTTAAGCTAAAAAATTTATATCCTTTTTGCGGAGTAAAGCTTATGATAGCTGACGTTTACATAGAACTTAAAGAGGGTGTAACAGATCCAGAAGGAGAAGCGACGAAAAAAGCTCTTAGGCTGCTCGGTTTTAGAAACGTAAAATCTGTTTCCTCAAGAAAAGTTTTTAGAATAGAAATTGAAGCGAAATCAAGAGAAGAGGCTGAAAAAGAAATAGAAATGATGTGTAAAAAGCTTTTGGTGAACCCCGTAATTCAGAGGTATAGGATAAACTGGGTGGAACCTTAGACAAAACAATTATTAAGGCATTCTCTTTTTCTCAGGTCATGAGCGAAATCATGGAAATGCTCATAAGAAGAGGATTCCTCTGGCAATCATTCGAAATATATGGTGGAATTGCAGGATTCATAGATTACGGCCCCTTAGGTAATGGGTTGAGGAGAAGACTTGAAAATCTTTGGAGAGAATTCTTCGTTGTTAATGAAAGGGCGGTAGAGATAGATTGCCCAACTATTGGAATAGAAGAAGTTTACGTAGCATCTGGCCACGCAACCTCTTTTACGGATGTGGCTATAGAGTGTTCTGAATGCGGTAAGGTTTACAGGGCTGATCACTACGTAAAGGAAAAGCTCGGCTTCGAAATAGATGAAAGCGTAGAGGCAGTTAGAGAAATTCTCAAAGAATTTGACCTGAGGTGCGAATGTGGTGGTAAATTTAAAGATCCAGAGCCTTTTAATTTGATGTTTGAAACGAAAATAGGTCCGGGAAGGGGTAAAAAAGGCTATCTAAGGCCCGAAACTGCTCAGGGAATATTCATAGCTTTTAGAAGATTATCGGATTACTTTAGAGATAAACTTCCATTTGGTGTAGCACAGGTTGGCAGGTCTTATAGAAATGAAATAAGTCCGAGACAGGGAGTAATAAGGTTGAGAGAGTTTAATCAAGCGGAACTTGAATACTTTGTACACCCAGAGAAAAAAACGCACCCCGGATTTGAAAATTATAGAGAGAAAGTCGTAAAGCTCGTAGATAAGAGAGATGTTGAACACGAAATTGAGCTTGGAAAAGCTGTTAAAAAAGGGATAATACTAAACGAGCTAATTGCTTACTTCATAGCTAAGACTGAGGAGTTTCTAATTAAAGCGGGAATAGACAGAAGTAAGTTAAGGTTTAGACAGCATAAAGATGATGAGAGAGCTCATTACGCTTGCGATTGCTGGGATGCAGAGGTGCTAACTTCTTACGGATGGATAGAAGTAGTTGGTATAGCCGACAGAGGTTGTTACGACCTCTCAAGGCACATGGAGTACAGCGGGGAAGACATGACTGTGTTTATACCCTACAAAGAACCGGTCAAAGTTAAAAAGAAAGTCGTTATACCTGACATGAAAAAACTTGGCCCCCTATTCAAAAAGAAGGCTAAGAAAGTGGCGGAGGAACTAAAAAAAATGGTACCTTCTGAAAAAATCGTAGTGGTTTTGGACGGGGAAGAAGTAGAGGTGCCGAGAGAGTGCTATAGAATAGAGGAGGTTGAAGAAATAGTTCACGGAGAAAAAGTTGTACCTCACGTAATAGAGCCATCTTTTGGACTTGATAGAATTACCTACGCCATTCTTGAACACTCTTTCGATACAGATGTAGTAGATGGAGAAGAGAGAAAAGTGCTAAGGCTTAAGAGGTGGATGGCTCCAGTACAAGTAGCAGTCTTACCACTCCTTTCGAGAGAACCGTTCACTTCTAAAGCTTTAGAGATAACGAATGAATTGAAGAAAGTGGGAATTTTTACGGAATACGACGATTCAGGGAGTATAGGTAGGAGGTATAGGAGATACGACGAAATTGGAACTCCTTTTTGCATTACAGTTGACCACCAAACTTTTGAAGATGAAACTGTAACGCTGAGGGATAGAGATACTACATCTCAAATTAGAATAGCGATTAAGTCTCTATCGGACGTTTTAGTTAATCTACTGAACTCTGAGAGGGATATAAGGGAGTTTGGAGAAGTTTTCAGGGAGTAACCCAAACCCTTTTATTTTCAGTCTGCTACTTAGAAGCATGAAAGATTTTGACATGAGAGTTGGTGAAGCTCTCATAGGCACTGGAAACGAAGTAGCTCATGTGGATTTACTCGTTGGACATAAAACCGGCCCTGTTGGTCAGGCATTTGCGAATGCTCTCTCACAGCTATCAGCTGGACACACTCCTCTCTTAGCCGTTTTAAGGCCTAACTTGATAACCAAACCTCCGGTTATTCTCGTACCAAAAGTCACAGTAAAAGATATGCATCAGGCAGAACTCATTTTTGGTCCCGCACAAGCTGCTGTTGCTAAAGCTGTAGCTGATGCGGTTGAGGAAGGAGTAATACCCAGGGAATTAGCAGAGGAGTTAGTAATAATAGCGAGCGTTTTTATCCATCCAAAAGCGAAGAATGTTCACAAAATTTACTACTACAACTACGGGGCTACTAAGCTCGCTTTGAAGAGAGCTATGAGTGGTTTCCCAGATGTTGACAAAGTTTTGTACGAGAAGGATCGTAGCATACATCCATTTGTAGGTAAGAGGATGACAAAGCTCTGGGATCCGCCATACTTACAAGTAGCAATGGATTTGACGAGCTTGAGCGAAGTGAAAAAAGTCTTGGAGTTAGTACCTGAGAGCGACCACGTAATATTTGAGATAGGAACGCCACTCGCAAAGAAATACGGAGTAGATGTTATATTAGAGTTAAGAGACGTTAGACCTGATGCGTTCTTCGTTTTGGACATAAAAACTCTTGATACTGGCAATCTTGAGGCGAGAATGGCAGCTGATGCTACTGCAAACGCGGTAGTGGTTTCCGGACTTGCACCCGTTAGCACTATTGAGAAGTTTATAAGAGAAGCAGATAAAACAGGTATATACAGCGTAATAGACATGTTAAACGTAAGCGATCCAGTAGCTTTGCTCGAAAAACTTTCTGTAAAGCCTAACGTCGTAGAACTCCACAGAGCGATAGATACTGAAGGGGTTGCACCTCCACCTTGGATTAACGCAGGAAAGATAAAAGAAAAGTTTAACGTTTTAGTCGGAGTTGCAGGTGGGTTAAAGCCAGAAAACGTTGGAGAGGCTATAAAGGCAGGAGCTGATATATTAGTTGTCGGTAGAGCGATAACGAGGGCGAGAGATATAGAAGGAGCAGCCAGAAGGTTTTTAACTTCAATGGCAGAGGCTAAGGCTATACATGATACAGATCAATTTAGAGTTATGACTGATTTTTAAAAATTTTTTAAATTTAATTAATTATCAATTATACATTTGAAATTAACTTTGCAATCTCATATGAGTGGTAGGTAATAATCATGTCAGCTCCAGCCCTTTTTATTGAAACGAGTATTTCGTAAGCTAATGCCTTGCTATCCATCCACCCCATTTTTTCAACCGCTTTTACCATTGAATACTCTCCGCTAACGTTGTAAGCTGCGAGTGGAAGGTTGAACTTTTCTCTAACATCTCTTATTACATCCAAATACGCTAATGCTGGCTTTACCATCACTATATCAGCTCCTTCTTCGACGTCCAGCTCCACTTCTCTTATAGCCTCTCTTCTATTGTGGAAATCCATTTGATAGCTCTTCCTATCTCCAAAAGAGTAGCCACTCTCGGCAGCTTCTCTAAAAGGCCCGTAAAAATTTGAAGCGTATTTGGCGGAATAACTCATTATTGCAACTTCTTCAAATCCTTCTAAGTCGAGAGCTTTTCTTATTGCAGAGACCATTCCGTCCATCATTCCCGATGGAGCTACTATGTCTGCTCCAGCTTCTGCATGGCTAACAGCAGTTTTAGCTATTATTGGAAGAGTTTCATCGTTTAGAATCTTTCCGTTTCTAACTACTCCACAGTGACCGTGGGACGTGTACTCGCACAGACAAACATCTGTAATAATTACTGCGTCTGAATACGCTTTCTTTATCTCTTTAACGGCTTTTTGAACGACATCGTTCTTACCAAAAGCAGACGAGCCGATTTCATCTTTTTTAGCAGGTATTCCAAAAATTATGAACGACTTTAAGCCCATTTCCATAGCTTTTCCAACTTCTTCTGCAACTTCTCTTAGAGGTATTCTGTAATACTCAGGCATTGAAGGTATCTCAACTTTCGAACTTATTCTCTCGTCAACGAAAACTGGAGTGATTAGGTCATTTAAACTGAGTTCAGTCTCTCGCACAAGCTCTCTCAGCTTCTCTATTCTCAACCTCCTCATTCTCGATACAGGGAACAAAATCCTCACCTCCGAAAACGTACTCAACGGCATCTAAGATGTAATCTTTACCTTCTCTTGCAGCTTCTCTAAGCCTTACAGTGGGAATTCTCAAAAACTTTTTTATTAAAGATGAGGCAAATTCCTCTAAAATCGGTAAAACACTCTCATCTATTCCATACTTAGCTGAGAGCTTGTTGTAAAGCTCAAGTACTTCATCTTTTTTAACGTACTCAGCTCTTAAGTACATAGCCGATATTGCCGAATTCGCTTTCATGTCTTTTAGCATGTCTTCGAAATGTTTTACTTCCTTTTCGATAATTTTTTCAGCTTTTTTTGCCTCTTCAATCCTCTTTTTTAGATTTTCTTCGCTTATCTCCCTTAAGTCGTCTATTGTGTATAACTCATACTTTTCTGCAATTGCTGGATCTATATCCCTTGGCATAGCTATGTCTATGAAAATCTTTTTACCTTCCACTTTTACCATGTCTCTCTTTATTATGTAACCTTCTGCTGAAGTGGCAGAGATTATCAAGTCACACTCTTCAATCAATTTTTCCAGCTCGTCTAAGGGGTGGGCGTATCCGTTAACCTCTCTTGCCAATTTTTCTGCATTTTCTAGGGTTCTGTTGGCTATGTGTATTATGCACTTCTTGTAAGAGAGGTTTTTTGCTACTAACCTCGCCATCTCTCCAGCTCCAACTAACAGGACTTTAACACCTTTCAAACTTCCAAGCTTTTTTTCAGCCAACTCTACTGCTGCGGAACCTATGGAAACAGAACCTTTGTTTATGTTTGTTAGCTTTCTAACTTTGGTTCCAACGTGTATCGCTTTTGAGAAAACGAGATCTAAAACTTTGCCAATTCCACCGTACTCTTTGCACAAGTTGTAGAAATCTCTTACTTGCCCCAAAATTTGGTCTTCTCCGACAATCATGGATTCTAAACCAGACGCAACCCTAAAAAGGTGCTCGATACACTTGCTGTTTTTGTAGTAATCTATAACTCTCTCCGATACGTGCATTCTGCTTGCAATCCTCTTTAATGCCTCCTCTGTATTCATACCTACTACGTAAACTTCCACTCTGTTGCACGTCATTAGAATTGCACACTCGAAAATTTCTGGATTTTTCAAGATTACATCAATTAAAGCTTTTAAATCACCATGCCACGCAGTCTCTATTTCTTTTAAGCTTGCTTTTTTATGAGTTATCGCGAGAGATGCGATCTCCATTATTTTCACCTTCCGGTTGTTACTGGCTTTTATCTCGCTTTTTAAAGCTTTTCTTTCACCAAATAACTCTGAATTTTGATTTTTTGTTCAGAAGAGTTTTTACGTTTCCGATTTAAAGATTTAATTATTACCTGTATGCAAAATGTAAGTAGAAGAGATGCTATTCCAGAAATGTATATAGCGTCGAGTAAATTGGCACCTCCTATCGTTACCGAATTACTTTTTATTGAGTTCAAATTCATTAAGTCAGCACCAACAAACATTCCGAGAGTTGATGTTGTGTACGATAAAACTGCAGGTTTCTCTCTTTCAACTAAAAGGGAGTAAAAAGTTGCCGTTATTACTGGTAGCTTTGGATTTATTATGTCCACACCACCTCTACCAGCTACGGAGACTGAATGAGATATCAAAGTTAACAAAATTACTCCAACAATCGCTTTTACTGTGGAAACGTTCTTAGTAGCAATCTGCTTAATAGAAATTGCAAATGGGATTACAAAACCGGAAATACTTAAGTATATCTCTACGCCTGAAAAGTTGCAGAAATCTAATGGTGGAAAAAACGATGTTAACAAGGAAATGAACGTAATTGTCAGCGAATCTTCTTTCGAAAAGCCCGAAAATTCAGCTACTTTAAATACAACAACTAATAAAGCTAAAAACGCAAAAATTAAAACGTAAATCACTGTTTTACTCCAAGTATCGATTTTGGAGACCTCTTAATTCTCCTCCTCTTTCCATATGACGTGTACCTCTGATTTGGTCCCGGCTTTTTGTAGTGCTGGTATTTACCGGGAACTAACCTCGTCTGACCCTTTCTTCCTTTTATCTTTATCCATGTAGTAGTACCTGTTTTACCCATGCTTTCCCAATTTTCAGAATGTTTTAAAAATGTTTTGTCAGTAATGTTTGTCAGTAAGGGAAGTTCACGGCGATAAAGTAAACGAACATCATTACTAATCCGAGCGGCACTCCTATTCTTGCCCACTCTCCACTCTTTATTCTTAGCCTTCCGGCAGAAACTATGTTTGGTATGTTTCCGGGTATTAACATACCTCCCGAAACTAAAAGACCTATCAGCGCACTTTTTATCTGTAAAAGCGTTAATTCTGGAGCTATTTCTGCTGCTGTTAGAGTTGCGTTATCGAGTATTGCGGATATCATGTTTACCCAGAATAAAACTGAAGGTGGAATTTTTGTAAAGTACCATATCACTAAAGGCGTTAAACCATGTCCAAGCAAAACTAAGGCGGATACGAAGGCGTAAACTTTTACCGCTCTCATTACTACAGTTCTAAGCGTTTCTCCGTATTCTGGAATTTCAGCTTTTACATCTCCTTCTTTACTGACCCAGTAAGCACCTAATATAGCCATTGCAATTATTCCGGGTACTATTAAGTCGGCTAAGAGTCTAAATAAAAAGAAAAAATCTGCATGATATGGTGGACCACTTAACTTGGATATGGCTATTGTGGCGAGAGGCTCGCCAACGGGGGTTAAAGCCGCTCCAAGTCCAACCGCAAAACAAGTTACAACTGTTATTTTTACCTTGCTTTCCCAGCTAACAGGCATCGCGGCTACGATCTCTGAAAGTAGAACAGCTGCTACTATTACTGACATCAAACTCGATAGCAATCCAAGAGTTATTATCATTAGAAAGACAAAAATTTTTAATCCTAATTTATTCATTATGTTTACGATTCCCCTATAAATTTTCTCGTTATAAAAGTGTATGAACAATCCTGCAATAAGCACAACTTGAAAAATTCCTATTGGCGTGCCACCTATGCTAACTGGATCCTTTATAGCATTTATTATTATTTCTTTACTCCACATACCCGATATAGTTATGGCTAATATACCCATTATTAGGAAGAAGATTTCTAAGTTTTCTTCCACTTTTCTAACTTTGAAAGGTAAAATCAAAACTGCTAAGAATATCATTACTAATCCAGCAGCGATTGATGGTATAGGATTTGGAGGAATGCTCTGCATAACGGCAAAGACGGCAATCTATTAAAAAATTTTTCTAACAGCTGTTAATAGATGAAAAATTTTGACTATATGAATTTCAAAATTGAAAAATATTGCTACTCTTTAACCCTTAGTTTTTCGAAACACAGAGCGGCAATCGTTGCAGCTATTAGCTCCTCGTTAGTAAGCTCTGCCGTCCAGAATATTTCGGCGAGCTTCTTTTTAAGAGGTATGTAGTCTTCTGTAATCTGCCTTACTTTTTCTACGATTTTTCTCTCTTCTATGAATTTCGTGTGGGTATCTCCTTTAATGAAAGCTTCGTCGTTGACTATGGCTATGTGTAAGGGTAAGTTCGTTACTATGCCGTCTATTACATATCCACTCAAAGCCCTCTTCAACCTGCAAACAGCTTCATTTCTATCGTTTCCCCAAACTATTAGCTTGGCAATCATTGGATCGTAATAAGGCGTTATTTCACATCCCATGAAAACACCGCTATCGACTCTAACACCAATACCCCCCGGACTTCTGTAGTGAACTATCATCCCAGTCTTTGGTATGAAAGTCTCCGGATCTTCTGCATATATTCTACACTCTATTGCGTGCCCTCTAAACGATATGTCTTCTTGAGAATGCTCTAATTCTTCTCCGTACGCTATTTTTATCTGGTATTTTACTAAATCAATCCCAGTTATCATCTCAGTTACCGGATGTTCGACCTGAATTCTCGTATTCATTTCCAAAAAGTAAAACTTACCATCGTAGTAAAGAAATTCCATCGTTCCAGCGTTCGTATATCCGATGTGTCTTGCACCTTTAACAACAATTTTACCTATTTTTTCTCTCGTTTCCTCGTCAACTACGGGTGATGGAGCTTCTTCTATGACTTTCTGATGCCTTCTCTGTATGCTACAATCTCTTTCGCCTATGTGTATAACATTCCCTTTTTCATCCCCCAAAACCTGAAACTCTATGTGTCTTGGGCGTGGAAGGTATTTCTCTATGTAAACGGCTGAATCTCTAAAGTACTTTTCCCCCATCGTTTTACTTCTATTGTACGCTTTTTCTATTTCTTCTTCACTCCAAGCTATGGAAATTCCTATTCCTCCTCCTCCACCAGAAGCTTTTATTGCCACAGGATAACCAATCTTTTCTGCCCAATCCTTAGCTTCTTCTAAGCTATTTAGCTCAGGGCTGCCCGGAACTACTGGTACTCCCGCTTCACTCATAAGCTTCCTAGCATTTAATTTTGAACCCATTGCTTCAATTACTTCTGGTTTTGGTCCTATGAAAACTATTCCTTCTTCTTCACATCTCTTAGCAAACTCCGCGTTTTCGGCTAAGAAACCATAACCGGGATGTATTGCTTCTGATTCGCTTTTCTTTGCAATATCTAAAATTTTTTCTATGCTTAGATAACTGTCCTTAGGTTCTGCTCTTCCAATAAGGTAAGCTTCGTCAGCGTAAACCCTATGAAAAGACCTTTTATCTGCAGTGCTGTATATTGCAACAGTTTTGATACCTAATTCTTTACAAGCTCTCATCACTCTTATTGCAATTTCACCTCTGTTTGCAACCAATATTTTTTTGAACATCGCATCGCTTAAATTTAGCTGGCATAAATGTTTTTCTACATCTATTCCCTAAGTACTTTGTGTACGTGATAGATACATCTGCTGTATTCTTGAGGAAAATACCGGAAAACTCTGTAACAGTTCCGGAAGTGGTGGATGAAATAATAGATGAAGAGTCAAAACTCTACTTCCAGATTTCCAACGTTAGAGTTGAGTGTTCTCAACCTGAATACGTTTTAAGAATTAAAAGAGTGGCTAAGGAAACTGGAGATGTACATAGGCTATCTAATACAGACGTGAAAGTTTTAGCAAAGGCATTGGAATTAAAGGAGAAGGGATTTGAAGTTTCAATTGTTACAGACGATTACTCTATTCAAAATGTCGCCAAAGTTATAGGTGTTGGTATAGAATCGATAATTCAGAAGGGTATATCCAAAGCTTTTAAATGGGTTAAGGTTTGTAAAGGATGTGGGAGAAAAGTCGAAGGGGATGTGTGTCCTGTTTGCGGTAGTGAAGTAGTTTTGAGGAGGGTTAGAAGTGAGAAAGCTCGAAGATCTCGTTCAAAGAGCAAAAAAGCTAAAAGAAAAGGGTTTGACGACTGGAGAGATAGCTGACGAACTAAACATTTCAAGAGAAACGGCTTTGTGGCTTTTAACGCAGGGAGATTCGTCTCCTGCTGATATATACGTATCTTGGAGTAGCATAGCTAGAAATGCCGTTAGAATAAGGCATATAGCTTTAATAATGGCAGACATGATAAGAGAAGTCGCAAATCCAGAAGTTGTCATCGGAATAGCTACGAGTGGAATACCCCTCGCAACTCTCGTTGCGGAGGAAATGGGTTGCTCTCTCGCAATATTCTATCCGAGAAAGCTCAAGTGGGAGAAAGAAGAAGAGGTGAGACTTGAAGGCGTGATGAGCGAAAACTTTGAAAAAATTGATGGTAAGAACTGCGTCGTTGTTGACGACGTAATTTCTACGGGTAGGACTATTGAAGACGTTAAAACTTATGCTGAAAAGAGAGGAGCAAATATACTGTGTGCTTGCGTTATAGTTGATAAAGCTGGAAAGGACGTGATAGCTGGAATACCCGTAGTTAGTGCTTTCAGGATAATAAGGCTTTAAACTTTTTTGGCGGGGTAGCCGTGGCAAGAATAGCTAAGGAGGACGTTTGCATAGTAATTCCAACACTTAATGAGGAAGATGCAATTGGTGAAGTAATAGACGGCTTTCTCAAGCAAGGATATCGTAACATTCTGGTAATAGATGGAAGAAGTACAGATAAAACGAGAGAAATTGCAGAAAAAAAAGGTGCAAAAGTGGTAATTCAGAAGGGAAAGGGAAAAGGTAACGCTGTAAAAGAAGCTTTTGAAATCGTTAATAGCCCCGTTGTAGTTTTAATAGATGGAGACGGCACTTATTTGCCAGAGGATGTGGAAAAACTGATTAAAGTAATAGAAGAGGGTTACGATCATGCTGTTGGAAACAGACTTGAAAACTTCGAAAGAGGAGCTTTTACTAAGTTAAACCTTTTGGGTAACAAAATAATAAACTTCATGTTTAGATTGGCATATGGAGTTGACTTGAAAGACATTCTTTCTGGATATAGAGCTTTGACTAAGAATCTTTATAAAAACGTAGAACTTGAAAAACCGGGATTTGAAGTCGAGACAGAGTTGACTGTCGAAACGATAGCTAAGGGATATAAGATTAAAGAAGTGCCTGTAACTTACAGAAAAAGAGGTGGAAAAACTAAGTTAAATCCAATAAAAGACGGAATAAGGATAGGTATAGCAATTTACGACTTGCTTAAGAAGTACAGTCCCGGTAGGTACTTTTACTTCTTGGGCATTTCAATGATTTTTGTTGGAATAGTTATGGGAATTTACGTCGTTAGAGACTGGTTCAGGCACATAACTCATTATTTAATGGCTATTCTTACTGCCTTACTGATAATTTCGGGTTTACAAGTAATAATTTTTGGCACGATAACAGATCTTCTTTATAGAAGTAATGTTGAGCTAAAAAGAGAAATTAACGAACTAAAGGAGGTTGTTTCGAATGGAAATCCCAGAAAAGTGGAGCGTAAGGGAAATTGAATCTCTATTTAATCACTCGCTTCACGAGCTTGGAGAATTTGCAAATTCTATGAATAGCGACGTCGTTACCTTCGTCGTTAACAGGCACATAAACTACACGAACGTTTGCGTATCGAAGTGCCCCCTTTGCGCTTTTCACAAGGATAGTGGATATCTCATGAGCGTTGAAGAGGTTTTGAAGAAGGCTGAGGAAGCCGTAAAGCTCGGTGCGACTGAACTGCACATAGTTGGTGGACACAATCCCGATGTAAGTTTGGAGTACTTTGAAGAAATGTTTAGGGCTATAAAAAACAAATTTCCGAAAGTCATAATTAAAGCTTTGACAGCAACAGAAGTACACTTTTTAAGCGAAATAGAAAAAGTAAGCGTTAGAGAAGTGTTATCCCGATTAAAAGATGCCGGATTGCAAGCAATGCCGGGTGGAGGAGCTGAAATACTTGACGACTCTATTAGAGCTAAGATATGCCCTAACAAAGCAAAATCTGATGAATGGCTTAAAGTTATGGAAACAGCCCACAAACTCGGTATAAAGAGCAACGCAACTATGCTTTTTGGGCATGTAGAGGACTTAAAGCACAGAGCTTTACACCTTTACAAACTCTGGAAGTTACAGGAAAAGACTTCTGGATTTCTTGCATTCATACCTTTGGTTTTTCATCCAGCTAATACGAAACTTGAAAAAATAGTCAAAGATAGGACTGACCCCGTTGACATTTTAAAAACCATAGCTGTTTCGAGAATAGTTCTCAACAACTTCAAGAGCGTTAGAGCTTATTGGGTTATGCTGGGAGAGAGGCTTACGAGCGTCGCTTTGTGCTATGGAGCTAACGATGTTGACGGCACGCTAATAGAAGAAAAGGTAACTCACGCTGCTGGAGCAAAAACCCCATTGTATATGCCTGTTGAAAAGTTAAAAAGGATAATAGAAGGCGCTGGCAAAAAAGCGGCTGAAAGAGATACTTTTTACAACGTGATAAGGTATGTCTGAGATTGGAAAACAGCATAAAATTTTTATTTTTTCTGCTTGGTTCTCCAAAAAGCTGGGAGAATGCTTAATTTAGTAAATCGTTTAAACAACTTGAGAGGGGTAGCTAAAAATGATTGAGAGCTGGGAAGAATACTCTGCAGTCAACAAGGCTCTTGATGAACTCGTTGGGTGTGTTGTGACCATAGATGAAATAAAGCAGGCATTGAAACACATAATTAGTGCTGGAGGAAAAAGGACGAGACCTATAATAGCTCTTTTAAGTGGTAAATTGTGTGGTGGGAATTGGAATGACGTTATGAATCTTGCTTTAGCTGTGGAATTAATTCATACCGCAAGTTTAGCCCATGATGACGTTATCGATAGGGGCGTAATGAGAAGAAACGTTGAAACTCTCCACGTAAAGTACGATACTACAATAGCAATCCTTGTTGGTGATTGGCTTATTTCAAAATCTATAGAACTCGTTTCTTGCTACGGTGAAGAAGTAATAGAAGAGTTTGCCAGAATTGGTATGCTAATGGCTGAAGGAGAAATTCTTGACGTATATAGTATAAAGAAAAATTTTGGAGAAAAAGAATATTTTAAGTGTATTGAGTCGAAAACAGCTTCTCTCTTCGCCTTTAGTGCAGAGAGTGCCTGCAAAATAGTTGGGGGTAGTAGTAGAGAAGTTAAAAACATGTACGAGTACGGAAATAACCTCGGCATTGCGTATCAGTTAGTGGACGACTTAAAGGAGTACTTGCAGTTGTACGAGGACAAAAGTTCTGAATTTGAGTCGAGAACTCTACCAATGATTTATGAAGAAAAATACGGTTTTGAAGAAGCTGTTGCGAAAACGCTCGACCATATAAAATATTACAGCAAAAAAAGTGTTGACGCACTATCTATTTTTGAAGAATGTGAAAGTAAGGAAAAACTGCTCAAAATGGTTGAATATATGACGAGACACTTACTTAAAAATCAAAGGTGTAAGGAAAGCAAAGTTGTAGAGCTGTTAAAGTCGTTTTAAACATCTTAAGTTAATCGTCGAACCTGCATTTTACAATTGCCTGTATAAGTATATTCGCTAATCATCCTTTTTGAGCTTTTAAAATCTCTCTTTTACTCTGCAAAATTGGAAAAACTACTTTTTTGCAGTCTTTTTTGTTCAATTGTTACTATTTCACAATATTTTTAAACTATACTTGATATCATTTTAGATTATAATTGTTGATGTACGCGGACTTCGACTAAAACATATCTGTGATACTGCTTTGCAAAGAGAAAATCGTAAAAAACGAAAATTTTGGAAATGCTTAAATAACATGATTATTCGTCGAAATAGTAGAAGTTATAAGTAGCTGATTTTTGCAATATTTAATTTATTATGTTCATTTTTTCTCAAATTATCATCGAAATTTTTAAGTACTAAAAAAACGTAATGGCAAATCGTGATATTTGGGGGTGTGTTAAATGGAAGAAGCTGGAATGTTTAAAGAGTGGTGGGCAAATCCCGCTGTAGTTGGACTCATGGGCTTCGCTTTGACCACAATGGCGACTGGTTTATCCATTATGGGATTCTGGGGCGGTCAACCAACTCTTTGCTTAGCTTTGGCTTTTGGAGGTACAGCCCAATTCATAGCTGGAGTTGTGGATTTAAGAAAGGGTAACTTATTTGGCGGTTCAGCTTTCATGTCTTACGGAGCTTTCTGGTGGGCTGTGTTTCTGAAGGATACAGTTTTGCCTTTAATGGGGATTAAAGCAACTCCTGCAGGGGATGCTGGGTTTGCTTTAATGTGGTTTCTGTTCACGTTTGCCTTTATGATCGCTTCCTTCAAAGTGGGGAAGTTTCTCTCAGCATTGTTTGTATTGCTGTGGATAGCATTTGGATTGTTAATTCTCTTACCGCTCGGAATGATTCCAGCAAAGCCTGTTGGAGTTGAAGTTTTTGTTACCGGCTTACTTGCGTGGTACATAGCCATGGCAGAAGTCGTGAATACAGTGTATGGAAAGAAAGTTTTGCCCATATCTTAAAAATAAACTTATAATATATTTTTTATTTCCTCAATAGTTTTTCTTAACTCTTTGTCGTACTTAGCTTTGCTGAGTGGATCTAACATCCACTTTTTCTTGCCAAATCCGTAGTTTTCTTCCACTCTAATAGTTGCCTTAGTCAATCCATTTTGTTCTTCTAATTCGACTATAATTCTTTTTGGAAGTTTCTTAGATAACCACAACCCCACCCATCCGGTAGTGTATGGTTTTACGAATTTAGAACCGTGAATTGCAACTACTCTGTTTACTTGATCCTGTTCTATTTTGGCTTTTATTGAGTTAAAGTAATCAATTATTTTGTCGTGTACAGATTGAATACTTCCATCGACGAACACGATTTCACTTACACCACGTTTTTCCAGCTTAGCATTAGTCGTTCCCTTTCTTAGGTAAGCTCCACATTTCACGCAAAACTTATTTTTCTCGTTGTTTTTTGCACCACATTTTGGGCAGAACAACTCTACCACCCTAAGCCTTTTTATTTACAAATATTACAAAAAATATTACAAAATTAAATTTCATATTTACAAAAACCCCTGCTCACCCTGTGCTTTTTGATACGCGTCTATAGCCAACAGTACTGAAATTATAAATCCAGGTATTCCCAATACTGGCAAAAAGAACTCAACAACTCCTAAGATTAAGCCTCCAACGATATAGCCCCAAACTGGAATACCTCTGACCTCTTCTAAATTTAGATACCAGTAGCCAACACCTATGATAAGAAAGTTCAGAATTGCTGCGATTGCTGGATTTTTGTCGGACATCTCAGCTTTTTGTTGAATTGTCTTTTGAAGAGTTAGCTTTTGAAGAGTTAGACCACACTTCACGCAGTACTTAGCACCTTCTTTGTTTTCAGTACCGCATCTTGGGCAGAACACGTTATCACCTCATCTAATCTTTTTTCCGCACTCTGGACAGAATAGAGCATCAGCATCGAGTTCAGTTCCGCAAGAAGGACAGTGTGAAATCTGGTTTTTTACACCTTTTTGTTTTAATTTCTGTTTTAATAAAATAGCATCTCCAATAGCAGAAATTTCATCTAAGAGTATTTCAGTTTCTTGTCCTTCAGCATTTTCGATTAGTAGTGCTGCGTGGCATGTGTTGTTGACTATAAGACATATGTCTTTCACTCTTCCTACAAAGTATCCTTCACCGTTTATAACCTGCATACCTGATAACTCCTCCCGAGTTAGCACCTTTCTATCCATTTTAATCACCTGATTTTTTGTTAAACTCTTAATCAGAATAATATATAAATTTTGTGTTAACATTCTTTTATAAAAAATTAATTAAATATAAATAAAAAATTAATCAAAAATTTACAATTTGGAAACAAAAGACGCTAACTCTCTTATCGCTTCTGTAATTTCGTGTTTTTCGAATTTTTCAACGAAAAATGGATAATCCATAGATACATCGCAACTACACGGAATACGGGCAACTATGCCTATTCCCACTTCAATTTCCTTTCCACAATCTCTGTTAACGATTCCGTAAACAGGTTTGGAAAGATTGCTTATAATGTCAAGCATGTTTTTAGTCCCATCGATGTCAATTTTATCGGGACGTAGGACTACGAATATGAAATCGCTTAAAATAAGCGAGTTTATGCTTGAATAGCTCAAACCCGGGTGTGTATCTAATATTAAGTATTCAAACTCTAAGCTTTGCTTTAACTCCATTAGTTTTTCGAGAGTTTTCATTTCTTCTCTATCACTTTTTCTCAACTCTTTTTTAATGTCCTGCGAATTTGGAGAGGCTAAGATAGTGTACAAGTTATTGGATACTTTTACAATGCACTCTTTTACGTTTACGTTCCTGTATAAAAAGTCGTTTAAGTAACACTCAGTTGAGAAAAACGAATAAAGACTTGGTGCGAGTAAGTCCAAATCGACTAAGCAAACACTACTTTTTTCGGATAAAATTCTGGCTAAATTCAACGCAATAAAAGTTTTTCCGACTCCGCCTTTAAAAGAGTGCACACTTATCGTTTTCACTTCATAACACCCCCTATTTTTGCTGCTCTAATAGCGTACTCTTTTTCTGAAAGTGTGGGATCTTTCACTATTGAAGTGAATATTGAAGCGACAAGAAGTAAAATTAAGGCTATGGATTCTAAATCGTGTGGATTTAGATAAAATCGAGCGAGCTTGTAACCTATAAGTAGAGATGCAACGACTATAGATACACCTATTCCATAGTGTTTTCCTTCTGAACCGTAATAGCTTAAATCAGCCCATATAATCATGGAAAATACATCTATAAAACCATAAGATGATTGAATTAGGTAAGAGGAAACAAGCATACTTCTACTGAAAAGTACGTAGGCTAAGGCTAATAGAAGTAAGCCAAATACAGTCACGTTTTTTCTTTCAAATTTATCGTATAAATATCCAGCTATTAGAATTGCAAAGACGTAAAACAGAACATGGGTGTTGATTCCCGACTGTTTAAACTTTGGCTCCATGTACGCGTACATAATTCCTCCGAGAACGTAGAAAACTATCACTGGAATGGCAAAACTTATGACATTTCTGTTTATTTTCCAGCTTTGTACGTTTTTCACAATTTTGACTTCGGAAAGTAGAAACACGGGAATTAAAAAAGTTATAGCGAGCAGTAAGTTTTTGTTGCCTGTGTACTGAATTATTAACAAGAATACATTTGCTATTGCTGCGGCAATCGAGAAAGTTTTTGCCCTCTCCCACGGTTTTACAGCTGTTGAAATAATACTACCCCAGACGACCATTTGTGCACCCATAGCAATACCCTGAATGATCGATGCTACGATATATTTTCCAACGTAAAAAAGCAGTGTTGCTAAAATTAGCAGTGCTGCGAGAAACTTCAGAACTCTAACTCTTTTACTGATAACATCGATAGTGAATGCTGTAATCGCTATGCCAACGAAGTGAAATAGCAAGTAAAACGTATAGTATGTATCCTTTAAATTTTTGGGTACTAATTCGGAGAGAGGACCAAAGAGTGGAAATGATAAAAAGTAAGATGCAAAAGAGGCTATTAAAATGACGATAATTGCTCTATCATTTAAAATTTTTCTCGAATACTTTTTCATCAGAAAACATTAGTCTTAACTAATTTATTACTCTTACTGTTTAACCGTTAATTAACTAAAACGCAAACGTAATCTGCATTACTGATTGACCAAATAGAGTGGAAATAACGAAAGCTTATCTGCAGAAAAAATTCAGAGAATACTACGTAAATGCCAAATTCAAGGTTAGGGATTTGGAAAAAAGAGAGTGGGCTTTCGTCCCCCTTAGTGCAATTCCGGATTTCTACATGCATAGGCACATGTCTTTTGGCAGTGAAGAAGAATTAAAAACTAATTTAATCTATAAAGTTCCTATTCATGTTTACTACTCTTCAGCTTATTACGAAAGACCGGGTGAAGAGAAAATGGAAGATAAAGGGTGGATTTGTGCTGACTTAATATTTGACATAGATGCAGATCACATTCCAGTAAAAGTTGACATGGTTAAAGCTTTAGAAATTGCGAAAAAAGAAATTTACAGGCTTTATAGAATGCTTGAAAAAGATTTTGGTGTTAGAGATATGGAAATAGTATTTTCTGGAAATAGGGGTTACCACATACACGTTCACGATAAAGAGTTTTTGGACTTGGAATCTGCCGAGAGGAGAGAAATAGTAAATTACTTCACTCTTAATAGACTTTCTATTGAATCCCCTCAATCAACTCAGAAAAAAAGGATTTGTACTTGTGCGACAAAGCTCTTGTACGTTAAAGCTAAGAATTCTGGAAATGAAAAACTTGTAAATAAGCTTAAAATCAATATGAATGATTTATATTTATGTAATTTATTAAATACTAATGTTAAAATGAGTACTAAGGAAAAAAAATTATTTATCGATGCTTTTTTAAAGTGTTCTGAAATTTTAAAAGTTCACATAGACGAACCGGTAACTGCCGACACTCATAGGTTGATAAGATTGCCAAATTCTTTACACGGGAAAACAGGTTTCATCGTGAAACCGTTGAAATTGGAGGAGTTGGAGGAGTTCAACCCTTTGAAAGACGCTTTGGCTTTTGGAAGCGAAAGCGTTAAAGTCAGGTGTTTGAAGAAAGCTAAGGTGAAAGTCGGTGAAGTAAACTTAAAAGTAAGGGGGGGAGACAAGCTAAAAGTTCCTGAATACGCTGCAATTTACATGATTTGCAGGGGGATAGCTTTATATGGACATTGAGGAATTGATGATTTTGGTAGAAAAGAGCAGAAAGGCTATTCAGCTAATAGAGGAGACCCTATTCGATGAAATAAGGAAGAGAATTGAAGAGCTTGAGGAGATGAGAAAGGCGACATCTAAGGATGAAGAGTTACTCAGAATAGATGACGAACTGAGAACTCTTAGAAGAATACAGAGAAAACTGTTTGAGGAGAGAGTAGGAAAAATAATTCGAGCTGCTTGGGCTGAAGTTTGCGGGACTGTAAGCGGGATTGAAGGTATAGAAAACCTAACGAGTAAAGAAAAGTTGTTTTATAGAAATCTCGTTTCTCTTATTTCGTCTTTTAGAGATGAAATTCTTTTTGGATTAATTGAAAAAGAACAAAAAATAGAGCAGGAAATAGAGGAGGAGTACAGAGTTGTGAGAGTTCTTGAAGATGTTGAATTTGAAGGAATTGACGGAAAAACATATAAATTGAGGAAAGAAGATGTGGTTGCACTTCCTTCACTTAACGCTAACGCCCTGATAAAGGGTGGTGTTGCGGAAACGATAGAAATTAAGAGGTGAAAACGAATGAAGTATCCGAAAAAGGTTAAAACTTTCTGCAAGTACTGCGGGAAGCACACGATTCATGAAGTAGAAAAAGTTAGCAAGGGTAAGCAAAGTTCTCTTAAGTGGATTAACAGACAGAAAAAGAGGAGAGGCAAAGTCGGGAACTTGGGTAAATTCAGCAAAGTTCCCGGAGGAGATAAGCCTACTAAGAGAGTAAACATTAGGTTCAGGTGTACTGTGTGCAAGAAAGCCCACCATCGCCCGACTTGGAGAGTTAAGAGGTTCGAACTCGTGGAGAGGTGAGGTGGATGAAGAAGAGCCACTTCGTTAGAGTTAAGTGTCCAGATTGCGAGAACACACAAATAGTATTTGACCACGCTTCTACAGTTGTAAAATGCCTCGTTTGCGGTAGAACCCTCGCAGAACCTACGGGGGGGAGGGCTAAGATTAAAGCTGAAGTTGTAGAAGTGGTTGATTCTTACTGATCAGGTGAAAAAATGCCAAACATCTTTGTGGAGGAAATCGTCCACACGCCCGTGGAAAAGCAGAAAGTGGAAATTGTAGAGAGGAAAGGTATTGGACATCCCGATAGCTTGGCTGATGGAATAGCAGAGGCGATGAGTAGAGCCTTGAGTCAGGAGTACATAAAAAGAGTTGGCGGAGTTTTGCACCACAACACAGACGAAACACAGATAGTGGCGGGAAAAGCAAAGCCCGAATTTGGTGGTGGAGAGATTATACAGCCTATCTACATACTTCTCGTTGGAAGAGCTACTAAGGAATTTGACGGTACATACATTCCAGCTGACAAAATAGCTTTGAAAGCTGCGAGGAATTACGTTAAGTGGAGTATGAACAACCTCGACGTTGATGGGGATGTAGTATTTGACGTTAGACTTGGGGAAGGGAGTACTGACTTAAAGGACGTTTTCAGGAGGGGAAAAGTACCCTTAGCCAACGATACCTCGTTTGGAATAGGTTACGCTCCACTGAGCGAGACTGAGAAGTTGGTTTACAACGTGGAGAGGAGGATATACTACGAATTTAGGAAGAAAAATCCGGGCGTTGGCGAAGACGTTAAAGTAATGGGTTTGAGAGAGAAGGACAGGATAAAGCTTACAGTAGCTTGTGCTTTCGTTGGAAAACACCTCGCCAGTTTGAGCGAGTACGACGCTTTGAAAAACGAACTTAGAGATTGGATTCTTGACATATCTTCTGATTACACGGAAAGAGAAGTTGAAGTCTTTGTAAACACTGCGGATTGCTACGAAACTAATTGTTACTATCTAACTGTTACTGGTACTTCTGCTGAAAATGGAGATGACGGAAGCGTTGGAAGGGGAAATAGGTGTAATGGGTTGATAACTCCCGGAAGACCTATGAGCATGGAAGCTACGAGTGGTAAAAATCCGATAAATCATGTCGGTAAGATATACAACCTCTTGGCAAATCAAATAGCGAAAGATTGCGTGGAAAAAGTGGAGGGCATAGAAGAGATATACGTCAGAATTCTCAGCCAGATTGGAAGACCAATTAACGAGCCGAGAGCCTTAAGCATGCAGGTAATTCCGAAAAAAGGATACGCCGTAGATAAGATGGAAAGGCAAGTCAAGGAAATAGCTGAAGAGTGGATAAACAACACGTCCAAGATAACTGAAATGGTAATAAACGGGGAGCTAAGAACGTTTTGATTTAAACTGGCTTTCATAGAGTTTTGCAATCCTTTCAATCGTATCCGCCTCTTCAACACTTTTATCCTCTCTCAACCTTACGAATCTCGGAAACCTTAAAGCAAATCCGCTCTCGTACTTGGGGCTTTTTTGTATTTCTTGGTAAGCTACCTCAAAAACGTAATACGGTTTAAATTTTACGACTTTACCTTCTTGATATTCTATTAGAGGTTTGAACAACTCTGTTAATTCCTCTAATTGTTCGTCAGTAAAACCAGTTGCGACTTTTCCAACTCTCAGCAATCTACCATATTCATCCAAGCAAGCGAGTTCGAAGGAACTTATCAAGTGACTTCTCTTACCTTCGCCCCACTCTCCGCCGACGACTACTAAGTCCAAGTTTTCCATCACCGGCTTTAACTTTAGCCAGTTTTTACCTCTCTTTCCCGGAATGTAAGGTGATTCTGGATTTTTCATCATAACTCCTTCGTGTCCAGCGTTTAATGCTTGGTTGTACATCTCTTCTATATCCTCTTCTTTATTTGTTACTATTTGTTCTGCTATAGTTATTCTATCCGATTCTTTGACGAGTGATTCGAGAATTGTTCTTCTCTCTTTTAAAGGCAAATCTATCGTCTCCCCATTTGCATAAAGTACGTCGAAGAGGTAAACTTTTATCGGTATCTTTTCGAGCATCTTTCCCACTTCGTGCTTCCTCCTAAACCTTCTTAGTATGTGCTGAAAAGGCATGGGTCTTCCGTCTTTTATTGCTACAGCTTCTCCGTCTAATATCACGCCTTCTTTTACGACTTTTTTCACTTCTTCCACTATTTCCGGTAAAGCTTTGGTTACGTTTTCAAGTCTTCTCGAGTAAATAGTTACTTTTCCCTCGCCCCAATGAATCTGTACTCTTGTTCCGTCAAATTTCCATTCTACTGCAACTCTTTTCATTTCCCTTATTGCCTGTTCTATTCCTTCAGCTACTTGAGCTAACATCATTTTAACGGGAATGTGTAGCTTTATCTTCAGCTTCTCCAATCCAGCTTTACCTTCTCTTTTTGCAACGACTGCAACTTTGCCAAAGTCGTTAGTAATCATGTACGCTCTTTCAACTAACTCGCTGTCTATTCCCCACGCTTTTGCTATAGCATCTCTAATTATGCCTTCTCCAACTCCAAGTCTCATTTCTCCGAGAACTAGCCTTGTTAGATACCTCGCTTCTATGGGGGAAGCTGAAACGTACAAATCTGCCAGAAGTTTTATCTTTCTCTTCTGACTTCCTTCTCCACTGAGCGAGCTAATAGTATCGAAAACTTCTCTAACTTTTCTTATAGTCAATTCCTCTTGGAAAAGAGTTAGCTGTCTTTTTTTCCTGATTAAGACTTCTGCTGTTTTACCCAAATCACCCGTTTCTCTTAACAGTTCTTCTATTTTCTTTCTTTCAACTCCTGTAGCTATTTTTAGAGCTTCGTAAACGAGTCCAATGCCAATTCCCAATTCCCTTTCATCCCAACTTGGATAAACTTTTCCCATTAGAAAAAGTACGACATCGTATAAATCTGAATCGTCCTCTATTTTTCTTAAAAATCCTGCAATTTTCGCCGTAATTTCGAGAGTTGAAGAAATTTTTTCTAAGGAATTACAGAACTCCGAAAACTCCCTGAACGTGAGCATGACCATATTAATCTAAACAAGTATTATGCTTTTTCTGTTTTTTAATTACACAGTCGAGTTTTTGTATAACGAATTCTACATTCCTGTTTTTCAGAAAAGCTGACGAAGTACACATATAGTCTAATCTTGGAAGTTATAAGCCTGAGACTTAAATTACGTATTTACAATCCCCACGTCTTTTTCTCCCTTCTCTTTATCTCCAAAAACTCGTCAAAAGCTTTTTTAGTCTCTTCGCTAAGAGAGTTGTAAAGTTCTCTCCTTATAACTCTCGCATGCCTTTCAGGTATATCAACGTATAGTACTTCATCACCTTCCAAGTTCCTACCTATTACAGCGTTATCTATAGCTATTGCCAACTCATCCCCTTCTTTTGCGACGTTGAGGAAGTCGTTTTCTTTCTTCATGCTTTTAACAATGCCAACAACACTTCCGTCTGGCTTAATTAGTTTAGCTCCTTTCTTAACTTCTCCAGCCAGAATCTTTGCTCCAATAATTGCGGGCTTACTCCTTCTAAAAATGAAGTTTTTCAACAGCTTTATCTTACCGGGCATTATGATAGACTCTACTTTTTGCCTTTCCATTTCTAACCTCTTCTTTTCTCTCCACTCCGTAACTCTGTCTATAAGGGAGTAAATTACAGAATCTATGAACAACTTGACTTCGTATTTTTCAGCTTCCTCCTCAACTCCCGGTAGGGTTTTGACGTTAAATCCAATTACTACTCTGTTAAGCTCGTCCCTATTTGCTGAAGCTTCTACTATATCTCTTTTATCTATATCTCCAACTTCAGCTTTTTTTATTGGAATTCCGTTTTCCTTAAACTCGTTTATCAGAGCTTCGAGGGAGCCTAAGGTGTCCGTTTTTAGTACAACTCCCTCTTCATCTGTTCTTATCGCTATCTCCTCGTACTCTTTCTTTATCCTCTCTCTAAACTTTTCTATGTCTTCTTCACTTTCTACAGCTTCAAATTCACTTCCAGCAACTACGTTTTCCAACTTAGGAGCTACAAGCTTTATTCCCGCCGCAGCCGTAACTTCTTTAACCCCTTTAAACTTACTTTCAACTCTCATCTCTTTTGCCGGTCTTGGTTTTAAAATGCCTCTGACCTTAGTTACTATGACGTCATCCCTACCAGCTATGGCTATTGTATCCCCAACCCTTAGAGTTCCGTCGTAAAGGATAACGTCACACGTTATTCCAAGCCCCTTCTCTTCTTTGACTTCTAAAATAGTTCCTTTGGCTTTTCCTTCTACGTGCAATCTTAGATTCTCTTCGAGATATTTCTGAGCTAAGCCTACCAAAAGCATTAGGAGTTCTGGTATTCCTTCTCCGGTAATTGCTGAGACTGGCACTATAGCGATCGTTCTCGTGAAATCTCTGATTCTATCAAACCTCTCCGCGTTAAAACCGTGCTCGTACAACTTTGCTATTAACTCGTATATTCTGTTCTCCAACCTCCTCTTAACTATATCGTCTTGTTTGGCAAAAGATTTTAGGAACGGCTGATTTTCGTATTTCTGCCAACCGGGAATTCTATCTATCTTATTTGCTGCAACGACGAAAGGCGTTTTGAACGTCTTGAGTATTGATATAGCTTCTTCAGTCTGGTCTTTAAAACCTTCGTTTATGTCAACTACTAAAATTGCGAGATCAGCTAAGGCACCACCCCTCTTCCTCAGGTTCGTAAAAGCCTTGTGTCCGGGTGTATCTATGAAGAGTAAACCGGGTATTGTTACGTTACTCTTCCACATGTCTTTGCATATCTCTTTTATTACTTCTATCGGTATTTCAGTAGCTCCTATGTGCTGTGTAATCCCCCCAGCTTCTTTTGCAGTAACCCTACTCTTTCTTATCTTGTCGAGTAAAGTTGTTTTTCCGTGGTCAACGTGGCCTAAAACAGAAACTATTGGTGTCCTTAGTTTTTTCTGCTCTTTTTTCTTTTTACTCGTCAACGTACCACCTTCTTTCGTTTGCTATACTTAAGAATTGAAGGAGGGGTGGTAATAAAAAAGAATTATTCGTAAATCCACTCTTCTCCAGATTTTGAGTATTCGAATATTTCTTCTGCGTCAAAGAATAGTGAAATTTCTCTTTCTGCAGACTCTAAGGAGTCGGAAGCGTGGACGACATTTCTGCCTATGTCCATTCCGAAGTCTCCTCTTATTGTCCCCGGACTTGCTTCTACTGGATTTGTAGCTCCTACTAATGTTCTCACTACTTTAACAGCCTCTTTTCCCTCTACTACCATCGCAACTACTGGGCCTGAGGTTATGTAGTCAACGAGGGCTTGGAAAAACGGTTTTTCTGAGTGTTCGGCGTAGTGTTCTCTTGCCGTTTCTTCCTGAATCCAGAGCATTTTCATTGCAACAATCTTAAGCCCTTTTCTTTCCAATCTTGATATTACTTCCCCAATCAGACCTCTCTGCACACCATCTGGTTTAATCATTACGAAAGTCCTTTCCATCTATATCACTTCCTGTAGTACTTCGTCCACTTAAGCTTTCTTGGGTTTCTCTTCAACTCTAACATGTTCTTTTCGCACTTCCTCGAACAGAAGTAAAGAACCTTACCATCCTTTCTTACGTACATTTTACCAGTTCCAACTTCTATTTCGTGCCCGCAGAAAGAGCAAATTCTCTTTTCCATACTATCACCTTACCAAAAGCTTTCTCGCCTCTCTCGCCGTCTCTTTTATCATTAGAACGTCTCCTACCCTAACAGGGCCAAATACGTTTCTCGTTATTATTCTACCTTTGTTTTCTCCGGCAAGTACCCTAACTTTCACCTGCGTAGCTTCTCCATGCATTCCAGTTCTACCAATAATTTCTATAACTTCTGCGGGCTGAATATCCTCTTCTTCAGCCATACACCTCACCTGAGTTTTTAAATTACTTCTTCAAACCTTCTATTTTACTTACGAGCTGGCTCAACTCCTTCTTAGCCTCGCCCTCGTTAACTATTGCGGCAGACGAGCAGTCAACCTCTATTCCTACAGCCCTCCCTATTTCACTTTTTCCATTTATGTAAACGTACGGTATGTTCTTTTCTTCACACAGCAAAGGCAGATGGGCTACTATTTCTGGTGGATCTACATCCGTAGCTATATAGACTAGTTTTGCAATTCCTCTCTCCACAGCTTTAGTCGTTTCGTTTGCACCTTTTTTCACTTTCCCAGTCTCCCTTACTTTTTCTAATAAAGCTAAAGCTTCTTTCTGTATCTCATCAGGAACGTCAAACCTAACGTACACCATTTTTCAACACCTCCTTCCTTCCGTCATCATTCATCGGCCCATACGGGTTTTAAACCTTCAGCCGGAAAGTGCTGAGATGCTTGTACTTTGGAGTTTTAAAACTTTTCTCTCAGTTTTTTAGGAGTTAACTCGGAAAAATAATATAACAGTTAACAATAACTTTTCTGAGTGGAATTCAGAAGAGCTGATGAACTTTGCGTAGATGCGCTCGAAGAATTTATTTCCAGATACGCGGTTAAAGTTCTTAAGGAAAGAGGCGTTAAAGGGCTTTTTCCGCCTCAAGTAATGGCTGTTAGAATGGGGCTTTTTTCAGACAAAAACATGGTAATAGCGGTACCGACTGCGAGTGGAAAAACCCTAATAGCGGAGCTTGCTATGCTTAGAGAAGTAATAAAAGGCGGTAAATGCTTGTACGTAGTACCTCTTAGAGCTCTTGCAAGCGAAAAGTACGAAACTTTTAAGGAGTGGGAAAAAATAGGAATAAAAGTCGGGATTACTACTGGAGACTACGAATCTAAGGATGAGTGGCTTGGTGAGTGCGATATAGTTGTAACCACTGCCGAAAAGGCAGACTCTCTTATAAGGAACAGAGCTGGGTGGGTAGATAGAGTTACAGCTCTAATAGTTGACGAAGTTCACTTGCTCGATTCTGCTAAGAGAGGACCAAACTTAGAAATTCTAATGTCGAGAATGAAGGACAGGAGAATAATAGCTCTTTCAGCAACTATACCTAACGCTGATGAGATAGCTAAGTGGCTGGATGCAGTTTTAATCGAGAGCGATTGGAGGCCGGTACCACTTTACGAGGGTGTTTTTTGTAGAGGAAAAGTAGAACTTTACGATAGAGCAGAATTAGTTGAAGAAAGGAGCTTATCGGGAAATTACGAAGACCTTGTTTTGGATTGCGTTAAAAGAGGTCAAGTTTTAGTTTTCGATTCTACGAGAAAAAACGCTGAAAGTACTGCTTTAAAGCTTTCAGAACTGAATATAGGGAGAACAAAAAACTTAGCTGAAAAAATTCTCGAAGAGAATGACGGTGAGATGAGTTTAAAACTGGCGGAGTGTGTTAAAAGAGGTGTTGCTTTTCACCACGCCGGTTTATTACCTTCTCAAAGAGTTTTGGTAGAAAAGGCTTTTAGAGAAGGGAAAATCAAAGTAATAGTGGCGACTCCTACTCTTTCTGCAGGAGTTAACTTACCGGCGAGAACTGTTATCGTTAAATCCTATCACAGATTTTCGGGCTTTTATAGCAAGCCAATAAAAGTCATGGAATACAAGCAGATGGCGGGCAGGGCTGGAAGACCGGGATTAGACGATAGAGGTGAAGCTATAGTTGTTGTGAGAGATGAAAAAGCAAAAAAAGAAGTCTTAAGAAAGTACATAGCTGGAGAAGTCGAAAGAGTTGAATCAAAGCTTGGCAGTGAAAACAGCATGAGATTTCACACCTTGGCTCTTGCATCTGAGCTAAAGAACGTTGAAAAAATAGAGGAGTTTTTTGAATCGACTTTCTTTTTCCACCAGAATGAAACCCCAGTGTGGTTTGAAATTGAAAGAGTTGTGAGACAGCTGGAAAACTGGGGTTTTGTAGAGAGAGATGGCGTTAAAATAACAGTTACTTCCATAGGAGAACTCGTTTCCAGACTTTACATAGATCCTCTTACCGGTTATTTGTTCTATAAGGAGATTGACAAGTGTAAAGAGTCCGACATTTCAGTTTTGCACCTTATTTGCAGGTCTCCCGACATTGAAAAGCTGTACATAAGGAGAGATGACGACTGGTTGGAGGACTTGTTATTCCAGCATTACGAAGAATTTACTTACGTTCCTCCCTCATCATCATCTGACTACGATTGGTTCCTCGAAGAGCTTAAAACAGCTTTTTGCTTGTTTGATTGGGTTAATGAGGTTGACGAAAACACGATATGTGCGAAGTACAGTATTGCACCAGGAGATTTGAGGAGAATAGTCGAAACGGCAGAATGGTTGATGAACTCTCTTTACAGAATAGCTGAGTTTAAAGGTCACGAACTAAGCGGATTTTTGCACTCTATGATTTTTAGAATTAAATACGGTGTTAAAGAGGAATTACTTGAATTAGTGCAGTTGGAAGGAGTAGGTAGAGTTAGAGCGAGAAAGCTTTACAGTAATGGTATAAGGAATTTGAGTGAACTAATTAAAATGAGGGAAAAAGCAGAAAAGTTAATTGGCAAGAGAGTTGTGGAAAAAGCTTTGAGAGGCAAAAACCTTAAGTCTTCTCAACAAAGCTGAGTTTCATGACTCTCGCTTATAGAAACACGTATCTGGAAAAAATTGGGGAGCTTATGAAGTACTGTATGGAGTTGTCAAAGACTGTTGACGAGGCTATGGAAGACATAAAAAGAGTTTCTAAGGATTTGAGAGATCCAGAAGTAGTTTTGGACATGTTTAGAAACGACGCCGAATCGATAACTCATATCTTCATGTCTGGAGAAGTTTCTGTTGAAGATGCACAGGACAACTTGAAAAAGCTTAAGAGGTACGCTTTAACTCAGCTGAAAGAACACTACTCCATGATATTACAACTGCTTAAGGATACGCAGAAAAAGCTGAACGAGAGTATAGAAGAAACTATAAAAGAAATTGGCGTCGATTTGCCCGATTCAACTTTTGAAGAGATTAAGGAGAGCATAGACAGAGCTATGGAGGAGATAGAAATTTTGTCAAAAGAAATGAATGAAATGAGCTAAAATATGGACGTCAACGACCTATTCTGCCCGAAATGTGGAATGCTCAAAAGTAGATGTGTATGTAGTAAAAAAACGAGAAGACAGAAAAATCTGGAAATATGTCCAAACGAAGAGCTAAGACCCCTATTTGATACAGAAGACGAAATAATTTTTTATAAGTGTTTTGAACCTTACAGAAAAGATCCATCTGTAGAGCTTGATAGAGTTAATTTATCCAAAGAGCTGAAAGAAGCTCTGCGTTGTAGGGGGATAGAAAAACTCTACCCATTTCAAAAAGAAGCTATAGATAGGATTAAACGAGGAGAAAACGTTGTAATTACAGCACCTACAGGTTTTGGAAAAACAGAGGCTTTTTCCTTACCAGTCATAGACGAAATCAGTAGAGGAGGAATGGCTATAGTGCTTTATCCGACTAAGGCTTTAACGAGGGATCAATACGAGAAAATATCTTACTACTCTTCTTTTCTTGGATTGAAAGTCGTTAAGTTCGACGGTGATTCGAGCTACGAGGAAAGAAGAGAAGTTTTTTCCGGAAAAGCAGACGTTTTGCTTAGTAACCCAGACATGATAGACTACCACCTTAGAAACAACCCAAGGTTTAGAGAGGTTGTGAAAGAGCTAAGGTTTTTAGTTGTTGACGAACTGCACGCTTATTCTGGAATACTTGGAACAAACATGCACTACTTAAGCGTTAGGTTGGATAGGTTTTCTGACTACAGAGTTGTTTGCTCTTCCGCCACTATTGCAAATCCAAAAGATTTTGCAAGTAGTATTTTTGATAGGGAATTTTATCACGTTGCGGGGAATCACAGAAAATCAAGGATGCACTTTATCATGAGGCTAACTCCTTCGATATACACGTCTCTACTCGAAGTCGTTTCAGCACTTAGAGGTAAAAAAGTCTTGGTTTTTGGAAATTCTTACAGATTCGTTGAAACCGCCGCTTGGATTTTGAGACAAAACGGTATAATGGCTGAAGTTCATAAGTCGGGTCTTACGAGAGATAGGAGGGAAAGAGTCGAGAGAGCATTTAAGCACGGTGAACTGCCAGTTGTAGTTTCGACTTCAACTTTGGAGCTTGGAATAGATATTGGAGATGTAGATGCCGTAATTTCAGAACTTGTAAACTACTCTACGTTTGTTCAGAGATCTGGTAGGGCTGGTAGAAAAGGTCAGGACTGCATAGGTATTTTGCTCATGAGAGAGGAAGATACGATAGCTCAGTACTACAAACTCAAGCCTGAGGAATACCTTAGAGATGAAATGCATTGCTATGCAGAAAAGATGAACGAAGAGTTGATGAGACACCACTTGCTCTCGATGTGTATAGAAAAGCCGCTCGATTTGTTAGAAATAAGAGATGAATGGATGAAGGCAGTGGAATACTTAGTTGAAAAAGGTTTTGCGAGTTTTCATGGATTGAAGCTATTTCCTTCTGAAAAGGCTATGGAATTTATGAAAAGCTTTAGCATGAGGGGCATAGGAGATAAAATAGATATGATACACGAAGGTAAAAAAGTTGGTGAAAGAACTCTTCCAGTTGCTATAAAAGAGCTGTTTCCCGGCAGCTTAATAATTCACGGAGGTGTTAAGTACAAGTGCATTGAACTGAAAAACACTAAAGCCATCTTAGAGAAGTGTTCTAAGGATGAGTTTAATCTTATAACCGAACCTCTTTACTCGTCTATTCCCGTAGTGAAAAAAGTAGAGTTGTTAAAAGAAGATTCCGCTTACTGCTCCATGGAAATAACTATTTCAGTTTACGGTTACGTAGTGAAGGATATATTTAACAACAAAAAACTGAAGACTTGCTACATAGATCCAGTAAGTTACACTTTCCCGACTAAGGGGTTCATTTTAACCGCACCTTTCCCTGAAGAAAGGGATTACGAGGATTATTACGCTGGAAGTTTTCACGCACTTGAGCACGTATTAATAGAGTCGAGCGACGCTTTAACTGGAGGAAGTCAACACATAGGTGGAATATCTACCCCAGAAGGTGATATATTCGTTTACGATGCGGTAAAAGGTGGTTCTGGACTCAGCAAATTACTCTTCGAAAGGCTGGAAAAGGCTTTTAAAGTAGCTTACGATGTTTTAAAGAACTGCGATTGCAGTAGAATTGAGGGCTGTCCTAAATGCACTTACAGTTATCACTGCGGAAACAACAACACGCCTCTTAACAGAATTGGGGCTATGCTATCTGCGGAGAAGTGGTTAAAGGGGGAAAGGCGAAAAATAAATCCAGAAAAATACGTTGAAAGTGGAGAATTCGTTTACTTCCCATAACTTTTTTTAACTCCTCAAACAGCTTTTTCTCATGGGTAGAGTCTGGAAATTTGGAGATGATATCGATACGGACGTGATAATTCAGGGTAAGTACTTAGTCATAAACGAACCTGAAGAATTGGCAAAGCATGTTTTCGAGAATGTAAGACCGGAATTTGCGAAAGAAGTTAAAAAAGGAGATTTCGTCGTTGCTGGAGAAAACTTTGGTTGCGGGAGTAGTAGAGAACACGCACCCTTAGCACTTAAAGCAACTGGAGTTTCGGCGGTAATTGCAAAGTCTTTTGCGAGGATATTTTTTAGAAACGCTATAAACATAGGGCTTAGAGTCTTGGAGTGCAAAGATGCGGATAGAATAGAAGAAGGTGACGAAATAGAAGTCGATTACAGTAAAGGGATTATCATAAATAAAACTAAAGGTGAGGAATACGAGATAAAACCCTTACCAGAATTCCTCGAACAAATAATCGAGTGCGGTGGGCTTGTAGAATTCGGAAAAAAACTTCAATAGCTACTCCCTTATTGCAGTTATAAGCTTGACGTTGTTTACTCCTTTTATAGTAGTTATTTTGTCTATTAGCTTCTTTATCCTTGACATCTCTCCTTTTACTATCACCATCTCAAGGCAGTTGTCGCTGTCTAAGTGTATGTGCATAGTAGTAGCAATTAAGTCAACAGCCTCGTGTTGAAGTGATATTATCGCATCACTCGTTCCCTTGTAGTGGTGGTTGTACAGTATCGTTATTACGCCTACTATCTCTCCTTCTTCTTTCTCAAGCCACTTGTACTCAGCTATGTAGTTTCTTATAGCATCTCTTATAGCTTCGCTCCTTGAGGAATAACCCCTTGTCTTTATTATGCTGTCAAATTCTTCCAGCAAATTTTTTGGAAGACTTACCCCAATTCTCGTAACTCCTTCTTCCATGCAGTAATTCTAACAATTGACGAATAAAAACATTTTTATTCGTTTTGCACTTCAGTTAACTTCGATTACTTCTCCAGTTCTCTCCCACACTCTCATGCCAAGTTTTTCTATTTCCTCAGCGAACTCTTCGCTCCTCAATGTTTCTAAGAACTTCCTAACGCTTTCTTTGTTCAACTTCTCTTTTTTAAGAGCGAAGTCGTACTCTTCAGCCCTAACCGGTATAAAATCGAGCCCGTACATTTCGGCAACGCTTTTTATACCAAGTCCAACGTCAGCTTTTCCAGATAGAACAGCTACTGCTACGGAAGTGTGAGTTTTTGCTTCTATTTCGTAACCTTTAATTTTCTTAGTGATTTCTTCGAACTTCTCTCCTTTCTCTTCAGCTATTTTTCTGAGGTGCATGTCTAACAGAACTCTCGTTCCAGAACCGGGATTTCTGTTTACAAACCTTACATCTTCTCTCAGCAAATCTTCAAACCACTTTATCTTTTTTGGATTTCCCTTTTTTACTATAAATCCCTGCTCTCTCAAATATCCCTTAACTAAGAGAGCATTAACTCCGAGCTTTCTCATAATCGGAACGTTGTATTCTCCACTTTCGTCTAAGAGGTGCGTTCCAGCTATATCAGCTTCACCTCTCTTTACAGCTAATAAACCACCAGTAGAACCGGCATTTATCGTTTTGGCTCTTATACCCGAAAGCCTTAGTATGACGTCAACTCCAATGCAGTGACTTCCTATTATCACCAAATCTGAAGGTTTTAAAGTCGAAAAAAGTTTTACTTTAACTTTTCCTTCGAGTATTATTCTGTTCTCCTCTATTTCTACAAATCCGTCGGCGATTGCGAGCTTTGATACCATAGCTGAATAGTTTCCACTAATAGGATAAGCGTAGTAGCTATCTCTCGTCTTTGTTAAGCATACCGGTCTTAGTTCTCTCCTTCCCTGAGGTGAGTGAATTCTAACACCAGTTATCGCTTCAACTTCTCTTTTCTCTTCTTTAAGTCCTGAGAGGTACCTCAAAAACGGAGATACGAAAACTTCGAATATCATGAAAGCAGATGTAGGATATCCGGGAAGAGCAAAAACTGGCTTGTTTCTGACGACTGCAAAAACAGCAGGTTTTCCGGGCTTAACTGCAATTCCGTGAAGTAAGACTTTACCTATTCTTTCAAGCAATCTGTAGATCATATCTCCTTCGCCAGCTGAAGTTCCTCCAGAAGTTATGACTATTTTTGCAACCTTAGTCGCATCAATTATCGCTTTTTTCAAATCTTCCTCGTCATCTCCAACAACTCTTCTAAAAACAACTTTTCCGCCATTTTCTACTACTGCGAGAGATAGTGTTGCCGTGTTTACGTCGTATATCTTTCCCGGCTTTAGCTTTTCGTTCCATCCACATATTTCGTTTCCAGTTGATATTATAGCTACTTCTGGTTTTTTGTAAACTTTTACTTTGCCTATTCCCGTTGCAGCAAGCAATCCAGCTTCTCTTGCAGTTAAAACACTTCCAGCTTTGGCTAACAACTCTCCTGCCATTATGTCGCTTCCGGCAAAAACTACGTTCTCACCCGGAGCTACACTCCTGTAAATCTCCACATATCCATCTCTCTCGTTAGTGTATTCAACCATCACAACTGCATTAGCTCCCTCAGGCATCATTGCGCCAGTAGAAATCCTTACAGCTTCACCCCTTTCAACTCTAACCTTAGCCTCTTCTCCAGTTTCAACTTCTCCCACAACTCTCAACAGTGAAGGATTACTCTCGTCAACTCCAAAAGTGTCTTCGGCTTTTACAGCGTACCCATCCATCGCAGCTCTGTCGAATGTTGGTACATCTAAAGGTGAGAAAACATCCTCTGCTATAACTCTGCTGTAACCATCTGTTATATCTACAACTTCGAATTCTGGACTTACGAGGCTTTTCATCGATTCAACTATCTCTAACGCTTTTTCAATCGAAACCAAGTTTCTAAAAATTTTTCTCAAAACTACCACCTCAGCTCTGACTTTACTAAATGCCTCGTTAACTTAACTTCCACGACTTCTCCAGCCTCGAATCCTTCCAAGCTTTCAGGAACTTCTACTATACCGTGAACGTTTGAGAGAGATGAAAGAATTCCAGAACCAGAAGTCATGACGGGATACGCTACATACTTATCCAATTTTTTCAGCTTAACTCTTGCAAAAGTCTTAGTTCCCGCAGTCGAAGGAACTCTCCTGCTCAGCTCAGCTTTAATTACTTCGTTTGGATAAGCTACAACTTCTGTGTTTTGAACTTTCCATATTGCGGGTATGACGAACAGTTTAAAAGTAATCATACAAGCTACTGGGGAACCGGGCAATAATATTACAGGCTTACCATCTACAATTCCAAGAGCTATGGGCATTCCCGGCTTTATTGCAACTCCGTGAACTAAAAGCTCTCCGTACTCTTTCAGTATTTCTGGCATGTAATCTTTCTTCCCAGCTGACGTCGCACCCGTAAAAACGATTACGTCTGAACTTAGAGCTTTTTCAAAAGCTTTACTCATTTCTTTCTTACTGTCTCTAACTATCCCCAAGTCTAAAAGGTCACACCAACTTTTCAAGTGGCTTATTATGTTTGGCCTGTTAGAGTCGGGAATTTTACCTTTGGAAGGTTTTAAAACGTCAAACACTTCATTTCCAGTAGATGCTATAGAAACCTTGGCTTTTCCGCTAACTTCAACTTTTCTAACTCCTGCAGATAGCAAGTAACCGACGTCAAAAGGCTGGATAACATTGCCAGTTTTTAAAATAACTTTTCCGGAAAAGAAATCCTCACCTTTTTTGGATACGTTCTCACCCGGAGCTACACTCCTGTAAATCTCCACATATCCATCTCTCTCGTTAGTGTATTCAACCATCACAACTGCATTAGCTCCCTCAGGCATCATTGCGCCAGTAGAAATCCTTACAGCTTCACCCCTTTCAACTCTAACCTTAGCCTCTTCTCCAGTTTCAACTTCTCCCACAACTCTCAACAGTGAAGGATTACTCTCGTCAACTCCAAAAGTGTCTTCGGCTTTTACAGCGTACCCATCCATCGCAGCTCTGTCGAACGGTGGCATTGTCAATTTTGCTTTAACGTCTTCTAACAAAACTCTGTTACACGAATCCAAAACTTCAATTTTTTCTCTTTTAGTTCTGTGCTTTATTTCTCCCAAGAACTCTTCTACAGCTTCTTTTAGAGCTTTTCTTTTTTTAATCATTGTTATGCATAGACGTACACATCGATTTATTAAATGTTTCGTGAGCAAATTTTATTTGCTTACAAACCGACGCTTGGCAGGTGATAGCTTGGAAGTAGTAGTAATTGGTGGAGGTGCTGCTGGTTTAAAGGCTGCAGCGAGAGTGAGAAGACTCAGCGATGAGGCTAAAATAACTGTAATTGAAGCTGGAAAGTATCCATCAATTTCGAGGTGTGGCTTACCTTTTTACGTCGGAGGTTTACTTCAGGAACCGAAAAACTTGTTGGAAACAACTTACGGAGCTGTAAGAGATGTGGACTACTTTAGAAAAGTAAAAAACATAGAAGTACTTACTGAAACGAAAGTAGTAGAGATAGATAGAAGCAAAAAGTTAGTCAGAACTGAAGGAGACGAATTCAGTTACGACTACCTGGTAATAGCTACTGGCTCTAAGCCCGTTAAACCTCCGATAGAGGGTTTGCAGGAAGAAGTCGAAGGAATAACTTTTTTGCACTCTTTGGAGGATGCAGAGAAAATACTCGATGCTTGGGATGAGGATGCAGAAAAAGCTTTGATAATCGGGGCTGGTTTAATAGGCTTGGAATGTGCAGAAGCTTTACACAACTTGGACATGGAAGTAACTGTTGTTGAGCTAATGAATCACATAGTTCCGTCAATTTTAGATGAGGATGTAGCGAGAATAGTTGAATCCCACATAAAGAAAAAGATAAAGTTGATGACTTCTTCGAGAGTTGAGAAAATTCTTAACGATGGTGAGAGAGTTACGGGAGCTATAGTTAATGGAAAAGAATTAGAAACTGATTTAGTAGTCGTGGCTACTGGAGTAAGACCAAACGTGGATCTTGCCGTTAAAGCTGGACTTGAAATTGGGGAAACTGGGGCGATAAAAGTTAACGATAGAATGCAGACGAGTGATAAAAGCATTTACGCTGGAGGGGATTGCGTTGAAAACGTTCACTTAATCACGGGTAAACCTATCTATACGCCAATGGGATCGGTTGCTAACAAGCACGGTAGAGTTATAGGGGATAACATATGCGGAATAGATTCAAGATTTCCGGGCGTTCTTGGGACAGTGATATTCCAAATATTTGGAATGAACGTTGGAAGAACGGGCTTGTGTGAAAGAGATGTTTGCAATCCAGTTATTAGCAGAGTTGCTGGGGCTGATAGATTCCACTTCCATCCAGAACACAAACCCATAAGGTTGAAACTGATAGCAGATGGAGAAAGAATAGTTGGATTCCAAGCCGCTGGATTTGGAGTTATAGATAAGAGATTAGACATTGCAGTTTCTGCAATTCAAATGAATGCTACAGTTGATGACCTCTCTAACTTCGATTTGGCTTACGCACCACCTTACTCTACTGCTATAGACCTGATAATAGCTTCTGCCAACATGGCTAAGAACAAGCTTTTGGGATTGGTGGAAAGCATATCTCCTCTTGAGTTTGCAGAAATGCTGAAGAGCGATGAAAGTTTTACAGTTATTGACGTGAGAACGGAGAAGGAGTTCTTAGCGAGAAGCGTAATAGACGACAGAGTAAAAAACGTACCTCTATCTGAACTTAGGGAGAGGTACGAAGAGGTACCTGACAAAGCCATTCTCATATGCCAAGTTGGTACGAGAAGCTACGAGGCTGCAAGATTTCTAATGCAAAAAGGTAAGAGTGTTAAAGTTGTTGACGGAGGTTACGCTTTCTTCCAGCCAGTTCTTGAAAGCTATGGAATAGAGGTGGGCGAGAGATGAAACTCGGTAAAGTTGGGTTTGTCGGTGCTGGCAGAATCGGCTCCACGTCTGCCTTTACATGCCTTTTGAACATGGATGTAGATATATCTCTTGTAGATATCGCAAAGGACTTGGCTGAGGGAGAGGCTGAGGACTTAGCTCATTCAGCTTCAGCTCTTGGAAAGAATGTTGATGTTGTTGGAGGAGACGATTACTCTCTCTTAGAGGGTAGCGATGTAATCGTAGTTTCAGCAGGTATGGCGAGAAAACCGGGGATGACGAGATTAGATTTAGCAGAAAAAAATGCTGGGATAATAAGGGGCATAGCAGAAAAAATAGCGGAATGCTGTTGTGGGGCTAAGGTAATAGTCGTAACGAATCCAATGGATTTGATGAATTACGTTATGTGGAAGAAGCTAAACGAACTCTGTGGTAAAAGCAGATTTGAAGTAATAGGAATGGGTGGATTGCTTGATACATCTCGTTTTAAGTTGATAGCTAAGAGAATGGGTATAGAAGGATGGGAAAAAGCGATGATTCTTGGAGAGCATGGAGATAGTATGTTCGCCGCTAAAACATTCGTAGAGGGAGATTTGCAAGAAGCTTTAAAGAAAACGAGAGAAATAGCCGCAGAAGTTATAAAGAAAAAGGGAGCCACTATTTTTGGTCCAGCTGTTTGTATTTACAGAATGGTTAGAGCAATTTTAGAAGATACTAAGGAAGTAATTCCCGCGAGCATCGTTTTAGATGGAGAATACGGTATAAAGGACGTCTCTATTGGTGTTCCAGTCGTATTAAGTAAAAAAGGAGCTGAAGTTTTGGAAGTTGAGTTGTGCGAGGAGGATTTGGAAAATCTCAGAAATTCAGCTAAAATTCTAAAAGAGTGGCTCGATAAAATAGCTTAGGTGATACTTTTGCTCTGCAAATTTTTTACCATTGGAGCTGGTGGTGGAGGGGACGTTTTAAGTGCTTACTTTGTTGGTTTAATGCTAAAAAAGGAGTTTAACTCCGACTTCATTTGTGGAGGAGCTATTTGGGAGAGATACAGATTTGATAAAAAACCGGGACCGAGAAGCATTAAAGAAATTTTAAACGCTCGCAGAATTAACGACTGTCTTGCTTGGATGAGAAATGCCTTACTGCCAAACGGTTTCAAGCCTGCTGTTGCAGAGATAGCTGAAATTGCTGGAGATGCAGTAGGCATAGATATAACAAAGCCAAACAAAATCGCCAAGTCTATAAAGGACTTCTGTTACTCTAACGGACTCCAACCCGTTGGAGTTGATGCTGGAGGAGATATATTGGCGAGAGGTAAAGAGAGAGTGTTTAGCCCGCTATGCGACTCGATTATGCTTTGTGCCTTAGCTGAGATGAAAGCCCCAGTAGCAGTTACGGGTTTTGGTAGCGATGGAGAGTTGAGTAGAGATGAGATAGAAAAGTACTTGAGCGAGCTGGCTGAGTTGGATGCTTTAATTGGCGTTAGATTATTGGAAAAAAACTTGGCTGAGGACGTATTAAAGAAAGCTGAAAGAGTAAAAAGTCACGCATCGAAAATTCCTTTATTAGCTGCAACGGGCTATTACGGAGAATACGAGTCGTGGGATTTCAAAATCAACGTTTCAATTTTAAACGCTTTGATTTTCTTTGTTAAATCTGAAATTCTTTTCGAACTGAATGAGATGGCTAAAGCAGTTAAAGGCTGTAAAAGTATAGATGAAGCTAACGAAGCTTTACACGCGCTGGGTATAAAAACAGAACTGGATTTAGAAAGAGAACTTTTTGAAAAAGAAAAATAAAATTTACTTTGCTGAACCTCTTTCAGTTCCGCTGCTTATTATTTGTTTGAACTCCTCTTCACTTAAGTACTTAGGTTTGTAGTTGTAGCCCATTCTTTCCATATTCGACACGAAAGCTCTTAAGTGGTTTCTTGAACCCTTCATTAGGTTCTCGAACACTATCTTTATATCGCTCTTGTTTGTGTTGTTTAAGCAGTGCTGTAAATCGATTATGTCTAATTCTTCTATTATCGCTCCAACTTTAAGTGCATCTAAGACCGATTTGTTTCCTTCTGCCACCAATTCTCTGTAAAGCTTAGTGAAGTTCGGGTTTTCAAACTCTCCAATACCCTTTCCTTTGTTGGGATCTGTTAAGTTGTACTTCTCTATCAGCATCTTTACAGCATCCATGTGGGTTTGCTCACTGTTCGCTATGTTCTTGAAAATCTGTAGGTGCCACTTGTTGTATAGGGTAATGTAAACGTCGTGAGCGAGCTTTTCTTCCTGTCTCATGTACAGTATGTCTTTTATTTCCTGAGGAGTTAAGTTTCCAGCTTTTATCCCCATTACTTCGTTCCACATTGTGTGAACGCTTACGCTACCGTTTCTCATCACAATCCCTTTCTGACCGTTTCTCATCATAGCTCCCTGACTATTACCCATCATAGCTCTACCCTGAGCGTTGCCATGCGTGGCGTTACCGTGCATCCGTGCTTGGTTTAACTTAACGTTATTCGAAACGTTTGTGCATCCCGCGAAAGCTACGGCTAACAGCAATATCAAAACTACGAGCTTTTTCATGATTTAAAACTCAAAAACTGTTTTTAAAATAATTTTTGTTCTAAAATCAAACCGAAATAACGAACCGAAATAAAAACTGGAATTAAAACTTAAACTTTATATACCTTTTTCGCATTATTGAAGCACATCTTTTTTATCGTTTTCTTTTCAATACCTTCTCTCATCATATACCTTACAGTTTTTGGAACGGCTAAGGGATCTGTATCCGTTACGTTTGCACAATCGCTGTTCAGTAAGCAATCTTCGAAGTCGTCTAAGTTCTCTACAATCGTTTCTGGAGTTACTAATCCCGGTTTTATTGAAACTCCTGCTATTGCGTTGTTCTCTTTAACGATTCCAATAGTATCTATCGAAGTGTGGTCTATCACCAAATTGTCGAAATTTACTTTTGCTTTCTCTGCAATTTTTAAAGTTCTCTCTACTGCATCTATCCTGTTTACTGGTGGTGTATGTACGATTACAGGAACGCTGTACTCTTTTGCGAGTTTTAACTGATGCAGTAAGACTTCCTCTTCCCCCTCGTTTAAGAAGTGTAAACCAACTTCTCCTATTCCCGTAGCCATGTCTTCTGCTAAAAACTCTTCAACGAACTCTATAGCTTTTTTCCAGTTTTCAGGTATGCATAGGGGGTGAATTCCAACGAAAACGTGTACTTCCATTCCATATTTTTCTATTCTCTCCTTTTGAAAAGTGCAGAGTTCTTCGAAGTGATCTCTCAGCGTTTCTGGATTTTTTGCGAGAGGTACAAAGCTACAAACAGCCAGCTCTGTTACTCCAGCTACGTTCATTAGCTCTAAAACTGAATTTTGCATAGTATTTGCGTGCGTGTGTGAGTCGAATACGTCCATGAATCTAAGTTGCTTTAAACCTTAAAGGTTTTTGCGATTTTTATAACCAATAGCTTTTGAACCTCCTTAAGGAAAAAATTAAATATTTTTTATTGTTTCGCTTAATCTGGGGGTTAGCGATGATTGACGTCATTCTTACCGGCGATGTTTTGAAAACAATGGCAAAAGCCATGGTCGCTTTGGTTAGCGAAGCGAGATTCCACTTCAAAAGTGAAGGCTTTCATTCCAGAGCTGTTGATCCCGCAAACGTTGCTATGGTTATAGTTGACGTGCCTTCCGATAGCTTCGAAGTTTATTCCGTTGATGAGGAAGAAGTTATTGGAGTTGACGTAAACAGAGTGCATGACATTTCAAAAACGATAAAGAGTAAGGAGCTTGTCGAGCTTAAAGTTGAAGGTTCTACGATGACAATAAAATTTGGGAGTGTGCAGTACTCTGTACAGTTAATAGATCCTTCAGCCATAAGGAAAGAGCCAAAAGTACCCAATCTCGAACTTCCCGCAAAAATAGTAATGGATGCAGGAGAATTCAAAAAAGTAATACAGGCTGCAGATAAGATAAGCGATCACGTCGTATTTCGCAGTGACGACTCGGGATTTTACATAGAAGCTGAAGGGGACGTTGACAAAATAGAGTTTCACATGAGTGAAGGGGAGTTAATAGAGTTTAATAAGGCTGTTGCGAGGAGCATGTTTTCAGTGGAATACTTGAAAGAGTTCGTAAAAATTGCTGGTAGTGGAGACTTGCTCACTATATACTTGGGAACGAACTATCCGGTTAGATTGATATTTGACGTTTGCGATGGAAAGGCAAAAGTAGAGTACATATTAGCACCGAGAATAGAAGAATAATAATTTTTTATATTTCTAACACTCTGCCTAACACTCTGCCAGCTTTTACATCTGGTAAAACGTTTTCCCCTCTAAGCCAAACCTCACTCGGAAATATTGCCTTGTAACCTTCGTAAGGCGTCCATCCGCAAAGAGAGTGTAGGTTTCTCGAACTTATTCTACACTCCTTAGAAAAGTCGAAAACTGCGAAGTTTGCGAGCATGCCTTCTTCTATCTCTCCATAACCAAATTTGTCGAATCCGAAAATTCTTGCTGGATTGGACGTTAGCTTGTCTATTGCTTTTAAACCTATGACTCCTTCTTTTATCAAGCTTACTATTATTGGATACATCGTTTCAACTCCCGGAAATCCGGGCAAGCCTTCTTTCTTCTCCTCTGGTGTATGCGGTGCGTGATCGGAAGCTATGATTTCAAAGAAATCGAGATACTTCAGTAAAGGCTCACTTCTCAAAGGTGGATTTACGTTGACGAAACTGCCGAGTCTCTCGTAGTCTTTAACGCTTAGTAGCATGTGGTGTGGAGTTACTTCTTTTGTAAAATCTTTCTTTGCTTTGCATATTACGTCGAGAGCTTTTACGGTTGAGATATGGCAGAAGTGACATTTTTTCAAGCCTTTTATGCACATCTCTACAGCTTTAACTTCTGCCTCTTCTGGCCTACAATCGAAGTTGGGTATAGAATTGCACTTTACAAGCTCAGCATCCTCTGCGTGTACTGTTATCATATCGGCTTTTAAAGAGAATAGAGTGTTGTAGCTAACTTGCAACCCTTGTGAATGCTGGAGAAAAACTTCACCTATTGCTGGAACGAAGTACTTCTTGGAAACTTTTTTGACCTCCTCCTCTATTTTTTCTCGATTTTTTTCCGTTAGAGCGAAATTTAGAGCGTAATCGCAGTACAATTTCTTTTTTGCTCTTCTCATCCTCTCCTCGTAAACTTCCGAATCTGTAATTGCTGGATTGCAGTTTGGTTGATCAACTACTAAGCAAACTCCGCCGTGTATTGCTGAGAGGGAACCCGATTCTATCGTTTCTTTGTGTTTTTCTCTAAGGTCTCTGAAGTGAACGTGAACGTCTATAGCTGCGGGGAGTATTAATCCTCTTACTTTTCTACCCTTCACGCTCTTTCCAATCTTCTTTATCCTCTCTCCCTCTATTTCTATTCCAACTTCAACAATTCTACCTCTGTAAAGGATCTTACCGTACATGTGGCATGTGGATAACAAAGGTTTATATAGTATTGCTGGCGTAAAAACTTTGACTTTTTAGCGAAGCCCAAGAGGGGATAAAAATGAAATCAATAATTGAAGAAGCACTGGCTAGGGCTGAAAGAGAAAGGATGGATTTTGAACCTGAAGGAGTGGAAGACGAAATAATAGAAATGTTAGAACAGCTCAAGACAAATATCAAGGTCATAGGTGTGGGTGGTGGAGGTTGTAATACTATTACGAGGATGTATGAAGAAGGTATAGCCGGAGCTGAATTAATTGCTATAAATACTGACGTTCAACAGCTTTACTACACTAAGGCTCATAGAAGGTTGTTGATAGGCAAAAAGAGAACGAGAGGACTTGGTGCTGGTAGCTTGCCTCAGGTGGGCGAGGAGGCTGCGAGGGAAAACGAAGAAGAAATAAAGAAGTTAGTAGAAGGTGCGGACTTGGTATTCGTAACTTGTGGTCTCGGTGGTGGTACTGGAACTGGTGCATCTCCAGTCGTAGCTGAAGCGGCTCAGGAGGCAGGAGCTTTAACTATCGCAACTGTAACCTATCCTTTCTCCGCCGAAGGTGCTATAAGGAGAGCGAACGCTGAAGCAGGACTCGAAAGGTTAAGAGAAGTAGCGGACACAGTAATAGTAATACCAAACGACAGATTACTTGAAGTGGTTCCAAACTACCCTCTACAACTCGCTTTCAAAGTTGCAGACGAAGTTTTGATGAGGGCTGTTAAGGGAATAACCGAGCTTATAACAAAGCCAGCTTTGGTAAACTTAGACTTTGCAGACGTCAGGACTGTTATGGAGAAAGGCGGAGTTGCGATGATTGGTTTGGGTGAGGCAAGTGGAGAAGACAAAGCGACAGAGTCTATAAGAAAAGCTTTGAGAAGTCCACTTTTAGAAGTTGACATATCCGGAGCTAAAGCTGCTTTAGTTAACGTTACTGGTGGCCCAGACATGACCATAGAAGAAGCGGAGAAAGTCATAGAGGAGATATACGCAAAAGTAGATCCAGATGCTAGGATAATCTGGGGAGCAATGATAGATCCAGAATTAGAAAACACTATGAGAACACTTGTGATAGTTACTGGCGTAAAATCCCCGCAGATACTTGGCAGGAAGCCAGTTTCGAGTAAGAGGTATGGAATCGATTTGGTGAGGTAGTTTTATTTACTCTTTTTGTGGAGTGATTTTCATGTCGGAATTTCAGTTTGACTTCAGTTGGCTAACGGATAGAGAGAAGTTCAGGGCTAAACTTAACGAGTACATAAACGTGTTAAAAATGACAAGGAAACCTGATAAAGAAGAGTTTTTCATGACGACTAAGGTTTCCGTAGCGGTTATGTTCGTAGTTGGAACAATAGGATTCATAATCTACTTATTAATGAGCGTTCTGCCCACCTCTCTAAGGCACTAATTAAGTCGGTGAAGAGTATGAGCGAGAACAAGTTTTTCGTAATAAAGACTACTGCCAATCAGGAAAGGGTTGTTGCAAATCTTATGGAAATGTCGGTTAAAAAGTACGGGTTGGAAATATATTCAATACTTGCGCCAAAGGAGTTAAAAGGATACGTTATAGTTGAAGCTGAAAAAATGGAAGATTTGCTACAAGCTATAAAAGGATTGCCGCACGTAAAAGGCGTCGTAAAAGGTGTAGTATCTTTTAACGAAATAGAGCACTTCTTAACTCCAAGGAAAGCTGCGGAACAGATAAAAGAGGGATATACCGTGGAAATAATCTCAGGTCCTTTTAAAGGAGAATTAGCGGTAGTCAAGAGAGTTGACGAATCGAGAAACGAGATTACCGTAGAGCTAAGAGATGCGGTCGTGCCTATACCAGTTACCGTTAATGCCGACAACGTTAGGATAGTTGATAAGAGAGAAGAGTAGCCATATGTTTTTAAAGCGAATAGAAACTGCGTGTCGAGGAGGTGAAGAAGTTGCCAAGAGTTGTTGAAGTCTTAGTTCCGGGCGGTAAGGCTACTCCGGGCCCTCCACTTGGCCCGGTTATTGGACCTCTCGGCTTGAACGTCAAGCAAGTAGTGGACAAGATAAACGAAGCTACGAAGGAGTTCGATGGTTTATCGGTTCCAGTGAAAATAATTGTACATGACGACAGGAGTTTTGAAATAGAAGTAGGCGTACCACCGACTTCTGCTTTAATAAAAAGAGAGCTCGGAATAGAGAAGGGTTCGAGTAAAACTGGGAGAGAATTCATAGCTGACTTGAAAATGGAACAGGTCATAAAAATAGCTAAGATGAAGAAGCCAGAGATGCTTAGCTATACTATGAAAGCCGCAGTTAAAGAAGTTTTGGGAACTTGTGTTTCTATGGGTATCAGCGTAGAAGGAAAACACCCCAAAGACGTACAAAGAGAAATAGATGAAGGAAAATTAGAAATTCTAGAAGAAGCCTAAATTTTTTATTTTAAAATTATTTGGAGGCGGGAGAATTGTTTGACGTAAAGAAGGCGGAAAAAATTCTGCCTAACCTTGAAGGTGTGAAAGTAAAAATAGTCAATCCAACAAAGGAAATGAAAGAATTCGAAAAGCTAAGGGATTTTGGAGCTGATGTGGAGATTGTTAATGACTCGAATTCGTACATAACCTTGTCAAATGGAGAAGTGGAAATAGTTTACATGGCAGTACCAATTCAAATGGAATTTGAACCTTTTTTGAGGACCTTAGCTTACTTAGTAGAGGGAGTGCAGGACTTAAAGCGAGACTTAAAAATAGAGTGCAAAGGAGAGTTGGAAGTAAAAGTATTTATAGCACCTATATGCCCACACTGCGCTCAGGTAGTTGAAGCTTTAAACAAGATAGCTATAGCAAATCCAAACGTTAAAGTCAAAGTTATAGACGTAACACTTTATCCAGAATTGGGAGAAAAGTACGGAGTAACTTCAGCTCCAACAGTAGTCGTTGGTGACGTAAAGTTAGTCGGAGAGTATTCAACTGAAGAGTTGCTCAGTTGGATAAGAAAAGTTCTTTGCGGTGAAAATTACAAAACTGAATACTACGTGACTCTCCTAAAAGAAGGTAGGATAGACGAAGTTAAAGCTGACATAGATAGCGACGAAAAGCTTTTAGCTTTGGTTAACGTTCTCGAAAAGCCGGAAATCATGGCGAGAGTTGGAGCCATAATGATTCTTGAAGAGATATGTAGTGATCCTAAAAAACTCAAAATAGTAAAAGATCGATTGGTTGAAATGCTTGAAAGGGGAGAAACTAAGGAGGATAATACGATTATTCAGGACGTAATATATCTGCTGGGCAAAATTGGAGATAAAAACGATTTAAAACTTCTTGAAAAGCTTAAGGAGAAAGGTGAGGATATCAGAGATGCTGTTGAAGAAGCGATTGAAGAGATAATGGATAGATTAGAGGGGTGGACTTCTAATTAGCGGGAGGAAAAGAGTAGAAGATTACCTCGAAGCAATATACAACATTCAGAAGAGTAGCAAAAGAGTTGCAAGAACTACCGATTTAGCTAAGGCTCTCGATGTTAAACCTTCGAGCGTAACGGAAATGTTGCTCAGGTTGAAAGATATGGGTTACGTTGACTACATGCCTTACAAAGGGGTTGTTTTGACTAAGAAGGGTTTCAAACTCGCAGAGAAGATTAAAAAGTATCACGAAATATTTGAAACGTTTTTTAAAGAATTTCTTGGAGTCAGTAGAGAAGAGGCAAAAAAGCTTAGCTGTGAGATAGAACACCACGTAAGTGAAAACGTTGCGAATAAGGTTTGTGCTTTAATAGCTGGTATATGTGAAGTTTGTGAGGAATGCAATTTTAAGTTTAAAAGGCTTGACGAGGTCGAAAGTGGATTTTACAGAGTAGTTCTCTCTCCAAAAGCTTTTGAAAAAACGGGTATAGTTCCCGGTAAAGTTTTAGAAGTTAAAGAAAAACTTACTGTATCCTTAAACGGAGTCGAATTCAAAATTTCTGAGAAATACGCTTCCCTAATCCTATTAGAAAGAGTCGAGAGTTAAGCAACCCTTCTTCTTAGTAAGAGTTGCAAGTTCGTGAGCCAATCTTACTGGCTCTGGTAGTTTGTATCCTTTCAAGCAGACTAAAACTGCCTTTAAAGCTTCATCAGGAGATATCATGTGTCCCGGAGATATGTATATGGGTTTACACTTCTTGCACGTTTTCAATACGTATCCAATTTTTTCTCCTTTTTCATCGAAGATTTCAGTGCAATCGAGAACTTCTTTTAGCTCTTTTTTGTAAAATCCATAAAGTTTTGACTTCGTAATTCCAATGCTCTGAACGCTTAGAGAAAGCCCAACATATGTTGCAAGACCACACTTCCTTGGATGGGCTATACCACTGCCGTCAACCATGATGCATACTTTGTCTGAATCGAGCTTTTTTAGGATTTTTTTAACAGCGTTTACAGCTGATGGGCCTTCTCTGAACATTAGGTAAGTTGGTATGTATGGAACTTCCGTTCTTTCTGCGTGTATAACATTACACACGACGTTTAATTCTAAGTCTAAGGCTACGCAGGCAGAAATTACAGTATCTCCTGAAAAGGCTTGGTCAACGCCTATTACGTAATCGGCTTCAAATTTGCCCCTCGTAATAACTTTTCTTGAAAGTTCTTTTTGTATTTTTCTCATTTCTTCGAGAGTTTTTGGAATTTCTAACTTTTCCATTTCTCTAATTAGTTTTGCTGATTTCATCAATTCTAACCCCCTTTGATAACTGATTGATAACTGATATATACTTCTCCTTCAAGAAGTTAAAACATGCCGGTTTACGTGTGCGCTATATGCGGTGCTGAAGTGGATATAGAGCCGGGTGAAAGAGTTCAGTGCACAAAGTGTGGGAGCAGAATACTCATGAAGCCAAGACCACCAGCTATGAAGAAGAGAGTAAAAGCCATTTAAAATTTTGGTTTAACTATGATAGACATACCTCGTATAATTTTAAGTGGAACGAGCAGCAGAGTCGGAAAAACGATGATTTCCATAGGCTTAATGAGAGCTTTAGTCAACAGAGGTTATAGGGTTCAACCTTACAAAGTTGGCCCAGACTTTATAGACCCAAGCTTTCACTACTTTGCAACTGGAAGGTATAGCCGAAATCTGGACAGCTTTATGTTATCAAAATTAGACATACTGGAAACTTTTGAAAGAAACTTCAAAAACGCTGATATAGCGGTTATAGAAGGAACTATGGGTTTGCACGACTCTCACGATGCAATAGATGAAAAAGGTAGCACAGCTGAAGTCAGTAAAATTTTATCGTGTCCCGTAATTTTAATAGCAAACGTTGAAAGGATGTCGAGGACAGTCGCTCCCTTTATATACGGTTACAAAACTTTTGACAAAGACGTTAGAATTGAAGGAGTTATACTCAACAGAGTTGGAAGCGAAAGACACGCAATGAAAGCAAAGCTTGCTGCGGAAAAGCTCGCTAAGGTAAAGGTAGTTGGAGTAATTCCGAGGAGAAAAGACGTCGTTATACCAGATAGGCACTTGGGCTTAATTCCAGCTTACGAGAGAAAAGAAGAATTCGAAAACTTGTTTGATAAGTTGGCTGAGCTCGTTGAGAAGTACGTAAACGTTGACGAAATCATTAGAATTGCTGAAAAAGCATCTCCCTTGGAAGAAGTACCGGAACATCCAATATTTAGAGAAGAAGAAAAAAAGGTAAGAATTGGCGTTTTCAGAGATAGGTCTTTTAACTTCTATTATCAGGACAACATAGACGCTATATCGCGTAGAGCTGAAGTGGTAATCGTAGATTCAATAGAAGATAAAAAACTACCAGATATTGATGCTTTGTACATAGGCGGCGGTTTTCCTGAAGTTTTTGCTGAAGAGCTTGAAAGAAACAAAAGCTTGAGAAAAGACGTTTACGACTTCTGCGATTCTGGCAAGCCTGTTTACGCTGAGTGCGGTGGACTCATGTTTCTTGGAGAAAAACTCACGCTTATAGACGGTAGCGAGTACGAAATGGTCGGATTTATGCCGTACGAAACTGAGATGCACAAGAAATTTCAAGCTCTTGGATACTCTATATACAGGTGTGAGAATAGCTGCATAGTTGCTAAGAGAGGAGATTTAGTTAAAGGGCACGAGTTCCACTACTCTAAGGTAATTCCTAAGGGAGATCTTGAGTTCGCTTACAGAGTTAAGAGAGGTAAAGGTGTCGATGGAGTTAGGGATGGAGTAATGAAAGAAAACACCTTAGCCAATTACATACACGTTCACGTTTTGAGCTATCCGTACATCGTTAAAAGATTTGTAAAAATAGCAGAAAAATTAAAAATTTAAGTTTCGACTTCGCCCGTTCTTACCCTCACAGACTTTTCAACTGGTATAACAAAGATTTTTCCGTCCCCAAATCTTCCAGTCCTCGCTGAATCAGCTATTGTTTTTATTACCGTATCGACTCTGCTATCTTCTACGACTATTTCTATTTTTACTTTTGGCAGTAAATCTACATCCATCGTTCTTCCTCTAAACTGAAGCTTTATTCCTTTTTGCTCACCCCTGCCTCTAACTTCGGTTATGGTCATTGCCACTATACCTTTTTCTTCGAGAGCTTTCTTAACATCCTCCAACTTTTCTGGTCTAATTATAGCTTCAACTTTCTTCATCTAAACCACCCCATTAAGCGTATGCAGTTTCTCCGTGCTGTGATATGTCTAATCCGACGTACTCTTCTTCTTCGCTAACTCTCAGTCCTATGACCGCATCCACTATCTTCGCGAGTATCAGCGTAACTATGAATGCGTAAGCAACGGCAGCTAAGGCGGCAATTATCTGAACGACGAATTGGTGTACGTTACCGTATATCAATCCCGAATAATCGCTTACTGCTTTTGTCGCGAATATTCCAGTCGCTATAGCTCCCCAGAGTCCACCCATTCCGTGTACAGCCCAAGCATCGAGGCTCTCGTCCAATCCTCTGCTAATCCTGAAAAGCATCATTCCGTAGCAGAGAACTCCTACTACTGCTCCAATTGCTATTGCACCCGGAATTCCTACGTAACCAGCTGCTGGAGTAATAGCTACTAAACCCGCCACTGCACCGCTTGCAAATCCGAGTGAGCCGGGTTTTCCTTCCTTTATCCAGCTTGCAAACATCCATGACAATCCAGCGGTAGCTGCTGCTGTGTTAGTTACAATAAAGGCATTAGCGGCTGAAGCGTTAGCAGCTACGGCACTTCCAGCGTTAAATCCAAACCAGCCGAACCACAGCAACGCTGTTCCAAGTAAAGTCATCGGTATGTTATGCGGTTCCATATCGTATTCGCCAAAACCACTTCTCTTTCCTATTACGAGAGCTAAGGCTAAAGCTCCAAATCCTGAGCTTATGTGAACTACAGTACCTCCGGCAAAGTCGAGAGCTCCTAAGCTTGCCGTCCATCCACCACCCCATATCCAGTGTGCTAAGGGGTCGTAAACGAAAGTAGTCCAAAGCAGACCAAAGACTATGAACGCACTTAACTTAATTCTCTCTGCACAAGCTGAAGTTATTATTGCCAAAGTTATCGCTGCAAAAACGAGCTGGAAAGCTACGTAAACTAAGGCTGGAATGTGAGTTCCCGGCCATATTTTGTTGTAAAAGTTGGGTAGTAAAAAGTAGCACAAGTTGCCTACGAATCCGTGAACGTCTTTGCCAAAAGCGAGGCTAAATCCGTAAACTACCCACTGTATGCTTACTATTGCGTAGGCTATGAACGATAGTGCTATCATTGAAAGGACGTTTTTCTTTCTAACCATCCCCCCGTAAAAAAGACCGAGACCGGGGGTCATTAGCATAACCAAAGCTGTTGCCGTTAACAGCCAAGCCGTATCTCCCGGACTTATGTTGCTTACCATGTAACCACCGTCGCATTATGAAAAAGTATGGGTTTTTAAAGTTTTTTCATTAATGGGTTGAACTCGTTCATAAATTTTCACAAAAGGTAGTTGCAATATGAAATTAATGAAGTGCTTCAAACTAATTTGACTAAGAGCTAAGTCCTGCAAAATAGTTTTAAAGACTTTCACTTTTTTGGCAAAAAGATGAGAGCGTTCTTCATAGGTAGGTTTCAACCCTGCCACTTGGGACATGTAGAAGTTTTAAGGGACGTGCTTAAAGAGGTTGACGAACTAATCATTGGAATAGGTAGTGCACAGGAAAGCCACACTCTCGAAAACCCATTTACGGCTGGAGAGAGAATGTTAATGGTTTCTACTGTAATAGACGAGCTTATAGAAGACATGTTGAAAAGAGGCGAAATAGACAGGAGGAAGAAAGTTTACGTAGTTCCTTTGGAGGATATATACAGGAATTCTCTCTGGGTCAGTCATGTTCTCTCTATGGTTCCCTCTTTTGAAGTAGTTTATTCAAACAATCCACTCGTTATAAGGTTGTTCAGAGAGGCCGGAATTGAAGTTAGAAAAACCAAACTCTACAAAAGAGTTGACTATCAGGGTACGGAAATAAGGAAAAAAATGATTGAAGGGGACGAGTGGAAGAAGTGCGTTCCGGATTGTGTTGTAAGAATAGTGGAAGAAGTCGGTGGAGTTGAGAGGATAAGGGAGATAGCTAATAGGGATGTTTGAGAGATTCGTCGTTGCTTGGAAGTATCCCTTAGAAGTAGTAGTTGAAGATTTGTACGTTAGAACAGGATTTCTCAGGTCAGAAGTAAACGCACAGGAGTATTGTTTATCCGATTACTCTCTTTCACTCAAAGAGGACTTGGAAAGGTATTTTTCAGGTGAGAAAGTCGATTTTTCTAAGTATAGAGTTAAAATAAAAAGTGAGTTTGTTAGAAAAGTTTTGAATAGAGTCAGAAAAATTGGTTACGGTGAAACTTTAACTTATGGAGACATCGCAAAAGAGCTAAGAACGTCTCCGAGAGCTGTAGGTCAAGCTTTAAAGGCAAATCCCGCTCCAGTCGTAATTCCATGCCACAGAGTTGTTTCTAAAAATGGAATTGGTGGTTACAGTCAGGGCGTAGATATCAAGCTTGAACTTCTAAAACTCGAAAAGTTAAACGTAACGTTAAAGTAAAGAACTCTTTTTACGTGGTACATAGTTCTAACGTCTTTAATTCTGAACTTTTTCCATCCGTGGTCGTAAACTAAAGCTATATATTGATTATTAGTTTTTTTATCAGTTTTTTCTACTACAATAACAAATGTGTTGTTGCTAAACGGGCAGTAATTACTTTTTAGCAAGTAAATTTTGACGACTTTACTAAACTCCTTTAAACCTAAGTTTTCCAAGTAGTTGTAAACGTTGTGACCGGAAAAAACATCTCTTATAACTTTCTTTACCAAAGACTCTTTGCCAAAAATTGTAATTCCGTTTAAAACAGCTTCTGCATATCCATCTTTTTCAAATAATTTTACTCCCATGTATGTTTTTTCTTTTCCAAAAATATTTTTACCTATTGATAAATAAACTTTATCTCTTCCAAATGTCAATACGCCGTATCCATTTTCGAAGATAAAAGAATCTGCTTTGCTATCCGCTACTTTAAGGAAATCGATGGCATTAGTGGATTTACAGAGTGTAAAAACGTTAAAACTTAGCAGGCAGAGAATTGAGGCTATTACAACTGCCATCACTGCACTTACTTTCATGATTATCATTACTATCAAGTCATTTTTAAAAGTTTGAGTTATTGTCATGATGAGTTATCTCAGCTTTAAGCCCCTTCCATACTACGTTAATTCCCAGCTTTTTCAGAATGCTATCGTTAATTCCTAAGCCACACTCTTTCAGAATTCTTTCCAGTTCTTCAAAATCTCTTACTTCCTTTACTTTTTCTTTTAATTCTGAGATGTTTTTTTGCTGATCTTTCTCTTTCTTAGCTAACTTGTTTATAGCTCTCAATATTTTTCCGTAATCGAACTTCTTTGAAAAAATAACAAGTTCGGTGTTAAACTCAGCACCTCTAACGTCTCCAAACTCTTCTCTTGCTATAACCACTAAAGGAATTTTTGCTTCTCTGATTTTTTCAACTTTCTTTTTAATGTACTCTACAGTCCAAAACCCAGCTATTTCGACGTAAACTTTGTTTTTCCAGCTTTTTTTCCATACTACAAAATCTGGTATGAAAGCTTTGTTTCCAGCTTTAACGACCACTTGTTCTCTTCTTATTTCATATCCGAGATTTCTCATCCTCCTGCAAAACTCCTCCTCGAGAGAAGAATCGTACTTTTCCTTAGATTTTAGTTCCGGAAACAAATTTCTCTTTGAGCTGTCAATCTCCAATTCGTAAATTCTACTTCCATCTAAAATTTTGGCTTTAATTCTCCACCAATCTGCTCTCATTAGTTCTGGCAGGACTTTTGCTATTGCAGTTCCGTACTTCCTCGTCATCTTTATTAGAGATGCTGGACCTGTAACTTCTACTTCTACTACTTCTTTACACGAAATAAAGTCGTACATAAGTCCGTAATACTTTATGGCTCTAAAAATTCTCGAGTAGTTTCCTGAAAAATCTAAGATAGCGGAAATACTATCGAATAAAGCTGTTTGCAGTAAAGATAGGTTGTACCTCTTTACGATTTCTTGTGGTGTTATACTTTCAACCCTCGTTATTAGTAATTCTTCTTCTCTATCAGCGTACATAGCCCTTTCTATCTCTTCAACGCTAACTCCAAAGTATTTAGCTGCGTACTCGATTACCTTATCTCTTTCCTCTTTTGAAGTTACGTACCCTCTTTCAAATAAAAACATCCTTATGTCCTTAGGGATTAACTCGGAATCTATCGAACAAGCTCTGTCAACGCAGTAGTTTTCCAGAATCTTAGCAAAACCTCTTACTTTCTTGAAGTTATCAGCAGTTTCTATTTCTCTTAGAGCTTTTAATACACTCCCGTACTTCTTACCAATTCCACTTTTGAATACCTTTAACACTTTCTCAGCTAACTCCACGTCTTTTTCACTTGCAAAAACGGGTATTATCTTTCCCCTAACTCTCCTTACTTCGAGCAATTCCTTAGGTAGCATTTATACCTTTCCTCCTGACTTTCGCGGTTCTGACTTCTCCAGTGCCTCTTGTTACAACTTCGTACAGTATTGCCTTTTTACCTTTTGCAGGTCTTAGTATTCTGCCCAACCTCTGAATGTACTCCCTAACACTTGAAGTTCCACTTAAAATGACTGCAACATTCGCATCTGGCACGTCTATACCTTCATCTAAAACTTGACTGCTAACTATGGCTTTGAACCTGCCACTTTTGAATCCATTTAGTATCTCTTTTCTCTCCTCCTTTCCAGTTTTGTAAGTTATAGCCGGTATGAGAAAAAGCTTCGATACTTTATACACGAGGTCGTTGTATCGGGTAAAAATTATAATTTTGTCTCCTCTGTGCTTTTTGAGTATCTCGTTTAACTTTTTCAACTTACTTGGAGTGTTGTAAGCTATTCTCCTCGCTTCCTCCCATGCCCTAAGAGTTTCGTACGCTTCTCTATCCGATTTTACTGACATCACTATTTTGTTGAAATCTTCTACGCTCTTAATTTTAATGTTTCTCGACCTTAGGAAAGCTCTTATTTTTTTCATTCTTTTTTCGTATTCTTCTTTTTCTTTTTCAGTTAGAGAAACGTAAACCCTCTTTACAGTATAGTTTGCTAAGTGCTTTCCCGCTAACTCTTTTACGCCAATTTCGAAAACTTTACCACCAACAAGTTCGTTCAATCTCTCGTGCAAACCATCACTTCTCTCGTAAGTGGCAGTTAGTCCCATTCTGTACGGGGAGGCGCTCATTTCAGCTATTAAAGAATAAGATTCAGAAGGAAGGTGGTGCACTTCGTCGAATATTAAAAGTTCGAACCTGTTGCCCAACTTTTCTGCGTTTATGTAAGCGGAATCGTAAGTTGATACAGTTATCGGCTTTAGCTCTTTTCTTCTTCCCGAAAACTCTCCTACGTTCTCTTCTCCAAAAATTTTAAGCTTTTCGATCCACTGATCTAATAAGTCTATGGTTGGAACTACTACCATTGTCGCTTTTGACAGTTCGTTTATTGCAGACATGGCTACGTAAGTTTTTCCACTTCCAGTTGGCATTACTATGCATCCTCTTTTATCCTCCATCCACCTGTCAAGAGCTTTTTGTTGATATTCTCTAAGCTCAAATTCTACATCGAATTCTGGACATGGAATAGGATTTAACACACAATCTCTATATTCTACTCCAGACCTTTCCAAGTATTCTATTAAATCCCTATACTTGAAAGCCATTAATCTGTAACACTTCTCTTTTGAATCGTAAGTTCCTAAGTAAGATGGAATGTGTACGTTACCTCTAACTACTAATGTTCCTCTGTGATATCTGATTTCAGCGAACATCCAAAACAAATGAGAGGAAGGGTATAAATATGTAGCCGAAATTAAATGGGACTTAGGAGGGTTTAAAGTTGAGTGGAGTGAGAAACCTCAATCTGGAAAACTTAAGGTTTTCGAACCCATCACCTATGGAAGGTGAAGAAATAACTATTGAGGCTGTGATAAGGAATACGGGAGACAGTTGTAAGTTCGACGCCGTTTTTTATTGGGCGCCAGAAATAATACTGTCTAAGGAACAAATGGAAAAATACACTAAACCTGAATACGAGATACACAGAGAAAAAGTTGAAATTCCGGCTGGTAAAAGAGTAGTAATTCAATTTAAATGGAAGGCGAAAAAAGGCTTTTCGTGCCTTTTCGTTAAGCCTGAGAACGTGGAAATCGTAGATAGCTGGCAATTGAACGTCAAATGATTAGTTTAAATCTGGTATTGAATGCACGAAATTTAAGAAATCTAAATTTGAGGAATTTCAAAAACATTTAGAATCTTGAGAAGAAAAATTAAAATACTTTAATTTTTTATTGAAAATTATGCCGGATAAAATAGATTCTCTGGACATAAAGATACTCGTTGAACTGCAAGAGGATGCAAGAAAGAGTCTGAGAGAGATAGCTGAAAAACTTGGAGTTGTGGAAGGAACTGTTTACAATAGGATAAACAAGTTAAAAAAATTGGGAATAATAAAAAAGTTCATACCAGTAATTGATTACTCAAAGCTCGGATTCGATTTAATAGCTGTTATTGGAATAACTGCTGAAGGTGGGCATTTAGTAGAAGTGGAGGAAATGTTAGCGAACGAGCCAAACGTAACGGCTGTGTACGACGTTACGGGACAGTTCGACGTTATAACTGTGGCTAAATTTAAAGATAGGGAATCTCTAAACGCTTTTGTTAAAAGAATTGCGGGCTTGGAACACGTGCAGAAAACTTATACAATGCTCGTGTTAAATGTAGTTAAAGAAACGCACTGCATAGACTTAGAGAAGCTCATGAACGAGCTGGAATAAATCTTTTGCTATTATATCTGGTTTTTCACTAAGATCTTTTAAGCTTTCTTGCTTGGTTACTCCACTCAGAACTAATGCTGTTTTGCACCCCAACTTCTTTCCAGCAACGACATCAACTTCTATCTGGTCTCCAACTACGACGACCTCTTCCTCTTTTACTCCTAACCTTTCAATTGCTTCTCTCATAATTATCTCTGACGGTTTTCCAACGACCGTTGGCATCCTCGACGTCATCCAGTACAAAGCTCCAATTATCATTCCAGTTCCTGGAATAGGTCCATCCCATCCGGGAAATATTTTATCAGGATTTGTAGCTACATATATATCTGTTTTCATACAACACCTTAACGCTTTAGTCATTAAATTGTAATCGAGATTTCTATTAGATGCTACAACCAAACATTCAGCATCTTCATAATCAACTATTTCATGTCCAGCCAGTTTCAACTCGTCTATCAATCCTTTTTCACCAGTAGTAAATATTTTCAATTTTCCATATCTCTTTTTTAAATATATAGATGTTGCATAAGTAGCAACTATTATTTTATCTTCGCTTACGTCAAGACCAAAACTTCTAAACCTCTCTAAGAGCATCCTTCTACTCCTCGTAGAATTATTCGATACGAAAACGAACTTTTCACCTCTATCAATTAGGAGCTTTACTGCCTTTACACCTTCTACTATTGGCTTACTACCTCTACAAATAACCCCGTCAACGTCCAGTATGTACGGCACGTTTTTTGTTCCCACGTCGAATCTAAAAAACTTACCGTTACATCGTTTTTATGTTAATTTAATATTTTATTTAAGTAAATGTTTGAAGTATATGGTATAAATTCGTATTTTTCAGCGTGTTTTAAACAAACTTTTTTAGCGTTTTGTTTTCAGCGTAGTCAAGTGTTAGTACTACCAAACCGTACTTCTTTTTTAATCTTAGCAATTCTTTTGCTTTTATCTCGATCCATTTTAAATCTTCTCCTTTCCACAACTCGTATTTTTTAGAAGACCAGTTGTAGTGGGTGGTAAAGCACTCGAACAAAACGCCGTTTACGTAAGGTGCGGTTTCGTTTATAATACTAAATCCTCTATTCTGGATTAAAATAATGTCTGGATATTTTTGCCGTATCTTTTTTATTAAATTTATCATTCCTTTTTTAGTTGTCATCTTATTCACATCAACGCAATCTAAGAATAACCCGTTAAAACCCTTGTTCAAAATGCTTGGGATTGCTTTGTTTAGTATAAAATTCTGCCACTTTTTGCAAGACACGTTTACGTAGTATGTATTCCAATTTTTGTTTTTTCCTACGATGCATCCTTTTGCGTACTTAAGGTATCGTTCACTTACTTCTCCCAAGCTTAGATATGCTAAAACTATCGTTTTGTGTTTTTTCAGAGTTTCTATTTCTTTTTTAGAATACTCTTCCGGCTGTACTATAACTAAGTCGAAGTTAGAAAGTCTATCGATACTATCTTTTCCATAGTAAACTGCATAGTTTTTTATACTTTCAACGGAATTTAAAGTGCTTAGCATACTTTCGTTTTGATTACGTTCACACACGAATTTTGACAACGTTAAGACTATGAACGTTAAAAGTACTATAACGATTAAAATCTTATATAGAGTTCGCATACATTTCATATCTTTCTTTAATCTCTTTTGGCGTTAACGCTCTATCCCATATATAAACTTCATCTATTGTGCCGTTGAAATACTCTTTTGGTGGTTGTGCACCTATGTACGTGCTGGTGTAAGGGCTACCAATTGAACCGGATGCAGGCAATTCGCTATCGAGTTTACCGTTTATATACAGCTTCATCTTAGAACCGTCGTAAGTCGCTACTACGTAGTACCATTTGTTTGGTTGGATATTAGTGTTAGACCATAGTAGCTTGTCTTGATTGTTAATCATTAATTCAAATCCAATTTTTCCGTAACCAACAATGACTCTTCTGTACCACGCTCCGTTTAAAATTATGTCTTGCAACTTGCTCGTATCTTCCGGATATATCCAAGCTTCGTACGTTACTTGTTTCGTTGGGCTTATCTTATCCTTTAAAGAGTAGTCTATCCAAACGTAGTCATTAACTCCGTCAAAGTGTATGGCTTTTCCATTTATTCCATTTACATAGTTGTCGTTCGACCAAAATCCGTAAGTGAAGCCTCCGTTAATATTTCTTCCAGATAGGTCGTAAATTGTGTATCCATCGCCATCTGGATCGTTTTTGAGTTGATTTACTCCTTCTTCGAAATGCCATTCCGCTAACAATCCATTTTCGATTTGTTTGGCTTTTTGGACTATAACTCTTTTAGAGTAAAATATCTCTGAATATTCGTCCGAAAAAATGATAGTTCCACCGATAGCAAGCTTAACTGTAACCACCTTGTTTACCTTAGTGCCGTAAGGAACGACTAATATTCCTACGTCTCCTGCTGAGAGGTAACCTCTTTCAGTAAAAGGTCTGAAATCGAATTTTTGACCGTTTAAGAAAATCCAAACGTGTCTGTTTTTGAAGTAAAGATTGCCACCTAAGTCCTTTACCACTACTTTTGTGGCATTTGCTTTGTTTACAGTGTAAAGTTCGACGTCGAGAGCTACACTTGGAGGTGATTGAATAAACACGTTTGAATACTTTAAAATCGCAGCAGCTAAGACTACAGTAATCAATAGCATAATTACCGTACCGATTAAAGGTGAGACTGACTTTTCATCTCTCATAAGCTTCATCTTGCTTTCAAAATTATTTAAAAAATTAATAAAATTTTACTTCTTCAAAGCTTTTCAACAAGCTCCACAGCTAAGCTCCTTAGCCTTTCTATCGCTTTAACTATTCTTTCTTCTCTCTCTTTAACTTTTTTCTCATCTTCTTCGATTTTTTTCTTTCTCTTTTCTAACATTTCTTTTACAGCTTTTTCAGAAGTCCCTCCCAAAACATCTCTACTTTCAACGACGTTTTTAACGTCTAACCACTTTTCGAATTCCTCCCTTTCTATCTTTTGCTCACAACCAAACTCTTTCATAATTTCTATTAGCTTTTCGTAACTCGGTTTACATTTACTTAGCTTTCCCACTATTTGATGTGCTCTCCTGAACGGAACTCCTCTTTTTGTCAACTCCTCTGCTATGTGAGTTGCTGAAGCAAAACCCTTTCCCGCTTTTTCTTCCATGACCTCTGTTTTGAAACGTATTTTACGGAACATTTCTGCAAAAACTTTGAAGCAAAGACAAGCGTCTTTTAAACTTTCGTATAGCAGTGGATTCATTTCTTGAAAATCTCTATTGTATGCTAAAGGCATTGCTTTGTATATAGACATTGCAGAAGTTAGCTCACCCAATAGTTTGCCGGATTTAGCCCTAATTATTTCTGCTACATCTGGATTCTTTTTTTGTGGCATTATGGATGATGAAGAAGCGTATTCATCAGGTATTTCCACAAAATCAAACTCAGATGACCAAAGTATTAATTCTTCAGCCAACCTGCTAAGAGTTAGACAGCTTTCAGATGCAACAAAAATTGCTTCTATTAGAAAATCTCTTGAAGAAACAGCATCTTCGCTGTTTTCTAAAACTCCGTCGAAACCGAGCAAATCAGCAACTAACTTTCTGTTCAACTTGAAAGAAGTTGAAGCAAAAGCGGCTGAACCGAGAGGGCAGAGGTTTATCCTATCAAAAGCTTGAATGCACCTTTCAAAACTTCTCTCCAACATGTCGTTAATTGCTATTAGGTGGTGAGATAGCTTAGTTGGCTGAGCGTATTGTAAATGGGTAAATCCCGGCATTAAAACGTTTAGGTTCTCTTCTGCCTTTTCTATCAAAGCTTTTCTAAGTTCTAATATAGTCATGGCAAGAGATAGCACGCCCTCTCTCGCAAACATTCTTAGACATGTTGCTACTTCATCGTTTCTGCTCCTCGCAGTGTGCATTTTCATACCTGCGTTAGTTATTTCCGTTAATCTCGCTTCAATTGCTTCGTGAACGTCTTCTCCTTTCTTTGGCAACTCTTTTTTCTCTTCAATTTCCTTGGCTATTTCCATTAAAGCTGCAACTATTTCAGCTGCTTCTCTTTCGCTTAAATATCCCTGATTCAGCAATCCTATGACGTGAGCTATGTCCACTAATATATCGTACATCCATATGTTTACGTCGTGTTCTAAGGACGAGGTTAGGGAGAAAGCGAGAGAATCCATATCTTTGTCCATCCTACTTCTCACAACCATGCTGTTTCTATACCTGTTTATGGATTTTAAAGTTCTCATTAGGCGTGTAAAAAGAAGATTATAAATGAATATATGAAAAAGAATGCAGAACCTAAAATTAAAACTTTCCAAGGAATTTCACCTTTTAAAATGTATTTTAATATTATTAGAGAAACTATAGTTGTCGTAATAACACTAAAAATTGCGTGATCGTCTATTTTCCAGTCGGTTAGAAATAACGCTAATCCAGGATAGAACGTTGAGTACAGTATTTTCTCTCCCACGAGTGATCCCATGCTTAGCGTGTCTTTTCCTCTAAATCCCCATATCATAGCGCTCGCAGTTTCAGGTATTGCAGTAGCGGCTGGAATTAAAATGAGAGAAATGCCGAGAGGAGATATTCCAGTTAAAAGCGATATTTTGGATACTGAATACACTAAACGCTCTGATCCGTAATATAGAATTAAAGTTGACAGTATAAGTTGTAATAACGCTGTATAAACGTTTTCTCGGAATATTTTGCCCATGTACAGCTCTTCCGCTTCTTCGATAAGTCCTAACTCCTTTTTTCTGTACATGATAAAAGCGTAAGCTACAAATCCTGAAAAAAACACTAAGCTAAACAAAGTTTTCAATCTTTTTTCGAATTCGGGGATTATAGTTAGGGGAAACAAAACAGTTACGAATGCGTATGGCAGGTATAGAGATTTTTCCACTTTTAAGTTTGGACTACTCCTCCTACCTTTTATGTATCCAATTAAAGCTGTTACACCAACTAAGCCGTACGAAAGGCTTGAAGCCATAAAAGGTTGACCAAATATAGTACCTATTCCTATTTCCTCGCCATTTCTTACGCCAGAAAACAGAGCTACTAAAAAAACTGTTAGTTCAGGTAATGAAGTGAAAAGAGGAGAAATTATTGCTCCAACAAAAGAGCTACCGAGTTTTAATTTGTAACCAACGTACTCAACAGCATTTACAAATCCAAATGCTGAAAAGAGGACTAACAAAATACCCAAAATCAAATCTAAAAAAGCGTTAAGCATTCTCTTCAATTAGTACTGCGTTTATCACTCCGTGCTGGTTTGGTCTGCTCGTAACTTTTGCTTCTCCAACACTCGTCTTTATTATTGCCCCTTTCGTTATGACGTTTTTCCTTGCGTAGTGCACGTGAGCTGGATTCTCTACTACTGAAATTATCTCTGCTTTAACGACTTTACCTTCTTTTGGTACATATACGTTTGCATATTTATCTCTGAACACTTTTATCTTGAAATTACCACCCCTAACCCTCACTTTTTTTATTTTTCTTTCACCTATTAGCGTTTCTACCTGTTCTCTACCCAACTCGTACTTCCTCTTCTTCCTGAATGGCCTGAGGAGCTTACCGGTATAAGATCTCCTACTTCTTCCATGCCAGCGCATGAACATCACCTCTTCTCTCGCTTACGGAATTAGCTTAAATAGTTTACCCCGTTAAGTTTACTTCTACTACTCTACCCCTCGGCTCTAACTCTTTGAATATCTGTCCTTCAAATCTGTAAACTTCAGCTCCCGAAAGCCAGCAATCCGGAGGTAAACCAGCTTTCATGCAAGTTTCGCTCAAAAAGTCTTCGGGACTTAAGTTTAATTCTACCGCTACTTGCGGCAAAAGCAAACCCGAATAAGGTCCCATCTGAACCATGAGACCGTGCTTACCTATTTCAACGTATTTTGGTAAATCCGTAGGTTTGGCTTCTATTTTTTCAGGTGGCGTTAGTACTGTAACTTCTACACATATTTCGTCCATTTCTTCTAATCTAACTCTTGGGAATCTTGGGTCTTGAGTAGCAGCTGCTATTGCAGACTCAATTATTGCTTCATCTAATCTCTTTATTGGGTAGGGGAAGCCAATACATCCTCTGAGCAAACCTCTTTTTGTTAAAGTTGTGAAAACTCCTCTTTTTTCTTCAAAAACACCTGAGTACCTCTCCTGAATTATTTCACCAGATGAGAGGTAAATTTCTATAGCTGCTCTTGCCAGCTTTACAGCTATTTCTCCTTCTTCTAAACTCAGCAGTCTCATAACTTCTGATTGTGGTTAAAGTATTAACTGTTTTCCTTCCAACCACCTCATTGGAAAAGGTAAAAAATCAAAAAGGTTAACTTTTTTTAATAATCCTCGAAATGGGGTGTCCAAATGCAGCACCTGATATCTATTTCAGATTTGAGCAGTGATGAGCTGATAGAAATCATAGAGCTTGCAGAAAAACTAAAGGCTGAGAGGTACAAAGGCGTCGTTACGGATTATTTGAAAAACAAAAGTTTAGCTATGATTTTCGAATTACCATCTACGAGGACGAGGGTTAGCTTTGAAGTTGCGATGACAGACTTGGGTGGACATGCTTTGTACCTCAACTGGAACGATTTACAGCTTGGGAGGGGTGAACCAATAAAAGATACTGCCAGAGTATTGAGTCGTTACGTACACGCTGTAACTATGAGAGTTAGAGAACACTCTACCATAGAAGAATTTGCAAAATACTCTGAAGTGCCAGTAATAAACGCTCTCAGCAACTTGGAGCATCCTTGCCAAATAATAGCCGATTTACTTACTATTAAAGAGTACAAGGGAAGCTTGAGTGATGTAAAAGTTGCTTGGATTGGTGACGGTAACAACGTTTGCAATTCTCTAATACTCGCCGCTGCGATGGTTGGAATGAAACTCGTAATTTCAACGCCGAGAGGTTACGAACCGGATGAGAAAATAGTTGAAAAAGCTAAAAAAATCTCTAAAAATGTGAAGATTGTATTTGAAGCAAATCCAAAAGCTGCTGTTAGAGATGCAGATGTTATATATACAGACGTCTGGGCTTCTATGGGGCAGGAAAGTGAAAGAGAAGAGAGAGTTAGAATTTTCACTCCCTATCAAGTAAACGAGGAACTCGTAAACTATGCGAGGGACGATGTTATAGTTATGCACTGCCTGCCAGCTCACAGGGGAGAGGAGATAACAGATGCAGTGATAGAAGGGGCAAACTCAGTGATATTTGATCAGGCAGAGAACAGATTACACGCTCAGAAGGCGATACTGTTAAAGCTCATAGGAGATGAATACGATTGATGTTGTGGGAAAAAGTTGTGAGAAGGATAACTGATTTTGTAAGTAGGTACGTTAGCGAGGCAAAAGCTGAAGGAGTGGTTGTCGGAGTCAGTGGTGGAGTTGACAGCGCTTGCGTGGCAAAGTTATGCTCCTTAGCTCTCGGTAGTGAAAGAGTTCTCGCACTCATAATGCCTGAGAAAGGTGTAACGCCGGGGGAAGATGTGGAAGACGCCATAGCCTTGTGTGACGATTTGGGTATAGAGAGAAAGATAATAGAGATTTCTCCGGCTGTAAACGCTTTTTGCAATATGCTCGGCTGTGCAGACGGCATTCCCTTAGCAAACATAAAGCCGAGAGTCAGGATGATATGTCTATACTACTATGCAAACTCGATGAACAGGCTTGTTGCGGGGACTGGAAATAAAAGCGAGCTTTTAGCTGGATATTTCACTAAGTACGGAGATGGTGGGGTTGACTTTCTCCCCATAGGCGATCTTTATAAAACTGAGGTCTTTGAACTTGCAGAATTTCTTGGAATTCCTGAGAGAATTAGGAAGAAGAAGCCGAGTGCGAGGTTGTGGAAAGGGCAGATAGACGAAGAGGAAATGGGTATAAGCTATGCAGTTCTCGACTCAATACTCAAAGCGATGGAGAAGCTGAAGTTATTGGACGAGGAAGTTGGAGAGAAAGAAATAGAAAAAATAGCTGAGATTAGTGGAGCTAAGAAAAAAGAAGTCGAAATGGTCGTTGAAATGGTAAGAGCAAACGCTCATAAGAGAAAGTTACCACCAGTCGTTGAGTTAAGAGACTTGCTATGAAGGATGAGAAAAGATTTCCAACAGGTATTGAATTTTTTGACAAACAAACTGGAGGTTTTTATCCCGGAGTAGTCGTTCTGTTAGAAGAAGTAGGGGCTGGTGGTAAAGAGTTCGCTTTGTCCATGATATTCAGGGGTGCCGAGAAGCATTTTAAGGCTACTTACATAGCCATGTCTTCAAGTAGGGAAGAAGTTATAAGAGATTCAAAGTTGTGCTTTCCTGAAGGAGCTGAAGAGAGGTTAAAAGAGCTTGAAGAAAAAGTAAAAATAGTTAGCTTAGAAGAGCTTTACTTCGAAAGTTCAATAATTCCGTACTGGTGGGTTGGAGGCAAACCGAGCCTTAGAGCTTTTAAGAAAAAAGAAAGCGACATTCTAAGCGAATTGGTAAAGGTATGCGATGACATCCCAGAAGGGAGCTTAGTTTTTCTCGACAGCATGAGCGACCTCGTTAGGTTGACGAGGAATAGAATAAGTTGGAACGATTTAATCGACCTAATAAAAGGAATAAGAAAAGTCTGCGTGAGGAGGAATGTACTCGTTTTAACAACTCTAACGAAAGGTATGCTTGACAAGGGGAGGGAAGAGGAACTCGTCGATCAGGCTGACGGAACGATTGTTTTTGAGTGGGAAGTACACAAAGAAGGGGTTACGAGGTGGATGTACATAAGAAAGTTACTTGGCATTCTTCCAATATTAGAAAAGAAAAAGATAGCTAAGTACAGCATAAGAATCGACCCCTACGAAGGTTTTGTCATCTCCCAGCTTGTAAGGATAATGTAGTAAAGCTTTTTTCTTGGAAATACCAGTTTGAAATATGGGTTCGAATATGGAACTTCTTTCCACTGGCATTGACGGTTTGGACTACATGCTCGGAGGGGGAATACCAAAAAGACACATAGTCGCAGTTGTTGGTCAGTATGGTACTGGAAAAACTACTCTCGGCTTACACTTTGTGTATGCTGGTTTGCAGAATGGAGAGAAATGTATAATTTTGAGCTTCGACGAGGACGAAGAAAGTCTATTTCAGGATGCGATAAGCTTTGGAATGGATTTTGAAAGTTATGCGGAGAACTTAGAAATAACGAGGCTTGAAGCATCAGAAGTAAAAGAATCTCTGAGAAAGATAAAAAGCGATTTGCCTGAAGTCATAAAAGCTATGAACGCGAGTAGAGTTCTTGTCGATACGATTAGCGTTTTTGAGGCGTTGTTTGACGAAAGTGAGAGGTATAAAGCTCTTTCATCTATAAGAAACGTTTTGAAAAGTGCAGGCGTTACTGCAATAATTACGAGCGAGGCTGACAAAAACAACCCCACGTCTTCAAAGTACGGCTTGTTGGAGTACATATGCGATGGAGCGATAAGTTTGAAGTATATTCGGGGTAGTGAGTTGGATGAAGTTAGACTTGGCATAGAAGTCGTTAAAATGAGGAGAGTTAAACATTCAAGAGTGCCCAAGCCCTACGAGATTACGGATAGTGGAATAGTTGTGTTTGAAAGGGAAGAAATATTCTGAGTTGCCAAAGGGGAAAAACTTTATTAATTGTCCCGAACTGTTGCAGATACTCACTTTCATGGGGATCAGGTATGGCGAGAAAGAGGAGACATGCGAGGGTTAAGGATAAGTGGACTATGAAGAAGTGGTACACTTTGATAGCTCCAGAGTACTTTGGAATGGCGGAAATAGGTGAAACTCCCGCAGATGACGATAGTAAAGTCGTCAACAGAACTGTAGAAATTACGCTTGCAGAACTGACGAACGATTTTTCAAACCAGAATCCGTACAAAAAGCTGATATTCAAAGTCTATAAAGTGGCTGGGGACAACGCTTACACGAAATTCCACCGCTTCGAGTTGACGAGGGATTACTTAAACAGTCTTGTAAAGAGGAGGACGAGTAAGATAGACGATGTTATAGACGTTACTACGGCGGATGGTTACAAGCTTAGAGTGAAGCCAGTAGCTTTCACTATAAAGAGATGCAAGAGTTCACAGAAGAGAGCAATAAGGGCGATAATGAGAGAAACGGTACAGCAGTTTGCTCAGGAAGAGAACTTCGTACAGTTCCTTCAAGAGTGCGTTCTTGGAAAAATACCGTCTGAGATTTACAAGAGGGCGAAGAAGATATATCCTCTTAGAAGGGTGGAGATTAGGAAAATAGAGTTGCTATATGAACCCAAGAACGTTGAAATTCAGGAAACGCCAAAAGCAGAGGTTACGGCTTAGAAAGTATTAAATTTTAAGAGTTTCAACTCATTTTCGTGAAGGTAACTATCGAAATTCCACCAGATATAGAACAGGCACTGTTGGAGAAGTGTGAAAAATCGGGAATTTCGCCATCTGAGTTTATCTTATCTCTTCTCGATTGGTACTTCCTTAGGAGGAAAAAAGAGACTGGAAAGATTTCTGAATTTCTAAGGATAGCCAATCAGTGTGCTGCTGAGAGAATTAAGTACTGTAAGTACAGCGATGGCAGGCATTGTGCCAGAGAAGTCTTTAGCGATTTGTTTGAAGATAAAGAGCCGGAACCTATTGTTCCATACAAGTGCTTGTTCTGTCCTTACTTCGTCGATAAGCGAGAAGACAAGATAAAAGAAATAGAGAGAGATTTCGTGGACAAAACTTACGACTTGGCAAGGCTTGCAGCAAAATTAGTCGTTCAGATGTACGGAGATAGGTTGGGATACAGAAGTGCTTTCAACAGAATAGAAAGCGAAATGGAGGAGGATTTAGAGCTTGAAGAGAAAAAGAAAGTTAGAAAACTTCTAAGCATAGAGGAAGACAAGAAGAAAAAGTTTTCAGGTAACGTAAGAAAGCTACTCGACTGGTAGATGAAGCTGGAAGTTAATTTGAATTGGAGTAAAAGCCTGAGTAAAAACTACCTTTTGCAGGCTATAGAGCTTGTTGAAAAAAGTGGTGTTAAGAGAGTTTGGATTGGCGAGCTCGAAGTGTTTAGAGACCCTCTTCAGCTTCTAAAGCTTGTTGAAGAACATTCATCTCTCAAGCCAGCTTTAATAGTAAGACCTGAAAGAGCTTTAAAACTTGCTGAGAAGTATGACGTTTGCGTAATTCCGGCTGGAAGTGGAAAAAAAGCTGTGGAAAGAGTTGTCTTCTGCCTCGAAAAACTTAGTAAAAGAGACGTCATGGAAGTTTACGTCGGGTGTTCTGGAAGAGTTTTAGCAAAAAAAGCTTACAACGCATTTAAAAACTTAAGAATAATGCCAAATTACGTTAAAAAAGAGTTTATAGAGTGGGTTTTACAAGGATTAGAGTGGGAGGAAGTACTGCCTATAGGCCCATCTTTAATTCTTCCGAGTGAAAAGAGAGACGAACTTCTTATAGCTTCTATGCTCGTTATGTCGAGTAACGAGAGTTTTGCAAAAGCTTTTGGTTTTGAAAGAGAGTTTAAAGCTTTAAAATCGGTGGACATAATTAGTATGATAAAAAATTCCAAGTTGGAGAGGTGCGTTGTTAGTGAAAATTTATTACTCGAAAACTTCTCTATAAGCGGAAAATTGACAGAGGTTGCGGAAAAAATAACCTCTCTACCCTACGAGGGATTCGTTTTAGCCGATCCTTTTTTCAGAGATGTTGAATCCCTCAAGAAACTTGGAAAACTCAAAAGTTGTTTAAAACCTTAGATAACCTTTTCTTTCGAGCCACTCTACTTGTGGATTAGTATATCTCCAAACGACGTCAGCTCTATCGTCTTGAAAAGGCCAAGGAACGACTATAACTACATCCCCCTCTCTTATCCATATTTTCTTTCTCATCTTTCCCGGAATTCTCGCGAGCCTCTCTTTACCGTCTTCACACCTGACTTTTATGTGTCCAGCACCCATCATAGATTCGACTATTCCAAACATCTCGTTTTTTTCTTTCTTAGGTAATCTCACTCTTATAACTTCTTCACTCAATCAATCACCTCCTTTAACCTTTTTCTTGGTTTTTCCAGCAGTTTATTTAAATACTTCGCAGCAGCAGCTTTTAAATCGGCTGGATGAAGTTTTCCACTTTCAAAATCTTTTGCAAGTTCCTCAAAATTGGAGTATTCTACATCTCCTCCAAATCTCTCATCTCTTTCAACTACAACTATTTCAAACCTTGGAAATATGTGGTATTTCATTATTTCTATTACTGGATTGTTCTCCACTTGCTTTGCTGGGCAGTAGGCTTTTCTCATTTTTCTCTCAACTTCTTCCTCGCTATCTCTTACGGATATATAATTGCCCTTCGAAGAGCTCATTTTTTCTCCATCTAATCCCAGAAGAATTGGTGTGTGCAAACACACTGGAGATGAATACCCAAGTTTTGGTAAATTCTCCCTTGCAAGCATGTGTATTTTTCTCTGGTCTATACCTCCAACTGCGAGATTTACTCTAAGGTGAGCTATGTCAACTGCCTGCATAAGAGGGTAAATCATCTGAGAAACTACTGGATCTTCTTTTCTCCTGCTAACTTCGTCCATACTTCTTCTTGCTCTGTTAAGTGTCGTAATTCTCGCCATTTTTAGCACATCGAGAACGTAATCTTTTTCTAATTGGTAACTGCTGCCGAGAATGAATTCGGCATCGTCTCTCAACCCCAATGCGATAAAAGCTTTTTTGTTGTATTTTGCGATTTTCTCTATTTCTTCGAAATCTCCTTTTTCGTTTAAGTAGGCGTGAACGTCGGCTAAAAGAACTTTAACCTTAAATCCCGCATTCTGCAAATCCATTAGTTTGTTCACAGTCATCAAATGGCCTAAGTGTATTTCCCCGCTTGGCTCGTAACCTACGTAAGCTACCGGCTTACTTTCTCTCTCCACGAGCTCTCTTAGCTCTTCTTCAGTAACAATTTCTACTGCATTTCTCTTGATAAGCTTAAGTTTCTCTTCTGTTTGCATGCAGGAAGTCTCCGAAAAAGTATTAAGGATTTTACGATTCCGGGTTTAGGAGGTGAAGCTATGGTAAGCGTAAGTTTCACACTACTGTCTTGCGTATCCTTACTAATCATGCTCCTCTTTATCTATTCAGGTAAAAGAGAGTTGGGCGCTTTTGCTTGGTTTCTATTTGGCGTTGCATGGCTTTTTGACATTCCTCATTACATATCCATATGCGATTACTACAACACGGCTATAATGGTGGCTGCTTTTTTCCTCTTTACTCTTATAGCAATTTCCATACTCAGAACTTCGAAACTGAACGTTTTTATTGAAACTACCTCTTTTTCGGCTTTATCTATAGCAATTTACTTTCTATTTGCGTTTACACCTCTCGGAAAAATGTTAATTTACGCAGTCGCAAAGCAGAGCACTTTAATAGGAAACTTATTCGGATTTAAAATGTACGCTGAAGGAAATAAGATATACATGAACGGAAAACATGTAACTTTGATTTTGGCTTGTACGGGAATACAAAGCATCTCTCTTTTTGCCGGAGCAACGCTTGGAATAAAAGCTGAATTTAAGAGAAAAATTAAGGCTTTCTTAGTTTCAGTACCGGTAATATACTTTCTGAACTTGTTGAGAGATGCGTTCGTGATGGTTAGCTACGCAGAATCTTGGTTTGGAGAAAACAGTTTTTACATAGCCCACAACGTTATTTCGAAGGTTTTGGCAACAATTGCACTTTTTGCAATCGCTTACGCTGTTTTCAGAATCCTTCCAGAGCTCGAAGAGCTTATATGGTCACTTATTGAGGAAGTAAAAAAGGTTGGTGGTGGTAGTCCATGATAGAAACCAGTTGTAGGAAGATAGTACTCGCAGAACTTTTAGCTTCTCTGACACTTTCATTTTTTAACCTTTACGCTTCTATGTTTTCTTTAATCCTAACCGCACTTTCAGCCGTATTTTTCAGAGATCCACCGAGAAAAATTGAAGGAGGCGTAATTTCTCCCGCTGATGGAAAAGTCGATTACGTCAACGAAACGAGAATTGAAATATTCATGAACATATTTGACTGCCACGTAAATAGAAGTCCCGTTACGGGAAAAGTTATCAGAGTCGAGTACAAAAGGGGAAAGTTTCCTCCCGCTTTCCTAAGGAGTAAAAGTGTGAATACAGCAGAAAAAAACGAGATATGGATAGAAAACGAAGATGGGATTTTTAAAGTTACACAAATTGCAGGCTTTTTAGCCAGAAGAATAGTTTGTTACGTTAAAGTTGGAGACTTAGTCGAAAAAGGGCAAAAAATAGGTATGATTAGGTTTGGTTCGAGAGTTGTACTTGAAGTACCACCTAATCATACTTTCGTTGTTAAAAAAGGGGATAGAGTTAAAGCTGGAAAGCGCGTAGCGGTGAAAAGATGAGGTATAAGATTAGCTACGCTGATCTCTTTTCTATGATGAACTTGCTTTCGGGTTTTGCGGGAATTGTTACGCTCAACGTTTACTTTATAATTTTATCAGCTTTTTTTGACGGAATTGACGGTTTTATTGCAAGGTATGCTGGGGGAAGTGAACTCGGAGTAGAGCTTGATTCTTTGGCGGACTTGGTATCCTTCGGCTTACTTCCATCGTTTTTTCTTGCAAAAATGTGGAAAGAGGGTTTTTTAATTTCTGCAATTTACGTTATCTGCTCAGCTTTTAGATTAGCCCGTTTTAACGTACTCAAAAGTGAAAACTTCATTGGTTTACCCGTTACAGCCTCAGCTTTGATTATTTTTTGTTTAATAAGGCTGAAAATGCCCGTTTTTTTAATTGGAATTATAACTCTAATTCTCTCTGCTATAATGGTTAGCAAAATCGAGTACGTTAAAGTGAAGAACGAAAAACTTTTGCTTCTCTGCGGTATAGCTCTAATGTTTTCCTTTAACAAATTTGGTGCGATGTTGCTACTATTCCTGTGTTTGATTTACGCATTATCACCTCTTTGGGGGTGGAAAAATTGCGGGAATTAATAGCTAAAGCCGGATTTGAGGCAGGAATAAAGCTTGGAGCTGTTTTTCACCAGTTCATCGGATTACCAATTAGCTTCGAAAACGTTGAAATTATAGAGAGGGCTATAGAGAGTTGCGTAAGTCTTCAACCTTACGTAGAAGAAGTTAAAGTCGAGATAGATAGGGATGTCCTTAGAAAAAGCATTTCGGGTTACGGGTACGCTACGCTTTTACCAGAAATGCTTAGAGTGGAAGTCCTCGTTTCTGTAAAAGAAGAAAACTTACGTTGTAAAGTGAGAGCAAAACTTGAATGGATTGAGGACTACCCGCTTATGTACTTGAAAGAGGTGGTGCTTTCTGAATAGCGTTTTGCACGGCGTCTATCCACCCTCCGAAGATTCAGAGCTTTTGCTTGAAGTAGTGGAAAAAGAGATAAGAAGAGATGATGTTTTTCTTGAAGTGGGGACTGGAAGTGGATTCGTTGCTGAAAAATTAATTGGTAGGTGTAAAAAAGTCGTTGCAACCGACATTTCTCCCCTCGCCGTTAAAGAGGCTAAAAAGAAAGGAATAGACGTAATTTTAACGGATCTATTTTCTGGTTTAAAGAGAGTTTTTACCTTAGTTGCTTTCAACCCTCCTTACTTGGAATTGAGTGATGTTGAAAAAAGAGGCGATTGGATTGAAAAAGCCATAGATGGAGGAAAAGGGGGAATAGAAGTAGCTTTAAAATTCGTTAATAGGCTTGACGAAGTGTTAGTTGAAGGTGGTAGAGCGGTTATAATCCTCTCATCTCTCTCCGATTTACGTACTTTTCTCGAAAACTGCTCAAATTACGAGGTAGAAGTTGTTGGGAGAAAGAAGCTATTTTTTGAAGAACTCTTTGCATTTCTCTTAAAGTCAAAGAAATAAACCAAAAGATTTAAATACTATTATACTGAATATATATTCAGTAAGTTGAGGAGGTGATGTTCATGCCGAGATATCCGGGGTTTGGTCCTTGGAGCCATTTACCACCATGGGAGAGACCGGGCTGGAAGTTTGGCAGAGGTAGGGGCTGGTGCTGGTGGTATTACTACAACTACGGCGTTAACTACAGTATGGATAAGGAAACTGAAATAAGAATGCTTGAGGACGAAGCGGCTTACTTGGAGGAAAGACTTAGAGAGATAAAGAGAAGGTTAGACGAGCTTAGAAGGTAACTCGAAAAAATTTTTATTTTTGTTTTATTTCAAAATTATTACTTATGTGTAAACGTTGCTAAGTTTGCTGCTGCCCCAAGGCCATGCACTGCTGTTGTAAGTTATACTTCCGTTACCATTTGCACTACCCCAGCTTATAGCAGTTGCAGTTCCATTGACTTTCCAATCGCTAATAGTCCAGTTGTGCACACCATTGCTCAGAGTAACTGGATTCGTTATGTTAACGTCGAACTCAAGACTTCTCTTGTGGTGCCAAATTATCTTAACGGCAACGTGCGTATGGCAAGCAACGCAAGCCTCGTTAGCTCCCCTCAAAGTTGAGTTGTTTATCGCCTCTAATACGAACATCTTGTGTGCAGCCATACTTCCAGTATCTCCCGGATATGAAGTTAAACCAAAACCTCCGGCGATTACGTATGACGACGTAGCTACGATCGGATTTCCGTGACATGTGTAGCAAGTGGTTGGACCAAGCTTTAAGTAATAACCGACATGGGCGGTATTGCCATACGCTCCGTGACAAGTCAAACACCTTACTGTTGATGCTGCGTGAGCTTGCTTTCCCGGATAATAACTCGTTATCGCACTGTTGTTAACAGTCGCATACGTAAAACCGGAAAAAGCAGTTCTATGACACAACTGACACTGGAAAACATAACCAGTCTCACCAGTATGGGGGCCTACTTGCAAGCGCATTTCTTCGTAAACATCTGCGTGGCATTTCTGGCACGGAATCTGATTTCCATTCCCACTTATGTTATACCACCAGTGCTGCCCGGCGAAAAGCGAAGCTGTTTGGGGCATTACGAGTATTCCAATTGCTACAAGAGTTACTGCAAGCAGCACCGGTTTAAAATTTTGCATGATTTTTAATTTGTTGAATTTCGATATATTTTTTACTATTTTCGAGTTTTTGTGATAATTTTGTTTGCGATGAATTTTGTAAGCTGTACCACTACTAAGTAAAATCATCGAGACAACAGTTTAATACTCCTAAAAATTATCATTAAAATATGGCGGAGTACTTTGAGCTTGGAGAATTGAAAAGCAAAGCACCAAAGTTGTTCGGAATACCAACTGGTACGAAGTTAGATGAAATGTTTTACAAGATAGAAGTAGATGAAGAAGGAAAGTTCGTAAAAAAACCTCTTGGAGGGATACCTTACTTATCAGTGTTGAATTTGACAGGCGTTCCAGATAGCGGCAAAAGTGTTTTAGCTGAGCAGTTTGCAGTAACTCAGGCTGGAAACGGTTATAGAGTTTTGTTTGTAACTGTTGAGAGTCCAGCCAATTTTCTCTACACCGCTTTAAAGCAAAAGAGCATGGCGTTGGGTATAGACTTTTCAAAAGTTGAGGAAAACGTTGTAGTTATAGATGCATCTCAGAGCGAAGAATTGAGAGAAAATCCAAGAGCTTTGTTGGACACAATGGCTTACGCTATAAAAGATAAAAAGATAACGAACGTCATAATCGACAGCATAACTGGATTGTACGAACACAGAGAAATGATGGCGAGGCAGATAGTGAGACAGTTTTTTAACTTCTTAAAAAAATGGAAGCAGACTGGATTGTTTGTTTCTCAAAAAAGAAGCTCTCAGGGTAGCGACACTGCTGAGGCTGCTGGTGGATTAGCTGTTGCTCACATAGTTGATGGAACGATAATCTTGGACAAGAAACTCATAGACAACAGGTGGGATGTGAGTCTTTACGGTTTGCCAATAGGAAGCGTTTTGAGAACGATAAGGATTGACGGGTGTAGGCTTTGCGGACACGACTCAAGGACGTGGGTTTTCGAAATAAGCGAGGTTGGTACGATTGAGATAATATGTCCACTTTCCGAATACATTAAGAAAAAGGCTGAAAAAGAAAAAGAGTAATTTTATTTATTAATTTTATTTTTCTATGTCGAATAGTACTATCCTTTCTCTGATTAGTAGAGGTATCTTTTCAGCACCTACGACTTTAAGTTCATCTTCAGATATATCGAAAAAATCTACTATTCTTTTTAATTTTTCTTTATTTTTTGACACTTCCACTAATACTTTTTTTTCTTCGAAATCATCAACTTTAACGTTGTTGAAAAATACTCCGACTACTTTATTAATTCCTTCTTTCACTCCAAGCTTTATGGCATCTCTTATCTGTCTTGTTGCAGCAGCGTAAAGCATAACTTCGAGTGGTAGTGATTTGGCTACCTTCCTATCTTTTTCCCAAGCTTTCAAAGCTTTTTTCACAGCGAAGTAAACGTGGTTTTCATCGACTATGTAATCTGCATTGAGAAACACAACTTTATCTCCATACTTAAATAAAAATTCCTGAAGGTTTTCAACTTTTAATATACCCTGTTTTACTTCGTACTTCACTCTATTTCCTCCAAAATCCTTTTCAGGATCTCCTCGTCGCTTAATATTCCTTCTGGTGGATTTATTATCTTTTTCAGTCTAAGCGGGACGGAATCCATTCTGTAAGCTGAACCTTCTACTTCCACTCCTGCTATTGCTGACGGTATAACAACATTTGCAATTTTAGTTGTTAGGCTCTTGAACGGATCAACAACTATGAGAGGTATTCTTTTCATGTAATTGACAGTAGCTCTCGGAAAATGTGCTGCTGGATCGCCCCCGAGAACGAACATCGCATCAGCATCTTCTCTCGACAGTATGCTGTTCGCATCTGTTTCTCCGGGATTGTACCACGGATAACCTTTTGTAAAATCTACAGCGAAGGGATATCCAGTTTCCCATGCACAAACTTCGTTAAAGCCCGTTACGTTGAAGTGTCCTCTCATCGGCATTATACCAAACTTCGTAAAGCGGTAGAGGTCTTTGACTAAACTAATTGCTTCGCTTATGTTCCAGTAATTTCCTGCTGAATGAGTTAATCCCATGCCGAAAAAGATTACCCCGAACTTACAGCTCTTCATCATTTCCGCTAATTCAAACAGCTTTTCTACCTCGACTCCTCCAACTTTTTTAAATCTACACTCTCCCGTATTTATTATTGTTCTGAGAGCGTTGAGAACTTCGTAGTCCTTACCCGGTTCAACTCTAATAAAGAGGTCTGCGAGCTTGGAACTTTCAGTTGGTCTGACATCTATAACGACGACTTTCCTCGCTATTCTGCTTTGAGAAAACCTGCCGCTTGGAAAGACGGAATACCTTGACATATGTCTTGGATGAGCGTGCATCGGATTGCAACCCCAAAATACAACGAGATCTGCTCTGTTCTTCACTTCTCCAAGTGTAAAACTGGGAACTCCAACTTCGTGGACGGCTAATATAGTAGGTCCGTGGCATACAGATGATGTACAGTCTATAACTCCACCAACTTTCTCAGCCAGCTCAATTGCAAGCTCTTGAGCTTCGCAAGTAGTTGAAGAAAATCCGTAAAAAAGTGGTTTTTTAGCATTTACAAGAATTTTAGCAGCCTTTTTTATTGCTTCATCGAGAGAAACTTCTTTTCCATTTATTTCTGGTTTTAAAACTCTGCTGTGATATCTCGCTAAAATTTTCGAAGTGCCTAAGACACAAGCGTTTTCAACTTTAATCTCTTTTCCATCTGTCTCTACTATCAGATCGTCGCAGAGAGCCCCACAGAACGGGCAAACGAAAGCATTTGTTCTTCTGTAATCTGCTCTCTTCACTTTGCTTTCCATAACCATGAAGTTTATCAAAATTTATAGTGATAAAAATTTTACTAACGTTCGATAACCAAACTCATGTTTCTCAGCATTTCGCTCAGCATTAAGACGTGTAAACCTTCTCCTCTCTCAAAAACTATCGCTCCTCTACTACAATACTCTGCACAAAGTCCACATCCTATGCACAGACATGGCTTGATGTATATCTTACCTTTTACTACGTTTATTGCCAGACCTTTTGACATCGTTTTGCAGACTGTAACGCAATCGCCACAACCAGAACAAAGGCTGTCGTCTATTGCCATTGCAATTGAAGATAAGCTGTAATCTGCGTTTGGTTGGTAAAATTCGTCGAGACTGAGTGTTTTAATTCTTGAAAAATGCCTAAGGGATGAGAGAACCCTTGAGAGGTAATAGGGTTGAACTCCGAGGAAGACCATTAAATTGTACCTTTTAAGTTCTTTCCACCCACCATCTTCCGCAAATTGAATTATATGATGTAGCGTGTAACTGCAAGTTAACGGCTTAACACCCCTTTCAATCAAAGGCTTTGAAGAAGCTCCGGTGGCTATTACTGGCATAAATCTCGATAGTTCGACTGCAAAATTTACTAAGTAGTCTCTCTCTAAAAGTAAACCCCCAGTAACCAAAATTGCTTTAGATGTAGAAATTATTTCGGCCGCTTCTGCTGGCGTAACGCATATAGCCCTTTCGCACTGGAGTTCGGAAGTTTTGTAACTCCTAGGTATGAATACCCAACGCCTCACTTTCAACGAAAAATCATTGCATTTTTTAAATTTTTCCTACATTCTTGTAACCCGATTTTTTGTTAAATTCAACTACAAAAACTTTGAAGCAAAAGTTTCATCTTTTACGTCGCATATTTCTTTATATTTGCAATTTCTACACTTATTCTTTTTATCTGTTTTTTCTGGAAGAAATCCTTTTTTCAATTTATTTACTCTATCTATAGCCTTAATTATAACTTTCCTATCTTTTGGCGTAACTTCGTAACCCTTAAGCATTCCGGACTTGCAATAGTAAACGAATCCATCCTTTTTATCCAATATCATACAGAAAGCTGTAAGTTTAACTCTATCATTGTACCATATCCCACTTTCTGGAGCTTTGTATCCAAGAATTAAAGGCTTGTTTCCTTCCACGAGCTCGTCTAAGATACCAATTAGATTTAACTCCTCCTTATACACTTCGACTTCTGTTTCAATGCTTTCGATCTCATCTACTTCCTTAGAAATCTTAAACTCTTTCAAAGCAGAATTGAAAATTTCTTCACTTTCTTTACCGTAAATTGCTAAAAATCTATTCTTTGCCCATTTTTCCCAATTTTGTGCATCGCTCCTATAACTGTAATACATTTCTTTCATAGCCTGAAATTTTGAAGCAGTTGTTTCCTCTGGAAAGCTCAGGTTAAAATAACAATACCGTTGGCAGAAAAGAAGAGAAGTTATGTCGCTAACTCTAACTTTATCCTTCATTCCTCCAGCTCCACGACTTCTAAAACTTCGAGTGGAACTTTTCTCAACCTCCTACCTATCTCGTACTTTGCTATCCTCGCGGCGTGTTCAGAACTTTCGGCGTTAAACACTTTCATCTCAAAAACTAATCCGACCAATGCTAATCCAGCTACCATGAAAGCACTCTTTAAAGTTTCACCACATTTTGGGCATTCCACGTAACCAACGTCTATTTCAACGAAGTCCAAGTCGGGATTTAGTCTTTTTCCAGCTTCAGCTACAGCTATGTTCATAGCATCTTCAACACTTTTAGCATTTCTGACAATCCAAGCTCCTTGGAGAACTACTAAGTAGTTCAAACGTATCACCCCCAGAATAGCTTAAATACCAAACATCTTTTTGAGGATACTCTTTGCTTTACCTGTTTTTTCGTTTTCCAAACTTTTATCTTCTTTTTTACTACTACTCTCGTCAACTTTTTCAAACTCCACTCTATTTAGATTTTTATCTCTTTCAACGGATTTTGCTTTTAAAACTTTCTCTTCTCTCAATTCGTTTTTCGAACCTAAATTTTTTTCCTTTCTAAAAATTTTAATTTCCCTTCTTTTCTTTTCTTTAACAACACTTTTAGCACTTTTAACTATGCTTACAGCACTACCACCGTGTTTGCTTTTTCTAACTCTTATCTCAACTATTATTGGTTTTTCCAACTCTGGACTAACGACCATCGCTGTTCCGGGAGGTAATCTTTTAATTTCATCGACCATTTCAGATGTTAAACCTTCTACGCCTTTCTTTACAGCGTTTATGTCGTTTGGATTTGTAACTCTTAAAATTATTTGTGTGTTGCACTGGCTTATTACGTTTTTGTCAACTCTTGCAGGTCTCTGACTTATGACCATTAAACCCAATCCGAACTTTCTTCCTTCACTTGCAATAGTCCTAAGAATGCTTGTTGAAACGGTTTTACCAAATCCTCTTTCAGGTATGAAGTTGTGAGCCTCCTCTATTACGATCATCCCAGCTGGCACTTCGTTTAACTTCCTAAGCTCAAACAGCTCGCTGCATATTCTCGATACTATTAAATCTTGATGCTCTGGTGGAACGCCTCTCATGTCGAGAACAGTAACTCCTCCTTTTTGAAGTAACATTTGAACTGGTGTTGGATTTTCGTCAAAAAGCCCAACGTCTGCAATTTTTTCTAAACTTCCCAATACCGTCCACTTAGAATTATGCTTTATCTTCTCAACTTCCCCTATAACGTCTTCTACGCTGTATTGCCCCCTCTTTTTTAAGTTTTTTACGGCTTGGTAAACTAAAGCCTGTGAAGAATTACCCGTTATTCCCGCCAGCTCTATTAGTTCTTCAGCAGACAAATTTTTTCCATCTAATTTAAGAACGCCATCTGCTACGTCGGCAAAAGGAGAACTTGGAGGAACGTAAACTTTAACGTTTTCGTAACCTTTTGGATTTACACCGAAGTACTTCATTCGGTCTAAGTCATTTTCATCATCGTTTGGATATTTTAGAGACGAATATTCTCCGTGGGGATCTATTATGAAGAGAGGAACGCCTCTCTCTATGAGTTCTTCCACAATTACTCCTGCCGTGTAGCTTTTTCCACTTCCAGTTTTTGCAAGAATACAGCAATGTTTTTGAACGAGAGAATTTATGTCTAGTTTTACTTTTATGTTCGTATCCTGTAAGTATCCTATGTAAGCCCCATCTCTCTTCAAACCTAGAACGTCAATTACCATTCTTTCTTCAGCTTTAAAAACGTTCTCTCCCGGAACGAACGGTGTTTTTGGCACTCTTAGGAAGCCTTCATCATCTCTCCTGCCAACTACTATTGCTTTTGCTATGTAAAGCTCGTTCTCGACTTCTCTTCCTTCAAGTACATCTGAACTTCGTAAGTCTGCCGTAGCTTTTACTTCAACTACTTGAGCTAAGACCCATCCTTCAACGTCATTCCACACTTTAACGTAATCAGTTCTCCTTACTTCTCTTGCATCGAAAACGACAAAGCTAAATTCTGTTGAAGTAGCTTCCCCGTAGATTCTACCAACTGCCCCTTTCATTTTAGAGGTTTTCATACTTTCACCAGTAATGTGAAAAATTAGTAAACAGGTAAAAATAACAAAATAAAAAAGTTACGTTTTTATCCTGTCAGGATTAAAACCTTTTTTGATAAGTAATTCCTTAACTCTCGCAACGTGATTGCCTTGCAACTCAATGGTACCGTTTTTCACGGTACCTCCACATGCGAGCTTAGATTTCAAAAAACGAGCCAACTCTTCGAGATTTATTTCCCCGCCATCTATACCTTCTATTACTGTGACTTCTTTCCCATATCTCCTTCTGTTTATCTTTATAACTATCTGCTGCTGCTCCTTCGCTACCTCCTCACAAACGCAGAGGTCTTTCGGCAATCCACAAATGCTGCATATATCAGGACTCATCCTCTGGCATTACCCCCTTTTTTTGTAAGTAAGATTGAAGGAATTATTAAAGTTTCGGTAAATTAATTTAAACCAAACAATTTCTTAGCGTTTTACTTGAGGATTTCGAATACTGTTCACAACGTTTTATATACTCTAATAAAAATTTCGCACTATGTCTAAACAGAGAGAAAAGATTATATATTGATTCCCTATTCCTGCTAAAAAAGTGAAAAAGGTGATGAGATGTCTGAGGAAGCTATAAACGAGGCTATAAAAGTGCTTAAAGAGAACAATGTGAAGCAAGTGCTCTGCACTTTCTGCGATGTTAGGGGATATATGCAGCAGTTCTCTATTCCCGCAAGGGAGTTTACAGATGGTAGCGGTTTTGAGGGGATAGGTTTTGACGGCTCTTCTATAAGAGGATTTAAAACGATAGACCAGAGCGACATGGTTTGGAAAGCGGATCCATCTACGATAAAGGTAATTCCATGGATAGATGATCCAGTACAGAAAACGGCGATAATGTTTGGAGACTGTTGTGAAGCATGGGGTGAAGAAATAGCTGATTGCGACCCAAGAGGTTACGTTGCAAAGAGGTTGCAGAAGAAGTTAGCAGATGAAGGAATGTCCGCAATATTTGGTCCTGAAATAGAGTTCTTCGTATTCGATTCTGCAGATCCAACAAAGCTTGCTTACGACCTTTGGGTCTCTCCAAACGGTGGTGCTGGAGACAGTTGGGGTCCGCCAAGAGTGATGCCTGATAGCCCTGAGTTAACACCGGGTGGATTTGTAATAAGGCCAAAGGAAGGTTACTTCAGAGCACCTCCAGAAGATACGACTGTAGAGTACAGAAACGAGTTAGTTGACAACCTCGAAAAGCTAGGTGTGTTTGTGGAGTACCACCACCACGAAGTCGCTACTGCTGGGCAAGTTGAATTAGACTTCAAGCCTAAGCAGCTGGTTGACGTTGGAGATTCATTCTACTTGTACAAATTTGCGGCTAAGAACATTGCTGCAATGTACGGCATGATAGCTACATTCATGCCAAAGCCACTTTACTTGGACAACGCGAGTGGTATGCACACTCACCAGTCTCTGTGGAAGGGTGAGCCTTTTAAGGGTGAAGCTCTGTTTGCAGACCCTGACGACGAGTTCATGCTCAGTCAGACCGGTAGGTACTACATAGGCGGTTTGCTTGAGCACGCCAAAGCTTTAACTGCTCTTTGCGCACCAACTGTAAACTCTTACAAGAGACTTGTTCCCGGATTTGAGGCTCCGATTTACATATGCTGGAGTCCGAGGAACAGGTCTGCCTTGGTTAGAGTACCCATGTACTTAAAGAAGCCAGAAGCGATAAGGTGTGAATACAGAGGTGCTGATCCAAGCTGTAATCCATACTTAGCATTCTCAGCAATGCTTGCAGCTGGACTGGACGGTATAAAGAAGAAAATAGATCCCGGAGATCCGCTGATGAAAGACGTTTACGAGCTTTCACCAAAGGAGAAGAGAGAACTTGGTGTTGGAGAACTGCCAACCACTCTTAGAGATGCTATAGAGTGTTTGCAGAGTGATGAAGTGATACAGGAAGTTCTTGGAAGTCATATATACGATGCTTTCGTTGAAATAAAGACGGACGAGTGGAACCAGTACTGCCTCTACATAACTCCGTGGGAATTCATGAAGTACTTAGACATTTAACTTTTTATTTTCTTAGTCTTTTTAATAACTTTTAAAACAGAAAAATTTAAAAAATCTAACTCGTTAAAATCCAAAGCCTTAGTGGCTTTTCTAAGCTACATAAGCTACACTTACTTCCAGTGAGGAGGTTTGATCATGTTAGGTATTGAAAGGGGTATGAGCCAATATGGTGATATGGTGTTCAAGGGAACTACTACTGTTGGTTTAGTCTGCAAGGATGGAGTTGTACTTGCAACTGAAAAGAGAGCGACGATGGGCAACTACATAGCGAGTAGAAGGGCTAAGAAGATCTATCAAATTGCTGATAGAGTAGCTATGACTACTGCAGGTAGCGTTGGAGACGCACAGTTCCTTGCGAGGTTAATTAGAGTTGAGAACAACCTTTACGAAATAAGAAAAGAAGAGAAACCGACTGTTAGGGCGATAGCTACTATGATATCTAACTTGTTGAACTCTTACAGGTATTTTCCCTACTTAGTCCAGTTACTAATAGGTGGAGTTGACTTCAGGGGTGCGAGTATATACTCCATAGATCCAATTGGTGGAGCTATCGAGGAAAAAGACATAGTAGCTACTGGATCTGGCAGTCCAACAGCTTACGGAGTTTTAGAGGATAGGTATAGCAAAGACATGAGCGTTGATGAAGGTGTAGAAATTGCTGTTAGAGCTATAGCCTCTGCGATGAAAAGAGATTCTGCATCTGGGGATGGGATAGATGTCGTGAAGATTACTGAAAAGGAATACGTTCAACTTGAAAGCGATGAAATAGAGGAAATAATTAAAAAATTTAGAAAATAATTTTTCTTTTCTTTAAATTAAACTTCTTACTAAGGTGGTCAAATGTCGAGCAAACTCGAAGAGCTAATCGACAAAGTGAAAAACCTAATTCCAAAAAACGTTAAAGTAAAAAGCGTTGACGTGGAGGGTCCAGTAGTCGTAATTTACGTTAAAAATCCGCAGGAATTTGCAGAGAGTGGCGATATAGTAAAGACTCTCGCCAAAGATTTGAGAAAGAGAATAACTATAAGACCAGACCCAAAAAGTCTGAAACCTCCTGAAGAGGCAAAAGAGATAATAAAAAAAATAGTTCCACCAGATGCTAAGATTACAAACTTTTTCTTTGACGAGGAGAACGGTGAAGTGATAATAGAGGCTGAGAAGCCGGGAGTGGTAATTGGAAAGCAGGGTACGACTCTTAGAGAGATAATGAAAGCAGTCGGCTGGAGTCCTAAGCCTGTTAGAACGCCACCTCTACACTCTAAAACGGTAGAAGATGTCAGAAAATACTTGTTAAGCGTTAGGGAGGAGAGAAAAAAAATACTGAGGAGAATTGGAGAAAGAATTCACAGGGGATGTATATACGAAGACAAGTGGGTAAGGATTACTTTCTTAGGTGGATCCAGAGAGGTTGGTAGAAGTTGTTATTTGCTGCAAACTCCTGAAAGTAAGATAATGATAGACTGCGGAGTTAACGTGAGCAACATTCAAGCTTCTCCTTATCTATACGTTCCTGAAGTTCAGCCACTCGATACAATAGATGCGATTGTTATAACACATGCACACCTCGACCACTGTGGCTTAGTTCCTTTGCTTTACAAGTATAGGTATTCTGGCCCAATATACTTAACTCCCCCTACGAGGGATCTAATGGTGTTGTTGCAGAAAGACTTCATAGAAGTTTCAGTTAGAGACGGCATTAAAGCTCCTTATGAAGGTAAGCACATAAGAGAGGCTTTGAAGCACACGATAACTCTCGATTACGGGATAGTTACAGATATAAGCCCAGATGTTAGGCTTACGTTTTACAACGCGGGACACATCTTAGGTTCTGCGATAGCTCATTTTCACGTAGGAGAAGGACTTTACAACGTTGCCTTTACTGGAGACTTTAAATTTGAAAGAACAAGGCTTTTCGATAAAGCTGCTACGAATTTTCCAAGACTCGAAACTCTCGTAATGGAAGCTACTTATGGTGGAAGTCAGGACTTCCAGCCTTCAAGAAAAGAAGCTGAAGAGAGATTGATAACCATAATAAATGAAACGATTAAAAACGGTGGAAAAGTGCTAATTCCTACGTTTGCAGTTGGTAGAAGTCAGGAAGTGATGATAGCACTTGAAGAGGCGATAAGGGAAAAGAAACTTGAGAAAGAGATAACGGTTTACTTGGATGGAATGATTCACGAAGCTACGGCTATTCATACAGCTTATCCGGAATACCTAAACTCTCACCTACGAGATTTAATCTTCCATCACGGCATAAATCCATTCATAAGTGAGGATTTCGTTAAAGTGGATTCAGTTAGTAAGAGAGAAGAAGTAATAAACGATCCCAGTCCAGCAGTAATACTCGCTACTTCTGGTATGCTCAACGGGGGGCCAGTCATGGAATACTTTAGACATTTAGCTGAGAGCGAAAAGAACACTATCGTATTTGTCGGTTATCAGGCTGAAGGTACTCTTGGTAGGAGGGTTCAAAAGGGTTGGAAAGAAGTACCTTTTAGCGTTGATGGTAGGAGAGAAGTTGTTAAAGTTAACATGAGAGTTGAAACAGTTGATGGATTTTCCGGCCATTCTGATAGAAGGCAGTTGATGGGTTACGTTAAAGCTCTTAGCTCTAAACCTGAAAGAATTCTAACAGTACACGGTGAGGAAAGTAAGTGTGTAGATTTAGCTTCAAGCATATACAAGACTTACAGAATTGAAACGAGAGCACCTTACAACTTGGAAACGGTGAGGCTGATATGATAGTAATTGCAGTTTCAGGCTACTCAAATTCGGGTAAAACAACTCTCGTTGAAATGTTAATAAAAGAGTTTTTGTCCATGGGATTTAAAGTTTTAGCAGTAAAGCATGGTAAAAAGTTTGATGTCGAAGGAAAAGATAGCTGGAGAATGTGGAACGCTGGAGCGGAAGTAGCTATGATTGGAGAAGAGTTTACTGCATTAATGCTCAGAAGAGAACTTAGCTTGGATGAGTTGGGGAAAATAGTTAAAGCTGATATCGTTATTGTGGAAGGGTTCAAGTCTAAGAACCTTAGGAAAATAGTAATTGGTAACGTTCCGTGCGAAGGTGAAGTAATTGAAAGACTGAACGAAAGAGATGTTGTTGAAGGAAGAGTTGATGTAAAAGAGCTTGTTAGAAAGATACTTGACATCCGCAAAGTTAATATTTCTAATCACTCCTTAGAGGAGTGAGCCGCCGTGGCTTAGCTGGCAGAGCGGGTGATTCGTAATCACCAGGTCCCGGGTTCAAATCCCGGCGGCGGCTTGTAGTAACGTTTATTAAATGAAACGATTAAAAACGTTTTGAGGGACCCGTAGCCTAGCATGGATAAGGCGGCAGCCTCCTAAGCTGCAGATCGCGGGTTCAAATCCCGCCGGGTCCGCTTTTCTGATCGTTCTCGATTGTCACATTGTTTATTTGATCATAGTTTAAACACAATTAATCTTTGTTGTAACTTAAATTGCAATAAAATCAAAAAATTAATATTGAAGTTCACTCTAAAAACTTAATGTGAGGTTGCGAATTGAATTAGAAAGAATAGGTGATGCTGTTTTGGATTTAAATTACAATTACAACCTCGCCAGTCTTATATACAGAAGAATTCAGAAATCTGACGGATCTCTATCTTTAAATTTACACGAAAAGAAAGGTTTTAAATTTTTTACTTTTAGCAAACTTATGGTTCCCAAAAGGATGTTTAAGATAGTTGACAATCACATGGTTATAGTGAGTAGAGACGTTTACTTTTACTTTTCTACCCCTGTTGATGAAATTGCTAAAGCTTTAGTCGAGGGTTTGTTGAGCGAGCCAAACGTTGAGATTTGCGGTGCAAAGTTTACGATTTCTGAAATATCAGTAATTAAAGAGAGGAACATCGGAAAAAAAGAAAGATTCGTTACTTTGTCCCCAATAAACGTTAGTACTACTAAGGAGGGTAAGGTTAGAGACTTGTATCCGGACAATCCAGATTTTTATAAAAATTTAAAATTAAATCTAATAAATAAATATCTGTGCTTATTTAAAAAAGAGCCAAAAGAGTACGATTTAGAAATAACTCCTATCAGGACTAAGCCTAAGCGTATTAAAGTAAAGAACACTTTCCATCGATGCGTTGAGATGGTCTTCGATGCTAAGGGGAGTAGGGAGTTGTTGGAGATAGGGTATAAGGCAGGGTTTGGAGAGAGAAACAGTATGGGTTTTGGGATGGTGAAGGTTGTATGAGCAAGATTGCGACACTTGATGAATTCTTTGAAAAAGATGATAGAAATACAAACTCAGGTAGCGGTATATCTCATGAGCTAAGGTTCACTGGTAACTGGTTTATCGATGCTGGAATTTTAGGGTTTGTGAATTTGATGGAGGAAGTCTATGGCTGGGATTTGGATGAATTACAAGAAAGAATCAAAGAGAATCCAGAACTCGTGTATTATTGGTATTTTCCTATAGGGTATATATGTCATGTGGTAAGAGAAGCTCAGAGTAAAAAAGGTTCAGAAAAAATAAAAGAAGTAGATAACATAATTAGAAAAATACCTAAAGCACCTAAGATCGCAAATATATATGATCTTTTTGATAAAGCTTGGGACTGGATAGCAAATAACGAATCGTTAACGGAAACAAAAAAAGGTAAAAGGAGGATAAAATTAAGCTGGTCCGGAAAGTATAGAGTTCTTACAAATTTTCCACTTTTTCAACCAAGATACGATATTGAAAAGCAGAAAAGTATTCTTATGGGACTGCTTGGATTGAAGGAAATTGAAGATAAATTATTGATTTATATTGACAAAGCAACAAGCAAATTCTTACCTTCTTTATCGGATTTTCCTAATATACCTTATACGAAAAGTTGTATTACAATTTACGATCTATGTAAGTTAAATCCTAAAGCACCTATTTTTATCTTAACATATCCTTTAGCTTTTATTGCAGATTCCAAACTTTTAGTTCAACTTAAACATCAATTAATGGTATATTCACCTAACTTAGAATTCACTTATTCCGTGAATAAAAAATTACGGAAGTATATTGAAAAATCTGAGCAAGATGGTACTAACATATTTAAAGTTACTTGGAGATCGATTATTGATTCTCTAACGGAGGTAGAATCTATATGGTCTCTTGAAAGTATGTATATGATTAAAATTAAACCACCTGTTGGTCAAAAGCAAGATTTTGAAAATGTAGAATATATAGGTATTTCAAAACTCCAAGCAAGCATACTAATAGATGATCCTGTAAGAGAAGCCTTGAATATTGAAGTTCCTGTGGGTAAAGATGAAAAATACAAAAATAAAGATAAATTATTATGGATTTTAGAAGAGTTCATTAAGAATAAGTCGTTATATGACTTAATATCGAAGCACATATATTATTGTCTGAGAGCGAAGAACGGAAAGGGCATATATCGCAAAGCATCACTATACGCATTAGCCATAGACGCAAAAATAAAGGAAAACAACCAGATAGATTTATTTTCAGATAAATTCTTCGAAGGTTACAGGAGTTTAGTCAACGAAATCAAAGATTGCTATTCTACGCTAAACTCAAACGCTATCAAAATTTCCCAATTATATAATAGTTTAGAAGAGAGACGGCAAATTAGTTACACTCTCGTATCTGCACTTAAAAAGAGAAATAGAATTGCATTTGTAAATACGTTGCTCAAAAAATTCTTGGAAAATGCTGGAAGCAAAGAAGTTTTACAGCTCAACAGATTCGTTTTTGAAAATATCGTTTCAAACGACGTTTCGTGGGAAAATTACGCTCTCGCTTTGGTTATTGGAATTTTAAGCGGTGGTGAGGTGGAAAGTGATGAATCCGAAAGTGAAGAATAAAGGAGTATATAGCTCAATCATGGAAGACTTCCGGGAAATCTTTGAAGGTGTTTCAAAAAATTACAGGCAAAAGCTAATTTACAATCTACTTAACGCCGTGAAATGCAACAATCAAAAAGAATTTTTCTGGATGGTTTTTAGGGTTTTAAACACAAATTCTGACAATCCAAAAGTTGCTGAGGTATCCGAGAAAATCGGAAAAATGTTTCCTTTAAGCTCTTCCGAATTTGAGAGAGTTGCATATTCTATAATTTTAGGTATTATGTCAGCCGGAGGTGGTGAGAGTGGGTAGGTTTATCGTGATGGATATCGTGTTTTATGGAAGCTCCCTGAACTATGATCAGGGGACAGGAAACTATCAGGAGCTTAAGAAAATCACGAAATGGGATGGCAGACAATATACATTAGTTAGCAGATACGCTTTGAGGTATAGCCTACTCCATTCGTCGAGGTTTAACTTAGCACCCGGTAGCGTTTTTACACAAGAAAAGAAAAAAGAAAGTGGTGGTAAAGCGACAATCCAACCGAAACCCGATTTGCTGTTTAATGGCGAAATAATGGCTTACCCTGAATTCGACCTGTTTGGATTTTTAATTACTAACACGGATCCACAAAATTTCAGAGAAGCTCCCGTAAAGATAAGCCATGCAGTGTCTATGACTCCTTTTAACTACGATACGCACTTCTGTGGTAATCATTGGATTGCTAAGAGAGCGTTATCAAGTGGTGTTATAGACAAGATGAACATAAACTTATTTACAAAAGAGGAGCACGAGACATTTTACCAGTATACCGTTGTTATTGATGCGGATAAAGTTGGAAATTTGTTTGTGTATACAACTAAGGATACCGATATTAAAAAATTAAAGAATATCTTAGGCAACGGAGATAAGGGTGTAATATCACTAAAAATTAACGATAACGATAAAGAGTTAAATGTAAATGTAGAAATTAAAAAAATCGAAAACAAAATTTGGGAAATTCATTATACTTTACCTCAAGAAAAAGTTAAATCACGAATTAAAACGTTAATCGAAGCTATATTGAGACTTAATAGAGAAATAAAGGGTATACCAAATTCTCTATCACCAAAACTGATGGTTGTAGGTATTTACAAAAATAAGCCATACAAGACTTACAAAGACAGGATTATACTCAAAGATGAATACACCGAAAAAAGCTACGATGAAATAGAGGAAAGAGAAGAGGATGGCAAGAAAATTGTAAAAGTCAAGCATGTTGTTTCCAAGAGTAAAAAGCCAGTGTTCGAAATAATTCTTAATCGAAAATCAGAAAATAACGAGAAAACAAATCCAGAGGATGATAATAACAGGAAATCCCAAAACGACGAAAACAAAGACAAAGAATTGATCTCGAAGGACAACGTCTGGAATTTCATAGAATTGATATTTAAAGATGAATCTAAAACGGAGGAGTTAGAACAAGTTAAAGTGTTTTACGATCCAAGCGTTGAAGTAACAATTAAGTGAGAATATGCCCGAGAAAACGTTGTTCATCGAAATCTTCCAGCCATTTACCCAGTATAGAAATCCATTTACTTTTTACTATGCTCAAACATACCCATTACCACCAAAATCGACAATAATAGGAATGCTCCAAAACGCAACCGACAACTACTATGATGAAAGGTTTTGGAATTTAAAGGTCAGCGTTCACGGTGGTTTTGAGTGTATGTTTTGGAATTATCAGCAGTTAATCAAAGGTGAAATAACTATCGGTAAAATTGGATTGCTCAACAAACACGACAGAAATCCACTTGGTAAAATATGGCATCCTCTATATCATTCAAATATCAAAGCTCAGAGGATACCAGTTTATCAGCAAGAACTTTTCAACGGACATCTCTTCATTTTCGTGAAAGGAAACGAAGATTTGATAGAAATAATAAAATCAAATTTAGAAAATCCCAAAAAAGTTCTGTGTCTTGGAAGGAGCGAAGACGTGATTTTTCTAAAGAATAAACCCAAAATACTGGAAGATGAAGGAGTTAAACCGCAAGTAAAATCGGTAAAGAGATCTTTATGGCTTAAATATTCAACATACATCAAACTGAACAAAAAGAAAGATAATTGCAAACCAGAAGATGAATTTCCAATAAGGAACGATAAATTTCCAGTATATTCAATTCCAGTAAAGGTTGAATTCAAGAACAATGGACGAACGATTAGAAACAAAGCTGAGCTTAACAAAAACACAGAAAGAAAAGTTGAATTTGAAACCGTTATCTATACGGGATACGATTACGTTGTTTATTTGGAAAGAGAAATTAAAGTTGAAAAGTATAAGATCGACGATAAAAGAGTTTTCAAAATTCCAACCGATTATGGGTGGTTGTGATGAACTTAATCAATTTGTTAAGGGCGAAATCGGAAAGGGAAGGTGAAGAAGGCAAGAACATTTTATTAAAAGATCACGCAATTGAGACATTAGAAAGAGCAAAACAACTGAAGGAATTTGTTGAAACTAACGGTGATACAATTACTTATCCCCTTTTAAAAAATGAAAAATTCTTCACGGCTTTGGCTATAGCTTTAATACTTCACGATTTCGGTAAGATTAACTACGATTTTCAGAAAAGAGTTCACAGTAAGAAATCCGACGATTGGAAAGAGCTTGAAGATTTCTTAAGACCGTTGCATGAAGTTAAGGTTCGAGATCATGAAGTCCTATCCTCTATATGGGCGTCTATTTTACTCGACGATGATATATTCGAATGGAAAGAGTGGTTTTCTAAGATAAGAACGGCCATTTTGCTCCACCACTACAACGAATATTACGTGGGATACCAAGATTTAATGGAGATAGTTCAAGGTTATCTTGAAGATATAAATAAATATCTTGAATTTATCTTGAACAATTGGAATTACATCGAGAAATTTTTGAATGATTTGTTCAATGAAATCGAAAGTAGATTTAGTGAGAACTTCGTAAGAAATGCGTTGGATGTAATCGGGAGTTGTATTAAAAGAGAAAAGGTAGAGGAACTTTTGAGAAAAATACAAGATAGGGACGATGACATCTCAGAATTTGCAGAATTCTATAAAATAGATAATGAAAATCCAGATTACGATTTTATCGTATTCTTAGGTTGTTTAAGAAGGTGTGATTACTCCGCAAGCGGTGAAGTTGATCTGGAAATAAACAAAAAGCTTGAAGAGATTTATGCGGATTTAAATGAGAAAATAAAGGAAAAAATCGAAGCAAAATCGATATGGCAGGAAAAGCTTCTTAAAGAAGTAGAACCGTTAAAATCTATAGTTCTCATAGCTCCAACTGGATCGGGCAAAACCGAGTTTGCTTTGCTGTGGAATACCAAGAATAGGAGAAAATTGATCCACACTTTGCCGTTGAGAGTGGCTTTAAACGATCTGTTTTGGAGATTTAAGGACGATTACTTTGGTAATTTAGTGGATATCCTTCATTCTACTGCATTCATCGAATACCTCGAAGAGGAGAGGAAAGGCAAAAAGCTCGACGTGGAGAGACAGCTGACCGCATCGAAATTGTTATCTTCCCCAATTCTCTTGACCACGCCGGATCAAGTATTTCTTACATCTCTAAACTATTACGGATCGGATAAGGTTGTTGCTGTGTATCCTTTATCTTCTATCGTAATCGACGAAGTTCAAACATACGATCCGGAAATGGCATCGATAATAATCAAAACTCTCAAAATCGTCCAAGATCTCGGTGGTGCTGTGCTCGTAATGACTGCAACACTGCCACCGTATTTCGAGCCGTTCTTCTTCGAAGAAGAAAGAAGGAAATATGGTATTTCAGAAGAGTTTAAGCTTAACTTTGAAAAAATAAATACGAAAACCATCAAGAACGACGTGAAAAACTACAATCTAAAGCGACACAAAATAAAGATCGTTGATGATTGGTTGGTTGAATATAAAAAGAAAGAAGAAAAAGAAAAAAAAGAAAAAGAGGAGAATCAATACTCAATTAAAGTCAATGATAAAGTGTTAAAAGAGTACCTTAAAAAATACGAAGACAAAAATATATTTATCGTTTTAAACAATGTGAGCAAAGCGATTAAAGTATATGAACTGTTAAAAGATAAATATCCCAATGCGTATCTCTTACATTCACGATTGATTGAAAAAGAGAAGGATAGACGAATAAAGGAGATTAGAGAAAAATTAGAGAAAAATGAGCGAGTTATAGTTGTTGCCACGCAGATAATCGAAGCCTCTGTAGATTTAGACTTTGATGTAATGATCACTGAAGTTTCTCCAATTGACAGCCAAGTGCAGAGGTGGGGTAGAATTTACAGAAACAGAGATTGTGATTACAAAGGAAATGAATCAAACATCTTAATTTTTATTGGAAAATCTGAGAACGGTAAAATAAAGATAGATAGAGGAACTTCAGCCATCTACGACAGAAGAGTCGTTGAAAAAACCATTGAGGTTTTAAAGGAATTTGAAGGAAACATCTTAAGCTACGATGACGAAAAAGCGATGATTTGTGAAGTCTTCAATAAGGTTGTTGAAGTTGTAGATCCAGATATGATCAAACTTATCGGAAATACCGCAACTCTCAAAGACATATACGTTGCAGAAATTAAGCGAAACTTAGAATTTCTTAAGTATTTTACGGTAGAAAAGAAGACTCAAGCTCAAAGATTGTTCAGGAGAATTGCCGGAATTCAGGTTGTGATACCAGCTGTCATGAAGATTTATGGAGATGAAATCGACAAAGCCTTTGCAGAAATTGTTGAAAATCCAGAAAGCAACAAGAAGACGTGGAAAGAAATAGAAAACGAAATTGGCGTAAACAAACTGGAACTAAAGAAGAGATTGTATCAATACTCTGTCAATATCCCTATATTCTATTTGGATGACCTTATGCGGTTAATTAAGCACGAATTTAAAGGATTTTATGTGATGGGAGTGGATGAAGAAGATGTAAAGTTAATCTATGAATTCGGGCTTGACAGGTTTATGAAAGACAAATTGAAAGCAAAGGATGAAGAAGACAGATTACTGTGATACTATAATTTAATCAAAAAAGGTAAAAACTGGAAAGTCCTTAAAATTCAGTATTAACCGGTAAAAAGTGAGAATAATCGATGTTGATCCATCCCGATTTATTCTTCTCCGAAAGATTTGGCTGAACTGATTGATCAC